>Ga0326728_10027073_pt1 | contig 10068 bp, 9 predicted proteins | sample MB3enrmetagenome_FD_207602 | JGI IMG/M metagenome (GOLD analysis project Ga0326728, IMG submission 207602) | Lab enriched peat soil microbial communities from McLean, Ithaca, NY, United States - MB31MN | ecosystem: Environmental > Terrestrial > Soil > Wetlands > Peat | place: USA: New York... | reverse complement strand
CACTTCCATCCGTCTGGACGCGTTTACCGGCAATCCGATTTCGCTCGGTCTATATGACTCACTGAATTATCGGCGGTGCAGCACTTTCACTGTTCATCAAGGCAATTGTTACTGCTTCGAGAAGTTGCTGCGGGGAGACGGTGACTGACCAGAACCAGGAGAGACAGATACGGGCAGAGACTAACTGCTAACTCTTATTGTTCTCTTCAATCAGTTTCTGCCCATATTCCAACAGTTCTTTGACCCGTTCCGATGACGCTTTTTTCTGCTCGAGGTAGATTTTCAGCGCTTCCATCGGCGTAATCTGGGAGACGATGAACTGCCCCAGTCTTGGCCGTGATTCTCTTTTAATATCCCGGGCGACGGTGCAGAAGTAGGCTTCTTTCAGCGCGTTTTTGATTTCCGTATCCCGCAGGTAGCCTTCGATTTCAGCCGGCAGGTTGAGCTGTAGCCGGACGATGGCGTCTTTGACCGTATCTTTTTGCTTTTCGATTTCGGCCAGTACGATGCTTGTCGGGTCGTTATCCTGCGCCGTCAGGGTAATTTCAATTTCCAGGAAGCGGCGGCCGTCCGTCGGGTGGAATTCAATTGAAGTTTGTTTTTTCCCCGCGCCGTCTGTTTCGATATCAATGACGTAGAAGCCTTTCACTTCGTCCTTATCCCCGAAATCTAGGCGTTCCAGGCTGCCGCAGTAAATCACCGACGGATTGTCGTGCAGCACCTGCCGTTTGTGGATGTGCCCCAGCGCCACATAATCGAAAGCCGGATTGGCGACGTTGCTGAGCAATAACGTGTGCTCCGTGCCGATGGTCATCATTTTTTCCGTGCCCGTTTTCGCACCGACAACCCAGATGTGCGCGGAGAGAATCGCGGGCAAAGTCGGGTCGAGTTTAGCGGCCAGGGTATTGATGATGTTGGTCAGTGCGTCCTGCATCCGCTGGTTGAGCTGCTCGAAATTGAGGTTTTTGGAGTCTTCCTTGCTGAGTAATGTGCTGCGCCGCAGCCAGGGCAGAGAAACAATCTGCACGATACCGTGTCTGGTAGGGATTTTGTGAATCTCCGGTTTATTGGAGACGATGACATTTTTCACGGCCAGCGTATCGAAGATTTCCATGCTGGTGGCCCGGCCTATGGCGTTCGGCAGGTCGTGGTTGCCGATGAGCAGAAAAATGGGGATGCCGCCGCCGGAAAGCCTGTTGATGCGTTTGGCGAATTCCCTTTGCTGTGTTTGGCTCGGCTCGCGGCTTTTATAGGCGTCGCCGGAAAACAGCACCAGGTCGATATCGTTGTTTAATGCGTAGTCAATGACCCGGTCAAGTGAAGACAAAATGTCGCTTTGGCGGGTGGAAAGACCCGTCGCCGGGTCGGTGTGGCCGTAGCTTTCGACCCCGAGGTGGAGGTCGGCAAAATGGAGGATTTTCAATATGCCCTCCGCCCTATATTTTCAGGATTTATTCATAGTATAGCATTCATTCGTTGGTGTTATAAAAACACACTGCCCATGATGTTCCCCTCTCTTTAGCTCTCTCCCACAAGGGGCGAGAGAACTGAGTTGGAGTTTTCGGCGGCGGATTTGAGGAAAGCAAGGATTAAAGGGTGGGGGTTTTCGGGTGTGGAGTTGAACTGGGGTAAAAAGCCGGTGGCGCTGAAAAACCGCTTGTTATGCACTTCAAAAATACGAGCCTTGCCATTGTCATCGCGGCCGCTGATAATCAGTCCGGCTTCCACCAGTATGCCTTCATATTCCGGGTTCAACTCGTAGCTGCAGCTGCAATATTCGCTGATTTTTGTTTGGCCGTAGAGTTTAAACGCCTCTGTTGCCGGTACAAGATTAATCTCGAAGTTGCCCAGCATGCGCGGCGCCTTTCGGCCTTTAGTTTTGTCCACGGCGCAGGCGATTTTTATCAGCAAAGGCATATCTGTCTGCGGGGTCAACTCCGTATGTCCGGCATTCGTCATCCCTTCGACATTACGGGCGAATTCCAGCAGTGTGTATTGAGACCCGCCACAAGTTCCCAGAAACGGAATGTTCATCTCCCGCGCCAAGCAGATGCCCTTAACCGCGCCGTCCACGAAAAAATAGGGCGTGGGTGCCGCCAGTAGCCCCTGGTATTGCCCGATGGTGTCTTTGACCGATTTCCGGCGTAAATTGCCCGTACCCAGCCATTCTGTTTTTACATCCAGCCCCAGAAAGTCCGCGGCGTGTTTAATAGAGGTGTCGGTAGAGGGGTGCGAAAGTTTGTCCGGATTAAAATCACCGATAATGCCAACGGAGATAGATTTTGTCATTTTTATAGGTTCTTTGCCCATCGATTGTGAAGCTGCCTCGCCCTGTGCCATCCGCAGATTATTACCATTGCGAGGTTACGATTAGTACCCGAAGCAATCTCACGCCTGGACAACGTCGCGTTCTCGCAGAGATTGCTGCGCAATCGGTTCTCTTTACCCTTCTTTAGTTTTGGTCTGGACGACTTCGCCGCCGGCGGGGAGTTTGAGGAAATCTTCCCCGGCCATTTTGGCTTCGATGGTCTTCTTCAATTCGGCAATCGGGATGCGGATTTGCTGCATCAGGTCGCGTTCCCGCACCGTCACGCGGTTGTCTTCCAACGACTGGAAATCGACGGTAACGCAATACGGCGTCCCGATTTCATCCTGGCGGCGGTACCGGCGTCCGATGGACTGGGTATCGTCGTACTGGGTGGTTAAGGTGGTGCGCAGGCTTTTATAAATATCCCGGGCAAAATTGGAGAGGTTCTCCTTCTTGCTCAGGGGCAGAATAGCTACTTTGACCGGCGCCAGCGACGGATGGAAACGCATCACGATTCTGGTCTCTTCTTTATCCGGCTCTTCGGTATAGGCGTCGCACATAAAGGCCAGTAGCGAACGGTCCACCCCGACAGCCGGTTCGATGACATACGGCACATAGTGCTCTTTGGTCACTTCATCATAATAATCCAGCACTTTGCCGGAAGCGGCGGCATGCTGTTTCAGGTCGAAGTCGGTCCGGGATGCCAGTCCCTCGATTTCTTCCCATCCCATCGGGTAGAGGAAGGTGATATCGCAAACCCGCTTGGCATAATGCGCCAGCTTGGCTTTTTCGTGTTCCAGCACGGACAGGTGATCGCGTTTGATGCCGTGTTTGACGTACCAGTTTATCCTTTCGTTGAGCCAGTATTCGAACCATTTTTCATCGGTGCCCGGCTTTACAAAATACTCCATTTCCATCTGTTCGAATTCACGGCTGCGGAAAATGAAGTTGCCGGTAGTGATTTCGTTACGAAAAGATTTCCCCTGCTGCGCGATGCCGAAAGGCAGCTTGCGGCGGGTGGTTTGCAACACATTGTCGAAGTTCACGAACATGCCCTGCGCCGTTTCCGGCCGGAGGTAAATCGTATTGGATCCGTCTTCCACCGGCCCAATGAAAGTTTTGAACATCAGGTTGAACTGACGCTCGGCGGTCAGTTCCCCACCGCAGGCCGGGCATTTGTTCTCGGCCAGATGGTCGGCGCGGAAGCGTTGGTGGCAGCTTTTACATTCCACCAGGGGGTCGGTGAAGCTTTTAAAATGGCCGCTGGCCATCCAGACTTTGGGGTGCATCAGGATACTGGTCTCGATGCCGACCATGTCGTCCCGTTCCTGCACCATCGCGCTCCACCAGGCCTGTTTGACGTTGCGCTTCAATTCGATGCCCAGCGGGCCGTAATCCCAGCAGCCGGAAAGGCCGCCATAAATTTCACTGCTGGGGAAAACAAACCCGCGGCGGCGGGATAAAGAAACGATTTTTTCCATAGTCACGGTCGGTGTCTGTTCGCTCACTGGTAGAACTCCTGTCGTATTATCGTTATTTTTTGGCCTGGCTTCCCATTTTCATCAGGGCACGGATAAAAAAGATGCTTAACGCAATGATACCGATGAGAATAATGGCGAAGGAAACCCACCAGACAAAATCAACGTTGGTTTGAAATGAATTGTAGCTGAAAATCCGCACCATTGCAAAGGTCAGAATCAGCTGCGGGATAATGACGACGTTGCTCATCACCAGCAAAATCGAATCCAGCCGGATGCCGGAGGCGGCCGCTTCTTTGAACAGGTCGCCGATTCTGGTGGCGCCGTAACCGATGATGAACGCCAGCAGCGTAAAGAGCGCCTGGGGCACAATTGCCCACAAAACGAGCTGGCCGCGGCTGATAGTCGGGGAATTCGCGGAGTTCGGCTGCCAGATTACCTGCGCCGGCAGTTTGCCATAGAAATAGACCATCAGAACGACGGAGACGGCCAGTATCAGCAGCGGCACCAGAAAATATGTCCAGCGCAGCCGGGTTTTAACGGCGGGGACATCCGCCGACAGCGGCATTTCGCCGGTTTGAGGTTCAGCAATGGACTTTTTCGGACTGAACAGTTTGAGAAAAACCAGTCCGGCTCCGAGGATGAACAGGAAGGTGATAATTAGGATGACCAGGAGTACAATCATTGCTTTCATTATAATTCAGGACGGCAATGGATGCCAATTAACGAATAAAATAATCAAATATCAAGTATCAATAATCAAGGGAATCTGAAAAGCGGTTTGTCTCAAGGGATAAGAATGGTATAATTTAATCAATAATTTGTTTGCGGCGGCATAAAACACTTTTGGAGGGCTTATGACAGACTACGATACGGTTTTAATCAATTCCGATTTACCCCTTCCGGTTTTTGTTAAAGGCAAGGTGCGGGATACCTATGACCTGGGGAAACAGCTCCTGATTGTCGCCACCGACCGGCTGTCCGCCTTCGATGTGGTGCTGCCCTGCGGCATCCCGGATAAAGGCCGGGTGCTGAATCAAATCTCGGCCTACTGGTTCAACCAGACCAAAAAAATCATGCCTAACCATGTGGTGGCAATGGTGGACGACACGAAGGTGCTGGATAAATATCTCCCCCCCAACCTGCGGTTTGCCTATCCTGCTTACTTGAAGGGACGCTCGATGATTGTCAAGAAAGTCAACCGGCTGCCGGTAGAATGCGTGGTGCGCGGCTACCTCGCCGGTTCGGCCTGGGCGGAATATCAGAAAAGCGGGACGGCTTTCGGCATTCCCCTGCCGGCGAAAATGTTGGAAAGCCAGGAATTGCCTGCGCCTTTGTTCACTCCCACCACCAAGGCAGATTCTGGCCACGACCTGCCAATGACCGTCGAGGAAATGGGCGCTTTAATCGGCATCGAATTGGCCAACAGTATCAAAGAGAAAAGCCTAGCAATCTATAATTTCGCCCGCAAGCAGGCCATCACCAAAGGCATCATTATCGCCGATACCAAGTTCGAATTCGGGATGGAAGACGGTAAACTGATTGTCATTGACGAAATGCTGACGCCGGATTCCTCCCGCTTCTGGGATGCCAAACTGTACAAGCCGGGACAGTCGCAGCCGAGTTACGATAAACAGCCCGTGCGCGACTGGTTGACCGCTTCCGCCTGGAACAAAGAGCCGCCGGCTCCGATGCTGCCGCTGGAGGTTATCGAATCCACCGCGCAGATTTACCGCACCGCTTTCGAACGGCTGACCGGGAAAAAACTGAGCTGAAAATTGCTTTAATATTCCATCCCGATGACATCTTGTCCCATCCCTAATAGGGGATCCGGATCTAGACATTTAATTTTTGTCATTGTCGGGCTTGACCCGACAATCCAGAAATTTCGGACGACCCTAGAATAAAAAGAGAGGGCTGTTTAGGCCCTCTCTTTTTTCGTAAAAGCAATTGTCATTTTTTTGGTGGTTTAATCCCGCAGCCGTTCGGCCGCACCATTAAAATCGGGATTTTGGAAGTCTTTAAAATACGCTCGGCGACGCTGCCCCAGAACCATTCGGTGATACCGGAGCGGCCATGCGTGGCGATGACAATCAGGTCCACGCCGTTTTGTTCCGCGTATTCCGTCAGTGATTCGCTGGCCAGCCCGAAGACCACTTTGGCTTCCGCCGTTACGCCGTCGTCTTTTAAAAGTTGCACCTGTTTGGTCAGGTAAACCTGGGCGCTTTTTGCAGAATCATCTTCCAGTCGCTGGATCTGTTCCGGACTGATGTATTCCGGCACGCCGCCGAAATCAAAACCGCCGTAGAGTTTCAGGGGTGTGATGACTCGAATCAGGGTTATCTGGGGGGGAGCCTCACATTGCTTGGCAATCATCTTTACCTGCGGCAGCACGCATTCCGCCAGGTCCGAGCCGTCCAACGGCACCATGATATGTTTGTACATTTTTTCACCTCCGCAATCTGTGAGATTATTATAAGCACGTCAAAATCGATTTTACAACCACGCGCAAATCAAGGTGAATTATGGCAATTTATTCAGGTAATCCAGTATACAGAGCAGGGCGGTTTGGGAGGCCTGCTGCTTGTTTTCAGCCCGCGCGCCGTTGAACAGCTGTTTTTGCGTGTCGGTGCCGTCCTTTGTAGATAGTCCCAGATAAAACAATCCCACCGGTTTTCCCTGAGTGGCCCCGCCCGGACCGGCGATCCCCGTATCTGCCACAGAAACGTCCACCCCGAGCGCTTTACGTCCGCCGGCGGCCATTTCCGCGGCGACCTGTGAGCTGACAGCCCCGTACTTGTCCAGCGTCGTTTTTTGCACGCCTGTGAGTTTCATCTTGATTTCGTTGCTGTAGGAGACAATCGAGCCTTGGAAAACATCAGAGCTGCCCGGGACTTCCGTTATCAGGTGCGCAATCAGCCCGCCGGTGGCGGATTCCACTGTCCCCAGCGTCAGTTTCTTTTTACGCATGATTTCAACGATTTCTGCGGCGATATCATTCATTTTTCGTACTCCAGGCAGGCAGTAACGTCTGCGCTCTGTTAGAATTCTACCATCCGGCACACAGAAAACCAATAGGTGCCGACACCCGACATTGGAATGGCAACTTTTTCACACCCTGAACGAAGTGAAGGCCGTAGCTTTAGCGTAGGTCCTTGAGCAAAGTCGAACAGGAGTCTCATGGTGGTTCACTGAAATCCTCATTGTCATTCTGAGGTTACCGCAGTACCCGAAGAATCCGACATCGCAATGTCGTACTGAATCCCATTTTCAACGGGACGAATGTATCAGTTTCCTTCCATTGCGAGGAGGCTTGTATGGTGGGCGCAGGCCACCGTCTAAAAAGAAGTGAGATTTTTTCTTGCAATCGAAAAAATCTTCCTTTACAATAAAGTAGCGAGGCGACGTAGCCAAGTGGTAAGGCAGGAGTCTGCAAAACTCCCATTCAGCGGTCCGAATCCGCTCGTCGCCTCCAACTGTTTTTACAGGTTGAAATCTTCGCCGTAAAAGCGGTAAAATAAGCAACGTGCCGGGATGGCGGAATCGGCAGACGCAGAGGACTTAAAATCCTCCGCTCGTAAGAGCTTGTGGGTTCAAGTCCCTCTCCCGGCACCACTTCACCAAATTCGAAACAATAACCAAATTCCAAACAAACTCGAAATTCGAAATTTACAACTCACAACTCAAAACTCGGAACTGGTAACCCGTAACTGTTCGCCGAAGGTACTCAAATAGCAACGTGGCTTTTAGTTCTGGCCGGGTATATCATCGGGGCCTGCCCCACCGTCTACCTTTTCGGGCAGCGGCTCACGGGCCAGGACATCCGTCAGCTAGGTGACGGCAACATGGGCGCCCGCAATGCTTACTTCGAACTCGGTCATAAAACCGGCATCCTCATTTTTTTCATTGACGCCGCCAAGGGCAGCCTGGCGATGCTTCTCTGCCTCCTGTTTCATGCCCCGCAATACATTACCTTAACCGCCGGCGCGGCCGCCGTGGCCGGGCATAACTGGCCGGTTTTTCTGGGGTTCCGGGGCGGCCGGGGAGAAGCCGTGACCATCGGGATATTGATTATACTGCTGCCGCTGTCGGTGTTAATCGTCGCGGTTCCGGCCTTTGCGGTTTTGCTAATCCGTAAAAACGTCATCTTAGCCAGCGCCGTATTTTTTGTGCTGTTGCTGCTGGTCAACTGGTGGCGGCACGTGCCCGGGATTCTCGTGTTTTATGCCATTGTCCTGCCCATTGCCGTGGGACTGACGCACTTTTCCCGTGTCTGGCATCCGCGCCGAACGTTCGGCAACAGCGGCACGTAATTAATCCTGGTTCGTCTTTTTATGCTCCGGAGAAGACCCATAACGGACAAGACTATTTTTTTGGCGTAAGTATTGACAGGGCTTTCTTTTTCCTATACCATATCTAACATCTTTGTGGATGCACTATTGACTTTATTCTCACAAATGGATAACGTCAAACGGCATAAATGAAAATATTTAGGGGGAAAGGAACAAGGAACGGTTTTACGGAATTATTGTCGCACTCATCGGAGTCGCAATTCTAGCCATGGGTATCGTTTTCCTGACACAGGCCAACACCGCAAAGAACACGGTTGCCAATGAAATCAGGCCTATTACCTTGTCCAACCTGAATGCCCAGTATAATACTGTCGAGGCAGCACAGGAACAGTACATGGCGGCCGAGGAACCCGGGATACAGGCGAAAGCAAGTTTGCCCAGCACAACGTACAATTATCTTTCCGCACAACGGGCATTATTAGGGTTAGCCAAATCTAACATGGGAACAAGCGGATTTGTGATGATAAGCGGTACGGTAGATATTGTGTTGGGAATCGGGTTGATTTTAGTCGGCCTGGCTCTGTACATGAAACCTGCGGCCTAACCCCTGCGGGATTTACAGCCAACGATTGTTCTTGATATCCACTTTTATTTACTCTTGGTGTAAAGAGTTAAACGTGAAGTTTGACAGAAATCGTCTGTCTGTGATAAAGTTGAAAAAGGTAGACAAATGAAAAACATCTCTCTTAATTACGGCTATTATTACTTTACTTATTGGGCATATGAAAATGTGCTTGAGAGGTGTTTGCGCGTCAAAGCAGATTAACAAGTTGTAGCCCAGCAGCCCGGTAGAAATTAGAAGAACCCTCTCAAGCAGAGGGTTCTTTTTTTATGCCCGTGTCGGGGCAGGGAAAAACAGGGGGTCTGAATAGGATAGTCTGTAACAAATCAGGCGGGCATATGGTTAACAGATGGCAAAGTTCAAGCTAAATTAACATTTATATTAAGCAAGGCTTGAGCCCATAGACCGCAGTCGGAGGTACCTTGCGGAGCAGTTCGGAGCAAATGTATAGAGGGGCGCAGCCCCTCTAAGTAAATACAGACGATCGCAAATATTTTGTCTAATTTCATCATTATTAAAGGGGAGAAAATGAGAACAATGTTTCGAATTCAAAATATTAGCAAGGTACCAGTTTGTATAGGAGGAATGCCATGATTATCATGAAAAGCGATGCCACCAAAGAACAGATTGATGCCGTCGTCCGGGACGTCGAGGCGCATGGCCTGCGCACCGACGTTTCGCAGGGGGATTTCCGTACCATCATCGGCCTCATCGGCGATGAGCGGAAAATATCGTTTGACCGTTTTGCCATGCTGCCGGGAGTCAAGGAGGCAAGAATGGTCGAAACACCGTATAAATTAATCAGCCGGGAGTATGCCCGGCTCAAGGGCGAAACCGAACCCCGCGTCATCAAAGTGGGCAATGTGGAAATCGGCGGCGACAAGCTGGTTTTCATTGCCGGGCCCTGCGCCGTGGAGAGCAAAGAGCAGCTTTTCAAAATCGCCGAAGGGGTGAAGAAAGCCGGCGCTCATGTCCTGCGGGGCGGCATCTTCAAACCGCGCAGTTCGGTGCATTCTTTTCAGGGATTGGGGGGCGCCGGCGAAGAAGAAGCCACCCGGGCGCTGGAATGGTTCCGTGAGGCCGGGGACAAATACGGCATGCCCGTCGTCACGGAAATCCGTGGCGAATCGCAGGTTGACCTGATTGCCAAATACGTGGATATCATTCAAATCGGCGCCCGGAACATGTACGACCAGGACCTGCTGGTGAAAGTGGCGCGCACGGGCAAACCGATACTGTACAAGCGTCATTTCGGGGCCGGCATCGAGGAGTTCCTCTCATTTGCCGAATACATGGTAGCGGAGGATAATAAAGATATCATCCTTTGCGAACGCGGCATCCTGCCTCTGGGTAAGGGTAAAAGCTACA
>Ga0326728_10027072_pt1 | contig 10068 bp, 10 predicted proteins | sample MB3enrmetagenome_FD_207602 | JGI IMG/M metagenome (GOLD analysis project Ga0326728, IMG submission 207602) | Lab enriched peat soil microbial communities from McLean, Ithaca, NY, United States - MB31MN | ecosystem: Environmental > Terrestrial > Soil > Wetlands > Peat | place: USA: New York... | reverse complement strand
AACAAATGCTGCTCGACAAGTTCCCGGTCTTCTGGTGCAACGAGTAACTCAAGGAATGGTCTGTTGGTGAGATCGTCCTGTAAATACCCGAATATTTTGGCAAACCAGGGGTTGAGGAAGGTAATGCACTGATCCTGCAAAAGGAAGATCCCGACAATGGCATTTTCGACCGGGATCTGGTATATCTCGATCATCATCTGGCGGTGGATTGCCGCTCCAAGTATATCCGCAACCGTTTTGAGGGAATCGGTATCGATCTTCGGTATTGCCTGATCTCCTTGTTCGAGAGACAGGAGCCCCCACAAGTGGTTGTCCACCATGATGGGCAAGTTTATCACCGGAGCGTGCCGGGTTTTTTCGGTCTGCCTTTCGAAAAAGTGGGAGGGGCTGCCTGCACAAAGGCTGGCCGGCCTGCCTTCAGAAAGTTCCAAAAACGCCTCCGGGAACAACCGGCTGAACGGGATTGCGGCTGTAGTCCCTGTCCATGGTTCAGACAAAGGACACGTCCACTCGGATTTCAGGCCGATACAAAATTTTTCGTTGTACTGATGACACGGCTGGTGTTGGAATACACAGACCCGGAAAGCACCGGTGGCTTGTCCAAGACGCTCTATGACGGCCGGGACCTCGTTTATCCAGATCGAACCATGGAGTGGTTCTCTTAAAAGACAAGCCGCAGAAAAATGGATTGCTTCGAGCATTACTTCCCGGTGGCTCATATACCCTGTGTCCTCCTGTGAATGTCCCTGATGCCCCGGTATCGGCGGTGTAACTATTCAACGGTAAATTAACAACTCACACTATATTAGATCAATTATACCTAATCAGAGCACATATAAATCCATCGAATCGACCTAAGGAGGATCGTCAGGACGATATCACAACCAATCGGGAAATCTGCTGGTTCCTTTCGTATTCCCGTTTAAATTCCCCTGTATTTCCTATTATACGAGTAAATGAAAAAATTGCAGTATTTTCTCAGCTGAGCATAGTGCTCGCGCCTGTTTGCAGTCCTGATCAGCAGGTCCATGGAGATTAATATTGGGTACTAATACGTTGACCGTTGATGAGGATTTTCTATGAAGTGATTTATTAACGGTGTGAGCCACATACGCACCAAACGCATCTTTAATACTCTGGGTAACCATCATGCTTTTGATGGGTATGCCTGAATTGAACGAGGATCCATTTGTCGGGAAACCGGCACCGAATTTCTGTCTTCCGGATGCACAGGGAACTTCGTTCTGTCTTGATGCATTCCGCGGAAAATGGGTGATTCTGTATTTTTATCCAAGAGACAACACCCCGGGCTGTACGATAGAGGCTATGCAGTTCAATGCGGCACTGGAGAAATTCGTTGATCTTGGTGCACAGGTCATCGGTGTAAGCACTGATTCCCAGGAAAGCCACCAAAAGTTTGCCGATAAATACAGTCTCAATATCCTTCTCCTCAGCGATCCCGATCATAAGGTACTCACCGCTTATGACTCCTGGAAACCAGTGATGCTGTTCGGTAAAGATGTATTGGGTACGTCAAGGGACACGTTCCTGATCAACCCGGAAGGATTGATCACCGATGTCTGGCGAAAGGTCTCTCCCAAAGGACATCCTGAAGCAGTTAAGTCAGTACTGATGAAAAGAAAAGAGAATATGAAATAAAGTTTGCATCTGCGGTTAATTTGCAAATTTATCCGAAGTGAAAATCTCCTTATGGTGTGCTCACCGTAACCCATTTTTTATCTTATTACAAGGTAACAGAATCCCGGGACGGCACTTCAGGTGCAACGCCGGCTTGGGGCAAAACTTTTTTAGCCGTTACCGGCAACTACTCGCGATGGCAGGTGGCCCGGGGAGCTCAAAAGGAACCTCAATCGGCGATCTCACGAGGGTTCACCTTACCCGGCTCGACAAGGTACTGTACCCGGCAGCCCGGGTCACGAAAGGTGATGTACTCATGTACTATACCCGGATGGCGCCGTTCCTGCTCCCGTTTCTCCGGAACCGGCCACTGACAATGCATCGGTTCCCAAATGGTGTCGGGGGGGAGGCCTTCTTTGAGAAAGATGCTCCCGCAGGCACACCGGATTATGTGGATATTTTCACAAGGTTTTCGAAGATGGCAGAGAGAGATGTGCATTTTATTCTCTGCAACAATCTCGATACACTCATATGGATTGCCAATCTTGCATCCCTAGAAATCCACATCACCCTCTCGACCGCTGGTTCATTTGAGTCCCCTGATCTCCTCCTTTTCGATCTCGATCCCGAGCCGCCACTCCTGTTCGATGATGTGATCGATCTTGCATATGTAGTGCGGGAGCAGCTGGAAGAAGCGGGGCTCCGGTCATATATTAAAACATCAGGGAAAAAGGGTGTCCACATAGTAGTGCCACTCAACCCCGGCTACAGTTTCAGGGAGGGCAGGGAATTTGTACACGGGATAGGAAAGGAGATCGCCCGCTCCACCCCTCATGTCGTCTCTGAGTTCACCCAATCCCAAGACCCTGGAACGATTTTCATCGATTACCTCCAGAATGCCCACGGGAAGACAATGGTCTCCCCGTACAGCCTCCGGGCTACGCCAGATGCCACGGTCTCCGCCCCGCTTCGGTGGGAGGAACTCCGGCACGGGGTCCGTCCCGAAGATTTTAATATAAAGACGATGCTTTCGAGACATGAAGACCCATGGAGTGGAATTCTTGAAACCCGGCAGAGGATCTGATACACCACCTGTTCCACCTGCCCGGGCTGCAAAAAATGTTGCTGCGGGTGCGGGTAAAAAACCGGCTCCGGTACCTCCAGTCCCCGGAAAACACGAGGAGGTGGAACTGCCACTTTTACCCGATGATAGCCATGAGCATTCCGGGAAAACCGGCAGACCGTTCTGGAGCGGGAGCATAACGATCGGGCTTATCAACGTGCCGGTCCGGCTTTATACAATGGTGCGAGACCGGTCCTTCTCGTTCCGGCTGCTCCACCGGGCAGATGGCCAGCCCCTGAGGTACGACCGGGTCTGTTCCCGGGATGGCGTCGTGATCCCGTGGGCGGATACCGTGAAGGGATATGAAGTGCGGAAAGGCGAATTCCTGATCTTTGAGCCGGATGAACTAAAGGCTGCGATGCCCGAGTCCGACCGGAAGATCCGTATCGATAAGTTCATTTTTTACATTTCCCTTGACCCTGTCTATTTCGAGAACTCGTACCTCCTTGTCCCTGACCGGAGCGAGGAGGCATACAGCCTGTTACTTGCTGCACTACAGGAACTCGGCCAGGCTGCAGTCGGGACAATCACGCTCCGGACCAAGGAATATCCCGTGGTGGTTCACGTTTACGACGGTGCTCTGGTCCTGACCACCCTCAGGCACGCCGAAGAGGTAACGCAGCCGCACACGTTTGGGATCCTGCCAACCCTCCAGGTGCCAAAAGAGTCTGAGCTGGCGCTTGCAAAACGGATTATCAAAGAGCTATCCGGTGACTTCTCGATCAATGATTACCCGGACCGGTACCGTGAGGCTATCCTCGCCCTGATCGATAAAAAACTGGCCGGTGAGAAGATCGTATATGAGGAACCACGTCCCGGGGAGGCCAAGGAACTGATGCAGGCCCTGCAGGAAACCATTGCCGCTCTCGCCCGGAAGTGAGACATGGTCTCCCGTTACCTCCCGATGCTTGCCCGGCCCGCGTCTGCCCCGTTCGATAGCGATGACTGGCTTTTCGAGATCAAGTGGGACGGTGTTCGGGCGATCGCAACGGTTGACGGAAAGCTCTCCCTCCGGAGCAGGAACGATACAGAACTGGCCGGGCAGTTTCCGGAACTTACGGAGCTCCTGTCATTGGCACCCGGTACGGTGCTCGATGGGGAGATTGTAGTGATTACAGGAGGGAAGCCAGATATACAGACACTCCTCCACCGGCTTCAGGCCGGCTTGCCCGACGCTCGCACAACGCCGGTAACCTATATTGTCTTTGATATCCTCGAACGGTACGGGAAACCTCTGACAGGGCTCCCTCTCTACGAACGGCGAAAGCAGCTGGAAGCAGCGGTGCAGGAAGGTCCCCATGTCGTTCTCTCTGAACCCGTTGTGGGCCGAGGCAGGGATTATTACCAGGCCGCAGTGTCACAGGGTCTCGAAGGAGTAATGGCAAAACGAAAGGACAGCCCATACGAACCCGGTATCCGGAGTAATATGTGGTTGAAGATTAAGATGCAGAAAAGCTGCGATTGTGTTATTGCCGGTTATACTCCCGGACAGGGAGAAAGAAGTCCGGCCTTTGGGGCCCTCCTTTTAGGGTTGTACGAGAACGAGCAGCTGGTGCCAGTTGGCAAAGTCGGCACCGGCTTCTCCGTCCGGTTGCTCGGGGAGCTGATGGAGTATTTCACGCCGCTGGTTACCGTATTGCCGCTGTGGAGCGTTCACGAGAAAGTTGTCTGGCTGAAACCTGTTCTGGTTTGTGAAGTGGCATACCAGGAGGTGACCCGGGACCGGAAATTGCGAATTCCCCGCTTTCTCCGGCTCCGTACCGATAAGCCGGTTGCTGCCTGTACGATCGACCAGCTCACAGATAAGGGACTACGTCCTGCGGAGCATGCAGGGGCTGCGATAGAAACACGCCCCGATGATGCACTACCTGATCTGAGGAAGTATCATGAGAAACGGAATTTTTCCGTCACGAAGGAACCGGAGGGATCCCCGGACATGAGAGGAAACAGTTTTGTTATCCAAGAACACCACGCCCACAAGTTGCACTACGATTTGCGATTAGAGCGGGACGGAGTACTGAAAAGCTGGGCCGTTCCCAAAGGTGTCCCTGAAACAGTAGGCGAGAAGCACCTTGCCGTCGCTGTCGAAGATCATCCGCTTGAGTACGGAACGTTCGAAGGTGAGATCCCGAAGGGTGAATATGGCGCTGGTACGGTTACCATCTGGGATAGTGGAACGTACGAGACAAAACACTGGGACGCAGAGAAGATCGAGATCACTCTCCACGGACAGCGACTGAATGGGCCGTACGTGCTCGTGAAGTTCAAACGGGTGGGGAAGAACGAATGGCTGGTGTTCCGTGTGGAGGAGTGAGGGTGTTACCGTTGCTGGGTTTCTTCCGGACGGTTCTGATTCGAGATTTTGAGATAGGGTGTGGGTGTAGCCGACAAGAATGAAGTCCAAATTTCCTCGATCACTACCTTTATAGTTTCGTAGAGAGAGTATGCCCATCATGGCACTCAAAGAGCAGATAATGGAAGTGATCAATGGTCCTCACCCTGCAGCTGTTGCAACACTGGAAGGCAAGCTGCCGGCTGTCCGATTCATGGTGCTTGCAGGTTTTCCTGATATGACCCTTGTCGGAGCGACCATGAAATCCTCGAAAAAAGTTGACCAGCTGAAGAAAAACCCTGAAACGGCTCTTGCAATCTGGTCAGGAAAAGAATTTTCCGACCCCTATGTCGAGATAAGGGCACATGGCAAAATTCATGAAGATATCGCCACGAAGAAAAAGTACTGGAACCCGATGTTCGAACAGTACTTCAAAACGCCAGAGAATCCCGATTTTGTCGTGATTGTGTTCACCGCTGGCGAGATTACCTATCATGGGAAGAACATGTCAAGCCTGGAAGTTTGGAAACGCTGAAACGATTCCGAATAAATTCTCTAATTTTTCAAAAAGAAAAGGATGAGCTGGTTACAATTAGGAAAAAGGGGGACTTGAACCCCCACATTCCAGATTTACAGAGAAGCCGGGGGAGTTTCCATTTTCCGTGGTGCCCTAAGTTCCCGGATGATCAGGTAAACGATATCTACCAGAAATCCGAAGAAGGGAAGGATAGCAAGGATGGTCCAGACCGGTGCCAGCATTTTCTGTTCTTTTGCGTCCCGGAAGATAAGAAACGCGATAAGCAGCTGAACGACCCAGATCCCAATCATCAGGATGACCCCAACGAACGGATGGGCATGCGTGTGATACATCATGTACGGTGGCATTTGTAAAGTATACGTTACATGAGCGTATATTCTTTTCACTATTGCTAATAGCTAGGATTCGTGTAATTAGAAGGAATTTTTTGATTTGAACCCTATACCTCGATATTATTGATCTCGTCATTTCGGATGGGGATACTTGAGAAAACAAGGTACTGCCACAATTATTTTCCCTATGCACAGACTTTAAGGAAATATCATGAACAGGAAAATACTGGGGCTTTTTACCGGGGCACTTATTTTGCTGGTTACCCTTTCGGCCGGGTGTATCGCCCCACAACCCGGAATTAATACCACGGAGCCAGTTAATATCACGGAAACCGTTTCCCCGACGATTCTTACCACACCTCTCGTATCCGTTCCCGAAACAACGATTATCACGACGGCAAATCAGACGCCAACAATAACAGTAACACCGACGGCAACCCCGGAACCGGTAGCTACCCTGACGACAAAACCTATCCCGTATCCCTCGATGTCATCAATCTATCTCTATGGTGTCAACGCCTATGTTGCTCCGCTTGCTTTCGATGATAAGGGTACGATCACGAAAGGCAACATCACGATATCAGGACTCATAGACTCCCTTTCCTCGTATCCCCTGCAGGTCGTCATGAGAGGGGAAATAATAAGTGCGCATCCCCCCACCATGCCTCCCCGGGCCACGGCATACCAGACGGTGAATATCACCCCACATGGGGTGGCAGGATTTGTCCTTGAAATGGATGAGTACGTGTTCAACTACCGGCTGGATTATGGCTATGTGCATGAATCCTACAATATTACGGTAATGAACGTCTCCATTGCGCAGTGACAGAAGGGGATGGAATTTTTCCATTCCCTGGTCACGGATACAGGCAAGATTTTCCATTTCGCTCATACCATACCGCATCGGGTACCGGTCATCCAGTTGCCGTAACCGGTCGCAGAGAAACTCCGGACAAGCATAGCAGAACGGCCCAGCACGTTTTTCGCAAGAGGCGCAGCTGGCACTGCACCCGCGGTCTGGACTGATCGGGCGTTATCGTATTACACCCGGGATAAGTATCTTTCCGGCGTAAATATACCTTGCAGATCCCACAATTCATTCCGCAGAGTGCAACGAGATTACTGTTGAATGCTGGTTTTACCATGTTTTTTCCACCAGACTGCGATTAGCGGGCTTGCAAAAATCAGCAGGTAATAGACGTACACATCCAGCTTGTAGTATATCTCCGGCTTCAGTAACAATACGATGAAAACGTAATCGCAGATAATCGCAATCGCGGCCCAGGCAACGGCTAACACCAGATAATACCGGAAATCTGTACTTTTTATCTGTCTGAACAAGACCCAGAACGTGATGATAAGGCCAACCGGAAGGATCGCCCAGCCGATTATGGAAACGGGGAGCACAAAATACAGGATCATGCCCAGCACATAGCCGATAAACCACAGAAGCGTGCCCCAACCAAGGGTATCGATTAATGATTTTTTATCCATACAATTCCCGTATTTCGGATATAATCCTGATAGAGCATAAAACCGGGGCTTAAGGGAACTGATGTATCAGACAGACAGTTCGTAAAATTACGGGAAAAATAGTACGGGATTCCGGATTAATACCCGTGGAGCTCAGCGTCAATTTTATCCAGCTGGGCAATCCGCTTCTCAAGAGGCGGGTGCGTGGAGAAGAGTTCCATGATTTTATTGCCGGAAAGGGCCGGGATGATGTAAAAGGCGTTTGCTCCCTCGACCTTCGCTTTTGCCTGGGGAGGTACCATGTCCATTCTGCCGCTGATCTTGTTCAGTGCTGAAATAAGCGCTTGGGGGTTTCTCGTGATCAGCGCACTGCCCCGGTCTGCCGCAAATTCCCGGTACCGGGAGAGTGCCAGCATGAGGAGGTTTGCAATAACCCAGATGAAAACTGAGGCTATACCGATAAGAATTAAAGCTCCGCCGTTCCGGCGTCCGCCGCCGAGTAACGCAGAGAATAAGAAGCTCTGCATGAGAATCGCCGCAATCATCGCAACGAAACTGGCTAGTGTCATCGTCAGGATATCACGGTTCTTTACATGGGAAAGCTCGTGGCCTAAAACGGCTTCAAGTTCATCCCGGTTCAGCAGTTTCAGGATAGAATCCGTACACGCAACTACGGCATGTTTAGGACTCCGTCCCGTTGCAAATGCGTTTGGCACCGGACTTGGCATAATAGCGATCCGTGGCATGGGAAGATCCGCTTCATTACACAGTTTCCGGACTATCTGGTGGAGATCAGGATATTCATCCTCGCTGATGATACGAGCATGTGTACTCCAGAGAACCAGCTTGTCCGAGAAGAAATACTGGACAAATGCCACGACAACCGCAAGAAGCACTATTAACCCGACACTAAAGCCAAGCATCCAGAGAATGCTCATCAATACGAGATAAACGATGAATAAAAGGAACATCGTCAGCCAGACTCTGGCGGTCAGACCCCAATCATGTTTCCATTCCATACCCGATTCCTTCCTGATGTTTCATTTCCTTAGTGATGAATAAACGCTTGATCTAATATTGTTTGGCGTGGTGTCCTGATAAGATTACAGTTGAAGAATTATTTCGATATGTTTTTTATATAATTAAATAAAATTCATGCGATCTATATGAGTTCCTTCCGTATTCTCCTGTTGTGTATGTGCCTTATGGCGGTGATAGTCACCGCCGGCTGTCTGGAAAACCCGAGTGATTCGTCGGTATCCCCAAGCAGCGCATCAGCAACTCCGTCGCCGACAATTCAACCTACTGCTATCCCGGTAGCTTCGGTCACCACAAATCAAAACAGCGGAACAAATCCCACACCCACCGTGGGATCCACTTCGGGTTCGTCCGGAACCGGGAGTACCTGTGCCGCGGGGTACACTCTTGGTTCTGACGGAAATTGTTACAATTATGCATCCGATACCAATAACTGTGGCAGCTATGGAACAGTCTGCGCTTCCGGAAAAGTCTGTAGTGCGGGTGCCTGTGTAAGCCAGGGCAGTTCTTCCAGTAAATCCTGTGCAGCAGGCTATACTCTTGGTCCTGACGGGAACTGCTACGATTATGCATCTGATACCAATAACTGTGGTAGCTATGGCACGGTCTGCGCCGCCGGAAACGTCTGCAGTGCTGGTGCCTGTGTAAGTGGGGGCAGTTCAACCAGTAGTACCTGTCCTGCCGGGTATACTCTTGGGCCAGACGAGAACTGCTACAATTATGCCTCGGACGCCAATAACTGTGGCAGCTACGGAACGGTCTGCGCCGCCGGAAACGTCTGCAGTGCTGGCACCTGTGTAAGTGGAGGCAGTTCAACCAGTAAATCCTGCGCTGCTGGCTATACTCTTGGTCCCGACGGGAACTGCTACGATTATGCGTCCGACAACAATAACTGCGGCAGCTATGGCACGGTCTGCCCATCCGGAGACGTTTGCAGCGCCAGTACCTGTGTGAGCGGAGGTACTACAACAACGACAACTACACCGGGCGTTACGATTACCTCTATAATCCATGTCATCATCACACCCCGGCTGTTCCTGCCAACAACAACTACTGCGACGCCAACCCCCACACCGACTCCAACACCTATAAGAACCATAGTGCCAGTCTGTCATGGTTCGACTTGCATGTAGGCCTGGTCAGTCCTGAAACCGGTCAAGAAACGGGGGGAGGGTCCCCCCGCTGAACTACCGGGTCAAAAAAACCGGTAGATGTATGCCCTGCTACTATCTCGCACCCTTATATCACGTACGGAATAAGGGCTTTTACTTCTCTTTTGTACCGGGCATATTCCTCGCCGAACTCATCCTCGAGGAATTTTTCTTCGATCCGGAATTTTATCACGAACAGGACAAAGACAAGGAGGACACAGCAGAAGACCCATAAATACCCGATACCAATAGCAGTCCCAAAGAGCGCAAGGGTGAGCCCCGAGTAGATGGGATGGCGCACAAAACTATACGGCCCTGTTCGGGTAATGGTATGTTCCTCGCGGATAGCAGGCATCCCGCTCCAGTTTTTTCCCAGGTGCACCCGGGCCCATATGGCAAATGCCAGACCGGCTATAGTGATAAGAAGGCCGGCAAGGGTAGCG
>Ga0326728_10027071_pt1 | contig 10068 bp, 6 predicted proteins | sample MB3enrmetagenome_FD_207602 | JGI IMG/M metagenome (GOLD analysis project Ga0326728, IMG submission 207602) | Lab enriched peat soil microbial communities from McLean, Ithaca, NY, United States - MB31MN | ecosystem: Environmental > Terrestrial > Soil > Wetlands > Peat | place: USA: New York... | reverse complement strand
GGCCAGCGTTTGAGCAAGTCGGCCGGCATGCGCTCCCGGATTTCGCCGGCGGCTTCCGCCACCAGCTTTTCGAGGTCGAAATTGCGCTCCGTTCCCAGCGTTTGGATTCGTCCGTCGGCCAAAACAACTACCAACGAATGGACATGATCGGCCGTGCAACCATGGACAGGGACATGCGCGCCGGAGGCGTTGTTGGCGATCATGCCGCCCAGGGTGGCGCGCGAGCTGGTCGCCACGTCCGGTCCGAAGCAAAATCCGGCCGGTTTGAGAAATTCATTGAGTTGATCCAGCACCACGCCCGCGCCGACGCGGACGGTCCGGCGCTCCAGATCCAGCCCGGAGATGCCGCGATTGAACCGGGCGAATTCGACGACTAATCCGCCGCCAATGGCCCCGCCGGCCAGCCCGGTGCCCGCGCCCCGGGGAATCAGCGGCAGATTCTCGCCGGCGGCGGCCCGGATCACCGCGGAGGCTTGCTGCGCGTTGCGCGGAAAGGCCACCGCCGCGGGTTCGATCTGATAGATCGAGGCGTCGGTCGCGTAAAGCTGGCGGGTGAGGTTGTCGAAAGCGATTTCGCAATCAACCTTTTCCAACGAGGCGCGTTGCCGGGCGGAACATTTCATTTTCCAGTCCTGATCTTAATCCCAATTCACAGCCATCCACAGCACGAAAATGCGCCTGAGCCGGCCGCGCCGGGCGGCGGGAGCCTCCATCGGCCGCCGCGGCCTGGTTTTTAGGTGGCAGTTTGGCGGCCTGATCGTTAAGATTCCCGGCACTTTGAACCGAACCACTCACGGCTTTGAAGCCAGCCTGTTCGACCCGGATTTGGGGAGCGAGGCGGTGGGCGGGAGAATATGGGTTGGCCAGATGCAGTTGCGGTTTCAATCAGAGGCGGTTTCCGTGGACATTCCGGTGGCGACTCTGGAAGTGGAATTTGAGCACGCCGGCCAGGGGATTTTTTTCAATGATCCAAGGCGCCCGGAGGTGAAAATCTTTACCCGGGACCAATCCATTCTGCGGCACCCGGCGATGCGGTCGCATCCCCAGGTAGCGGCCGTCCTCGGACGGCGCGAATTGAGCCGCGCCCTCCGCCTGACGCTCTATTTTGCCGCCGGTTGCGTGCTGGTCATGTGGCTTGGGTCGCTGGCGATGAGCGTGATGACGAGCGCCATTGCGGCGAGAATCCCGACGGAATGGGAGCAAAAAATCGGCGCGCGGGAAATTGAAAGGCTGCGGATCAGCGGCGAGCTGCTGGATGACTCGAACGAGGTTGCGCAACTGACCGCCCTGGCGGCGCCGCTGATCCAGGTGTTGCCCGCCGGGCGGCGCGATTTGAAGTTTTACATATCGGGCGATCTGGAGCCTGACGCATGCGCGCTCCCGGGCGGGGGCGTTGTGGTCAACGCCGGCTTGCTGCAAATGGCTGGCCAGCCCGAAGAACTTCTCGGCGTGCTCGCGCATGAACTGGCGCATCAAACCCAACGGCACGCCATCCGGCGCACCATCGCCGCGGCCGGGCCTCTGGTGATTTTCGGCCTCTTCCTGCACAGCAGCAGCGGATTGGGAAACTTCCTGGCGGCGGGTTCGGGGCTGATGGTCTATCAGGGATTCTCGCAGGATTACGAAACGGAAGCGGACGATACGGGTTGGAGTTATCTGGTGGCGGCGAACATTGATCCGCGCGGCATGATCCGGGCGTTCCAAAAGCTGGAGGCATTGGAAGGAAAACCCGGACGGCACGGCTTGGCGCCGCGCGCGTTGCAAAGCCACCCGGCCACTGAGAAACGGATCGCCCGGCTTGAAAGGAAATGGAGGCATCTGGCCCGCAAATCCGGTTTTCTGGAACTGGCGCCCGTGACATGGACCCTCCCGAAAGCTGTCAATAATTGAACCAGCCCAGTTTTTGTTTGCTGGCGTTGTAGAACAGTCCGAGAATGCGCATGGTGACCGTCAGCAGATAAACACTGAGCAGCGCCCACACGGCCTGGATGCCCAAGGCCGCAAGAAACGTGTTCTTGTCATGGGTCCTCAGCGCCACCGTTCCGGCGCCGCTGGAGAGGAGGCTGCCGAGCTGGCGGACTCCGAACACCCCGAGCAACAGGACAACGGTGACGGAGTATTTCAGCGGAACTTTCACCATTGCGGGGATGACGATCAGGGGGTTGGCTGCCAGGACGGAGTCTTTCATTGCAACCACCAGCAACGCCATCGGAAAATAAACGCCGCCAAGAATCACGCTGGCCAAAATTGCCTCGGAAGGAACCGCCACATCATAGTACCTCGCAATGCCGAGGCCAATGGCCAGCCAAAACGACGCGACGATGGTGCCGGCCAGTTGAAATGCCCCGCCAAAGAGGCTGCTCACGTCGGGAAAACACAAAGCTTCCCCTTCATCCGACGTCGTGGTCAGAATGATGTTCTGCATGAACAAAAATACAAAGCCGTACAGCGCAATCCTGATGAATATTCCGAAAACGCCTCCGCTGACGAAATGCAGCGCCGAGAACGCGATGGTGGCGCAAAGCAGAATGAGCAGTCCCGCGCCCTTGAACGGGTAGGCAAATGCGCCGGGCAACTTCGCGTAAAATCCCCTGGCGGGGGCCTGCCAAAATTGGAACGGAACAACCTCCGTCCCGCAAGCGCGGCACGTCCGCGCCGTGCCGCCCCCCACGGCGGTCACATCGATGCACAAATCGCAGTACGCGCGGTTGCATTTGTGGCACAAAAAACGGGCCGGGGATTTCGGATGGTATTTGCAGAACCTCGTCCCTGTCAACAATTCGGTTTCGGTTCCCGCCGCGGCTTCCGCCGCCGGCGCCGGTTCAACGACTCTGGCGGCGGGTTGCGCCGCAGGCCGCGTGACAATTCGGATCGCCGGCTGGGACGGGGCCGATGCGGCCGCCGCGGCGCCAGTGTCCGTCCCCGAGTAAAAAATCATTTCCACGCCGCCCAGCCGGACGTTTTTGCCATGCTCGAGTTTCAGCTCCTGAATACGCGACCCGCCGACAAACGTGCCGTTGGTCGAACTGGAATCCCTGAGCACCACCGAGTTGTCGCTGACCAAAACCTGGCAATGCGATCCGGAAACGGTCGGATCGTTGATTTTGAAATCATTCGCGTCGCCCCGGCCAATGGAATTGGCGCCCGGCTTGAGCTGGATTTCCCAGGCCTGGGGCGTTCCCGGATTAACTACGAAACGGTTCATTGTTGCCGGTCCCGGCTTTGACTTGAATGGAAAGGTTTTTAGCAGATCGCCGGGGCGTTGTCACCATAAAAAGCGGGACAAAACAACGGGGAAACATCGGGGAAACGGCGCAAATCAACGGGCCATTGCTTGAAATATCTATGGCTATTTACGGGACATCACACTAGGATGCGGATGTTTGTGACTGAATCCAAAGGCAACCTGACGTTTCGCGGGATGATGGAGGCGGAACGATTCTTTTATGGCGCTGAATTGGTGGGGACGCGCGGCATCCCCGGCCCGGGCCAGCCGCCCAAGCCCGTTGAGCTGGGTGAAGCGCTGGCGGCGGACCCGCGGATCGCGTGGATTTCCATCACCGACAACCCGGGCGGCAATCCGATGCTGCCGGCCGATTGGATTGCCAAGGCACTCAAGCCCCGGGGCAAGCCGCTGGTCATTCACCTGACTTGCAAGGACCTGAATCGAAACGGTCTGGAGTCCGCAGCCTGGCGTTGCGCAGCGGAGGGATTTGACAATGTCCTCGCGTTGACCGGTGATTATCCGGCGGCAGGCCACCAGGGTCAGGCCATGCCGGTGTTCGATCTGGATTCGGTCAGCCTGATTGCCATGCTCCATGCGATGAATGAAGGACTGGAGGCGCCCCGGCCCAATGGCAGGTCCGCACGGCTCACCAAGACGAATTTCTTCATCGGATGCGCCGTGTCGCCGTTCAAGCAGCAGGAGCGCGAGTTAATGCCGCAGCTTTTCAAGCTGGCGCGCAAAATAGAGTGCGGGGCGCAGTGGGTCATTCCGCAGCTCGGGTACGACATGCGGAAATTCCACGAGATCCAGTTGTTTTTGGACTGGGCGCAAATCAAGGCGCCGGTCATTGGCAATGTCTATGTGTTGAACAAAACAGTGGCTGATCTGTTCAACAAAAATAAAATCCCCGGCTGCGTCGTCAGCGATGCGCTCTGCGCGCTGGCCGGGAAATACTCCTCCGGATTGGACAAGGGGCGGTCGTTCTTCATGGAACTGGCGGCCAAACAATTGGCGGTGTTCAAGGGACTGGGCTTCGCCGCCGGTTATCTGGGCGGCCTTGACAAGGCCGAGAGCTTCGCCCGGATCATCGATCTGGCGGAAAGCTACGGTCCCGGCGATTGGAAAGACTTCGCCAGGGAAATCCAGTTCTCGAAACCGGGGGAGTTTTACCTCTTCGAGCAGAATCCACAGACCGGCCTTGGAGAGCCCGGGCAGCTCAACCGCGAGTATTTGAAATCGATTCAACAGCCGCCCAGGACGGGCGATGTCACTTTGGGCTGGCAGTTCACGCGCATGATTCACTGGCTGGCGTTCACGCCGGGGAAGAGGCTTTTCCCGGCGTTGCAGAAGGTGTACGGCCAGTTGGAAAAGAAAGACTGCCGGCGAACGCTCAAGATGCTGCACCGCATTGAGCATGCCTCCAAAGCCGTTTTGTATCAGTGCCAGGATTGCGGAGATTGCTCGCTGCCGGACACGGCTTATCTCTGCCCGCGCGGGTCCTGTTCCAAGAACGCGCGCAACGGCCCCTGCGGCGGCTCTTCCGATGGCCGTTGCGAACTCGGCGACAAGAATTGCCTTTGGGCGCGCGCCTATGACCGCTTGAAGTTTTACGGCCAATCCCGCCACATGCTTGACCGCCCCGCCGTTTTCTCCAATCCCGCCCTGGGCGGCACTTCCGCCTGGGCCAACAATTTCCTCGGACGCGACCATTTTCATGCGGCAGTGCCCGGCGATAAAACGCCGCCCCCTGACGAGGCCGCCCCGTCAGCGAATATCCAGGAACTTTCGCGGCAACCACAGGCCGGAAAGCTCTCATAGAATACATATGCCTTTCCCAAACCTGACCATTATTGGCGAATCGATAAACGATTCGGTTCCCTCCACCCACGGGCTTTTCGAGGCTAATGACATCGCCGGGCTGAAAGACCTGGCCGTGTCCCAGGATGTCGGCGGCGCGGGCTACATCGACGTTAATGTTGGCCGGCGTTCCGGCGAGTTCCTGGCGGAGATGGTGCGGCACGTCCAGAGTGTCACAGCCAAACCGCTTTCCATTGACACGCCCGATCCCCAAATGAGCGAAGCCGCTCTCAAGGCCTACGACCCCGCGCGCGCCGGCGGCCGGATTCCGATTCTGAATTCCATTTCCGCCCTGCGACTGGAGATGTTCAAACTGACCCGGATCCAGCCCTTCAAGCCGATCCTTCTGGCCTCCGAACGCATGGAAAACGGCGTGGGCCAGGCCAACCGCACGGCCGAGGCGGTGCATCAGACAGCCCGCCAGCTTGTGCAGGAAGCCGCCCGTTACGGCATCCCGGTTGAGCAGTGCATCATTGATCCCGCCATCTCGCCCATCGGCGCGGATACGGAGGGCAATTTCCGATGCCTGATGGGCGCCATTGGCCTGATCTATGCCGATCCTACCCTAAAGGGAGTCCATATGTCGGTGGGCTTGAGCAATTTCACCGTGATGCTGCCCTCCAAACGCCCCGACGGTTCGCCCACAAAAGGACCCCTGGAGAGCGCTTTCCTGACCCTGGCCGGACCGCTGGGATTGGACCACGTCATCGGTTCTGTCAAACGCAAATATGAGGTGCTGCCGCCTGATCATCCGGCCATGCGCTGCCTCAACGACTGCCTGAACCTCGAAGGCTTCGACGTCATCATGCGCGTTCAGGAATTTTACCGGAGCTAACCGGCCCAACAACCGCACCAAGAAAACATGGCTCCCAAAATCGTTCCCCCGGACATCGAAATCGCCCGCCAGGTGAAAATGCTGCCGATCGAAAAAATCGCGGCCCGCCTGGGCATTCCCATCGAACAGATCGATCATTACGGCAGATACAAAGCCAAGGTCTCGCTCGAATTCTTCCGGCAGCTCGACCAAGCCCAACCCGGCAAGCTCATCCTGGTTACGGCCATCACGCCAACCCCTGCCGGCGAGGGCAAGACCACCACGACCATCGGTCTGGCGGATGCGTTGAACCGCCTGGGCAGGCGCACTGCCATCTGTCTGCGCGAACCATCGGTCGGCCCCTGCTTCGGCGTCAAAGGCGGCGGGACCGGCGGAGGTCATGCCCAAGTGGTGCCGATGGAAGACATCAATCTTCATTTCACCGGCGATTTTCAGGTCATCAGCACCGCGCACAACCTGCTCACGGCCATGCTCGACAACCATCTTCACCACGGCAACGCCCTCGGAATTAATCCGGCGCGTATTGTCTGGAAGCGCGTCATGGACATGAATGACCGCGCCCTGCGCCAGATCGTCGTTGGTCTGGGCGGCCCGGCCAACGGGGTCTGCCACGAGAGCGGCTTCGACATTACCGCCGCTTCCGAAGTCATGGCTGTTTTCAGCCTGTCCCAATCCGTGTCCGAACTGCGCGAACGGCTTGGTCGAATCGTGGTCGCCTACACTGGCAACGAACAGCCTGTCACTTGCGCCCAACTCAAGGTCAATGGCGCGATGACCGTTTTGCTGCACGATGCCCTCAGACCCAACCTGGTGCAAAGCCTGGAAGGCACTCCGGCTTTTGTTCATGGCGGTCCCTTCGCCAACATCGCGCACGGTTGCAACAGCGTCCTGGCCACCAAACTGGCCCTGCGCTTGAGCGAATACACCGTCACCGAGGCCGGTTTCGGCGCCGACCTCGGCGTGGAGAAATTCATCAACATCAAATGCCGCCAATCCGGCATCCGCCCCAATGCCGTCGTGATCGTGGCCACTGTCCGCGCCTTGAAAATGCACGGCGGCGCCAGCAAGGAAGATCTCAAGACACCGAATCCAGCCGCCGTGGCCCGGGGTCTGGCCAACCTGGACAAACACATCGAGAACATCAAATTGTTCGGCCTCGCGCCCATCGTTGCCATCAATTATTTCGCCACCGACACGGACGAGGAAACAGCCCTCATCCGGCAGCATTGCGGCAAACTCGGCGTGCGCGCCTTCTTGTGCGACCATTGGGCCAGGGGCGGCGCGGGCGCCGTCGAACTGGCCGCGGAGGTTGTCAAACAAGCGGACCAACCGAACGACAGTTTCCGCTTCCTTTATGGCGACGAGATGACTTTGTGGAACAAGGTCCGGGCCATTGCCCAAAACATCTATGGAGCCAGCGACATCAAGGCCGATGCCAGAGTCGTGAAGAAATTTCGCGCCCTGGAGGACCAAGGCTTCGGACGTCTGCCGGTCTGCATGGCCAAGACGCAATTTTCCTTTTCCACCGACCCGGCCCTGCTCGGCTGCCCGAAAGGATTCTCCGTGCCAATCCGCGACGTCATTGTTTCCGCCGGGGCAGGCTTTGTTGTTGTCCTGACGGGCGACATTATGACGATGCCCGGCCTGCCCAAAGTCCCGTCGGCCGAACTCATCGACCTCAACGAAGAAGGCCAGGTCGTCGGCCTGTTCTGATGGATGAAGGATTTTCCGGCCACGCTGAAATCAGAGACTCTGTTAACCGACGGAGCGATGGGTTCTTATTTGTTCGAATTGACAGGACGGCTGTCGGAACTCAACCACATTTACGAAGCGTTCAACGTTGAACAGCCGGATCTGATTCAGAAAGTCCATCTGGCGTATCTGGCCGCCGGAGCGCGCTGTCTTAAAACCAATACGTTCGGCGCCAACCGCCAACAGTTGCAACCCTTCGGCCTGGAAGGCAGAGTCGCCGACTTGAACCGCGCGGGCGTGGAGGTGGCGCGGGCGGCCATCGCGAAGTTCCAGGCCCGGCAGCCTGTTACAAACCCCGTCTTCGTCCTGGCTTCGATCGGACCCACCGTTAAAGTCTTGACTGAGGCTTCCGCCGTCGAAGGTTGCTATCGCGAGCAGATTGAGACCCTGGCTGCGGCCGGCGCTGACGCGTTGCTTCTGGAGACGTTCAGTTCCCTGCCCCAGCTTGAGTTGCTCATTGCCCTGATCCATTCGATTCCCGGCGCTCCGCCCTTCATCGCGGAAATGACTCTCCACTCCTCCAATGCGGGCCAGTGCCTGGAACCCGACCCTGTTGCGTTCGTCACCCGGATGGCCAGTCTGGGTGCGCAGGTTTCCGGAGTCAATTGTTGCGCGCCGTGGGATGCCAGCGCCTTTGTGGATGCTGTCAAGGACTCCGCTCCAGTCCGTTCCGGCGCGATGCAAATGGTGGTGATGCCCAATGCCGGCGGATTCCAGCGCATCGGCAACCGGCTCATGACGGCCGTGAACCCGGAATACATGGGCAAAATGGCCCGCAGTTTTGCCGAACGCGGGGTGCGGCTCATCGGCGGCTGCTGCGAAGTGCATCCCCTTCACATTCAGGAAATGCACAATTTCCTGAAGTCCCGAAAAGCCAGCCATCAGGCCGGTTCCATCCAGGTTCATTCCGCGCACCCTCCTGCCGGCAACGCGGAGAAGCGGCGCAACGGCGTGTTTTCCCGCAAACTCAAAGACGGTCAATTCGTCGTCAGCGTCGAGTCCCTGCCGCCACGGGGAACGGACGCAAGAATCCTTCAAGCCAAGGTGGATTACATCGCCAAACTGGCGGCCAGCGGACTGGCGGATGCGCTGGATATCACCGACGGTTCGCGCGGCATCTCCTTGATCCCGCCCGGCGATTTTATTCACTTGATCCGTGAACGGCTCAACTGGACCGCTGCGACGGGCGACACGCTGGAGTTCATTCCGCATTTCACGGGCCGGGACTTGAATGTCATGGGGGTGCAAAGCCGTCTGGTCGGCCTTCACGCCAACCGCATTCACAACGTGTTATTCATCACCGGGGATCCTCCCAAGATGTCGCCGGCCTACCCGCGATCCACTGCCGTGTTCGATCTGGATTCCATCGCGCTCATCCGCCTGACCCGTTCCTGCCTCAATGCCGGTGTGGATTTTGGAGGCGCGCCGCTGGGCAAACAGCCCGATCCGCGCGCCCATTTCACGATCGGTTCCGGCGTCGAACCTGAAGCCAGCGACATGAAACGCGAACTGGCCCGTCTGCAGGAGAAAATCGACAACGGCGCCGACTACATCATGACCCAGCCCGCCTTCCGCCAGGAACCCTTGGCGGCGTTGGAAAAGTTTCGCGCCCGCGTCCCTTTTCTCATCGGCGTCATGGTCATGGTCAGTTTCGAGCACGCTCAACGCGTGGCGCAAGTTCCGGGTGTTGTTGTTCCAGAGGCGGTTCTGCAACGGTTTTCCGCCATGGAACGCCTGGACGACCAGGCCAAAGTCGGCCAGGAAATGGCCGTTGAGCAAATCCGCCGCATCGTTCGTGAAGGTTGGGCGGGAGTCTATCTGATGTCCACCGCCAGCCCAAACGCCACACTGGAGATTCTCCGGACCGGCTTGCAATCGTAGAAGTCCGATCAGGCCAGTGCCAAAAAAGCGAGGCTGGTGTTGGCCAGCCTCGGTTGTGTTCCCCCGTTTTTCCCCCTCGTTAATTTGAATGTCTTAGTAGTCCATGCCGCCCATGCCGCCGCCATGACCGCCGCCCATGGGCGCCGGTTTCTCCTTCTCAGGCACTTCGGTGATCAGGCATTCAGTCGTCAGAAGCAGACCGGCGATGGACGATGCGTTCTGCAACGCCGTGCGGGTCACTTTCTTTGGATCCACCACGCCGGCCTTGACCAGGTCTTCGTACTCGGCAGTGGTGACGTTGTAACCTTCGTTGCCTTTGCGTTTCTTGACTTCCTGCACCACAATGGAACCTTCAACGCCGGCGTTGATGGCCAGGGCGCGCAACGGCTCTTCAACCGCCCGCTTGACGATGTCCACGCCGATTTGCTCGTCGCCGCCCAGTTTCAAGGCTTCCAGGATCGGCAGACAGCGCAGCAGGGCCACGCCGCCTCCAGCCACAATGCCTTCTTCCACGGCG
>Ga0326728_10027070_pt1 | contig 10069 bp, 5 predicted proteins | sample MB3enrmetagenome_FD_207602 | JGI IMG/M metagenome (GOLD analysis project Ga0326728, IMG submission 207602) | Lab enriched peat soil microbial communities from McLean, Ithaca, NY, United States - MB31MN | ecosystem: Environmental > Terrestrial > Soil > Wetlands > Peat | place: USA: New York... | reverse complement strand
GAGTGCGATTCTCCCCATTGGGAGGAATGGGAGCAGGCCACGCCGGAAGTCCTCGCCGCCTTTCCCGGCCGCCGCCTGCCCCACACCAATGTTCAACGTTGGCACGATTTGCGCGTGGAACAAGTGCAGCGCGAACGCGACGCGCAGAGCGTCGCTGCCCAGGCTTTCGCCGATCGCCTCGCCGCCCGCGGCATCGCCCCGGGCGCCGCCATCCGGAATGCCTTCAGCGACTCGGTGTTTCGTTTGGCCATCGCGGGCGCGGATGAAAAACTGATTCGGGACGAACTTTGCCGCCTGGCCCACGTGACGGCCGCGCTGGAGCGTGGCGAGATCGCCCGCCAGCGCCTGGAGCTGGATCGCCGGAAGCTGGAACTGGCTGCGCAACAGGCGGAAGTGACCCGGCTACTCGCCATGAACGACATGAGCGAATCGACCCTGAATCTCTTCCTCGATCGCATGGAGATCTCCCCGGCATTTGCCTCGTACTACGAGGCCCGGATAGCCCTATCGTGCGCGCGCGATGCCGCCCGCCCGCCGGAAGACCCCTACGACGATGCCGAAGACGGCGACCTTGATCCCGGCGACGAGCTGGAGTCCGATCACAATGAGTCCGCCGCCGACGAGCCCGACGAGGACGAGCCCGACAACAATGAGTCTGACGACGAAGAGCACGACGGCGAAGAGGACGACGGCGAAGAGGACGACGACGAAGAGGAGCCGGAAGACGACGACGGCCCGAAAGCGGGCGATCCCCCGCCTTCCCCCGCGTTCCCCCGCCTCCGCGAGGAAAGCGGAGAAGCCGCCCCGCGCGCTCCCAGGTTCGACCATGGGAGCAACCCCGTCGCCGCCGTCGGCGAAGACCGGACAGCGACGGAACCGCCGGCCGGAGAAAACCCGCTTCAACCCGCCGATCCCCCGCCATCCCCCGCGTTCCCCCGCCTCCGCGAGGAAGGAATGCCGGAACCTGGCTTGCCGGGGTTGACGGACGGAGGCTCGGGCTCTGCCCCTCCGGCCGCGCCGCCCGGGGAAGAGAGTCCCCCGTCGCCGGCCGGAAGCTGACCGCTGAAAGCTGATAGCTGATAGCTGCGGCCGCAACCTCGCGCAGAGGCACGGAGACGCCGAGAGGGATGCAATTTGGTAATTTGGTAATTGAGGAAGTAAAGCGGCGCCCGGTTTTCAATCACCCAATCACCCAATCACGCAATTACCCAATGATGTGCCCCGCTGATAGCTGAAAGCTAATAGCTAATAGCTTTTCTTCACAGCGAGGCCACGCGGCGTTGCGTGATTAGGAAGAACAGGGCGAGGAGAATCAGCGCGATGCCGTTTGCGCTCAGCACCACCGGCACGGTGAACAGCGGAACTAGCCAGCCCGAAAGCAGATTGCCCAGCGGCATGCCGCCGCGGAAGGCGAAGTTGTAGACGCTCATGACCCGGCCGCGCATCTCGTCGGCCACAATCAGTTGCACCAGGGAATTCACGGTGGCAAAAACCGCCATCATGGAGGCGCCAGTCAGTACCAGCATGGCCTGGCTCAGGGGCAGCGACCGCGACAGGCCAAAGCCGGCTATGCCCACTCCCAGACAGACCAGCGCGGTAAGCGCCAGGCGGGCCTTGCGCTTCATGTTGCCCATGCCCGCTATGAACAAAGAACCGCAGATGGAGCCGATGCCCATCAGCGCCAGCAGATTGCCGTAGGTTTCCGGTCCGCGATGGAAGATGTCCTTGACGAAGACGGGAATGTAGGTGCGCATGGGCGTACTCAAACCGGTCATGCAGAAGGCCAGCACGATGAGGCCTTGCATGGCGCCCTGGCGGCGGACAAACGCGATGCCCTGCTTAAAGCTGGTGAGAACCGATTCGGTGGTTGGTTGCGGCAGGAAACGAGCGGTAATCACCGTCAGGGAGAGGACGGGCGCCAGAAACGACAGCGCATTCAGCCCGAAGCACCATTTCTCTCCCAGCCGGGCCAATGCCTGTCCACCCAAGGCGGGCCCCAGAATCACCGCGACGTTGAACTGGATGGAATTCAGGGCGATGGCATTGGGCATGTCTTCCCGTTCCACCAGGGAGGGAATAAGAGCCTGATAGGCCGGACCTCCGAAGGCCTGCGCAAACCCCGAAACGAACGAGAGGCACAAAATCTGCCAGATGTGAACCACGCCGGTGGCGACCAGCACCGTAAGCACCGCCGCGCTCGCCATCTGCAGATATTGCGAACCCAGCAGCACGCGCCGCCGCTCTACCCGGTCGGCAACCACCCCGCCCAGCAGTGAGAAAAGCAAAATGGGAATGCCGCCCAGGAACTGATCCAGCGCCAGCAGGAAGGCCGAGTGAGTGAGGCGATAAATCAGCCAGCCCTGCGCCACGATCTGCATCCAGGTGCCGATGCTGGACGTGCATGCCCCCAGCCACATCAGGCGAAAATCGCGATATTGGAAGGCCTTGAATATCCGGTGGAACAATGGTCGGTTTCCCTTACTCGTCTTCGTCCTGCGCCGGCTTCTTTCCCGCCTCCAAAGGCGGCCACACGTATCCGTTCCTTACCACCATAGAGCACAGGTTGACGCCGAACCAGTAAGGAAGCTCGCGATAATCTTCGGCATTGAAGACTGCCAGGTCCGCGTCTTTGCCGGCCTCCAGGGAGCCTTTGGTCTCGGCCAGCCTCAGGGCACAGGCGCCGTTCAGAGTGGCCGCTGCAATCGCCTCCGCCGGCGACATCTTCATCTGGGTGCAGGCCAGCGACAGCGCCAGGGGTATGCTCGGCGTGGGGGCGGTACCCGGATTGTAGTCGGTGGCCAGGGCTACGGCCACCCCGGCATCGATCAGCTTGCGCGCGGGCGGAAACGAGCCCAGTCCCAGGAAGTAGTTGGAGGCCGGCAGCAGGGTGGCCACGGTGCTGGATTGCGCCAGCAGTTCAATATCGGGTTCGCTCACGCAGTCCACGTGGTCCACCGAGGCCGGACTGAACTTCAACAAGCTGTGCAGAGAGGTGGGTGTGAACTGGCAGACGTGCAGCCGCGCGGCAATGTTGCGCTGCCACGCCGCGGTGAAAATCAGTTCGGCTTCATCCGCTTCGAAAGCGCCGGTTTCGCAATACACGTCCACAAACCAGGCCAAGCCGCGCTCGTCGGCCTGCGGAATCATCTCCTCGCAGATCAGCCGGACGTACTCCTCGCGCTTGTGCGCGAACTCCGGGGGAACCACGTGGGCCGCTAAGAGCGTAGGAACCACGGTGCCGGGGAACTGGCGAGCCGCTTCGCGAATCGCTTCCAAAGACTTGAGTTCCGACTCCAGGTCCAGGCCGTAGCCGGATTTCGCCTCGATGGTAGTGGAGCCCTGAGCGGCCATAAACTCCAAGGCCCGCAGCACCTGCCGGCTCAACTCGGCCCGCGATGCCTCGCGAACCGCCGTGATGCTGGAGCGAATGCCGCCGCCCGCTTCCGCAATCTCCTCGTAACTGGCGCCGGCGATGCGCTTCTCGAAATCCACCAGCCGCGGCTGGGCGAATACGGGATGGGTATGGGAATCGACGAAGCCGGGCAGGACGAGCTTGCCTTCACAGTCGATCTCGTGCAATCCCCGGCGATGCTGTTTGACCCAGGGATCCCGGCTGGCCGCATCGGTGCTGCCCACGGAAACAATCTTGCCCGCCACGCAGAGCACTGCGGCATCTTCCATCTTCTCCAACTTGCCCAAGTCCGGGCCGCGCAGCGGTTCGGTTCCCTGTGGCGTTACCAACTGCCCTATGTGGACCAGCAGAACTGCGGGGTGCGTTTTTGCGGCGCTCATGCCCTAGTTCTCCTAACTACCCAGTTTACAGCTCAGGGTCTGCCGGTTGGCGTAGCGCTGACTCCGGAACGTGAATGGGGTCATCCTGAGTGTGTCATGGGCCTGCGGCCCACCAAAATCTATGAATAACGAAAGTCGTCATCCTGAGCGTCAGCGAAGGATCTGCTTTTTTCGTGCACCCTCAGCGACATTCGCGTGGCCCCACGTTTTTCGACGGAGTTCGCAAAGCGAAGAATCCGCTGTTTCCTTCTCCTCCGATGTGGTTAAGGGCACAAGAAAAAGCAGGTCCTTCGCTTCGCTCAGGATGACCCTTACGGGTGGGAGACCGGCGCTAAGTCTGGCCCTCCTGCATCGGTACCCGGATTCCTTTCCGCTCGGCGCATTCGATGGCTTCCGGATAGCCGGCATCGACGTGGCGAACCACCCCGATGCCCGGATCGTTGGTGAGCACGCGTTCAATCCGCTTGGCCATCGCCTCGGTGCCATCCGCTACCGTCACCTGGCCCGCGTGCTGCGCGTAGCCGATGCCAACGCCCCCGCCATTGTGAATCGAAACCCAGGAGGCGCCGCTGGCGGTGTTGAGCAGGGCATTCAGCAGGGGCCAATCCGCAATAGCGTCGGACCCGTCTTTCATGCTCTCGGTTTCCCGATAGGGGGAGGCCACCGAGCCGCAGTCCAGATGGTCGCGGCCAATCACGATGGGCGCGGAAATTTTGCCTTGCTTGACCAGCGCGTTGATCGCCAGGCCAAACTCGGCCCGCTCCCCATAGCCCAACCAGCAAATGCGCGCCGGCAAGCCCTGGAACTTGACCCGCTGCCGGGCCAGCTTGATCCACCGTTCCAGGATGCGGTTTTGGGGAAACATCTGCAGCACCAGATCGTCGGTGGTAAAGATGTCGCGCGGTTCGCCGCTCAATGCCACCCAGCGGAACGGTCCCCGGCCCTCGCAGAACAAAGGCCGGATGTAGGCGGGGACAAAGCCGGGAAAGTCGTAGGCATTCTTCACGCCCCGCTCGAAAGCGAAGGTGCGGATATTGTTGCCGTAGTCGAAGGTGACCGAGCCGCTCTGCTGCAGCTTGAGCATGCCCTCCACGTGGCGGGCGATGGAATCCAGGGAGCGCTCCAGATAGCCCTTTGGATCCTGTTGCCGCATCTCGGCAACCTGGTCCAAGCTCAGGCCGCGCGCTACATAGCCGTTGAGCGGATCGTGCGCGGAGGTCTGATCGGTCAGGATGTCCGGGACCACGCCACGCTCGGCCAACTCCGGGATGATGTCGGCGGTGTTGCCCACCAGGCCGATGGAAATATTCTCTTTCTTGCGCACGGCGAGTTTCAGGATGCGCAAGGCCTCGTCCAGCGAGTTGACCATGAAGTCGCAATAGCCGGTCTTCAAGCGGCGCTTGATCCGTTCCGGATCGGCTTCGATGCCGAGAAAGCACGCCCCGGCCATGGTGGCGGCCAGGGGCTGCGCGCCTCCCATTCCGCCCATTCCGCCGCTGACGATGAGCTTGCCCGCCAAATCGCCGCCAAAATGCTTTTCCCCCGCCGCGGAGAAGGTTTCGAAGGTCCCCTGCACAATGCCCTGGCTGCCAATGTAGATCCAGGAACCCGCGGTCATCTGCCCGTACATGATCAAGCCGGCGCGCTCCAGCTCGTTGAACCGGTCCCAGTTGTTCCAGTGGCCGACCAGATTCGAGTTGGCAATGAGCACCCGGGGAGCATACTCGTGGGTGCGAAAAACGCCCACCGGCTTGCCCGACTGCACCAGCAGAGTTTCGTCGTCGGCGAGCGCTTGCAGCGAACGCACGATGGCGTGGTAGGCTTCCCAACTGCGCGCGGCCCGCCCGGTGCCGCCATAGACCACCAAGTCCCGGGGGCGTTCCCCAACCTCCTCGTCGAGGTTGTTCATCAGCATGCGCATGGCCGCCTCCTGCTGCCATCCGCGGCAGGAGATCTGCAGCCCACGCGGCGCCCGCACAGGTACATACGCAGCCGAACCGACTTCCCGATTGACCGGCATAGAGCCTCCCGCCCGCCAAGCGCGATTCTGGCGCGCGACTTGGGGGCGAAGCAGCATGGTAGCGCCGCCAAGGATTTTGGCGCAAATGGCCTTCCTCCGGGCCCTATCAACCACGGAATACACGGAAAGCACGGAAGAGGTCGGACACATGTGAAGCAGACTTTCTCGTGTCTCTCCCTGCATTTTCGGGGGTACTGAGTGCCTCCCGGTTTCCGTGTATTCAGTGCTTTCCGTGGTTCAAATCCCCCGGGGCCTGATCAACCACGGAATACACGGAATATACGGAAGAGTCCCGAAACCCGGCGACCAAACGCCTTTCGTGCTCTGCTTTGCATTTCCGTGTACGCCGGGGGACCAGACGCCTTTCGTACTTCGCGTTGCCGTTTCCGTGTATTCGGTGTTGTCCGTGGTCAACCCTCCTCCCCCGGCAGTTTTCCAAAACCTGTCGCCAACTGACGGTTTTCGCTGGACAGAGTTGCTGAACCCGAGTAGATTGCCATACAACCTGTTGTTTCAAAACGGTTTGGCGATTTTGGAGAAGCCATTGGCAGCCGAGGGTGAAAGCATGCGTGAGTTGACGGAAATTCTGATCGGCAGCAAGTGGCCGGGGGCTACAGGGGCGGCCGTGGCCGTGGCCCGGAGGCCAATTTCTCCTTCGGCCCAGGAGGTCCGCGCGGCCGCGCTGCAAGCGGCCGCCGCGCTGCAGTCCAAGCAGTATGCCGACGGCTATTGGTGTGGCGACCTTACGGCCGACTCGACCCTGCAGTCCGACTACATCCTTTTCCAGATGTGGCTGCACCCGGCGGCGCCGGACGGAACCTGGAACCCCCCGACCATGCCCCGGATTCGCAAAGCGGCGCGCGCCATTCTCGATGCCCAGCGTCCGGACGGCGGTTGGAATATCTATGAACCGGGGCCTTCGGAGGTCAATGCCACGGTGCGCGCCTACACCATGCTGAAAATGACCGGCATGGATACGGGCGATCCCCGGATGCAGGCGGCGCGCGCGCTGATTCTCCGCCTGGGCGGCCTTCAGGCTTGCAACAGTTACACCAAGATCAACTTCAGCCTGTTCGGCCTGTATCCGCGGAAGTACTGTCCCACCATCCCCCCGGAAATCATGATCATTCCGGGTAATTTCCTCTACGAGATGTCTTCCTGGACCCGCACCATTATCGTTCCGCTGTCGCTGGTGCAGGCGCTGGGCGGGACCAAGCCGACCCCGGGCGGCCGGCGGGTGGACGAACTGATTCATCCCCGGCGCAAGCTGGCCCTGCGGCGCAAGGACCGCATCGCCAACCTGTTTATGGCCGCCGACAAGCTGTTCAAACGCTGGGAGCGGCAGAGCGTCAAGAAGATTCGCGGACGCGCGGTGCGCGAGGCCGAGCACTGGATGCTGGATCACTTGCAGTACAGCGACGGCCTGGGCGCCATCTATCCGTCCATGATGTATGCGGTAATGGCGATGGACGCGCTGGGCTATGAGCGCGATCACCCCGACCTCCAACTCGCCCTGCAACAGTTCGACAACCTGATTCTGGAAGGCGAAGAGAGCCTGATCTTTCAGCCGGCCAAGTCCCCCGTTTGGGATACGGCCATTGCCGCCTTTGCGCTGGGCGAACTGGGCGGCGGCGCCGCCGAGGCCGAAGAGGCCAGCAACGGCGGACGGGGACTCGCTTGCCTGACTTCCGCCGCCGACTGGCTGCTCACCAAGGAAATCCGCCGCAAAGGCGATTGGGCAGCCAAACGTCCCGACCTGACTCCCTCCGGCTGGGTGTTCGAGTACGCCAACGAGTTCTATCCCGACGTGGACGATACGGCCATGGTGCTGCTGGCCTTGCTGCACGCCAAAGCCAGCGATCCCGAGAAGCAGATTCGCGCCGAACGCCGGGCAATCGACTGGCTGTTGGGCATGCAGAGTTCCGATGGGGGCTGGGCCGCCTTCGACGTGGACAACAATTGGCAGATCCTGAACAAGGTCCCTTTTGCCGACCACAACGCCATGCTGGACCCCACCTGTCCGGATATCACCGGGCGTACCGTGGAGTCGCTCTGCCGCCGCGGCTTCGATTACCGGCACCCGGCGATTGCCCGCGCCGTCCACTATCTGCTGGGCCAGCAGAAGAGCAATGGCAGTTGGTACGGCCGCTGGGGAGTGAACTACATCTATGGCACTTTCCTGGCGATCCGCGGCCTGCGCGCCAGCGGCTCGCCGCACGCCGGTAACGCCATTGCCCGCGCCGTCCGCTGGTTGCGCGAAGTGCAGAACTCCGATGGGGGCTGGGGCGAGAGTTGTCTCGGCTATGAAACCCAGCGCTTCGAACCGGCCAGCAGCACGTCCTCGCAAACCGCCTGGGCCCTGCTGGGCCTGATGGCGGCGGGCGAGACTCATAGCGCGGCCGTCGGCGATGGCGTGCGTTGGCTTTTGGAACAGCAACGCCCCGACGGTACCTGGGATGAGTGGATTACCACCGGCACCGGCTTCCCCCAGGTGTTCTACATCAGCTATCACCTCTATCGGGACTACTTCCCGCTACTGGCGCTGGCGACTTACGCGAGAGAGACGTAAAGATGCAAGCACTGGATGTGGTTACTGGGGCCTTCGGCTTTTCCGGCAAGTACATCTCGCAACGGCTCCTGAATATGGGGCGGGGGGTGCGCACCTTGACCAATCATGCTCCCAGCCAGCATGACTCCCGCATCGAGGCGGTTCCGCTGGATTTCTCCGATCTCCCGGCTCTGACCCGGCGGCTGGAGGGGGCCAAGGTCCTCTACAACAGCTATTGGATACGTTTTGGCCGCGGTGAGCGCACCCACGAATTGGCAGTGGCCAACAGCAAGAAACTGATCCAGGCTGCCGAAGCGGCAGGCGTGGAGCGCCTGGTGCACGTCAGCATCACCAACCCGTCGCTGGAGTCGCCCCTGCCCTACTTTAGCGGTAAAGCCGAGGTTGAGGCGGCGATCCGCGGGTCCAAGCTGTCTTATGCGATCCTGCGCCCGGCGGTCCTGTTCGGCGACGAAGATATCCTGATCAACAACATCGCCTGGATGCTGCGCCGCTTGCCCGTGTTTGCCATACCGGGGGACGGAAAGTATCGCCTGCAGCCCATCTTTGTCGAAGATCTCGCCACGCTCGCGGTCGAACAGGGCCAGCAACGGGAGAATGCCGTGCTGAATGCGGTGGGACCCGAGACCTTCAGTTATGACGAGTTGGTGCGCTTGATTCGCGAGGTGGTCCGCAGCCGGAGTGGCCTGGTACACGTAGCGCCGCAGTTGGTGCTGATGGGCGCCGCGGCCCTGGGCTGGCTGCTCCGCGACGTGGTCCTGACCCAAGACGAAATCCGCGGCCTGATGGCGGACCTGCTGTTTGTTGGCAGCGAGGCGACGGCGCCGCTACCGGCCGGGGCCACCAAACTGAGTACCTGGCTGCGAGACCACGCTACTACCGCAGGAACCAAGTACGCCTCGGAGCTGGCCCGGCATTACTAGTCACCGCGCTGCATGCCCACTCGGGAGGTCTGCCCTGAGATTTGAGTGGTGGTGGCCGGTTCTTCCGGTAGGACTGCGGGCCGGGGCTTGGCTTCGCCCGCCGCGGTGGGAGGGGTAAACCGGTCGCGCACCGAGTTGGGCAAGTCGATCTTTTCCAGATCGGTCTTGGCCACAGCCTCGGGGGATTGTCCCCGCGCCAGGAGCAAGTCGCGCTTGCGTTGCTTATCCACGTAAGCCTTGATCACCTGGGTGGCCAGGCGCGCCGCCAGGCGGCCATGTTCGCCGCCCTCAAAAAGGCAGACCACCATGATCTCGGGATTGCGCCGGGGAGTAAAGCCGGCAAACCAGCCGTTTTGGGCAAACTCCTCGCTGTTGGCGTGCTTGGCGCGCAGGGCGAGGGATACGATTTGGGCCGAGCCGGTTTTGCCGGCAATGTCGATGCCGGGGATATGAGCCGAGGGCGCCGTTCCCTCCGGCAAGAGCACGCGGCTCAAGGCATCGGTAATCAGGGTCCATCCGGCGGGGTCGAGCGGGATGGGTTGTTGGCGGGTGTACTGCTCGGGGTTGTACTGAGTGGGCAGTTGGTCCGGGAAGGCCACGTGCGGCACCACCAGCCGGCCACCCATAGAGATGGCGGCAATGGCGCGCAGCAACTGAACCGGGGTGACGGTCACCGCCCCTTGGCCGATCCCGACCGAGATGGTCTCGCCCGCGAACCACTTCTGTTTGAAGTTCTTGATTTTCCACTCTTCCGAGGGCATGACTCCG
>Ga0326728_10027069_pt1 | contig 10069 bp, 7 predicted proteins | sample MB3enrmetagenome_FD_207602 | JGI IMG/M metagenome (GOLD analysis project Ga0326728, IMG submission 207602) | Lab enriched peat soil microbial communities from McLean, Ithaca, NY, United States - MB31MN | ecosystem: Environmental > Terrestrial > Soil > Wetlands > Peat | place: USA: New York... | reverse complement strand
TCGCAGACAAGGGCCACCTCGTTGCCGAGCGCGAAGGAGAGATCGCGGTAGGAATTGTCCAGGAGCTTGATGAGCTCGGCCGTCATGAGGCTCGAAACCTTTACGATCGTGGGCGTCAGACGGCGAAACAGGTTCATCGCGCGGGCGGTGGATTCCTCGTTCAGGCCGCCTACGATCTGGGGGAGGGCGACGAGCTCCTCGAGAGCCTTGCCCTCCACGGTCCGCTCCGGGCAGAAGCAGAGGTCGTAGGCTTTGCCGGTAGCGTCCAGCATGGGCTTGACGACGTTCAGGCTCGTGCCGAGCTTTACGGTGGACCTGAGGATGACCATGGCCCCGTCCCTCATTCGCCGGCAGATGCCCGTGGTGACGTTCTCGACCATGTCCATCCTCGGGCGGCCGTCGGCGTCGAGCGGAGTCCCCACCGTAATGATGAAAGCGTCGAAGTCCACACCCTCGGGGATTTCCGCGTGGGCGTGCAGCTTGCCGAGCTTTATGCCCCGCCTGATCAACGCGTCCAGGTTGGCCTCGTAGAAGTGCGCCTTCCCCTGCCGTATGATGTCGAGAGTCGCGGGATTGATCTCGACCCCGTGCACGTCGAAGCCTTTGTTCGCCATGACCGCACCGAGGGTGAGGCCGACATAGCCCATGCCCATGATGCAAATCGTATTGTCCTGTTCCAAACCGAACTCCTTATGAAGGCTTACGCGAAGGTCAGCTCAGTATATCGATTACCTGCTCACTGACGTAATCGATGGTCTCGTCGGCGAGGCCGACGAAGGACGGCAGATTCAGCCCCCTGTAGGAGAGCTCGTGCGTCACGGGAGTGGCGAAGCGCCCCCCCTCGTACATGGGCAGGTCGGATATGGGATAGAAGAAGGGCCTCGAGTCGATATTCCTTTTCTTCAGCTCCGCCATGAAGCCGTCCCTGGCCGCCTCGTCCCAGCGATCGCAGGAAAGGCAGAGCATCCAGTACGTATTCTTATATCCCTGCCTGCAGGGATTCAAGGTCACGCCCTGCAGCCCGCCCAGCTTGGCGCGGTAGCGGTCGATGACCGCGCGCCTCTTCGATACCAGCTCGTCGGCCCGCTCCACCTGGGCTAGGCCGATCGCGGCCTGCATGTTCGTCATGCGATAGTTGTATCCGATCTCGGTGTGCCAATACTTCTTGCTCTTGCTCATGCCGTGATCGCGGAGGAAGCGCAGGCGCGAGGCGAAGTCCCCGTCGTCGGTCGTTATCATTCCGCCCTCGCCCGTCGTGATGAGCTTGTTGCCGTAGAAGCTGAAGGCCGAGCAGTAGCCGAAGGAACCGACGCGCTTCCCTCCGATCTCGGCGCCGTGCGCCTCCGCGGCGTCCTCTATGACCCTGATCCCCCGTCCTTCGGCGATCCGCGATATCCTCGCCATATCGGCGGGGTGACCGTAGAGATGCACGGGCATCACGGCCTTCGTCCGCGGAGTGATGGCTCGCTCGAAGGCTTCGGGGTCCATGCACATCGTCTCCCGATCCACGTCGACGAGCACCGCGGTCGCGCCGGCGTGGCGCACGGTATTGGCCGTAGAAACGAAAGTCAGATCCGGCACGACCACCTCGTCGCCCGGGCCGATCCCGAGGGTCTCGAGGGCGAGATGGATGGCCACGGTGCCGTTCGAGACGGCGACGCCGTGCTTGACGCCGCAATAGGCCGCGAAGGCCTTCTCGAACTCGTCGATATAGCGACCGATGGAGGATATCCAGCCCGAATCGAAGGCGTCGATCAGGTACTTCCTCTCGAGCGCCCCCAGGGATGGTTGCGATATAGGTATGTTTTCCACAATGGCCTCCTGAAAAATATTCGCGTTATGCGTCACGAGCCCTTCCTGCTCCGCAGGATCGTCTCGATAGACTCGATGTAGGACCGTATCACGATGGTTTCGTCGAAGCGCTCCCGGGCGATGCGGCGAGAGGCCGCGCCCATGGCGGCGATCCGGTCCGCCGGCGCGTCCAGCATGGCCATCATCTTCGAAGCGAGGTCGGCGGCGTCGCGCGGCCTGCAGAGATAGCCGTTGACGCCGTCGGCCACCGGCTCCCGCGTCCCGACGGAATCCGCCGCGATGAGGGGCTTGCCCATGGCCGCCGCTTCAAGGAGGGACCTAGGCGTGCCCTCGCGGTAGTACGAAGGCAGGACGACGCAGTCCGAGGCGGCGATGAACGGTCGGACGTCGTCGGTCGCCCCCGCGTACTCGACGAGGCCCGAGGCGATGGCGGCGTCCAGCGCCACGGGATCCGCGGCGCCGGGATCGGCGTCGTCGCGCCTGCCGAGAAGGCGGATTACCGCGTCCGGCCTCCTCTCCTTGACGCTTCGCGCCGCCTCGACGAGGAGGTCGACGCCCTTGGCCTTGAGGAGCCGGCCGACGAAGAGGAAGACGAAGCGGCTATCGCCTTCATCCGACGTCGCGTTGCGCGGCATCGGGCGGAATCGTTCGAGGTCCACGCCCGAACCGGGCAGGAGCCCGCAGCGATCGCGCTTCGCCAGGCCGCCTTCGATGAACAGCTCGAGGTCGTCGGGATTCTGGAAAAAGAGCTTGTCGACTTTCCGAAACGCGAAACGATAGAGCGCGCGCACGATGCGCTGCAAGGCGCCGCCGCCTTCAAAGACCGCCCCGAGCCCCGTGAGGTTGTTTATCGCCGGTATCCCGAGGAAGCGCGCGGCGATAGAACCGTAGATGTTGGGCTTTATCGTGTACTGGAGGACGAGGTCGGGCTCGAGGCGTCGGTAGGCCCCGACGAAGGCGAAGACAGCAGCCAGCTCTCGCAGGGGATTGAGCCCCTTCGCATCGAGTCCGATATGCCGAAGGGCGACTCCCGACGCCGCGATGCGCCCGGAGTACTCGTCCTCGGGAGCGAGCACGACCACTTCGTAGCCTCGCTCCCTGAGCGCCGCGATGAGCGGCATCCTGAAGTTCCATACGTACCATGACGTGTTGTAAGCGAGGACGATCCTGCCCCCCATCGGTATTTCCTTAGGTTCATGATCGGCCGGTTCGTCAGATGACCCGGGCCCTACTTGTTGGATAAACGGACCTTCCACACGATCTTGTTGTACATGATCCAGTTGTACGGTACGACGAGGAAGCCGATCGACAAGACCAGCGCTATCTGGCGGACCATCGTCGTCTCGGAGAAAATCATCACGGCGACTCCGACGGCGGCGCTCTGCAGCACGATGGCGCCGAGGGAGCTCAGATTGAAGAGGAGGAATCTCCCCGCGACGGAGACCGCCTTGCCCCCGCCCTCCGCCTTGAAGGTCCAGATGGAATTCAAGGCGAAATTCGAGATGATCGAGACCTCCGTCGCTATCGCCGCCGCCCAGGTCGAGCGCCTGCCCAGAATGGCGAGCCGGGCCGCGGCCCGCGAGAAGAACTCGGCGATCGAGGCGACGAAGCCCGCCCCCGAGAACGCCTCCAGGCAGATCGAGTTCACAAGGAAACCGCAGAACCCCACCACCGCGAATTTCAGGAAACGCCTGAAGCTCGGAGAGCGCGTGCGCAGGACGAGGATCGTGCCGAAGATTTCCTTGGGAGTCTGAGAGGTGATCTTCGACGCGCCCTGCTCGCGAAGGCCGAAGGCGAGAGGAATTTCGGCTATCTTCCCGCCGTTCTCGATGATTTTATAGAGCATCTCGAGCTTGTAGCCGAATCCGCGGGACAGGAACGAGGAAAAATCGAGGCGATCGAGGCAACCCTCGACTCGGGTCGCCTTCAGGCCTGTCGTAGGATCGGTAACGGACCGGAAGGCCGCTCCCGGGAAGAACAGGAGCACCCGCGCGACGAAGCCCCCGAATTTGCTGAAAAGGAGCCGCTTGAATCCCCAGCCTCGCGGGTAGGACCCTCCCGGGACTTTCCGGGAACCGAGTACGCAATCGGCGCCCTCGTCGATCTTGGCCAGGAGCTCGGGGATAGAGCGCGGGGGGTGCTGGAAGTCCCCGTCGAACTCTATGACCGCATCGGCCCCGAGCTCTTCGACTGCGTACTCGAAGCCCGTAAAATACGCGGCGCCGATACCCCTCTTCCCCTCCTCGACGACCAGTTTGAGGTTCGGATACTTGGGCATCCGCGATTCGACGACCCCTGCCGTCCCGTCCGGGGAGCGGCCGTCGACGACGAGGAGGAAGGCCGACCATCCCTCCAAGGATGGCAGGACCTCCCCGCAGAGGCAATCGACCATGGCTCCGATGCTGTCGGCCTCGTTGTATGTCGGGATGACGACTACCGCCGTTCGCCGCGGGCGGTCTCCGTGTGGAACACTCATCGATGTCTCCAATCAAAAGCCGAGCTATCCAACGATCTCGGCGATTATCGCCTCGAATCTCTCCGCGAGCGAGTCCAGTTGATTCTTGTAGCTCTCGAAAGCCTGGCGGGCGATCCGCTTCCGCGCCGCCTCGTCCGCCAGGTAGCGCTCGGCCACCTCGATCAGGTCCTCCCCATCCCAGGAGAAGGGCGCGTAGCTCTCGCCGGGGACGAAGACATCGGGCCAGGTCTCGAGGTGCGACATGTCGGGCTTGAGGAGGAGGGCGCCGCCGAGCACCGCCTCGAAGTCGCGCAGGCATAGCTCGCCCCAGCCGAAGGGGGAGAGGACTATCTTCGAGCTCGCGACCTCCCGGTTGTACTCCCGCTGCGAAGTCGGCCCGACGAGGAAAGAGGGATGTCCGGCGATGCGCTCGAGGATGAGCCTGCGTTGATGGGCTATCGATGGGCGGCTCGGAAAACCCAGTCTCGCGTGCACATCGATCGAACCGCGGTTCGAGGCCGCGGGATCCGTCGGCAGGCGCCCGTTCCCGTAGAACAAACGCGCGGCCCGAAAGCCGAGGGCGATCGACGCGGCGACTCCCGCTCGCTGCCTGAGCTTGCCGCGAGGATAGTCGCCGACGCCGATGTTCCAGGACAGACGGAGCTTGGAGAGCATCGCGGGATCCTCGGCCGCGGGTCTGTCGCGATGGTCGGGATCGACGACTCCGTATTTCTCGTGGAAGAAGTCGGAGTAGAGCTCCTTGCCGTATAGTGGACGGAGGTAGAGGCTCCGGTCCTTGAAGAGGGCCTTCGTGTAGAAGAGGTCGACGTAGGGCAGGACCTCCAGGCGCGGGATCCCCCCGCCCGCGTCGTCGTGGAAGAAGGCTATCCTTTCGTACTTCCCGCGAAGCCGCCGCATGAGATCGAGATCGACCAGGTCGGGCTTGATGAATCGCCGGACCATGACGAGGACGGAGTTGCGGTCGTTCTCGAGGCACCACTCGGGGGAGGAAGTGTAGACGAAGCGTCGGCCTTTCCTCGCGAAGAGGAAGGGCTTGAGCGAATGGAAGCAGGCGATGCGATCGTGTATCGCGAGGACCGTGATTCCGCCCTTCATTGGTCGTATCCTTTCGCCCCGTCGACGAGAGCGCGGCTGGCGCCGCAGGCGCGGGCTTGTTGGGTCGCGAGGCTACCGTATATACTTTTCTTTATGGCAGGCAAGGACTCAAAACTGCGGATCGCAGTCTTCACGAGGCCCCTCGACAACTGGGTATCGGGGTCGGGCCATCACCTTCAGGAAATATTGAACGCGGCCCTGGACCTCGCGGAAGACCGCATGGACTTCACCTTCGTGCACTACAAGCCGAGCTCGAACCCGATCTACAAGCGGAGGATAAAGGAACTGATCGTCCCCCGCAACCCCCTCCGCTCGGCGGCCGCCCTGAGGCGCGAGAAGTTCGACGTGGTCCACTACGCGCCCCTCACGATCTACTCGCCGATCTGGAGAGTGCCCGGGCTCAAGCTGGCCACCCTCCACGGCGCCGAGCCGCTCCTGTTGCCTCAATACTACGGCAAGATCATGCTCGCCCACGAGACCTTCGTCGTTCCCGCCTACGCGAGGCGCATGGACAGGATCGTCACCGTCTCCGAGACTTCGGCCTCGTTCATCGCCGAGCACTTCCGCGTCCCGAGGGAGAGGATAAGCGTCTGCTACAACGGCCTGGGCCCGGCGTACCGCATCCTCGACGGGGCGGACATTTCCGCGCCCGGGCGCTACGGCGTCGAGGGGCCCTTCGTCCTCCACGTGAGCCGATTCTCGGAGCGCAAGAATCCCTGGACTCTCCTCGAGGCCTTCTCCCGCCTCAAGGCGAACTACGACCGGCCCCTCTCCTTCGTGTGCGCGGGAGGCGGATGGAACGACGAGGAGGTCCTCGACCGGGTCCGGGAGCTAGGCCTCGCCGAGAGCTTCGTCGCCCCCGGCTTCGTTCCCGAGGACGACATCGTCGAGCTCATGAACGCCGCTTCGGTCTTCGTCTTCCCCTCCCTGGCCGAGGGCTTCGGCATGCCCAACGTGGAGGCCATGGCCTGCGGCTGCCCCGTCGTCACGACCCCCGCCTTCGCGGTCCGCGAGATCGTGGGCGACGCGGCGGTCGTCGTCGAGGATCCCCGCGATCCGGTAAAGCTCTCTGAGGCCATCCATCGAGTGCTCTCGGACGAAGGACTCCGCTCGAGCCTCGTCGAGCGAGGCTTGGCGAGGCTTCCCCTCTTTTCATGGACCGACAGCGCCAAGAAGCTGCTCGCGGTCTACGAGGAAATGGCGAGCGCCGCTTCGTAGATCCCGAGCAGCCGCGCCGACAGGACCCGCATATCGTAGTTCCCCTCGGCGAAGGCGCGCGCCGAGCGGCCCATGCGCTCCCGCAGGTCCGCGTCGCCGAGCAGGCGACGGATCCGGTCGGCCAGGGCGTCGGGATCCTTCTGCGGGACGAGGAAGCCGGTTTCGCCCTCGCGGACTCCTTCCGGGATTCCGCCCACGAGAGTCGAGACCACGGGCAGCCCCGAGGCCTGGGCCTCCTGGAGGACCAAGCCTTGCCCCTCCTCCGCCCCGTCGCGCGCCCTGATGCTGGGAAGGACGAAGACCGAAGCGCGGCCGTAGAGTTCGGCCACCCGCTCTCCGCTCTGAGGGCCGAGGAGCTTGAGTCCCTCCGCGACGCCCAGCTCGCGGGCCAGGCTCAGGAGCTCGGCGCTCCCCGATCCCTGGCCGACGATAAGATACTCGGCCTCCGGGAACTCCTTCCTTACCGCCGCGAAAGCCTCCACGCCGTAGCGGAAGCCCTTCACTTCGACGAGCCGGCCGACCGACAGGATCGTCCGCGCCGAGCGGTTCGCGAAGGCGAGCGGCGGATGCTCGTCCATCCTCACGCCGACCGGCAGGATGCGGATCTTTTCGGGCGCACAGCCGTTGGCCGCGATCTTGGCGGCGATGAAGCGGGAGCCCGCCGTCACCGCGTCCGCGGCCCGATACATTTCGCGATATACCCGCCTGCCGTACCGATCCGGATAGCTGTTGATGTCGGAGCCGTGGAAGCTGACCACGAGGCGCTTGGCGAATCCGCATTCCTTCAGGAAAGCGCCGACGAGGCCGTTGGGCCCGAAATGGCAGTGCAGGACGTCGTAGCGCCTTCCGCGCAGGGCGCGCAGGAAATAGGGATTCTTGAGGCTGAGCGAGGCGGTGGAGTAGCGAGGGCTCAGGGAGCGCAGGGCCGCGAGGGGAGAGTCGCGCAGGTTAGCCGCCATGAGGGCGGGCAGATGCGCGAGCCTCTTCCGGAGAGAGCGGGGCATCCCCGCGTAGACGGTCCGGCCGGCGAGACCGTAGCGCAGGACCAGCTCGTGCCCGACCGCGTTCTGGGCCGGCATCGAAGCGAGGATGTCGACATCGACGCCGAGGTCGAGGAGTCCCGCGATCTGGTTGACGATGAACTTCTCCGAGAGCTCGGGGAAGGACGAGACGAGGACAGCTGCTCTCATCCGCCCCCCGCTCAGCGGCCGGCCGCGGGCCCGAGGAAATAGGAGCGGTACCAATCCACGAAGCGGGCGATCCCCTCCTTGACGTCCGTCGCGGGCCGATAGCCGAAATCCCGCTCCATGGGCCCGATATCCGCCCAGGTCGCGGGAACGTCCCCGGCCGGCAGGGGGCGGAAGTTCTTGATCGCGGTCTTTCCGAGCTTTTCCTCCAGGGCTTCGATGAAGCCGAGGAGCGGGACGGGAGAGCCTCTGCCGATGTTGTACACGCGGAACGGGGCGCGGGAGCGCGAAGGATCGGGAGCCGCTCCGGTCCAAGCCGGGTCTCCGGCGGCCGGACGGTCCAGCACGCGCACGATCCCTTCGACTATGTCGTCGATGTAGGTGAAGTCCCGCTTCATCTCCCCGTTGTTGTTCACATCGATAGGCTTTCCCTCGAGTATGGCCTTGGTGAAGATGAACAACGCCATGTCCGGCCGCCCCCAGGGGCCGTACACGGTGAAGAAGCGCAGCCCCGTGGTGGGGAGTCCGAAGAGCTGCGAGTACGCGTGGGCCATGAGCTCGTTGGACTTCTTGCTGGCCGCGTACAGGCTGATCGGATGGTCCACGTTGTCCGAGGCCGAGAAGGGCATCCGTTCGTTGAGACCGTAGACCGATGAGCTGGACGCGTACACCAGGTGCTTCACGTTCCCGTGCCGACAGGCCTCGAGCACGTTCAGGAAGCCCACGATGTTGCTGTCGATGTAGGATCGCGGGGATTGCAGGCTGTGGCGGACTCCGGCCTGGGCCCCCAGATTGCAGACGGCGTCGAATTTCCCCGCTTCAAAGAGGGACTCGAGGAGCTCCCGGTCCTCCAGCTTGCCGCGCACGAAGCGGTACCCGGGCTGCGTAGAGCTCCGGATCGGCTCTCCCCAGGGTCGTTCGCGAGCCTCGATCCCGCATTGCGCGAGCCGGTCGAACTTGACCTGCGTGTCGTAGTAGTCGTTGATGGAATCGTAGCCGACCACCTCGTCCCCGCGGGCGAGGAGCCGCTTCGCGAGGTGGAAGCCGATGAAGCCCGCGGTTCCCGTTACGAGTACCTTCATTCTGCTCACAGCCTCTCGTCGGCGAGCCCGGGCGCGAGGAAGGATTTTACGTCGTAGATCACGCCGTTCTCCTTGAGGCTCCGCTTGAGATCCAAGTCCGCGAATTCGCGGTGGGAAACCGCCAGCACGATGCCCTCGTAGGCCCGCTCCGGCAGGGCGCCCTTCGGGAGCATTCCAACGCCGTACTCCTTGCGGACCTCCTCCGGGTCGGCCCAGGGATCGTAGACGTCGACGCTGCAGCCGAAATCCGCCAGCTCGCAGATTATATCGATCACACGGGAATTGCGGATGTCGGGACAGTCCTCCTTGAAGGTCATGCCGAGCACGAGCACCCGGGCTCCGTGGATCTTGTGCTCGTTGTTGATCATGAGCTTGATGGTTCGTTCGGCCACGTAGAAGCCCATGGAGTCGTTGATGCGCCTGCCCGAGAGTATGACCTGCGGATGATAGCCCAGACTCTCGGCCTTGTACGTCAGGTAGTAGGGATCCACGCCGATGCAGTGCCCGCCGACGAGCCCGGGGCGGAAGTGCAGGAAGTTCCACTTGGTTCCGGCGGCTTCCAGGACTTCGCCGGTGTCCAGCCCCAGCTTGCGGAAGATCAGGGAGAGCTCGTTGACGAAGGCGATGTTGATGTCCCGCTGCGAATTCTCGATGACCTTGGCGGCCTCGGCCACCTTGATGGACGAAGCCTTGTGAGTTCCCGCGTCGATGACGGAGGCATACAGCCGGTCCACGCGCTCGGCGGCCTCGGGCGTCGAGCCGCTCGTGACCTTCTTGATCTTGCGGACGGTATGCTCCTTGTCGCCAGGGTTGATCCGCTCGGGACTGTAGCCGCAGAAGAAGTCGCGATTCAGGCGCAGAGCGCTCGTCGATTCCAGGATGGGAACGCACTCCTCCTCGGTGCAGCCCGGGTAGACCGTGGACTCGTAGACGACCAGGTCGCCCTTCTTGAGCACCTTGCCCACCGTCTCGCTGGCCCGGCGCAGAGGCGTGAGGTCGGGATTCTTGTGCTCGTCCACCGGCGTCGGCACCGTGACGATATACACGGTGCAGCCTCGGATGTCGTCGAGCGAGGAACTGCAGCGGAAGGAGCCCGCGACGGCGCGGAGCGCCTCGGCGGTGAGCTCTCCCGTCCTGTCCTTGCCTTCGGACAGCTCGCGCACGCGGGTCGCGTTCACGTCGAATCCCACGACCTCGTA
>Ga0326728_10027067_pt1 | contig 10069 bp, 6 predicted proteins | sample MB3enrmetagenome_FD_207602 | JGI IMG/M metagenome (GOLD analysis project Ga0326728, IMG submission 207602) | Lab enriched peat soil microbial communities from McLean, Ithaca, NY, United States - MB31MN | ecosystem: Environmental > Terrestrial > Soil > Wetlands > Peat | place: USA: New York... | reverse complement strand
CCCGGTAATGTTGGGACCGGCGCTGACCGTCGGATATAAGCCCGACCGATTGATACGAATCAGGTCACGCGCCTGGCGAAATTGCGCCTCGGCGATCTTCAGGTTTTGATTCGAGACGTCGACGCGTTCCTCAAGCAAATTCAACTGCGGATCGCTGAAGATTTCCCACCACTTCCCGCGAAGCACCTGGTCCTGCGGCTGAGACGCTTTCCATTCACTTTGCGGACCGGCCGCGCTGGGCGCAAGCTCCTTGTAGGCGGGTGGCGTCGGAACCGTGGGCTTCGCGTACTTGGGCCCGGGCGTGCATGCGCTGAACAAGAGAAGGGCGGCGATGAGGAGGGCGGCTCCCGCGAAGCGGGAAAGCGTGAGTAAGCGTAGGTGAAACGTACGGACGCGGCCCTGTTCACAACATGTATCGTTCATTGCATCAATTCCAACCTCCACCCGCCTTACTCCCCGCCCCAGGAACCGCCGCCAGGTGTAGCGCTGCGAACTTCCTGACCTTCCACCAAAGAATCCGGCGGATTCGTAATTACCTTCTCGCTTCCGTCGAGGCCTGATATGACTTCGACTTCCGTTCCGAAGTCCCTGCCCAGGGTTATGGGAATCAGGGCGGCGTGACCGTTGCGCACCACTCCGATGCGCAAGCCTTCCGAGCGGAAAATCAGGCTGGTGACCGGAATCACCACGGTCGAGGTGGCCGAGGGAAGCTTCAAATGGACTTCGGCGTAAGCGCCGGGCAGGATTTCACCCGTAGGGTTGGCAACATCCACCTCCGTAAGCAACGTGCGGGACGCTTGGTCAATCGCATTGGAGGTCCGCACCAGCTTGCCGGGAAAGCGGCGTCCGGGAAACTGCGGCAGCGTCAAGTAAGCCTGGACGCTCGGGACCGCCGCGGGGGAGTAAGTTTGCGGCACATTGATGTAGACGCGCAGGGTGTTAATGGCAGCCACATGAAACAATTCCTTGGCGCCGCTGCCGCTTCCAGAACCAATGAGCTGTCCGATATCGGTATTGCGCGCCGTGAGCACCCCGTCGAAAGGCGCATAAACCTTTTCAAAGGATTGTAGTTGTTCCAGACGCTTCACGTTGTCCGCGGCAGAATCCACCATGGCCTTTTTGGCGTGAGCGTCACCCACGGCGTTATCAACATCCTGCTTGGCCACGGAATCGCTCTTCAGCAGGAACTCATAGCGGGCGGCGGTGGTCTGCGCCAGATCGTAGTTGGCCTTGGCCGTTGCCAGTTCTGCCCGCGCCTGCTGCAGTTGCTGATCCAGTTCGGGAGTATCGATGTCCGCCAGAAGCTGGCCGTCCTTTACCCTGCCGCCGATGTCCACGTACCAGCGCTTCAGATATCCGCTCGTTCGCGCATAAATCGGCGCGTCGATGAACGCCTGGATGTTCCCTGGTAATACGATTTCTTCCTGCGGCGCGCCTCGCTTGGGTTGAGCCAGCGAAACCGCGGGCACGGCGAGATCGCGCGTGTCGGCTTTCACGTCGGCAGCGGCACGGGCACGAGTGGTAATGCCCCTGTAAACGACGGCGCCCGCGACAATTAAGAGAACCGCCAGTCCGAAGATGACTTTGCCCACCCCGGATGACGGGGGCCTTTGGCCCGGCAGGCAGGGACCCGCGTTCTGCCCGTCGGGGCTCTCAATGTCGAAACTTCCCTCAACGCTCATTACGTCCTCCCAAAATCGGGCCATCGGGTCATCGGGTCATTTAGTCATCGGGTCATCGGGTCATTGAGACATTGACCGATTGACTTTTCCTCACTTGCCTCGCTGTCCAGAGGGATGCGGCGAAGATTGCCAGCAGTTCATTCGCTTCGGTGAGCAAGTCTCGAAGCCGGACCTCGGGAATGATACTGGTCTCGATTAAGAGTTCGAGCCAGAATGCCGTCTCGTCGGCCTCTTCCACTACAACACTCATCCTGGAGATGAACTCGGCTTTCGATCGCGACCGGCAAACCGCGCGATAATTGGCCGCGACGGAGGTCCCTGCGCGCAGCAACTGCTTCCCGATAATCCGTGCTTCGTCATTCTTCGGGAGGCTTTTGAAAACCCGCACAATGCGAATGGCAAACTGCTTCGTCCTCGCTCTCAACTGCTCAGGTTGTGTGGCCATGCAAGGTTTCCTTCTTAGTAGTCTTGCCGCCTTTTCAATGACCCGATGACCCGATGAATCAATGACCCGATCTTCTCCTAAATGACCCGATGACTAAATGACCCGATGACCCGATGAATCAATGACCCGATCTTCTCCTAAATGGCCCGGTGACCCGATGGCTCAATGGCTCGATCCTTTCGTAAACCGTGCATAACGCTGAACACGGTGGGAACAAAGAACAGCGTTGCCACCGTGGCAAACAGCAGACCGCCGATCACCGCCCGGCCCAGTGGGGCGTTTTGCTCGCCACCCTCACCCATGCCCAGTGCCATGGGCACCATCCCAATAATCATGGCCAGCGCCGTCATGATGACGGGGCGAAAACGCGTGAACCCCGCCTCCAGTGCCGCCACCGTGGCATTGACGCCCCCTTGCAATTGTTCCTTGGCAAAACTCACCACTAGAATGCTGTTGGAAGTGGCGACTCCCACGCACATGATGGCGCCGATCATGGCCGGCACGCTGAAGGTGGTGTGAGATGCGAACAGGAACCAGAGGATCCCCGCCAGCCCCGTCGGCAATGCGGAGATAATGATCACCGGGTCCAGCCAGGATTGGAAGTTCACCACGATCAATAGATAAACCAGCACAATCGAAAAGACCAGCCCGGCCAGTAGTCCCGAGAAGGACGAGCGCATGGTCTCAATCTGCCCACGCACGATGGTGCGCGAGCCGCGCGGCAGATCCTTCTGGCTCTCACCCACCATGCGGTCGAGGTCGCGAGCCACGCCCCCCAAGTCCCTTCCCTGCACCGCCCCGTAAATGTTGATCACCGGCTGAACGTTGTAATGCGAGACTGCGGCCAACGAAGCGCCGCGGGTGATGGTGGCCAGATTGCCCAGGATCTGGGGTGGAGCGCCGCTGGAATTCGAGATGGGAATGTTTTGGAGATCTTGGAGCGAGTTCACGCGGTATTGCGGGGTTTGAGTTGTAATGCTGTAGCTAACGCCGGTCCGCGGGTCCAACCAGAAGGTGGGAGAAGTCTGGAAGCTCCCACTTAGGGAAACCAGAAGGTCGCTGGCGACGTTGCTAGTCGTAAAGCCTACCTGCGCCGTCCGGGTACGGTCAATGTCAACCTGGAGCCGGGGCAGGTTGAAAGGTTCCTGAATGCGCAAGTCAACCGCGCCGGGAATGTATTTGAGTTTACGCATCAGCCCCTCGGCGAATCGCCGATTGGCGGTCAGGTCTTGGCCCACCACCTGAACATTGATGGGCGCCGGGAGGCCGAAATTCAGAATCTGACTGACCATGTCCGAGGGCAGGGTGTAAAACGTCACGCCAGGATATGCCTGAGCCAACTTGAGCCGCAGCCTGCGCACGTACTCGGCCGTGGGCTGATGGTTTTCGGCCAGCGCGACCATAATGTCAGCATCCCCAGTGCCGATAGGAGCCGAGTTGCTGTAGACAAGATTCACGCCGCTGTACGGCAACCCTATGTTATCGATAATGCTGGTGACTTCCTGAGGAGGAATCTCTTCCCGAATGGAACTTTCCACGTGATCGCAAAGCCGCGCCGTCTCCTCGATGCGCGTGCCGGTGGGAGCCCGCAGGTGCAGGGTGAACTGCCCACTGTCAACCTTGGGGAAAAAGTCCTGACCAATCCAGGGAATCAGCAAGAACGAAGCCGCGGCGGCGCTTAAAACCCCCACCGCCAGCCAGGCGCGATGGTGCAGGCAAGTCCTCAGCCCACGCTTGTAATTTCCGCGCCAGCGCTCGAAGCCGTGCTCAAATCTGATTTGCAGGCGTGCCAAAAAGTGGCGCTGGGCCTGCGCCGCCAGGCTCGCCGCATCCGCATCATGCTCGTGGCCGCGTAGCAAGTACCGCGCCATGGTCGGCACCAAGGTCCGGGACAGGAGGTAAGACGCCAGCATGGCGAAACTTACCGCCTCCGCCAGGGGGATAAAAAGGTGCCGGGCGACCCCGGTCAGGAAAAACATGGGCACGAAAACAATGCAGATGGCGAGGGTCGAGACAAAGGCCGGAACGGCAATCTGCGACGCGCCATCCAAAATCGCCACCAGAATTTCTTTATTCATGGCGATGTTGCGGTTGATGTTTTCGACTTCCACCGTGGCGTCGTCCACCAGAATCCCCACCGCTAATGCAAATCCCCCTAGCGTCATGATGTTGATGGTTTCCCCGAGCGCACTGAGCACCACCAGGGAGGTTAGGATGGAAAGCGGGATGGAGACCGCGATAATGATGGTGCTCCGCCAGCTCCCTAAGAACAGCAGAATCATCGCCGCAGTAAGGAGAGCGGCAATAAGAGCTTCCCTCACCACACCTTTAATGGCGGCCCTCACGAAAATGGACTGGTCATTTAAATAGTGGATTTGAAATTGCGGCGGCAACCCCTTCTGAATGACCGGCAGCTCCGCTTTGATTCGGGAGATGATATCCAGAGTCGAGGCATTCCCGGTTTTCATCGCCGTCATCAATGACGCCCGTTGGCCGTTGACGCGCACGATGTTGGTCTGGGGCGGGAAACCATCGCGCACATGGGCGACGTCGCGAATATAAATTACTGTGTTACCGGAGGCTTTGACCGGCAAATCGTTGAGTTCTGCCGTAGTCAGCGGGCTGCCGTTGGTCTCAACGTCATACTCATACGGGCCGATTTTGGAAGTCCCGGAAGGAAGAATCAGGTTCTGAGCGCTGATGGCACTCACGACATCGACGGGCGAAAGCCCCTTGGCTTGCATGGCGGCAGTGTCAAGGTCCACCTGCACTTGGCGTGGCTTTCCCCCGTAGGGCCATGGTATGGCGGCGCCCTCCACGTCGGCCAGTTGGACGCGGATGAAGTTCGCGCCCAAGTCAAACAACCGCTGCTCAGAAAGCCCTTGCCCGGAAAGTCCCAATTGCAGAATGGGCACCGTGGATGCGCTGTACTGCATGATAAACGGAGGGGTGGTGCCGGGGGGGAATTGCCGAAGCTGTGTCTGCGACATTGCCGTCACTTGGCTCATCGCCATGGCAATGTTGGCGCCCGGCTGGAAGAAAATCCTGATGACGGCGATGCCATTCAGCGATTCGGACTCGATGTGCTCAATGTCATTCACCGTCAAGGTGAGGGAACGTTGGTTGATAACCGCGATTCGGTTCGCCATCTGGTCAGCAGAGAGGCCCGTGTAGCCCCACAGGACGGTTACAACCGGGATGTTGATGTTGGGAAAAATATCCTTGGGGGTGCGAACGATCGACAGGTCGCCCAAAATCATGATGACTATAGCCATCACGATGAAGGTGTAGGGCCGTCGTAATGCTAACCGTACAATCCACATAACGCCAAAATTGCTCCCAACTGATCTGTCTTGCTACTGAACCTCAACCGGACTTATTTCACCAAGGCACTTTGATGCGCCGTTTCGCGAACCACCTGGAGGAACGCTTGCAAAACCTCGGATTGATCATCCCGACACCAAGCAATGGCGATTTCCATAGTGGGCGCAGGCTCGGGTAGGCACTTGAAAACTACACCACGGCCGCCCATTTGGGTAACGGACTCCGCAACCAGGCTGACACCCATTCCGGCCGCCACCAAGTTGAGAATAGTCTGTAGCTGGCTCGCCTCCGCGCCTACGCGAAGGCTGAATCCGGCGCGCCTGCACAGCCCAGCCACTTGATCATAAAAGCCGGGGGCAAGCTGACGCGGGGGCAACAGAAAGGCCTCCCCAGACAGATCGCCAAAGGTAATCTGATGTTTCTCGGCGAGAGGATGGTGCTCCGGAAGCGCTACAACTAGCCTTTCTTCCAGGATCGGCTCAAAGGAGAGCAGATCGTCACGGACCGGCAACCGCAACAGGCCCACATGGACCCGCCTCTGGCGCAGGTTTTGGATGAGTTCGGAAGTTTTCATCTCGTGGAGCTCAATTTCCACGCCCGGAAAGCGGTCGCGAAAGACTTTGAGGAAGGCAGGCAACAAACTATAGGTTGCAGCGCCCAGAAATCCGATGACCAGCCTCCCGAACTCCCCGCGGCTCGCCCGCTGGGCCACCTCAACAGCGTGATTCAGTTGGGTGAGGGTCACGCGAGCTTCATCAAGGAAGGCCCGACCGGGTTCGGTAAGCTGGACGCGCCGTTTGGTACGGTGTAAGAGCTGAACGCCTAGTTCCCCCTCCAGTCGGCGGATTTGCTGGCTCAAGGGTGGTTGGGCCATACCCAGCCTCTGAGCCGCTCGGCCAAAATGCAGCTCTTCTGCAACCGCAACAAAATAGCGCAAATGCCGGAGTTCCACGTGTAATACCTGCAAGGTCTTAATATATCACGACTATTATGTTATTCATGCTTAAAATGCCGCGCGCAGACTGCTACCCTATGCGCCAGGAGTGCCTTGCGACTTCATTAGGCATCGGTGGAAGCCAAAGAGAATCTAGCTCTTGCGGAAGGCCCTTACTCAGCGGGGTTCGGAAACTGCACGCGATGGAAAAAGTCAGACTCTGCACCTAGCGCGACTACGAGGGAAGCCCTCACGAACTGCCGATCAGGATTCCGGTGAGGAACACCAGCACTCCACCCACAACAACTTGGAACGCAGCGGCAAGGAAGGGGGTATCCATGTAGCGGTGACGCACGAAGCTGATGGCCGCAAGCTCAGCGGCCACGATCGCAACAGCCACGCTCGTGGCAACCCTGAAATCAGAAATAAGAAAAGGCAGCGTGTGTCCGAGCCCTCCGGCGGTGGTCATCAGCCCGCATATAAGTCCCCGCACCCAAGGGCGGCCACGCCCGGTAAGGGACCCGTCGTCAGAGAGGGCCTCGGCGAAACCCATGGAAATCCCTGCCCCAACGGAGGCGGCGAGGCCGACCAGAAAAGCGTCCCAGCTCTTGTGCGTGGCGAAGGCTGCGGCGAACAGTGGCGCCAGAGTGGAAACGGAGCCGTCCATCAACCCCGCAAGACCCGGCTGGATAATCTGGAGCATGAACAGGCGGCGTTGCGCAGCTTCCTCCTGCGCGCGGGTCTCTGGCGTGAGGTGTTTCATCTCGAGTGATTCAGCAAGGGCAGAGTGTTTGCGCTCCGCCTCCGCCAGGTCGCCCAGCAGCTTCCGAGTGGAGGCGTCCGTCACTCTCTGCATGGCACGCTCGTAAAACCGCCGGGTCTCCAGTTCCATGATCTCCGCTTGCTTCCTCACCACATCAATGCGCAGCGGCCGGACGAGCCAGACAGGTCGCCGATCCACGAACCCTTTCACGTCCTGGCGGCGGATCAGGGGAATATGCTCGCCGAAGCGCTGCCGGTAAGTCTCAATCAGGCTCCGGCGATGTCCGGATTCCTCCTCCTGCATCTCCTCAAACATCTGCGCCGTGGCAGGGTAACTTTCGCGCAGGCCGTCGACGAAATCGCCATAGATGCGCCCATCTTCCTCCTCCAGCCCAATGGCCAGGGCGAGGATTTCCCGTTCGGAGAGGTCCTTGAAATTTCGCGCCATGAACGTGCTCCACCGTAGCGCGGACCTCCGGTTTTGAGGTCCGCGGCTCTTCTCTGGTGATGTGTTCGCCGTTTTGTATTCTAGCACTTGTAGCGCGGGCGTCTCGCCCGCAGTGGCGGGAGCGTCCCGCTCCCGCACGCAAGAAGCTTACAAATACGGGAGCGCATTGGCGTATACTTTACTTCATGGTAGCGGGTCGGTTTGACGTAGAGGCGGCTTTACGCCGCCATTTGGTGAGGTAAACTCGCCGCTACAACTTCATCAAGGAGGAATCATTCATGGCTGAGAGTACTGGTTCTGGCTCGGTAAGTCGCAGGAGTTTTCTTGCCACCACGGGCAGCATGCTCGCGGCGACCCCGCTGGTTGGCACCCGGGCCTCAAAGGCAGTGGAAGCGCCGGAGGCTTTTCCGGCCGTTCCCGACGCCGAGAAGGCAGTTCGCAAGATTCCAATCGGCGTCTTCGATCCTGTTTACGACAAGCTATCACTCGACGAGATGCTCGAGAAGATCAGCGCCCTGGGGATTGAAGCAGTCGAGATCGGCACGGGCGGATATCCGGGCGCCAAGCATTGCCCCGTCGCCGATCTCCTGGCGGACCCTGCCAAGGCCAAAGCCTGGAAAAAGAAATTCGAGGCCCGCAACATTCGCGTGGCCACACTGAGTTGCCACGGAAATCCTGTTCATCCCAACCCCGAGATTGCCAAGCAGTACGACGACACGTTTCGCCGCACCGTCTTGCTGGCGGAACGATTGGAAGTTCCAGTGATCGTCGGCTTTTCGGGCTGCCCTGGCGATTCACCGACAGCGAAACATCCCAACTGGGTCACCTACCGGTGGCCGCCGGACTATGAGGAAGTCGTCAACTGGCAGTGGGAGAAGGTAGTCATCCCTTACTGGCGGGAAGTGGTGAAATTTGCGCGCCAGCACGGCGCCAAGCGGATCGCGCTCGAGATGCATCCGGGCTTTGTGGTTTACAACCCGCTCACGCTGCTGAAGCTGCGCGAGGCGGTGGGAGAGGAAATCGGAGCGAATTGCGATCTTAGCCACCTCTTCTGGCAGGGCTGCGACCCGGTTGAGGTCATCCACTTGCTCGGTAAACAAAACGCCATCTACCACGCCCACATGAAGGATACGGTGGTCTTCCAGGACAATGCCGCCAAAACCGGCGTCCTCGATTTCTCCGCCGACCCGGCCAAGTTCGTGCAAGGTTCGGTCATCTTCCGCGCGGTTGGGTACGGTCATGGCGCGCAACTCTGGAAGGATGTCGTGAGAGCTTACATGGACATCAGCTTCCAGGGCATCATGAGCATCGAAAGCGAGGACCCGATACAGCCGGGCGGGGTTGGGGTCGAGCGCGCAGCCTTTGTGCTCAAAAACGTTCGCGCCGAACTGTTGGAAGGAAAGTGAGTAGAAGAAAGGCAGAGGGTGGAAGTCAGGATCGGCGAGTTTTCTCTTTTTTGCGCGAGAAGTCTGAGCGTTGTGGAGATGCACAAAGAGGAGGCTACTCTGCGCGGCGAAATCGACGACAAAGGACGGATTTGCATTTGCGCCAGTTGTGCCATTTTTCTCGCAATGGTCCTTCTCCGCAGCACATTACCCCCATTATTTTCAAGGGATTGTAAGGATTCAAAGACATATATGCATTAACACATATGTGTGTCATTTTGACACACTGGGCGCCGCACCCTTAATGATAGGCAACACAAGCAGACTATCTGCGCTGCCCGCTGCGCCCCGATGCAAGATGCCGGGCAATTTCGGCAGGACGGGGCCGGGATCGCGGTCGTAAGCTGTCGCTTTACGCTGAGGGCCTCACCGATAGCCGTCTCACGTGTCTAAATAATAAACTGCGACCGTGCCCCATTTTGATGACAAAGCAAAAAGGATCGTATCCGGGCAGGGTTTTTCCATCAACAGTGTCAAGGATGATGACCTTCGAATTTGCGCCCAATTCTCTGCCAGGAATCTTCTTCTTGTGGAAGAAGCCAAAGGAAATTTCGAGAGCGCCCAATTGTGAACCCTCTCTGGAAACACCTCCTTCGCCGCGCAAAGTCTGCACTGTCACTTGATCGCGGTCTCCACGTGACTGGTGCGTTGCGAGAACCAGCCATGAGACGTCCACTCCTTCAAACGTGCGTGTTCGCTTGGCAGTGTGATCCGTAACGGTCACGGTGGAGCGAGTCATGCGTTCGAGGCGGGCGACGGTAAAGCGCATTGGTTCTTGGTTGGCGCCAAAATCGAGCACTAATTCCGGGGGAGTGAGTGGCGGATTGGGAAGTCCTTCTCTCAGACAGGACGCTTTACCGTTGCCTGCCACGGCCACTGGCAATTCCACCGCGCCGCAAAGCAAGAGGATGAGCTCAAGACAATACTTACTGAGAATTGCATAATATAGTGACAATTACGCGGGTAGCGTGGGCATCTTGCCCGCTGGCTCGGGAGCGTCCCGCTCCCGCTCAGTGCGCGGGCAGGATG
>Ga0326728_10027066_pt1 | contig 10069 bp, 10 predicted proteins | sample MB3enrmetagenome_FD_207602 | JGI IMG/M metagenome (GOLD analysis project Ga0326728, IMG submission 207602) | Lab enriched peat soil microbial communities from McLean, Ithaca, NY, United States - MB31MN | ecosystem: Environmental > Terrestrial > Soil > Wetlands > Peat | place: USA: New York... | reverse complement strand
ACCGCCTCCTGCTTGAACTCCAGCGTGTACCTGCCCCGTTTCCCGTTCCTCACCTGCGTCTCCCTTCGCTTATTACAGCAGCTCGCTAAGGGATACGTTTTACGCGGGCAAGGTCAGAGTCTCCCCGGCCGCTGTTTGATGAGCCATTCCTGAAACTGCTGTAGGTGGCCCGCCTACAGCGGAACCAGAGTAGATGTGCCCCGAAAGCACGTCAGCTGAGTGGCTTTTTCCCCAAGAAAAAGCCACCTTTCACGACCAAACGCAAGGGCACACTTACTCTGGTTTCGCTCTAAGCCCGCGGGTTGGGTGAAATGGGGCATTCCCTTTCGTCCGCTGCCGGAGTACGCGCTCACGAGTAGCGCAGCCAGCGCAACAGCTCAGGCAGCGTGGCGCGCTTGCCATACATCAGGATGCCCACGCGATAAAGGCGCGAGGCGAACCAGATGACCGCCCAGATGGAGAAGACCATCAGGGCGAGCGACAGAGCGATCTGCCAATAGAGTGACGGCGAGGCAAGCATACCCACGCGCGGCACCATCACCAGCGGCGCGGTGGGCGGAAAGATTGAAGCGGCAACCACCCATGGCGAGTTGGGATTGTTCAAGAGGAAGGGCAGAATGGCAAAGCTGGTCCAGGTGGGGATGATTGCCAGTGAGATGTACATCTGTAGGTCCTGCGCGGTTTCGCAGGTGGCCGCGAGGCCTGAGAAAAATGCGCTGTAAAGAAAAAAGCCGAGAAGAAAGTAAACCGGAAAGAGCACGGCCTCCAGTAGAGTGAAGTGGATCTTGATGTCACCGTTGACCACGGGCCCGATTATGGCCGAGCCGCTCAAAAGGACCGCGGCAGCAATCCAGATGGCGATTTGCGTGAGTCCCACCGCACCCACACCGAGCAGCTTGCCAGTCAACAAATCGTCAGGCCGTGTGACCGAGAGCATCACCTCGAAGATGCGCGAGCTTTTCTCTTCGATAATGGAGCGAGCCATGTCCATGCCGTAGAGAAGGATGGGCATGGTCATCAGGAAGGTCATCAGCATGGCCTTGAAGAAGGGCGTCATGCCCTGGCTCTTGCCGGTTCTACCGTTGCCGGCCACCTGTAGTGCTTCAATGGGAGCGGATTGAACGAGAGCGTGAACCTGCTGCGAGCTCAAACCCTGCCTGGTGAGGCGGAAATTGAGAAGGGCGTCATTGAGGGCGGCGCTCAGGCGTGAGGTGTCCATCAGATCACCGGAAGATTCCGAGTAGTACGTGACCTTGGGAGTGCCTGACGCAGAGTTCTCGACGATGAGCAGACCGTCGATTGATTTGCTCTTCACGCGGGACATCTCATTGGCGCGATCCTGATCGGTGAAGGGGGCAATCGTGTCAACCTTGAAGCCGGCGCGTTTTTCGTCCAGCAGATTGGAGCGTATATCGGCAGCGAGCTCAGCGTTATCGCAGGCGACGACGATGTGCTTGCCTGCGCCCATTTTGCGGCCGGTGATGGCGCTCACTCCAAGGAGGAAAAGGCACAGCGCCGGCACCAGAACTGTAGAAATTCGGAAGGCGCGTCCGCGTATTTGCTCCACATACTCGCGCCTTGCAATGAGCAGCATGTTACGCATCGGCTTTGCCCCCCACGGTCTGAATAAAGATCTCTTCGAGCGAGGGCTCGACCAGCTCGAAGCGGTAAATCGTCGCTCCTGCCGCTGCTTCGTGCAGCAGCTTCTGCGCGTCGCCGTGCGGCTTCAGCTTGATCTCCGCGTGGCCGGAGTAGTTGTTGGCTTCTGCGATCTCTTCGCTTTTAAGAAAATCGGCGTTTCCTTCGAATTCCACGATCACGTGGTTGCGCTCGTACCGGCTTTTGATCTCGCGCATCCTTCCGCTCAACACGGCCTCGCCGTTGTTGATCAGGCAGATTGAGTCACAGAGCTTTTCCACCTGGTCCATGCGGTGAGTCGAAAACAGAATAGCTTTCCCTTGGGATTTGAGTTCGAGCAAGGCGTCCTGCAGTAGTGTTGTATTCACGGGATCGAGGCCGCTGAAAGGCTCGTCCATTACTACCAGTCCGGGGTCGTGGAGCAGCGTGGCGATGAACTGAATCTTCTGCTGCATGCCTTTTGAAAGTTCCTGCGTCTTCTTTTCCAGTTCGCCCGTGATCTCCATGCGCGCGGCCCAGTTGACGGCGCGCTTGCGGGCATCCTCAGCGGCCAAGCCGTGCAACCGGCCAAAGAAGACGAGCTGATCCAGAACCTTCATCTTTTTATAAAGGCCGCGTTCTTCGGGCAGGTAGCCTACATGATCGAGGCTCGTGCGCACAAAGGGCTTTCCGAAGAGGTCGATGCGGCCCGAGTCAGGCATCGTGATGCCCATCATCATGCGAATCGAACTGGTTTTTCCGGCGCCATTTGGGCCCAGCAGGCCGAACATCTGGCCAGCGTCGATGGACAGGCTCAAATTGCTGACAGCGACTTTGCTCTCGTAGGCCTTCGTGACGCCCGCAAGCTCAACAACTGGCATGGATTCTCCCGCCGAAACGACTTTGATTTTGGCTGCGGGGCAACAGGGTCAGTCTCAGTTGCAGTGTAGCAAACGACCTTATGACGAGATCGCGCGCAAAGTGCCTCGAACTTGGGTTATTTCCGGTTTGGCGATGATACGCCCACCTTCGGCTCCGCCCCGTGCTGTCATCCTGAGGCGAAGGCGAAGGATCCGCGGTTGCCTCTCGTAATTTCCGAGTCGCCGGTCATTCGACAAGAACCGAAGAGCGGTGCGACAATCTTGGACAAATGGCCTCCGAGCTCTGGAATTTAACAACAGCAACGATCAAGGATTGCGTATGGGAAAATGCTCCATCGCGGACTCAAAGCAGCCTGTTCGTGGGCTACTTCGCGGTCGTTTTTTCCTATGCCGTTGATGGCAGTCGCTACGGTGGTAAATTCTACTCCCCGCATGAGTGGGAAAAAGAGGCAGAAGTCTCCCTCCTGTACAACCCTCAAAACCCGTTAGAAAGCTGTGTCTGCGATGAGGATGGATCTCATATCGCTCCGGTTCTGGCGTGCGCTCTGGAATTGCTCGGCCAGTTGATCTCATGATCCCCTTGAGGGACCCCAGATCTTCAAGAGTCAAAACGTCCGTTTGGGGCGCTTGGGGTGGAACGTCGGCTATTCAGAAGTTACTGGTTTGATAGCAGCCGCCGGGGCGCTAAGGCCGGCGGCTCACATCAGCCGCCGCCGGACGAAGTCGAGCGCTTGCTGACTGGCCCATTCGCGAATGCGTTGGCGGTCGCCGCGAAACGTTCGCTCCATGGCATCCGTGCGCTGCACGTCTGACACTGCAATGTGTACCAGGCCCACGGGTTTGGATTCGGTGGCGCCTGTGGGGCCGGCGATGCCGGTTACTCCCAATCCGATGGTTGCCCCGGTACGCAAGCGGATGCCGTGCGCCAGCGCTTTCGCCACTTCGGCGGAGACGGCGCCGTGCTGCGCAATCATTTCCGCTGACACGCCGGCCAACGCAGTCTTGAGGTGGTCGGAGTAAACCACCACACCGCCGAGAAACGACCGCGAGGCGCCGGGAACGCTGGTAATCCGCTCGGCGACCATGCCGCCGGTGCAGCTTTCGGCCACAGCCAGTGTGGCCTGGCGAAGGCCGAGATAGTAAAGCACAATCTGCTCCAGCGAATCGCCCTGCGAAGAGTAGAGCCAGTCTTCGAGGGTCTCTTCGATGCGCTCGGCGAGCGAGTCCACGCGCTCCTGTGCGGCCTCCTGGCTCGGTTTGGAACAGGCAAGTGTGATCTGCAGGTCGCCGGCATGCGCCAGCAGCGTGGTCTCGACATCGGTGTAGGTGGTGTAAACGGGAGCCAGCAGCTTGTCTGCCTGCGATTCGGGAATCATGGCCGCTTTCAAAGTGCGCACGGCGATGGCGCGCGGCGGCACAACGGTGCGCATGCGGGGCATGCATTCCGCGTCAAATAACGGCCGGCACTCGTGCGGCGGGCCCGGAATAAGCATCAGCAGTTTGCGATAGCCGTTGAAAGTCGTATCGAGCCACTGGCCCGGTGCGCTGCCATTGGGGTTGGGCAGCAGCGTTGCGCCCTCCAGAACATCGGCCTGCTTCAGATTGTTCTGCGGCATGGTGATGCGCCAGGCCGCTGCGCGCGCATGCAGAGCCGCGACCTGCGAAGCATCGCGTCGCAAAGTCAGCGAGAGAGCCTCCGCGACGGCTTCGCGGGTCAGATCGTCTTCCGTAGGTCCAAGGCCGCCCATCAGGACGAGAATGTCGCTGCGGCCCAGTGCGGTGCGAATGGCATGCACCAGATCCTTGTGCCGGTCGCCAACGATGGTCTTGAATGCGACGGTGACGCCGATCTCGTTGAGCTTTTCCGTGAGGTAAAGAGAGTTGGTGTCCTGCCGGTACGGCGTGAGCATTTCGGAGCCAACGGCGATGATTTCGGATTTCATAAAGGCAGCAATCAACTTTTGCTTTCAGCCTTCAGCCAGTGTTGTACAAACGCGGGCATCGTTGTATGAAACACGAAGCGGATGCGCTGGCAAAGAGCGTCATTGCGCCGCGCGAAGCTGAATGCTGAAGGCTGACGGCTGAAATCTAAAACAGACTCAGCCCTTCAACTCCCAAGTCCACATCATAAACGGCATCGTTGGTAGCCACGACCGTAGTCCCAAGGGGAGAGAATGCAACGCCCACGAGATTGTTTCCGGCCAGCACCAGCGAAGCCTCGCCTTCAGCCGTCACGCGCACCAACCCGTGCCGGCCATGCAGGCACGCGGCCACATACACATCGCCCTCGCGTCCGATCGCAAGCCCCTGCGGCCGGCCCAGCCCGCGGTACCATGCGCGTGTGTCGCCGTTGGGTTCGATGGCCCAGATGGCTTCGTTCGACGAGAGCGACGGTGCGGTGACGAACAGCGTGCCCGCTTGGTTTACAGCCAAATGGTAGGCCGCGACGCTCGGCTCCAACGTGGCGTGGACAAAGATCTGGCGCTGCGGATTGATCTTGAAGATGGTGCCGCTGCGGTCGCCCACAAACAGGTTGCCCTCGGCGTCGAAGGCGGCGCCGGTAGCCACTCCCATGCCTTCGGCATAGACGGTAAAGTCGCCCGCCGCGTCCACGCGGTACACATTGCCCTCGGCACGGGAGGTCACAAAAAGGTCGCCCTCGGGATTGAAGGCCAGACCGGTGGCATTCAGAATGCCGGTAACAAAGGGGGTGCCACGTCCATCGGGACTCACGCGCACCACGGAGACAGGCGTAGCTTTGCCTCGCTGGCCGGAGATCGTGGCATAAATCATGCCGGAACGGCTGACGGCCGGGCTGGTCACTGGGTGTAGGCCGTCGTTGAGCTGGCGGGCGACGCGCAGAAACGCGGCATTGGCTGTGCCTGCGGGACTGCGGACTTCAACCAGGCCTGCGGCGGCCTGCGCGGGTACGCGGAAAGCCAGCCGCGTGGGCCGGCTCATCAGCGTGTGCGCCGCTTCGCCGTCCACGTACACAATCGGAATGCTTGAATTGTGCGGTCCAAGAAACACGCCGGTCAGTTCCACCTCGCCCATGGGCAAAGCGGCGGCAGGCACAACGTCGTCGACACGGGGCAGCGAGTTGACGCCGGGAGCGGATTCCGAGTTGCGGGCCATAAACGATTCCTAGAACCAGATGCGCAGCAACGACGCTATACCCAAAGCATACAGGCCGGCGGCCACATCGTCGAAGACAATGCCCCAGCCGCCGGGCAGCCGTTCGAACCGGCGCACGGGAAACGGCTTGGCGATATCGAAGACGCGAAACAGAACCAGCGCGATCAGGCCGTGTCGCCAATCGGCCGGACTGCCTATGAGCGCAATCCATTGGCCGGCAACCTCGTCGATCACTACGAAGCCCGGGTCAGTGTGCCCGCTTTCGCGTTCCACAAGGGTCGCCGCTGGAACGCCGAGCACGAGAGCCAGCGCGATCCCGACAGCCAAAGCCAGCACGAGCCCGCGAGCCGAAAGATGAAGCCGCCACGCAGCAGCGCCCCACAAGAGCACCGCTGCCACCGAACCCCACGTGCCCGGTCCGGGCCTGCCGAAGCCCGCGCCGAAGAACGTCGCCACGGCCCAGGCCCATCTCGTCTTCTTCATGGTTTCGACTGGCGGCGCAGGAGATCTTTCAGCGTTCATCGGATCCCTTCTCGTGGCCGCCGCCGAGCTCGCCCAGATCTTCCAGCACCTCAGGATCGAGGACCGGTGAACTGATCTTGTAGACGCCCGAAGCCCACTTGCCGAGGTCGATCTTGCGGCAGCGGTCGCTGCAGAAGGGAAAGTCCTCGTCTTTGGGCCGGACAATCATCCCGCAGGTCGGGCATTTCAGCAGCTTCACGGGTTTTTTCTTAGCCGGCATGGGTATTTCCGAGGGCGCACTCACCGCGTTCCAAACCTATGTTAGCGCGGATTCCGTGACCAGAGCCTCTGTACTGGCAGAGCCTGCCCTGAGCGAAGCCGAAGGGTCCACGCCGTCAACTCACAGGCCCTTCAGCAGCATCTCCAGCCGCTTCAGCCCCTCTTGGCGCGCCGTCACATTGGCCGGATTCGTATTTGCCGGATCCTCGCCGGCGCGCATAAAACCGTGCCCCGCGCCGTCATAAATCACCGTATCGTACTTCTTGCCCGCAGCCGCCATTGCGGTCTTCGTGTCCGGAACCGTCGCCGTAATGCGCGCGTCGTTGCCCGCGTAGAAGCCATACACCGGCGCGGTGATGCCGGCGAATTCCGCTGGCGGAGGGCCGTAGAACACGAACGCCGCGCTCAGGCCCTTGCGCCCGATAGCAAATCGAAACGACTGGCCTCCACCCCAGCAAAAGCCCACCACGGCCAGCTTGCCATTCGCCGCCGGATACTTCAGCGCGTAGTCGGCCGCCGCGTTTAAATCGGCGGTTACGGTATCGGGATTCAGCCCGGAGACCGCCTTGATCGCCGCCTGCATATCAGGCAATGAGCCTGTCCCGCCGCCGTTCGGCCCCATGCCCGAGAGCAGATCGGGCGCAATCACGATGTATCCCATGGCCGCAATGTCGTCGGCCATAGAGCGCGCCCAGTCAGTGAGGCCGAAGATCTCATGGATCAGCACAACCACCGGCGCTTTGTGGCTCACCTCTGGATAGATCACAAAGGCGTCCAGCGCGCGGCTGCCGTAAGTCACCTTCACCCATTCCTGGTGGCGCGGCGACTTGTCGAGCTTCTGTTTGGCCCAGTCCTGCGCGGAGGCAAAGGGCAAGGCACATGTGAGCGCGGCAAGGGCGGGCGCGGCGCAGAGCGACAGGACTACTGAGCGAGAGAAACGGGGAAGACGAGTTTTCATGGCGGCAGTGTACTACAGGGACCCAGGGGCTAGGGACGTCGGGACTGAGGGACTGAGGGGGAAGAAAGTGGAGATCATCGATGCGGCGAGCGTGGAAGCAAATTGCAAGTACAGGCCGACGCGGGGTGGTAAGATGGACGCCGTCGGGAATGCCGAAGCCATCGCACGATCTCCAGCCTGTTGCCGTTAAGGGCAGGCTGCGGCTGGGCCCCAATACAAGGTGAAGATACCCCTTACTCCCGACGTAATGTCCGAGTGGCGAAAGCGTCCTTCGGTGAGCGGCGACTGGCTTCCTGAAAGGTAGGAAAGGGTCGTCATGCCAGTTTTCAAAGCATTTTCCATAACTCTCCTCTTCTTCTCCGCATTGACCATTGCGGCCTGCCAGAGCCGCATGCAGGCCAGCACACCGCTCGGCGGCCAGTGGAGCAAACCAGCGGCACCGTCTTACACCGTGATTCCCGCTGCCCAAGGCGAGATCATCGAGTACGGCACGGTGCCCGGAGCCACCAGCATGGCGGGTGCGATGGGTAGCCTGTTGAGCCAGATTCACCAGGCATGCGGCGAGAAGCCCAGCGTTGGCCAGGTGTTCAGCGTGAAGGGCACGAATTCCGCGGCGGTGTTCTTTACTGTGGTGAACCATGCGCAGGCCAACCGGCAACTGGCCGGCCTGTTGATCGCCGCGCAAACCGGGCCCAGTCAATTCGCGGTGGGCGTAGTGTCGGATTCGGCGGACCGGTTTGCGCAGACGGCAAATCCCATGATGCAGCTGCTCTTCAGTCGATGGACTCCGGGCGCTGCGTCGGCGGGCGGCTTCGGGGGCGGCGGCTCGCATGGATCGAGTGCCAATGCGCCAGTCGCGACAGGACCGATGCACGCGGTTACGGCGCCGGACAACTCGGCCAGTGCGTCAGTGCCCGCCGGCTGGACGGTGGACAAGTCCAGCTTCGACGGCGCGCTCATATTGCACGGAGCCAACGGCGAAATGTTGGGACTGGTGATGCAGAAGGAGGGTGTGGATCCGACCAATGCGTTTCAGCAAAAATATGCCGCCGCGCACATGACGCAGGCGATCGACTTGCAGAACGCCCTGTTTTACGCGTACCGCGGCGACCCGGTGAGGGAGTTTGCGCCGCTGGTGCAGGCGTATCTGAAGGCGGATGGGCTGGGATCGGCGCAACTCCAGGTGCAGAATGTGCAGGCGATGGCGGGGTCACAGAGCGTCCGTTGCGCGTACGCGACGGGACAGCTCAATGCGAGTGGACAAGGCGCGGTAGCCTTCACCGCCGATATCTGCTCGCAGAATCCGAATCAGTACGGCTACTATACGGTAACTTTGTCGCTCGCCCTGATACCGGTTTCGCTGGGCAACCGGGACCAGGACGTGGTGAAGGCGATCATTGCCTCGTACAAGCAAAACCAGGAAGTGATTACACGGGAGTATCAACAGGCGATGCAGATGAAGCAGCAGCAGGACCAGAAGGATCTGGCCATCGCCCAAATGGTGGTGAACAACATTCATCAGCAGGGCGCGGCGGCTGAGTCACGGATGAACGCGACGGAAGATCAGGAAGCGCGGATGGATCAGGGATTCGATAACTACCTGCTGGACCAGTCGGTGGTGAGCAACGGGGCGGGACACTCGACGATGTGGAACACGGAGGCCTACAAGCTGGTGCAGGCCAACCCCGGCAAGTATCAGATCGTGGACTCGCCGAACTACTGGAAAGGAGTGGACTACTGAGGGACAGGGAACAAGGGATCAAGGAAACAAGGGAATGGGCAACGGCCACATTGGGAGCATCCAGAAGTTGGTCGATGAGCACTCCAGGCCGATGGTGGGAGCCACTCAGAGTTCTTCCTTTCGCAACACAGAACGTGAGGGGTCGCGCGGGTCGACGTGGACCATGACAGTCCTGCCCTTGAAAGACGCCGTCCAGGCCTTACCTTCTTCTTCGCTGTCGAACATGCGGCTATACTCGCCCATCTGCAGTTCAGGATTGCGATAGAAGTAAGTCAGAGTGGCAAGATAGCCAATGACACAGGTTACTCCCTGCCTCGACTGCCCAAATTGAGGGACAACAGTGACGACGTCGATCAGGGCGGAGACCGTCGCCCAATCGCGCCCGCGCTCGCCTTGCAGCCACTGAGCAAAGAACCGCCAGTAGCGGGCCACAGCCGATACGGCCAAAAGGGCCAGGAAACCCAGGGTCTTCATCATGGACGGGGAAAACACGGCCATGGTGCTGGCTAGGGAATTCGTGGCACTGTGACAACCGTAGACTGCTTCGAACATGATTTTGAAGGTTATCAGCTAAGGACCCTGCCCACAATCAAATGAGGGATTTGAAAAGCAAATATCACGAAGGTCCGAAGGCTGGCGAGAGCTCTGTGATGTCCGCGCGGGCTCTTTTTCAGGCTCCTATAGCAAAACCAGAGATGCTGTAACCCGAAGCCGCTGCACTTAAGTCGCCGCAACCCCAAGGAGCGGCGACCTTCAAAAAAAGCTGAATACAGCGGAACCAGAGTAGATGTACCCCGAAAGCACGTCAGTTGAGTGGCTTTTTCCTCAAGAAAAAGCCACCTTTCACGACCGCACGCAAGGGCACGCTTACTCTGGTTCTGCTCTTGGGCACACCTTTGACCTTGCCCGCGTAAAACGTATCCCTTAGCGAGCTGCTGTAATAAGCGAAGGGAGACGCAGGTGAGGAACGGGAAACGGGGCAGGTACACGCTGGAG
>Ga0326728_10027065_pt1 | contig 10070 bp, 7 predicted proteins | sample MB3enrmetagenome_FD_207602 | JGI IMG/M metagenome (GOLD analysis project Ga0326728, IMG submission 207602) | Lab enriched peat soil microbial communities from McLean, Ithaca, NY, United States - MB31MN | ecosystem: Environmental > Terrestrial > Soil > Wetlands > Peat | place: USA: New York... | reverse complement strand
TTCATCCCGGCAGCGCCGGCCCTACGGCGACGTTCAAGCATCTTGGGCTCGATAGCCGGATGGGGCTCGGGCAAGAGTCGGAGGGCACACTTAGGTTCGTCGAGGTCTTCCCATTCCTCCAGACCGTCTTGGACAGAGGCGGCCTGGCTGTGATTGACGACTTGGACATCGACATCCACCCTTTGCTGCTTCCGGAAGTGTTGCGCTGGTTTTACGACAGACAGCGCAACCCAAAGGGGGCGCAGCTCCTTTTTACGGCCCATAATCCCGCGATTCTCGATGAGCTGGAAAAGGAGCAGGTGTTCTTCTGCGAGAAGCCGTGCGGCAAGGCAACGCGGGTTTATGGTGCGCGCCAGATCAAGGGACTGCGCCGCGGGCCGAGCCTGGCAAGAAAGTACCTCGCTGGCGAGCTGGGCGCCGTGCCGCACATCGGGTGAGCCATGGCAACCCAACGGATCCGGAGGCGATTCTTCGTGGCCGTTGAAGGCGAGAGCGAACAGTCCTTCGTCCGATGGCTGCAAACTCTCTCGGACGAGAAGGGGGCAGCGCACATTCACCTGGACGCCTTTTTGCTCGGTGGGGGCGGGTTTAAGACGATGCTTGAAAACGCCATGCGTGAACACAAGCGGCGCTGCAAAGCAAAAGGGGCTTATGAGGACCGTTTTCTCCTCGTGGACGAAGACCGCGCAGACCAGGGCGACTGGCCGATCGCAGAGTTGAAGCGGGAGGCCGGCAAACACAAGTTCACCCTGTGTGTGCAACGCCCGAACCACGAAGGCTTGCTGTTAAGGATGATGCCCGGCATGGAGCGCGAGATCCCGGATGCGGCCTCAGCGCGAGCCAAGTTAAAGGGCCGATGGGCAGGCTATGAAAAGCCCGCCCGCGCGCAGACCCTTTGGCGGCAGTTCTCCCTTGACGATATCTTGCGGGTGGCCGCTTTGGATTCCGACGTGGGGACCCTCCTAAGGAGGATTGGACTGATGTAATCCGTAGCCCGGTGCCTAAACCGTGCAACTGCGCCCGCCACCGGGGTACAAACCTCCCGGGAAAAAATAATGGGCATTTGTGGGGGGCATGGCATGATACACCAGGAAGCGGCCATGAGACACTCGCGGCAAACGTTGAGTTGGTTGCTGGCGGCGGCGCTGGCCTGGACGCTGTGCGCGTCCAGCAGCCAGGCCAAGGGCTACAGCGGCGGCGGGCATAGCTATTCTTCCTCCTCGAGGAGTTGGAGCTCGTCCGGCAGCCACAGCTTTTCTTCGGGCGCGGGCCGCAGTTTTACCGGCGGCTCCAGCCGCGGCTTCAGTTCGGGCGGCAAAAGTTTTCAATCCGGCGGCGGCAAGAGTTATTCCTCCGGCTCGGTCTGGCGGGATGACAACCGGCACGGGTACAGCTCCGGCAAGAGCTACTCCTCGGGCCTCGGACATCTCTTCACTTCCGGCTCGGGCTCGGAGCGCGAGGGCCGGGCCGCCCGCCCCGCCGCCGCGCGGCGGACCGGGCCGGAGCCGGGCGGTTTTTCGTTCGATAACGCCGCCGCGCGGGCCCAACAGGAACAAGCCAGTCGCCGGGAATACAACCGGTTCAAGGCGGCCCGGGCCGCAACCGCGCCGGCCGCGGACTTCGCCGCCGCACCCTCTTACCAGGGAAAACCGCCGCCGATCATCGCCCGAACCGACAACCCATACCGCCGGCCTGCCTATGTTCCGGACCCGCAAGTCATCGTCACCCGGCCGGCGCGGACGCGCGTGATTTTCGCGCCTTACTACTTGCGGCCGAGGGTGGTTTATCGGGACCCGTACAGCAGCTTCTTTTGGTGGTGGCTGCTGGATCGCTCGCTCGAGGACCGGGCGTGGTGGGCGTATCACCACCGCTATGACATGGACCCGGCGCGCTACCAGGCGCTGCTGGCCGGCAACCAGCAACTCGAGGCCCGCGTCTCGCAACTCGAGGCCCAGCAAGTCGTGCGCGATCCCGGTTACGTCCCTGCCGGACTGGATCGCGACCTCATGTATTCGGACCGTTACGTGGGCCAATCGTACGGGAACCGTCCTACGCTCCTGGGCGTGGCGGCCTTCTTTGTCCTCGGCGTGCCGGCCGCCCTGGCCTTGTGCGCCCTGTTCATCTGGCTGATTTGGTTCAAACGCTGGTAACCCTCAACCCGACCCATATAATCACTACCCGATGCAACCTCTGACCGAAAACCTCGTCGGCACCAACGGCCCGCCGCCGCTGGCCCCCTACATGAATCATTCCGCGCAAATCCTGCACTTGCCCGCCTACTTCCTGGGCGACCTCGTGGCCACGTTCGCTTTCAGCCTCCTGGCCATCTTCCTCATCGTGATCGGCTACATCACCTTCGACAAGCTGACGCCCCGGATGGACTTCAGCGACCTGATCAACAAAGGCAACCTGGCCGTGGCGATTCTCGTGGGCGCGTTCATCCTGGGCCTCTGCCACGTCATCGCCAGCGTGGCCTCGGCCATCCTGGGCTAGAGGCCCGCGCAAAAGCTGTCGTGCCACCCCAAGACCAGCCAAACGGCAAGACCCTCTGGGAGATGTTCGTGGCGCGAATCCGCGCCCCGGGCAATGGCGCGGGCCTCCCGTTTTACAATCCCCTCGACCTGCGCGTCGGGTCCGCCCTGCCCGTGCCCTGGGCCAACGGCCCCGAGTTTGCCAATCACGAATTCAGCGTCCGCGAGCTCCGCGAATATCACCGCCAAATCGGCGGCCAGGAATTCCGCTTCACCGATTACCTGTTGCGCGCGGTCAATACCAAGTCGTTCGACGCCGATGACACGTTCACCGCCCGCGTGCGCGCCCTGCCCAACCAGGCCGGCGGCCACGACGCGCTCCTGCTCCGGCTCTACGACGAGTTCGCCTTTGCCCAGGACTTCCTGGAGGTCCTCAAGGACACGACCGGCATCCTCGAAGTGACCGACGACCAGTCCGGCGCCAAGGAGACCTTCACCCGCATCCATGACCTGCGCGAGCCGTACCAGGCCGCCGTGCTCGTCATCACCGCGACCACCCCGGACGGCAAGGCGGCCTCGGCCAACGCCTCCGCGCTCAAGCTCGAGTACTGGGATTACTGGCGCGACCTCGAGCTGGCCGGCGGCCATACCGCCAAGGAATTCCTGTTCGTCGAGATGAATTCGGACACCGGCTGGCTCCAGCTCTGGCGCGGGCGGGAGTTTTTCCCGTGAGCGAGGCCCCGGCGCCTCTTCGGCGTGCCACCACGGGAGGCCTCAGCGGAACGCCGCCTTCAGGCGGCAGGAGCGCTGCAACGGGCTGCGCTGCCGGGCATTCCAACGTCCTTCGCTTTGCCGGGGCGCTGCCGCCTAAAGGCGGCGTTCCTGGCCCGCGGTGGTATTGGAGAGACGCGTGCCCGGCCCGGGGCGGCTCTTCGATTCACTTCTGCCCCCGCAGCCCCGCCGCCAAGGCGACGGCCCGGTTGACCAGCAGGTCCTCGATGCTCGTCCGGAACGGGCCATAGAACCCGTAGTAGATGAGCGAGTAATCCGGTTCGTAGCCGCCTTCCTTGAGCAGGCGCACCGACGGGATGTAGCACGGGACTTCGTAAGCGTAGCCGACCATCCAGGGATGATCCTCGGCCAGCATCCGCTTGAGGCGGCGGGAGTAATCCGCCACCACCTCGCCGCCTATGAGCACGAACGTCAGGTCATCTCCCAGGCGCAAGGCGGCCACGGGCAACGTCACCGAGCGCGGCAGCGGTTGGCCCGCGTCCAGGTATTTGAGGTAGAGTTCCGCCCGCTGCCGGGTGCCCGAGTCCTGGCTGCGGGCATCCTTTTCCAATTGCGGGCGCGAGGGCGGGTCCGAAAGCGGCATTTCCACCTCGTCGTAAGCCAGCTTGAACCCGCCGCGCACGTGGCGCATCGGGCGGTCCAACACGCCCATGACCGCCCCGGCCAGCTCGAGGCCGTGCCGTTTGGCATCGAGCAAACCGCCGTGCGGAGAGGGGTTCGAGTCTCCCCCCATGCCGGTCAGGTACAGCGCCGCAGCGCCCGGTTGGTGCGCCTCGATGTGCCGGCAGGCATAACCCATGTAATCGCCCGAGACGGTGTACCAATCCGGCCCGCTCTGGACGCTGGTGCCGTGGCAGGCATAACCGAAGACGATCGCGCGGATGGCGCCGTCGGTTCCCCGGATCCGCAGCACCGGCACCTCCCAATCCACCGGCCCATCCGGGTTTTCGCCAAAATCGATCCGGTCGCCATGATACACGCGCCGGTTCATGGCGAAAGTCGCGCGGCCCGAACCATACTCGAGCAACGCCGGCTTGAGGTTGCCCACCGCCTCGACCACCGCTTCTACCAGCTTGGTTTGGAGGAGGCGGGAATAATTCTCGATAGCTTGCTGGTCCGCGGCCGAGCCCACAGGCATCCCCACGAGCGTCTGGCTCAACTCCGGCGCCGAGTGCGTGTGGCTCGAGACAATCGCTACCGTCCCGCGCCCGAGGTGGAGCGTCTCCGCCAAGCGCCCCAGGACCGGCTGGGTGAAGCCGTGGCTCACCTCGCAATTGTCCAGCGCCACGAACACAAACCGCTCGCCCGACGGATTCCTCAAGGCCAGCGCCTGGACGCGCAACGGCAGGTCCACCTTGTCCGCCGGCCGGTTGCGCCCCGCGTAACCCGCCAGCCGAATCGGCAACTCCGGAGTCACGTCCCGCACCGCCACCCCCGCCTCGAGCCCCGGGGATTCGGCGGCCATTCCTGCCAGGACCGAGCACAACCATAACGCCACCAGCGAACAACAAGAGGAAGTTTTCATTTCGCCTCCCTTGTAATGTCCGCCCCGGTCCTGTGTCAATACTGCGGGTGAGATTAGCTTCATCCCGAGCGCTTATTGGCATCCACAGCCCCGATTACCCTCTCATCATACGTCGCGACGATCTTCTGGCCGGGCCGCACGACCAGGAACGCCGATTCGTCCCACCGGCCCTCGAGCATCGCCTCGAGTAGCCCGAGTTCACCCGCGATTTCATCGTATTGCCAGCCTTTCTCAGCGCAGATGCGCCGCACCTGCGCGTCCAGTTTGAGCGGCCGGGCAAACTCGAAATCAATGAGCGTCCCGTGCGAGTAAGCTTGCGCCCAGCGGCCCATTTCCTCGACCAGGTACTGGGCCTGGTCCTCGCCGTATTTTCGCGCCCATTCCTCGTACGCGTTGCCGAGACCCTGGTGGGCCCCCGCGGGCAGCGACGCCCCGCCCCACACGGCGCCCTGGTCGCCTCGCCGCTTGACATACTCGAGCCAGCCGGAGGTGTAGTAATAGGTCCCGGGCCGTTCCGCAAAACACCGCTGGTAACGCTCCTTCGAGCCGAGAAAAAAAGTGATGCAATCATGCGCCCGCGGCACCACCAGCGGCGTGTGTGCCGTCGTCAGGCCGGTGAGGATGCCGCCGCACAGCCCGTAGCCCAGAACGATGGCGTCATATTTGCCCGCCGGCGTGGCCGCAATGCGCTTCTGGACCTCCTCCCGCCCCCGGTTCGGCGTGTCGTGGTAGCCCTGGGGCAGCAGTTCCAGGTCAACCAGGCTGCTCGACCGCGCCGCGATATAATACAACTCCCGCGCGGCGATTTCGCACGCGATCACTTTCAAAAACATGGCGGCAGATTACAGCTTTTCGCCGCGGAAGGATAGTCCACCCCGCGCCCGGCGATTCTGCCCGCAAGGGCGGGGCCGTGCGCAAGGTCCTTTGCCGGCTATTATCTGGCGCCCCTTCGGGGCTTGGCACCGGGCGCTCCGCGCCGGCGCCGGGGCGCGTGGTGGTACCGGCAGGATGCGCCCGGCGGCGTTGTGCGCATCTTGGCAGCACCACCACTGGCGGAGGCCGCACGAGTTCGTAGCGCAGGTTTCCAACCTGCTGTATCGCCGACTTCCAGTCGGCGGGGCGCGCGAAATGGTTGAGCCTGCGGGTTGGAAACCCGCGATACAGCAGACTTGGAAGTCTGCGCTACGGTGGCACTGTCGAGATCCGCCCTCCGCCCCCGGCGCACGACGGATTCCTTCGCGCCCCCATTCTGCCGCCTAAAGGCGGCGTTCCGCCCGCTCGTGGAACGTCGCCTTCAGGCAGCAGGGGAGGACCCGGTCATGGACCCCTCTGGCCCTCCCTCGGTCCCCGGACTTTTCCCTAAAGTCAAGCGTCAGGAAGCCGATAGACAATATTGTGCAACATTCGCTTGAAGGTTGCGCAGTATGGGCGATGCGCTCAAAAGCAGTCCAAGCTTCCCAACCTGGCGCGGGCGGCCCGGTTGGCGGGAGAGATGTGCAGACCGAGTCAACCCAAAGCCACCGGCGGATTCTCATCGTTGACGACAATCCTTCCATCCATTCGGATTTCGCCAAGATTCTGGCCGCCAACGGTCGCGCCCAACAGGGCCTGACCAGCACGGAGGCCCAGTTGTTCGGGCCGCAGGCCGCCCCGGAGCGGCCCCGTCCCTGGTTCGACTTGCGGTCGGCTTTCCAGGGCCAGGAAGGGCTGCGGCTGGCCCGCGAGGGGCTGGCCGCCGGCGCTCCCTTTGCCCTTGCGTTTGTGGACGTGCGCATGCCCCCGGGCCTGGATGGCATCGAGACCACCGCCCGACTTTGGGAAATCGACCCCGACCTCCAGGTGGTGATTTGCACCGCCTATTCCGATTACTCCTGGGACGAAATGCTGCAGAAGCTTGGCGATTCGGACCGCATGGTGATCCTCAAGAAGCCATTCGACACCGTGGAGGTCTTGCAGTTGGCCAACGCCCTGACCGAGAAGTGGCGGCTACTGCAAGGCACCAAGCGCCGCGTGGACCGATTGGAGCGACTGGTCGCCGAACGCACCCGCCACCTTCAGGGCGCCAACGAGCAACTCGAGGCCGAAATCGCCCGGCGGATTCAGCGGGAACAGTGCCTGAGCCTCCAGAACGAGGTCACCCGCGTGCTCACCGACTCCACCGCCGCGGTGCAGGAATTGGTCAAGAGCATTCTGCGCATCATCTGCGAGCGGATGCGCTGGGAGCAGGGCCGGCTCTGGGTGGCGGATCGGCGCGCCTCCCTCCTGCGCTGTTCCTGCGTCCTCGAGGCCGACGCCCAGGGCGAGGGCCTCGCGGAAGCCGAAGCCACCTTGGGCGCCGGCCGCGGGCTGGCCGGACAGGTGTGGGAAACCGGCCAGGCGGTGTGGGTGGCTGACGCCTCGCAGGCCGGGGCGCGGGAGCTGCTGGACGCCAGCCCAGCCGGCTGCCAGGCTGCCTTTGCCTTCCCCTTGCGCGTCGAAGGACAGATTCTCGGCGTGCTCGAATTCCGCGCCCGCCAGGTCCGGCCCAGGCAAGAGGCCATCGAGCAAATGCTCTCGACCGTCGGCGGCCTCATCGGCCACGTGATCGAGCGCAAGCAGCTCCAGGAGCGATTCCTTCAATCCCAAAAAATGGAGGCCATCGGCCACTTGGCCGGCGGCGTGGCCCACGATTTCAACAACATCCTGACCGTCATCCAGGGCTATGCCCAGATTCTCAAGCTCAAACCCGGCCTCGATGGCGAGACCCTCGAGGCGCTCGAGCAGGTCACCCAGGCCTCGGAGCGCGCCGCCAGCCTGACGCGCCAGTTGCTGGCCTTCAGCCGCAAACAGATTCTCCAGGCGCGCCCCCTGGACCTGAACCAGGTCCTGACCCGCCTGGAAAAAATGCTCCGCCGGATTATCGGCGAGGACATCACGCTGCTGTGCGAGCTCTCGGCCGAGCCGGCAGCGGTGGTGGCCGACGAGGACATGCTCGCCCAGATCCTGATGAACCTGGCCTGCAATGCCCGCGATGCCATGCGCCACGGCGGCCGGCTGGCCCTGAGCACGGAGGTGCTGGCGCTCAGCGCCGCGGCGGCCCAGCAGTCCCCCGAGGCCCGCAGCGGAGAATTCGTGTGCCTGCGAGTCAAGGATACCGGCTGCGGGATCGCCCCCGAGCACCTGCCGCGCATCTTCGAGCCCTTCTTCACCACCAAGGAGCTCGGCCACGGCACCGGCCTGGGGCTCTGCACCGTTTATGGCATCGTCAAGCAGCATCACGGCTGGATCGAAGTGGCCAGCCGTCCCGGGGCCGGAGCGACCTTCAGCATCTTCCTGCCCCGCGTCCCGCTCCCGGCCGGGGCCTCGAATCCTGACCGCCCCCAGGCCGAGACCGCGCCTGGCCGGGAAACCATCCTGCTGGTCGAAGACGAGGCCCCGGTGCGCTCCCTGACCCGTGACTGTCTTCAGCGCCTGGGCTACCGCGTGATTGAAGCGGCCTCCGGGGTCGAGGCCCTCTTGTTATGGGACCAGCAGGCGGCCATGATCGACCTGCTCCTCACGGACATGGTCCTGCCCAATGGCATCAACGGCAGCGAACTGGCCACCCGCTTGCGCGCCCGCCAGCCGGGCCTGCCGGTGCTGTGCGTCAGCGGCCACTGCGCCACCGAAGGCCGGCCCATCCACGACTTGGTCCGCAACGCCGCCTTTCTCCACAAACCCTTCTCGCCGCAAACCCTCAGCCGCGCGGTGCGCGACTGTTTGGACGCGATCAAGCCCCCGGCCCTGGAACCGGCGGGGGCATGACGCTACTCCCCGCCGCCTCCCGCTAAACCCCACTTCCAAAGTATCCGGACGTTGCCGTGCAGTGACGAGTGACAAGTGACGAGTGACGAGCGAAAACCTGGGTGGCCGCGCCGCTTTGCTCGTCACTCGTCACCCGTCGCTCGTCACTCCCGCGTGGCATGTCCGGTTACCTGTGAACCGAGGTCCAAGCTCAACGCAGAGCGCCGATTTGGAAGGTCAAGACGGACCGCTGAGTCAGGTATTCGTATTGCGTGGTGGCCAGGGCGATTTGCGCGCTGACCAGATTGACCTCGGCTTGCTCGAACTCGACAATGGAGCTGATTCCGGTGGTGTAGCGCGCGTGGGCGAGACCATAAGACTGCCGGGCGTTGTCGAGCAGTTGGAGGTTGACCCGGTAGCGGTCAAACGCGTTTTGCGAGCTGAGCCAGGCGACGCGGACGTCGCGGATGACGTTGTCCTCCAAGTCCCGGACGCTGGCCTCGTCGGCGCGGGCCTCGAGCTCGGCCGCGCGTTGGCGCGCCTTGTAGTAGCCGCCGGCGAACAGGGGCAGGCTCACGATGACGCCCCCGGCGGCGTAGCTGTCGGGCAGCACCGTGTCGTGAACGGGGGCCAGACCCGCGGCCCCCACGGCCGAAACGGCGGGATACCTCGCGGCCTTCTCCGCCCGGGCAAAGCGACTCGCGGCGTCCCGTTGGTCTCTCAGGCTGAGCAAGTCTGGCCGGTAGAGCAAGGCCTGCCGCACGAAGTCCGCGACGTTGGTGGACAACGCCGGCGGCAGGCCTTGCTCGACGAGCCGGTAAGGCTTCGGCTCGCGCAGGCCCAGCAGCGCCGCCAGTTGCGCAAGGCTGGCCTGAAAGTCATTTTGGGCGCTGAGCAGGAGCACTTTGGCCTGCTCGAGGTCCACCCGCGCAAAGCTGGCATCCAAATCCGAGCGCAGTCCATTGCTGGCCAACGCGCTGACCTGGTTCAGGAACGCCTGCCGGGCCGTGAGGGTCTGCTCGGCCACGCGGGTGACCGCCTGGGCGTGCTGGGCGGAGTAGAAGGCCCCATCGACCGCCAGCAGAATCTGCTGGCGGGTCGCTTGCGCGCTGTTCGCGGCGGCCTGGGCTCGGAGCTTGGCGCTGCCCGTCAAGTTGGCGGTGCGCCCGAAATCGGTGATGAGCTGGCTCAGCACCAGCCCCTGGGCCTCCCGCTGGAAGATGGCCGGGCTGTTCAAGGCGCCGATGGCCTCGAGCCGCGTGTTGCTATTGGCATCGCCCACGCCCACCCCATTGGCGGAGAGGTTCGGAAAAAACGCGGACTGGACCTGCCGGACGACCTGGCGCGCCGCCAGGGCCTTCAAGTCCGCCACGCTGATCAACGGATGATCGCGCAACGCCGTCTCGTGCGCTTCCTCCAGCGTCAGCGAGGGGAATTCGCCGGCGCCGGCCAACCAGCAAGCGGCGCCGGCCGAAACTACGACCACGTTTCTGTAGAGGGCTTGGGCCATAAGTTTGTCG
>Ga0326728_10027064_pt1 | contig 10070 bp, 5 predicted proteins | sample MB3enrmetagenome_FD_207602 | JGI IMG/M metagenome (GOLD analysis project Ga0326728, IMG submission 207602) | Lab enriched peat soil microbial communities from McLean, Ithaca, NY, United States - MB31MN | ecosystem: Environmental > Terrestrial > Soil > Wetlands > Peat | place: USA: New York... | reverse complement strand
TGGCCACTGCCGCGGACAAGGGAATGGGAGTGCCATCGGGAGTCCAGGAGACCTGCTGGTGCATGAGAGTGCCGCCGTTGGTGCGGAAGCGGATCCAATTGTTGGTGTCCAGACCCACGGCGCGGTTGAGGGTGGTATTCCAGTCCAACATGGTGATTTGGCCGTCGCCATTGTCCGGCGGATAGACATCCATGGCGTTGTAAGCATCGGTAAAGACCGGGGGAACGCGGATGCCGACGGAGGCATACATGGCGTTGTTGACGTCGCTATTGTCCAGCGAGCCATCGCCAAATTCACCCGCGTTGTAGCCGTTGGCGGGTGAGGAATCCCCGGCGAAATAGACGGGGTCGGTGATGGTGAGGGTGTTGGTGGCGCCGATCATGGCGACGCCGGCCTGATTGCCGTCAGTCGTGCCTGAAGGGAAGATAATGGACATGCTGTAAGTCTGGCCATTAGAGACGGTGTTGGGAATGGGAACCTCCACCAGCGACACCGCGCCGTAGCCCTGGATGATCTGCACGTTATTGGTAAACGTGTAGATGACAAGCCCCTCGGCGGAGTTGCTGACATAAGGCTCATCGTAATAGATAAATGGAGTCGTGCCCCCCACGGACGAGGTCAACGGATAATAATCGCCAGGGGAAAAGGACAGGATGTTCAGCGGGCCGGTGACATTGGTGTTGCCGGCTGTGGGGGCGACCTCGGCCCGAAACTCCATGGACAGGAGAGGCGTGTTGCTTTGCGCCATGGTCACGTAAATGGGCACGGCTAAAGTCGCGCCCGTGCCTGCCTTGGTGGTTTTGGGGGCAAAGCCAATGGTGTTGGCGACGTAATTAGTCAGGGTCAACTGAATGCTGGACACGCCGCTGGGGGCGAAGTTGTTGGTGAAGGCGCGGACGCTCAACGTGACGTTATTGGTGATGACGAGCGACAACGTGTCCCCGCTGTAGTAGGGGCCAAAGGCGTCGGACGCCCCGTTGGTGGGGATATTGCCATCCAGCGTGTAATAAATGGCGGCGCCGACGGTGGTATCGGTCAGTTGCAGCGCGGCGGCGTTATTGCCGGTAATGGTGGGATTGGCGGTGACGAATTGATAAACCGCGCTGACGTTGCTGCTAAGTTGGCCGCCGGGTCCTTCGCTGACGGCGTAAATGGTGATGCTGGGCAGCGGGTTCACGATGGTGGGAGCGGCATAGGTCAGGCCGTTGCCCTGATACACCTCGGGCGAAGAACCGGAGCTGGGGCCGGGCAGGGGAATGGCGCTGCCGGTGGCGCCGGAGGTAATGAAGGTCTGGGTGTTGGCTTGGGCCTCGATGGCAATGATGGCCGTATTGTTGAAGACGGCGTCGGACGTGGCATTGAACTGCGACACTGCCGGGCTGCCCGCGCCAGGGGACACAAACGTGACGTACCCAAAGACAGGGGCGGACGGGGCTGGCAGCGGCGCGGTGAGCTGGAACGAGCGCAAAGTGCCGCTCAGAGTGCCCCGGTCCACGATATAATAGCCGGAGTCATAGGGGTCCAAACCCAACGCAACCGGCGCGATGAATTCGGCCGTGTCGGGCGATCCACCTGCCGTCCCCTTGACGTCAGCAATGCCGGCCACGGTCTGGACGACGTAATTGGTCGGCCCGAATTCATTGGTGAGGAAAAGGCTGCGGATGACGGAATTGCCCGTGTCGGCGATGAGGAAGCTGTTATTGGCGCTGACATACAGAATCGCCGTGGGACCCGAGAACAGGGCGCTGGCGGCCGAGATGGAATCGTCGAAGCCGCTGGAGCCGCTGACGCCGGCCACGACGTAAACGGACTGGTTGCTGATGACGCAGATGTCGTGGCGGCCGGTCTCGGTCACCCAGACGTTGCCATTGTTATCCACCGCCACGCCCTCGGGTTGAAGGAACTGGTAACCGTTGGTGATGGCAACCGTGGTGACATTGTTGCTGGAACTGGTGTCAATTTCGCGGATCAGGTTGTTGCCGGTGTCGGCGATGTAGAGATCGCCCTTCGCATCGGCGGCGATGCCGATGGGATAGCTGAACGTGGCATTGGTTCCCGCCCCGTTGTTGGTGCCGGTCTTGCCGGCCACGCCCGCCAGAGGGGTGCTGCTGACAACGCCCGCCAGGGAAACAAACCGAATCAACTGGTTCCCCTGATCCACCACCACCAACCCGCCGCGGGCGGCAACGATGCCCAGGGGATTGTTGAATCGCGCCTGCGCCCCCGTGCCGGCGTTGGTGCCGGAGTAGCCCTCCAGCCCGACAAATGGGGAAGCGCTGGCGGCGCTGGGAACATATTTCAGAATCCGGTGATTGAGAGTGTCGGTGATGTAAGCGTTCTCGCTTGAGTCGGTGGCCACGCCATTAGGCTCGGCCAGGTTGGAAACGACCGTGGAAACGAATTGCGCCCGGGCGCCGGCGGCAAGAATCATCAGTGCCGCCACGGCCAGAAGGAGTGGTTTCCCGGAGGTGAAACTCAACATGCTGTCGTCATGCGTATCTGTCTGCATTGCGTTATGGATATTTGTTTTCATTGGATTATAGGCCTTTGTTAGTCATTGCATTTAGTGCCATGTCATTCATTGCGTTACGTGAATCTGCTGATTGTTGGATGAAGGGATTGTCTCGGGGGCGGATGGTGTTTTATGTGCTCTCATGGGAAACACAGTTGGATGGTTTTTGCTAGGGTTGCAGACGAAGCTGATAGAAGCCAGCCTGGCTGCTACAGTTGGTTTGGAGAAATTGATAATTGTTGCCGTCACCCAGGTTGGTGTTGATGGCAGTCCACTTGGACCCGCGCAGCGCCGCGCTGGATTCCAGGATGTAGGTTTTGCCCGGCGCGGTCAGCCAGTTCATGGCCACCCCGCGCGGGGCGGCGGTGTTGAGGGCGGGGCTGCTGAATTGCAGGCAGGAAAGGGCGTTGGTCGGGTTGGTGCCGGCCAGATACTCCTGCCAGTTGGCCATGCCGTCGCCGTCGGCATCCGCATCGTCGGCGGCCAGGGCGTTGGTCAAGCTGCCAAAAAAGGCCAGCTTCCATTCGTCCGAGGTGAGGGAAGCCGGTTGCAGCGCGGCGGAGTTGACCCAAACCGATCCGGGAAAACTCTCCAATTGGTAGAGGGTGTTGATGTTCGGCGAGCCGTCCACGCCGAGAAAATGCAGCGCATAAGACTGCCCGGCTTGGGCGGCGGACGGGACCTGGAAAGCAATGACACCGAGATAATTGCTGTTTTGCAGGGCGGTGGCAAAGGCGCCCAGCGCCCACGCGCACACAATGTCGTTGGACGCCAGCCCCGGCAGTTGGATGGGGGCCGGCACCCCGGACGCAGACGAGAAAGTGATGGCGCCGGGCGCCGGCGCGCTGCCGACGGCAGAGACAACGGCGCGGAATTGGAGGCCGGACAGGCTGTAGCCCGGCAGGACGTTCACATAAACCGGGATGGAACAGATCGAGCCGGGCGCCACGTTGGTCTTGGTGTTGGCGCCGATGGCGGCCTCCCGCAACCAGACCAACCCTGGCGGCGCGCTGCTGGACGAGAGTTTTGTAACAGCGCTCACGGCCTCGGCGGCGGACAGCGGCACGGGGACGCCGCCGGGAGTCCAGGAAACCTGCTGATGGACCAGGGCGCCGCCGTTGGTGCGGAAGCGAATCCAATTGTTTGTGTCCAGGCCCAGCGAGCGATTGAGGATGGTTTGCCAGTCCAGAAAAGTGATTTGGCCGTCGCCGTTGTCGGGCGGATAGGCGTCCATGTCGCTGTAGAGGTCGCTGTCAACCGGCGGCACGCGAATGCCCATGGAGGCGTAGATCGCGTTATTGACATCGGCGTTGTTCAGGGCGCCATCGCCAAACTGCGCCGCATTGTAGCCGGTGGCGGGAGAGGAATCGCCCACGAAGTAGGCCGGGTCCGAGACGGTCAGGGTTTGCGCCAGCGTGTTGAGGCTAAAGCCGTTCGGCTGCGTGGCGGACGTGCCGGAAGGGTCCACCACGTTAAGAGAGTAGCTCTGTCCATAGGCTGCGTTGGTGGGAATTTGCAGATGCAGCATCACTACCACGCCGGAGCCTCCCATATCCAGGCCGGAACCCGGCTCCGCCACAATCTCCAAGCCTTGGGTGGTGGCGATAGTATAGGAGAAAGAAGCAAACGTCACCGGCGCGTCGCCGGGCGCGGGGCCAGGCAACGGAACCATGTCATTGGTAGTCAGCGGCTGCAATCCGATGGCCGCGATCATGGGCGCGTTAATCTCATTGGGAGTTATTTCGACACGAAACTGCAAAGACTGAAGCACAATATTGCTTTGGAGGTCCACCACCACCGGAAGATAGACGTGGCCGCCCGAGCCGGCGAAGAGAGGTTGGGGAAAACCGATGCTGTTGGCGGTGGGGGAACCGCCTTGCAACACCACGGTGTTGCTGCCGCTGCCGGCCAGCACTTCCAACTGGCTCAGGTTTTGCTGCGGATTGCACCATTCAATCGAACCGACATAAGAACCGCCGCTCAGGGACATGGCCACTTGCTCGCTGTTGGTCGTCGGCGCGACGCCATCGGTCGTGTAATAGACCGTCGGCACGCTGCTGGTCACGGCGATGGCCACGCAATTGGGGAAATAACCGTTGCTGGGGCTGATGGAGAGCGTCGGCGGCGGGACGTAGGGCGTGCTAAAAACAAGTTGATTGCCGTAGGCCGTTCCACCGCTGTTGACGGCCACCGCTTGGAAGTAGTAGATCGTGCCCGACTGCAAATTGCCGACGGTGGCGGAGACCGGCTGGGCAGCCGAGAGGTTGGTGGTCAAGTTGATCAGCGCGGTCGTGTTCCCGTAATTGGTGGCTGGGCCATACTGGAAATAAACCGTGGTTGGGGAGTATTCGGGATCCACGCTGGCGTTTAACGTCGCGCCGCTGTTGGTCACGCCGGTGGCCGGTTGCGTGGTCACGACAGGCGGTTCGGGCAGGGTGACGGCGGTCAAATCACCGCCATGAACGTAGCCCAGGCCGTTGAAGGCGACCAATTGGAAGTGGTACGTGGCGCCCGGCGACAAACCGGTGATGGCCGCCGAAACCGGCTCCGTGGCGGTCAGGTTGACGGTCAGGAGGTTGGTCGGCGTATCGTTGCCATAGTTGGTGGTCAGGCCCCATTCAAAGAAATAGTACGTGCTCTCGCCCCCGGCATTGACGGTCCCGTTTAACGATGCGTTGGTCGTGGTCAGGCCGCTGGCCGGCTCCGTGAAGGCCACCGGATAGACGGCGCTCAGATTGACGGGCGTAAAGGTGACATTGGTCACCTGCCGAATGAGGCTGTAATAAAGCTCCGTCACAAAAAGGGAACCGGAGGGCGAAATGGCCACGCTCACAGGCTCGCGGCCCGACGCGTTGGTGTAGGCAACCCCCGCCACGCCGTCCACCCAGCCGGAATAATAGGTCGGAGCGCATGTGCAACATGTGGCGGTCCAGACATTGCTGGCCGTGCCGTAAAGGGTGGTGGTATTGGAAAAGGTGTCAATCACCCGCAAGCGGTTGTTCATCGTGTCGCACACGATCAGTCGTCCGTCGGCGGAAGCGGCCAGGCCGCGAGGCTGGTCGAACATGGCGTAAGTGGCAGGTCCATCGTCATAACCCGGACTGCCCCCATTGTTGGCTCCGGTCATCAGATGCGGGCCGGTGTTGGACGAATAGTCGTTGGTGGAAACGACGTAAATCGCGTTGCTTAACATATCGCTCACGGCCAGTTGTCCATTGGCCATCAAAGCCAGGCCGGCCGGCTGCCAATTAAAGCCGGTCACGACGTAATGCACTTTGGCCGAGGCTCCAAGAGTGAAATTGTTGGAGTAAACGGTCGGCGGGGGATTGCTGTCCAGCAAGGGAAAGCGAAGGATGACCCCGTTGGTAAAGGCCAGAAACACATTGGAACTGGCATCCACCGCCAGGGCTGAAGCGATGGCGCCAGCCGGCGTGTTGGTCAAAACCAGGGTGGAAAGCTCGTTGATCGAGCTGGATGCCAAGTCGTACTTCAGCACCATGGGCGGCGAAGGAAGCAACACATAGAGGTTGTTGGCCGGGTCCACCGCGACCCCGGTGATGTTGGTATAGGCGTGATAATTGGTGTGCGGAGCAGTCCCGGTGTAGTATTGGATTGTGGTGCTGGCGCTTTTATTGCCGGCCTCAGTGACCTGCTCCAAGTCGTTATTGGTTTTGTCGGCGATCCAAAGATTGCCATTGGTATCCAGCGCGCAGGAAAAAGGCGCGTTGAATTGCGCCGTCTCGTAGGTGTTGCCGCCGACAAAGCCGGAATTTGACCCGCATTCCACGCGCACGCCGCCGCCGATGGTATCCACCGAGACCTGGGCGGTGGCACAGAAGCAGGCCGCCAGCCAGCCTAAGCAGGCCGCCGCGCATAAATGGCGCCAGGGCCGCCTGTATCCCTTCTGCATTTTGTCAACAGGACTCATGTATGTGCGATAGACATTAGGGCTGGTAATCCGGCGTCACTTTGCTCTTGGGTTTGGTCCAGTCGTAAGGCTCGCCCGAGTCCCAGGCCGATTCCTTCAACTCACTGGCCGATAGCGGCTTGCGTTTCTCAAACCGGCTGGGGGTGTATTGGTAATCGGCATCGGATATAATCGTGGGCGTGACAAAGACCAGGATCGTTTGCGCCGAGTGCGACTTGCTGTCACTGCGAAAAAGGCTGCCCAGGCCGGGCAGATCGCCAAAAAAGGGCACTTTGGTAAAGGTCTTGCCCACAACGTCCTGGTCCATGCCTCCCACCACCAACGTGTACCCGCTGGGCACCGAGGCCTGGGTGGTGATGCGGCTGCGGCTGAAGCTGGGCGCCTGATTGGGCTGCCCGTTCAAAGTCTCCGTCACCGTGGCGCCTTGCTCCGAAATCTCCGGCTTCAAATCCAGCAGAACATTGGTCGGGCCGGCGATGCGCGGGGTCACTGTCAACTTCACGCCCACTTCGTTCAGGATCGTGCCTTGAACCGACAGATCGTAGTTGGGCTGGATGGTGGCCAGGCCCGAGGCCGACCCGCCCGCGGGGGCGCTTTGCGTCTGCGTGAAGATCGGGACATTTTGCACCACCGCCAATTCCGTGGGCGTGCCGTCCAACGTGACTGAGCGCGGAAAGGCAATGGTCTTGGTGTCGCTGTTGAGGAAGGACAACACGGCCGAGACGCCGTCGGCGTTGAGAAAAGCCGTGGCCGGACTGATGCCACGGGCGGTGTTGAGCGAAAAGCCGCCGCCTTGCTGGGTGTTGCCGGTGATGGCGGTGGTATAGGTGCTGACATTGCTGGTGACATTGCCCATGCTCCCTGCGGATGAAAGGATGCCGGAGCCGCCCGGCGAAACCAGTGAACTGGCGCTGCTGGCGCCGGGTGATGAATAATTCGTTAATCCGCCTTGGGTCAGGCCGTTGCCAAAACTGACGTGCTGGGCCTGCAGCGTGCCCGTCCAATCCACTCCTTTGGCCGAGGTGATGTCCTTGCTGGTTTGAACAATTTTAGCTTCCACCAGCACCTGCCGGGTGGCCGTATCCAACTTGGCGATCAGCGCCTGCACTCCCAGGAGTTCCTTCTCCGTCGTGCGAATGATCAACTGGTGGGTGCGCGTGTCGGGGATGATGGCGCTGCCGGAGGAAAGACTGCTTTCCAGTTCCTTGACCAGGTTGGTCGGATTGCCGTAGCGCAATTGCACGACGGTGAAGATGAGCGGCTCTTTGGCCGCGAGGTCCTTTTTGGTGACACGTCCCACTTTGGTGCGGGGGTCCCAAACCAGTTGCCAGCCGTAGTTATCCAGCAAGGCGTGCAGGGCCTGCATGGCCGTGATGTTGCGCCATTTCACCGTCACCTGCGGCGGCGGAATCGGACGGCCGTCCGGCGCCATCAGAAGAGCGGGGTCAAACACGATGTTCTGCCCGGCCTGCAACGCCAGCGGCGTGATGGCGTCCGTCAGGGAAACGTCGTTAAAGGTCACGTCGGTTTTCTCCTCATCGGCAGGGGGCATGTTGCTGGAGGCCGCGTCCGGCACCAGGGGCGCGTAAGAAACCACGCGCCCATCCGGCAGCGGCGGCGGCGTCGGTTCGGGCGCGGGCGCGGGCGCGTTGGTGCCGGGTGTCGTCGGAGAAACGGGCGCCGGAGGAGAGATGGGCGTCGGCGGAGAAACCACAACCGGAGGGGCCGTTTGGCCGGACGCCGCCAGACAAGCGGCCAGAACCGCCACGGTAACCGCGAAGACGTGTTCAATTCTCATAGACTTTATGCAATCTGCACACTTGTTGGCGCGGATGACTAGGCATTATACGTCAATTGTTTTCCTTATTTCTTACGGAGTTCTAATCGCTTCGGTTGTATTTCCCCTTCGACCTGAATGACAGCAAAATCCTCGCCAATCTCCACGCATTTCACCCGCACGCGGCCGCCAGGCACGCGCACGGTGGCGGATTCGCCAGTTTCCAAAATGGCATTGTTGATGACGGCCAGGCGGTGGGCGGCAGCGCCGACGATGCCTTTGAGCGTCAATTCGGCCGAAGGCGGCGGCTTGTCGGTCACCACCGGGACGACCGGCACGGGATCGCGCCGGTGGGAGTTGGGAAAGAACGGGTCCCGGCCCTTGGGCGGCATCAACTCCTCGAAAACCGAGACATATTGCGCGGAAAGCTGATTGGTGGCCGCGGCCACCGCGTTTGTTTTTGGGGCGGCGGCGTTGGGCGGGCCGGAGGGCCGGACCTTTGGCTTGCAGGCCGGCGCGCAGCACAAGACCAGCGCGGCCGCCGCCGCGGCCTGGACGCTTCGCCAAAATGGAGAGGCCGTGCTCATTTTGTTTCGCCGGGCTTGACTGGCACCACCAAATCAAAAGTGACGTTCAGTTTTTCCGCCTCGGCCCCCGCGGTGGTGCTGGCGCTCATTTCCAGGTTCTGAACCCGAAAACAAGGATAGGTGTTTTCCAAATCGGCAAAGAACTTGCCGAAATCATGGAAATAGCCCGTGCCTTGGAGATGAAAGGTGGCCCATTTGTAAGGGAACTCCGGGATGATGCCAACGTCGGCCACCTCCGGCTGCGAGTAGTGGTAGATGTTGACGCCTTTGCGGGACTGGATGAACGGGTTTATCGTGCTGATAATCCAGGCGTAGGCATCCCGATCCGGCGCCAGATACATCTCGTGTTTGTCCAATAGTTGCGTCCGCGCTTCCAGTCTCTCGGCAACCTCCTCTCCCAGTCGAATCTTGCCCTCGGCCGCTTTCAGCGTGTCCCGCATTTGGGCAGTGTTCTTCTCGGTATGCGACAGTTCCGCTTGTTTGGCGGTCACGCCGACATACCACAGAATCGCCATCAAGACCACCGTGCCGACGGCGATGCCGACCAACTGGTCCCTCTGCGTTTTGGATATTTTATTCACTGCGGCGCACGTCCGGCCAATGCGAGGCCAGCCTGAAAGTGACAAATTGCCGGTTGGGATCGGATGCTTCCACCGTGGGCGCGCTCAATGTGCCGTCCAGGACAAACCCGTCTTTCCGTCCGAGATTTTTGACGAAGAAATCATAGTTGCAGAGCGTCTCCTTGAATTTGTTGTAGTTTTGCGCGTTGGGATTGAAGTCCTTGGCCTCTATGAGCAGGCTGACGCCTTCAGTCACCGACCCTGGGATTCTTTTGGCGGAACTGCCGGTGCCGGGCGTTCTGGCATCTTCCTTGGTGTACTTCTGCACGCCAGTAATCCGGATGACTTGAATGTCATTGATCATGGTTTGCTGGAGCGCGTTGAGCACCGGGGCCCAAAAAAAACGGTTGGTGGCCAGCCGGTCCAGGGCCGCCAGCTTCACTTCCAGTTGGGTGATCCTGGCCAGGTTGTTGGTCACGGCGGCATACCGGGCGGTATTGTCCTTCCACGACTGCTCGATGGCATTGTAGGTTTTCTTGCTGACACCGATCTCCAACTGGAGCTCGAGAATCCACAGTAAAACCACCGTCACCAGAAAGCCGCCGATCCAACAGGCAAGTTTGACCGGGTTCTTTCGGCGCAACTCCTCCGCTGCCTGCTCCTCGGCCAAAAGGTTGATGCGTATCGCCATAGCTTAAAAGGCTCT
>Ga0326728_10027063_pt1 | contig 10070 bp, 6 predicted proteins | sample MB3enrmetagenome_FD_207602 | JGI IMG/M metagenome (GOLD analysis project Ga0326728, IMG submission 207602) | Lab enriched peat soil microbial communities from McLean, Ithaca, NY, United States - MB31MN | ecosystem: Environmental > Terrestrial > Soil > Wetlands > Peat | place: USA: New York... | reverse complement strand
ACGGGCTGCGCGAGTCCGTGCAACATAACCACGAGCGGTACCATGACTCTTTATCCGGGGGAGTACTCCTCCATCGACTTCGGCAAGAACTCAACGACGACGCTAGAGCCCGGTATCTACTATATCGACGGTTCCGGCGTAACGTTCGAAGGGAAAGCAACGGTCAGCACGCTCAGCATGAGCGCGAGCGCCAACGACGGCGTAATGTTCTATTTCACATGCACGCCGGTGGCACCGGCGACCACATGCAGCGGCGCCACAGTAAACGCTGTTGGCGGCGGCAACGTACCTGACCTGAACTTGGTGGCGATGAGTGCGGCCCAGTCCGCGGAATACGCCGGGATTCTCTTCTACCAGAACCCCAACGACACCTCAAGCCCGTACATCTCGGGAGATAACAATACCAACCTTAACGGGGCTCTGTATTTCCCACAGGCCCAAATCCAGTTGGGCGGAGACGCCAAGTTTAATGTCAACGGCGTGGTGGTTGCGGATTCGGTGGCGTTGTTCGGGAATGGCACCGTTAACATAAATGGCTCGGGCGGTACTCCCGCTGGGGTTTCGGGCAATGGGGTCTTAGTGGAGTGAGTATGAAAGCGCTAAATGCAGTGCTGAAGAAAGCCTCCAACAGGCGCCGCACGCAGGCCCATGGGCGGGAAGGGATTCTGCGTGCGGAGCGCGGCCAAAGCCTGATAGAGCTGGCTATGATAACGCCACTCGTGCTGCTGTTGCTGGTCGGAGTGATTGAACTGGGGTGGTTTGCGTATCTCGACATATTGGTTGCGAATGCAGCGCGTGCTGGCGCCGCGTACGCCTCGCAGGGAACGGCGCAGGCGACGCCCAACAACCCGGGCATTCAGGGTGCCGTCAACTATGATTTCGGGACGCAATACGGCACTCTGACCGCTACCTCCTCCAACGCGTGCGGATGTGACACGGGAGGGACCGTCACGACGGAGTCTTGCAGCATTGCTGACACGCGCACGGTCTGCGGTGCGATCGGTCCCAACAGTCACTGGGTGGTAGCAGTAACCGTCAACGTCTCCGGGACCTTTAGTTGGTTACTTCCCTTACCCAGCTACGCGCAGTTTTCGAACCGATTCACGCTGACGAAATCGTGCACGATGCGGGTGGCCCAACAATGATAAAGCGACTCGAAGTCATGCTGCAATCCCGGGCCTGCCGGCTGCCAGCAAGGTGCGCGGCAGGAAGCCAGTCGCGGCTGAGGGGCCAACGGGGGAGCACGCTCGTCGAGTTTGCCGCTATCTGCCTTGTGTTCTTGGCGATCCTGTTTGGGGTCTGCGAGTTTGGCATGGTTCTCTACGCCTATCATTTTGTTTCGCATGCCGCTAAATCGGCGACGCGGTGGGCGGCTGTGAACGGCTCGACATGTTCGACCGACAACAGTTGCAACGGGACGTCGCCGATGAACTGCGAGCCCGTCGGGCCCAATTCGGCGGCCGACGTACAAGCCTACGTGACCGGCGGAGGGACCTGCAAACTGCCGGGCTTCACGCCGCCCGGGATTGATCCCACCAAGGTCCAGGTTACGGCGTCCTGGCCGGCAGGGCAGGCGGGTAGCCCAGGCCTCTGCTCCAACACCGCGAACGCGCCCGGCTGCCCCGTTGCCGTAACCGTCTGCTACGACTACAAGTTTATCTTCCCTCTCATGCCGGTTGGCTCCAGCAAGAACTGCTCGGGGTCCGCGAGCAGCGGCACCCTGACCCTCTCCAGCACTTCTGAGATGATCATCGCGCACTAGCTGGCCCAACACCATTGAACCCAATCATTTTGACCCCAGCGAAAACCTCCGGAGTTGCTGTTTCGGCGGACTGCGGTGATCCTCCGTCGGCCCCATCAAATCGGGGCTCCTAAGGATGGCAATGTCTGGTGGTTTCTTGGGCAGTCTGTTAGTGCCGCGCCGGCGGGGATTGTCGCGTGTAGCCGGGTGGCGGTTGGAACATTGTGGGGTCGGGCTCGGTACGAGTGAGGTTGATAAGTTCAGTGACTTGGTCGCCGGATCGTGGATCGGTGCGCCGCCGCAGTATGTCGACTCCGGCTCGCTCGGCGTACCAACACTCGTCGATCGAGATTATCTTCTCCGCATTGCCGAACATGCCTGCCGGAAAAACGTGCGTGGTTCGTCTCCCCCACGCTTTGAAGCCGGCAAATTCTTTCGTGCCGAGGTTCTCGTTCTTGATAGTCTCGCCAACGCGGTTTGCCTTGAGCGCCAGATAATCGGTCGGATCATAATTGGCCGGCCGAACTACCGGCGTGATGACCACGTTGTGGTTCTGCGGGTCGATGTGGATTCTCCGTTTGCCCACCGGATCGTAAATATTGACGTAATAAACCGGATGGTTGACGTCCTCCGTCCAGGGCAGGTGTTGCTCTTGATAGATGCACCCTTTGCTGTCGCGCGCGATCCGGTCCTCGACAGTGCGGGTCTTCTTCGTTCCGTCCGGCAGGACCTGGGTGAGCGTAGTTCGAGCTGTGGCAGTGAAGGGTTTCGCTTTCTGCTCGTTGATTCCAATCTCCGCCGGCATGATGATCCGGACGCCTTGCGCTCCCAGGCTGAGCCCGAGCCCCAGCATAGCGACGATGACGCCGGACACTTTCTTCATATCAACAGCATGTTAACACGGGGCCGTCCCGGAGACCCGTCGTAGGGGCGGTTCGCGAACCGCCCCTACACGTTATTTTTGCGTCGAGGCCGGAGCGGCGGAGCCGAGCAGGTCGTACACGCGCTGGACGGTGACGGGTCCTTGCAGGGACGAGTTCTCGAGGCGTGAAACTACAGTAAGCTGCTTGCCGTCCTCACTCACGCGGTATGACTGTGTGAGTTTTGTACCGTGGTCTAACTTCGTTTCGGCCACCAGGGTGTTGCCCTGCCAATCGGTTTTGGTTGTTGAGATTTTCTTCCCGTTTGCGTCTTTGTCGTCGTGTTTCTTTCCGTCCAGGTGAAAGGTTTGGGCGTGGTCGGCGTCGTCGGTAACCAGTACCTGGTCCGACTTCTGATCGATCTGGAGGAACTTCGGGTCTTGGCCCAGCCGGTCCCACGCTTCGGCGCTAACCGTGCTTCCGCCGCGATTGCTTTGTCCTCCCCGGCGTCCCATGCCACCGCGTCCCATCCCACCTCCCGGCCACCCGCCTCCACCTCCGGGCCATCCGCCCCCGCCGCCCGGGTAGCCGCCTCCGGTGCCGCTGCCGGGGTACCCGCCGCCATTGTTGGCGGTTGTCCGCTCGCTGTGCTTCGCGTCGCTGATCTTCTGCTGCGCATCGTCGCTTTGGTCCTTGTTGAATTGCCACCGGCCGTTCATTTTCGGCTGACTGTCACCTGCGCGGGCCACGCCCGGCAGTGAAATTGCGAGTAAGACCGCTGCGGCATAAATCAGGCCGATCAACGCAAAGTTACAGGTCCTTCGCATGGTTCGCTCACCTCCTAGCAGTAAATGGCTTTGTCCCTTGTGGTTCGATTCACGGCGTGCGACGCTGGTTGTCCGGCGTTGTGGAGCCCCTGCCACTCGTCTATCCCCCGCCGTGCGAGGGGCGTGGCGGCGGCTTGACGACCGCCATGGGCAAACGCGTGAAGGCCACGCGCGCTGCCGCCGGATCGAGCACGTTCACCTGTACGGTGTAGCGCCCCGCCGGAAACTTCTCCAAGGGGATCTGCGCGAAATAAGTGGTCTTCGGCGAAGCGCCTTTCTCGACCCTGGCATTGAAGGGCCCTGCTTCCGCAAACTTTCTTCCGTGGCGCAGGAAGACGAAAGCCACGGAAGGCGGGGCGGCGACCGTCGCCGCTCCCTGTGCAGTCGCTGCCGGCGGCTTGCCGGCATACGATTCCAGGTAAACCGAAAGAGTCTGATTGGTGCGAAACACGCGAGTCACACTGGGCAGAACGGTGCGATTCCCCACCTGGAGCGGCGCGTTCCTCTCCCGATCGAATCGCGTGCGCGGGAACTGGTCGGCGGGCCGCACTTCGTTCGAGAACACTACCGTACTCAAGCTCAGCCCTTGCTCGGAGACATCCGGCAAGACGAGCGGGGTCTCGAAGGTTCCGATCTTGCCGCCTTCATTCTCGCGGGTCACGACTTTCAGGTTGTACTTCCCCGGCGGCAGAGTGATTTCGCCTTCGTAGAGAAGGTTGCCGCTGGTGACTTCGTCAAAGGTCTCGTCCGTCATCTTCACCGGCAGGGTGTCGTGCAATCCGCCCGCGACGTGGTTCTGCGCGTCGGCAAACCTCCAGGCAAAGTCGAATTCGGTCTCACGCTTTCCGGACTTTTTGAGGAAGGAGACTTCAGAGCCCGGGATCTTGGCGGCCAGGACGACAGTGTATTTCTTATCGGGCCGGAGGAAGTAGGCGGTGTCAATCGCAAACGGAAGATCCACGAAGGGCACGTCCAGATCCATCACCTGCTGGAGCTGAACCTCCTTGTCCTCGCGCGTCAATTGCCGGAAGTTCTTGGGAGCAAAGTAGCCGGGCCGCGCCTGCACTTTCAGGCCTGGCCGCGACACTTCCACGCGAATGTGCCGGAAGCGGCCGTCCGAGCGCTTGTTGGCGGGCGAATAGCCGATCAAATAGTAGCTGGAATTCTCTCTCTGGACCTGTTGAAAGGCGGGGGCGAAATCGTTGAGGTCGTAGAAGAACTTCCCGCCGGTGTCGGTAGAGAGCGAGGCCAGTGTTTCACGGCTTCCCTGCAAGGAGGAAACCTGCGAGGCGTGGGCCGAGCCCGAGTAGATGGCTGTGCCGGAGGGGCTGGACGATGAGGCGTCGCCGCCGGGAGGCAGGGCCAGCAGGCCGCGTGCGTCCATGGTGTAGAGCGAAACATCGGCTTGATTCGCCGCGTCGATAGTGGCCCGCAACTGCGCCTGGTTCTCCTGGCCGGTGCGCGAGACGCCGCTCGAGAAGTGAATCACGTTCTTGCGGCCCGGCACTTGATGAAGCATGGTGGCCAGGGATTCAATGGCCGCCAGCTTCTGGTCCGTATTAAAGATATTGAACTCGGTTTCATCGGGAGTAAACGCGTCGGAAACATCCTGGGCGACGACTTCCATGCCATTGGCGTCGGTGCCCCCGGCTTCGCCGATGGCGCCCGCCGTCGCCAGGTTGGAGGATTCCTCGCCGACCAGGATGGCGCGCAGGACTTTGGTGAGCGAGTCGCGGCTATTGGTGAAATCCTGCACCACACGAAGGTTGGAGGAGTAAGTCACCACCGCAATCAAGTCCGCGGGGGTCAAACGGTGGGCCACGAAATCGTTCGAGGCCTTCAGGGCGCGCATCAGCTCGTCGGGCTGCATTGAACTCAGGTCAAAGAAAAAGACCAGTAGGCGATGGTCCTGGAGCACGCGGTCGGCGTTGACTTCGGGCGGAAGCTTGGCGAGGTCAATCACCTGCGCGCGTTCCTCACCGCCGGTGACCTGCGCCAGTTTCTCCACGTCTTCCAGGCTGAAGTCGGAAATGGTCTGGAGAACGCCGTCTTCAAAGACGCGAAAATCCGATTGCTTCAGATCCGTCACCGCCTTGCCGGACTTGTCGTACACGCGCGCGTCGACCAGCACCTCGTTGGTCTGCGAGCGCAGAATGAAAGCTTGCGGGGAGCTTCGGGAAGTCGCCGCGGGGGTGGAAGGCTTGACCTGCGTAAACAGGGATTCACCACCAAGGCACAAAGACACCAAGAAAAGCCCCGCGAGCAAAAACGGCCAGCCGGTTCTCATTCTGCCTTCCGCTTTTCTTTGTGCCTTGGTGTCTTGGTGGTGCATGTTCTTAGAAGTTAAACCGCAGCGCCACGTTCAGGGAGCGCATGGCCGCTACGCTGGTCACCCAACCGAAATCCTGCGCGTTGATCGTGGTCGCCACGCCGGAGTAATTCGGGTGGTTGAAAATATTGTTGGCGTTGATGCTGAACCGCCCGCGAATGCCCTTTTCGCGGGAGAAAGTAAAGAAGCGCCCCAGCGACATATTAAAAGTCACCGAGCCCGGGCCTGTAATAGTGTTGCGTCCCGCCGTGCCGAGTTCGCCGGAGGCAGGCAGCGCGAACGCCCCGGTATTGAAGAATTCCAAGGTTGTCCTTTCCGACCGCCGCAGGCTGACGGGAAGGCCGGTGGCATCGGGGCGCTGGGAGGCAAACACGCCCGAACCGTTATTATTAGACTGATTGCCGGCCACCGCCGCAGTCAAAGGCAAGCCGGTTTGCAAGGTGGTGACGCCGCTGAGCTGCCAGTTGCCAATGACTCGCGCCCCGAAGCCACCGCGATTCAGGAAACGCCGCTGTTCGCCGAAGGGCAGTTCGTAGGTGTGGTTGACGACTAGTTTCTGGCCGACATTGAAATTGGAAAGCGCGCGTTCCGCCTCGAGGTCGAAGCTGTTCTGCGGCACGTTGTGGCCGCTGCCCCCGATGTTGGCCGCATCGTCAATCGATTTTGACCAGGTGTAAAAGCCGCTCATCGAGAAGCCGCCGTGGAACTGTCGGCGCAGAACGACCTGGAGGCCATTGTAAATCGAAGCCGCGCCGGATGTTTCGTAGAGAAACTGCTGGACGCCGGGGATAGAAGTTTCGTGCGAACCGGATGCGCTGGGGTTCACGCTGTTGGGCGAAAGCAGCAAATCCAGTTTGGTTCCCTTAGTGCCAATGTAGCCGACCGAAAGCACGAGGTTGCGGACGATCTCATCCTCGAGGCTGAAGTTCCAAGTCTGCGCGTAAGGTCGGCGGAAATTCGTGTCGGCCGCGTAGGTGTTGTGAATCGTGTTGGCAGAAAGGGCGGGAAACCCGTTTTCGAGCGTCAGCACCTGTTCGGGATTGGAGGTCAATGTAGAGGCCTGCGCGAACGGCGGCTGGTCCACCATGTTAGTAACCATGCGCGAGTAGATGCTCCCGTCGTAGAAGATGCCATAGCCGCTGCGCATTACTAGGTGATGCTGAATCCAGGGCCGGTAAGCGACCCCCAGGCGAGGCGAAAAGTTGTGCCAATCGCCGTGAATGAGCGAGCCGGGCAGAGAGCCGGGCTGGAGGCCGGTAATCACCACGGGCGAGCTGAAGCCGGGCCCAAATGCCAGGTCGGACACGTGTCCAAACTTTTCATTAAAGGGCTGGAAGTATTCGTACCGGACGCCGCCGTTGAGCGTCCAATGATTGCTGGCACGCCAGTCGTCCTGAATGAAAGAGGTGGTGACCCAGGTTCGCAGATAATTGCTGGCCACGCCGTAACGGACGGAAGTGGTTTGGGGCAGGCCCAGCAGGAAGTCCGCGAAGTCAAAGCCCGTGCCTGGGACTGGATAGCCGTTGTTGAAGTTGCTGGTGCTGTAACCGGTGAAGCTGAACGTCCCGTCGGCGTTTGGATCCGTCTCGGCATTCTGCTGCACGCGCCGCAATTCCCCTCCCAGACGAATGTTGTGCTTACCGTGGTTCCAGATCACAACGTCATTGGCGCGGATGGTCTGAGGGCGAGAAAGAGTGGCAAGAGGATCGTTCAAACCTCCGAAATTGGTGAAGCCGATGGCGGGGATCGCCCAATCGAAGGGATTGGTCGAAACGCCGGTGATGCCGAGTTGCGCGGCAATGTCCTGCTGGAACGTGAAGCTGTTCAGCGAGGACGTGCGCATGCGGTTGAAGTTGAAGGAAAGCGTGTTGACGAGGTGGGGATCGAAAGTACGGGATTCACTGGCGCTAAGATTCTGGCCGCGGCTCGAGCTGCGGGACTTCAAGTCGGGAAAGCCAGCGACCGACTGGCTGCTCGAGCGGCTGAAGTAGTACATGACATTCAGGCTATTCTTGGAATTGATCTGCTGCCCAATGCGGCCCATCACGCGGTCATTCGCTGTGGGCAAAGGAACCTGTAAATGAAAGTTCTGGACCTGCCCGGGGAGGTTCGGCAAGGGAATGTAGGCCAGCAGACCTTGCGCCGCAGCGGGAATCCGTTGTGGGGGGATCGTGTTCTCCGGAAAAGGCGTACGCGCGCCAGCAGCACCTGTTAAGGGGTCATAGATAGTCGGAACCGTCCCCGCGTATTGTCCGGAGGCAATGGCTGCGTCGGAGAAATCTCCGTTGCGCTCCACCGGTGTGGGAACCGTTGAGAAGTTGTCGAGGCCGGTCCTCCCGCGCTGCAAGTTGTAGCTTGCGAACCAGCTTGTCTTGTTGCTGCCGTTATAAATCCTGGGGATCACGAGCGGGCCGCCCAGAGAGAAGCCAAAGGTTTCCTGGTAGGAGGGGATGCGAGGCGACTCGAGCACGTTGAGAGGGTAGGGGTGAGCATCGAAGCCGGAGTTCGTGTATTGCTCCGTAAAATTACCCCGGATGCGGTTCACCTGGGCGCGATTGCGGCCCCAACCGCGCGCTGCCCCGCCACCGCCTCCGAAACCGCCGCCACCTCCGCCAAACCCTCCTCCAGGTCCCCCGCCGCCCGGGCCTCCTCCGCCGAAAGGGCTGCCTGAGCCTCCTCCAAAGCCGCCGGGACCACCACCAAATCCCATGCCTTCACCGCGCATTCCCCTACGGCCGCCGCGGCCTTCCCCGGGGGTTGCGACATCGCCCACCCCGCCTGCCAGGAGGAAAGAGTTGGCCGAGCTCGCGGAGGCGTCGGGGTTCTCGGGTGTTATAGTCTCGCCGGCGGCAGCGTTCTCCGCGCCGGGGCTTTCCCCGCTGCCATTTTCCGCGATGCGGATCACTCCCTCTTCTCCTCCGGCGCCTTCGCCGAAGGAATTCGCTGATGCGGCGGCAGACTGGCCGCGATTTCGGGCGCTCGGCGGCAGGCTTGCCAGGCTGGCGTTGCGGCGTCGTAGCGGCGAGCTTCCCTCGCCATTCCCTTGGGATGCGGCAGAGCCTTCGGGTATGGAAAGAACCATCGCCAAATTGATCTTGAGCAACTTATCGGCCGTCACCGGAATTGGCTCGCGCACGTCCGGCCGAAATCCCACCAACGACAAGGTTATACGGTAATTGCCAGGCGGAATCCCAGTGAAGGTAAAATTCCCATCCTCGTCTGTCAATGTCTCCTTGCGTTCGCCGGTCTGCGGATTTATCAGTTGGACCGTGGCGGCAGGCACGGAAACACCGCCCGGGCCCCGCACATGGCCAGCGATTGATCCCGTCTGTGGGGATTGCCCGGAAAGCGTTGAAGACAGGGAACATGCTAATACCAAAAGGGCGCAGGAAAAGAGTGCGGGTTTCCCGTATTCAGTAGACATTCCCGGGTCATCGACCTGTCGTCGCTTGTTTGATCGTACAAGAAATAGGACGATTATGATCTTCGCACGGTTACGGGGGAAGATTGACCCCGCGTACCCCATATGCTTGCGTCGGTCGTTCTCCCGGGACCGTCCCGGGGTCCATGGATACAGTACTTTTGTTGGATTGCTTTAGCCTGTCCACTTTGTTAGTATCCCCGAACGGAAAGCGGGAGGGCTGGCAATTCCTTTCCCCCCTCCGTCCCAGATTTTGGTCGGTGGCCCAGGAGATCATGGCACTTCCAAGCGAAGAAACCCCTAGGAAAACAGGGCGACATTCCCGCCATTATGTCGCTCTATTGCTCACGGTCTTTGCTTTTCTCGCCAGTGTTTCTCCTGCCCAGCAGCGGCAAGACGCGCGCCGGCAGGGCGTGACAATTCTGGAAACGATTCGACAAGTCAGGGATTTGCCTTCTGAGGATGCCCGGTTTGGATACCCGATTCATGTGCGCGGCGTGGTAACCTACAGCGACAAAACGCACAACGATCTCTTCGTTCAAGATTCCACGGCGGGCATTTATGTGAACTCGGACGCCACGGTCCTTGAACTTCACTCCGGCCAGATCGTGGAGGTCACCGGCATCAGCGGTCCCGGAGACTTCGCCTCCCAGATTGAGAATCCAAAGATTCAAGTAGTGGGTCAAGGTCCTCTGCCGGCTCCCAAGCGAGTCAAGGGAGAAGAGTTTGTCACCGGATTTGACGACAGCGAGTTTGTTGAAATCGAAGGTGTGGTGCGATCGGCAGCCGAAAGCCAAAACCGCTTGCTGCTTCACGTAGCCTCGGGGACTGTGATCATTCCCGTCTACGTGTTGGACTACAAACCCATCCCTGAAGATCTTGTAGGGGCCAA
>Ga0326728_10027062_pt1 | contig 10070 bp, 6 predicted proteins | sample MB3enrmetagenome_FD_207602 | JGI IMG/M metagenome (GOLD analysis project Ga0326728, IMG submission 207602) | Lab enriched peat soil microbial communities from McLean, Ithaca, NY, United States - MB31MN | ecosystem: Environmental > Terrestrial > Soil > Wetlands > Peat | place: USA: New York... | reverse complement strand
CCAGGGCGCGCCGTCGGGCTCGACGTGCAGCGTGACCCCGGCCACGGTTTCGTTAGCGCAAAACTATCCCGTCCAGGCTACCGTGACGGTGAGCACGGCCAGCCGGTCGATGGGCGCTCCGCGAGGAGGCCCGCCGCTTTCCGGGCCGGGCGCTTCCTTGCGCATGTGGCTGGAGTTGGCCTCGCTGCTGGCGCTGCTCGCTCTGGCCGCTGGGGCCGCCACGGGCCGCCGCGCCCGAGTGCCGCAGCCGATCTGGGTCTATCGGCGGGTGCGGCTGAGCGCACTGGCTCTGGCGGCGCTGGCCCTGATGCTGATGGCCTGGGCCGCGTGCGGCGGCGGCGGGAGTGCGACGAGCAGCGTGGTCTCCAACCCCGGAACGCCCGCCGGCACCTACGCGCTCACGGTGACGGGAACCTTTGACTCGACCAGCGGACAGGCGACCACCCTGGTGCGGACGCAGCCGCTGTCCTTGCAAGTGAATTAACAGGATGTGCCACGGGCGTCCCGCCCGTGTCTGGACTTTCTGCACGGGCGTCCGGCCCGTGTCCGGTCATGGCCAGGATGGCCATGGCACGACGGAGGATCACTATGACGGGCCGAAAGTGGTGGGGCGCACTCACGCTCCTCTCGACACTGATAAGTTCCGGCAGCTTCGCTTCCGGGCCGGTGGTGCAATCCCGGGCGCTGGGCATGGTGATGACGAGCACGCCCGCCGCGGTGATGATCAACGGCGCGCCCGTCCGCTCCGGCACCACGCTGTTTCGCGGCGACGTGCTGGAGACGCGCGCCGCCGCCAGCGCCCAGGTGAAGCTGCACTCCGGGGCCAGCCTGGCGCTGACGGAGAACAGCGAGGTGGCGCTGGAGTGGGCCGACCCCGCCGGCGGCGCGGAGAAGTTCGACCTGCGCCGCGGCGCCCTCCATCTGCGCAATCCCAATCCCCAGGCCGAGTGGGTGACGGTGCCGGGAGCCTCCGTGCTGGTCCAGAGCGAGGGAGGATTCCCCGCCCTCTGCCGCATCGCCGCGGTGGGACAAAGCGCCGCCATCATCAACGATCGCGGGCGTGTGGAGATTCGCGGCACGGGCGCCCCCCTGATTCTCCCCCTGGGCCAGTACGCGACGCTGGAAGCCGGGCGTCCGCAGGGAGGCAGCCAGGCGGCAGGCACGGTGAGCGCCGCCATCCCGGCGGAAACCGTGCAGCGCAGTGGACAGACCGCCACCTCGCCCCTCAAGGTTCAGGACCCGGTGTATTTTCAGGACGTGGTGCGCACGCTCAACACCGGCCGCGTGCGTATTGCCCTGCAGGATGGCTCGGTGTTGAACATCGGGGCGCGTTCGGAAATGAAGATTGTGAAGCACGACGCGCAGTCGCAACAGACGGCCATCGAGCTGACGGCGGGCAAACTGCGCAGCCAGGTGGCGCACATCACCAAGCAGGGCGGGAGTTTTGATGTCACCACGCAGACGGCGGTGATCGGCGTGGTGGGCACGGACTTTGTGGTGAACGCCGACAAGAAGCAAACGCGCGTGTGGTGCATCGAGGGGCTGGTGCGGGTGCGCAACGTCAACCCCGCCATTGTGGGCTTGATTCTGCTGCACGCCGGGGAGTTCACGACGATTCCGCTGGGGATGGCGCCGGCCGCGGTCACCAGCGTTTCTCCCGCCGCCGCGCAAACGCAAATCAGCCAGACCAACCCCTCCGGGCCGCCTCCCAGCGCGGGATTGGCGAACGTGGCGAATGTCTCCAACGTGGGCACCGCCGGGGCCAGCGCCGGAGCCGCGGCGGGAGCGGGTGTGGCCGTCGGCCGCGCCAACAGCGCCACCAGCCTGCTGAATCAGGCCGGGACCATCCTCAACGGAGCATATACGGACCTGAATAATGCCAATGGTGATTCCAGCAACGCGCTGAATAACGCCAACGGCGCCAACCAGTCATCGGGCAACACCAATGGCCTGCTGAATGGTATTCTCCAAGACCTGGTCTCCCCCACCTATCCGTGTGGGTGCCACTGAAGTGGAAGATGGTTATACTTAAATGGATCTCGAAAACATTTTCGCGCTTTTTCGCTTTTGCGAAACGGTACCGGGCGGGCTTTGCCATAAGCGTTGCGGTTTGCGTGATTTCGGTAACGCTCTACATCTCTCTGTATGTTCTTCGGGATAGCAACCCCTTATTGGAATTTCTTGCCAACATCGAGCTTAAAACACTCGATGCGCGCTTCAAGCTTCGCGGGCAACGCTTGCCCGGACCGGCGGTGGTGATTGTAGCCATCGACCAGAAGAGCGAAGACATTCTCGGCCGCTGGCCGTTCCCGCGCAGCTACTTTGCCCGGGCGGTGGACTACCTCCGTGATTCGCAGGCGCGCGTCGTCGCTTTTGACGTCAACTTCCCCCAGCCCGACCAGAACTCCGCACTTCGGGCGCTGCAGCAGGTCCGGGGGGAGTACGACCAGCTCAGCAAGCAGGGATTCCAGAATGCGGACTTTGACGCTCGCCTGAAAACCCTGGAAGCCAGCGCCGATAACGACAAGCAGTTCGCCGATTCCATCCAGCGCTTTCAAAATGTCGTTTTGGGTTATTTCAGGCTTACCCCCCAGGAAGCCATCAACCAGGATGCCAAGCGTGTCAGCGACTTCGTGAACTACCTTTCCTTCCAGTGCTACCCCCAGATCATCCCCCCGGGGGCTGAAAAGAATTTTCAGGGGGGGCTGGAGGCTGCCAGCGTTTCCCCCAATTTGCCGGAATTCGCTCTCTATGCGAAGAACTTTGGCTACTTCAATGTCATCCCTGACTCCGACGGAACGGTGCGGCGGGAGCCCGTGATCATGCGTTATAAGGGAAGCCTTTATCCCTCATTGGACATCGCCGCCTCCCTTGCGTACACGAACCTATCGCTGGATCAAGTTAGCGTGGTCTTTAACCCCAACGGCCTGGAACGGATTGACTTTGGCAAGGGGAGCATTCCCACCAATCCCGAGGGAAATGTGCAGATTGATTTTATGGGACCCCGCGGTACCTTTCCCACTTACTCCCTCTCCGACGTGGTGCAGCACAAGGTGCCACCGCAGGACTTGATGGATAAGCTGGTGTTGATCGGCCCCACCGCCACGGGTATCGCGGACATGGCGGTGACACCTTTCCAACAAATGGCGTACCCGGGGGTGGAGGTCCACGCCAATTTCATTGACAACATTTTGTACAACCACTTCATTCTCCGCGGGATTCGCGAAAATCTTATCGACATCGCCTTCCTCCTGCTGTTCAGCCTGGGCGCCGGCCTGTTCATCAGCATTGTCCCGCCGGTGCGGGCAACCATTATCCTCGTCATGCTGTTGGGAATATTCCTTTGGTTGACCTACTACCTCTTTGCCACCTACCGGGTTTGGATTGTCGCCTTCCTTCCCACGGCCGCTCTCACCGTGAATTACGCCAGTATTATCAGCTATCGATTCTTTTTTGAAGAACGGGAAAAACGGAAAGTGCGCGGCGCTTTTACCCAATACGTGCCTCCTGGACTCATCAGCCAGATTATGCAGCACCCGGAGTTGCTGCGCCTGGGGGGCGAAGAGAAGGAACTCACCGCGATGTTCAGCGACATCCGGGGATTTACCGCCCTGTCGGAGGGCCTGTCCCCCACCGCACTCGTTGAGGTGCTGAACGAGTACTTTTCGGAAATGACCGATGTGATCTTCAAGCATTGGGGAACGCTGGACAAACTGATCGGCGACGCCATGATGGCTTTTTGGGGAGCGCCCTATCCCCAGGATGACCACGCCCTGCGCGCCTGCCGGGCAGCTCTGGAAATGCATCAGACCCTCACCCGACTCCAGACCCGATGGGACGCGCAAGGGCGGCCCCGCATCGACATCGGCGTGGGCCTCAATACCGGAGCCATGGTGGTGGGCAACATGGGCTCGAAAAAACGATTCAACTACACCATCATGGGCGACAACGTCAACCTGGCGTCACGCCTGGAAGGAACCAACAAGGAATTTGGGACGCGCCTGATTATCAGCGAGAACACCTACCAGGCGGTGCGCAACGAAATGCTGGTCCGCGAGCTCGATCTCATCCGCGTCAAAGGCAAGCTGAAGCCGGTAAAGATTTTTGAGTTGGTGGGTACGCTCGCAGAAGCCGACCAGCACCGTGAGCGGATCGATCGATTTCAGCATGGTCTGGAAGCCTATCGAGAGGGGAATTGGGCCACGGCCCTCGAGTTTTTTGAGGGATTGGTTCGCGACTTCCCCAAGGACGGCCCCAGCAACGTCTTCGTCAAACGCTGCCACCAATACCTGCTGCATCCCCCGGAAGGGGTTTGGGATGGCGTGCATGTGATGAAGACCAAGTAAAGGGTAAAGGATGAAGGATGAAGGGTGAAATATAAGCGCCACTCCGCGAATTAGAGCTCGGTTTGGGATCCAGCACCAAGGATTCGGGATTCAGCACAAAACCCCGAATCCTTGCCCTAATCCCTAACCCCGAATCCCGAGTCCCGACGTGTCCGCACGGCATAGATCGCGGCGGCGCCCAGGATGCCTGCCGTAGCGATTATCCCCCAGGCGAGATCGTAGCTGTGGGTCGCCTCGAAGATTCTTCCCGCCAGCACGGGTCCAAAGAACTGTCCCAATGAATCGGCCATAATGATGAGGCTGAGAAGTTTTCCCAGAGCCCCCAAGCCAAAGCACTCGGCCGTGACGATGGGTATGAGCAGGTAATCCGCTCCCATGGCAAATCCGAAGATCAGTGCGAACGCCCAAAGCGCAGCAGGCTGCCTCGCCAGAAAGAGCAGGGGGATCGCCAGCGCTAGGAGCAGATAGAACAATGCCATGATGTTCTTCTTGTTGTAGCGGTCCACCAGATATCCCACCGCAACCCGCCCCACCAATCCCGCAAAAAGCAATCCGCTGGAAACGTGCGAGGCTTGAACCGTGGTGTACCCGGTGTCGCGAAGGAATAAAACGAATTGTTGAATGACGGTTCCGATGGCGCCGATGGTGAGCGTGCTCCCGGCAAGGATGAGCCAGAAATTTGCCGTCCGAACCGCCGCCCCCAAAGGGACGGAGGATGCCGGAGCTTCTCCCGCCACGGCCGACGTGGGCGCGACCCCGTCCGCAATCAGGCCCATTTCTCCCGGAGCAGAGCGCGTCAGCCACTGAGCAATGGGAAAAAGCACCACTCCGATCAAGGCGCCGATGATGGCGAACGCCCACCGCCACCCCAACCATCGGATCAGGTACGCCGCCAAAATCGGCGCGGCCACGCCCCCAAATCCCAGGCCCAAATAGGCGTAACCCATGGCGCGCCCGCGCTTCACGCGGAACCAATTGGAAACCAGCACTTGGTTGGAGATGGGGCCCGCCAGGACATACCCTACTACTTCGACGATACACAGCGCGTAGTACTCCCACAGGCGAGTCATCCAGGCCATCAGGACCAACGGCAAGGCAACCATGACAATGCCGACGCGCAGCACTCGCCGCGCGCCAACGCGGTCGATAAGCGCGCCCATGAACCCGAAGGCGGGCGCCACAATGACGAAGCCAAGAAACATCCCCTGCGCCACTTGGCTGCGAGTGAAATGCAGGGAATCGACCAGTGAGGTGTAGAAAACGGGCAGCCCGTAAAAGACCAGTCCCACGGCGAAGAACAGATTCAGGAACGCCGCCAGGACAACCCACCAGCCATAAAAAACGCGTGGTGATGTGGTTTGATTCATGGGAAGAATTTATAAAACGTCAGGATATTAACATGGGTTGGGTTCTCCCCACTCCCTCAGCCGAACTCCGGTCCGAGAATCGCGCCCTGAAGGTCCGGACGCCCGGGGAAATCATTGCGCCCACGATACATGCGTGTCAAGGAGCGCGCGAATTGGAATCCGCGCTCGCGCAGCAACTTCAATGCCCAGGGATTGTTTCTCATTCCATCCACAAAAACCTTGTCCCCGCGGGAACGGAGAAGGAATTCATCCAGCAAATCGCACGCCGAGGATTCATCTTGCGCCACCCAGGGGCCCAGATGGTCAGCCAGCGCACCGCGGCGTCCAAAGCTGTACCCCGTGAGCTTCCCCTGGCTTCGGGCCTGCAACACCAACGCCGGATTCTCAAGCGCGACCAACCGCAACAAGGAGCTTCGGTCAGCACCAAAAATTTCCCGGTCCTGAACGATGGTTTCTTCCGTTAGCGAACCGGCCCCACCTGTGACCTCGGGAACTGGAACGCGTTGCAATTGCCAGCGCTCGATTTCATATTCGCTGGTGAACCCGAGTTTTTCGTATAGAGGCTTGCCTTGCGGGGTCGCGTCGAGTTTCATGCTGGGGAGGGCGCAACCCTCCAGGTACTCGATGGCTTTCTCCAGCAACCTTGTGCCGATTCCATGGCCGCGCCATGCGGGGTCCACCAGGACCATGCCGATCCATGCGAACCGGCCTTCATACGAAATGGTTGCGACGGTTCCCACCACATCGCCGTCGGTCTCTGCCACAAAGCACCCATGCGGGCTCGCGCGCAGAAATCTCTCCCAATCACCAAGGGTCTGATTCCATCCGGCAATTTCCTTCAGGCGCATCCCGGCAGGAATGTCGTCCGGGGTCATCACACGGAGATGGAAATCCATTCGGCACGTTCCTAGGGAAGCCCCAAAGCCTCGGCTTACGTGGCCTCGGTCGGGTTGAAGAGCTTGAGAGTCCTTTTGGCAGAGGCGAGAAGAACCTTCCAGCGGGCGAAGTCCCGAACATTCTCCGTCACCAGCGTGGCTCCCACTCGCACAGCTTCCAGCCCAATCAGCAAATCCCGAAAGTGGTGAAGAAAATCCATTTGCCCGAAGGTGCGGTGGGCTCGGCGAAGCAAAATCCCGGCCTCGATCCAGGCCGTTGCAGGCGGTGACGAGAAGTGGCCCAAAGAGTGGTGTGCCCGGCACAGGTCATCCAAAGCTCGCTTCTCGCGGCGGTCACGGGTGCCCGCGTAGAGTTCGGCCGCTACGACCGCAGTTAGAATGGTGCGCTGGAAAACTTGGGCGTCTTCGCTCAGCCAGGCATAGTCCTCTCCGCGACTGGCCCGAATGTAAATGCCGGTATCGAGCAGAAGCAGGCCCGGAGGTAGTTGGCTCATCAGCTCTTTGGGGCAGCGCGCCCGAAAACGTCCTTTAGGCCTCCGAGCCTTCGCAGGTCCTGGAGGGCGTGAATACCTGCTTCCACGGCCAAGCGCTCGTCAATGAGTCGCCGCACCGCTTCAGAATTACTTCGTGATTGGAGGGTCCTGCGCACCCGTCGGACCTTGGCGACTTCCAGCAGGAGATTGGTTCGTGTTAGTACCACTTTGCTCATGGTATCTTCCGGTGTGTATGTCCAACCATCATTATACACAATCAATTTCAGTCCGCAAGCTACATCGAGCGGCCGTACCTTTACCCGCCCGATTGTTGCAGCAACTTCGCCACCAGCGCCGTCCATCCGGTCTGGTGGCTGGCGCCCAGGCCGGCGCCGTTGTCGCCATGAAAGTATTCGTAGAACGGAATCAAGTCGCGCCAGTGGGGGTCGGTTTGGAAGAGCTCGTTCCCGCCGAAGACGGGTCGCCGTCCGTCGCTCGCGCGCAGAAAGATGGAGGTCAACCGCCGGGAGATTTCTTCCGCGACTTCCCACAAGGTCATCATGTGGCCGGAGCCGGTAGGGCATTCAACCTTCAGGTGGTCGCCGTAATAATAGTGAAATCTCTGCAAGGATTCGATGAGCAGAAAATTGAGGGGAAACCACACGGGGCCGCGCCAGTTGGAATTGCCGCCGAACAAACCTGACCCGGATTCGGCAGGCTCGTAACCAACCCGATATTCCCGATCGTTGATCGCCAGCACATAAGGGCTCTGCGCATGGAACTTTGATACACTTCGAATCCCGTACGGCGCCAAAAACTCCCGTTCATCCAGCATGTAGCGGAGAAGCCTCACCAGTTTTCTGCGGCTGACAAGGGAGAGTTGCCGGCGAATTCCGCGCGCCGACGTTTGCGTCATTTCGATGTGATGGGGAACATTGGGAACATTGTCGAGGAACCATCGCATGCGCCGCTGGAAGCCGGGCAATGCATCCAGGGCTTCCGGCTCCAGCACTTCCACCGCATAGAGCGGAATAAGCCCCACCATGGAACGCACTTTCAGGAAAGGATGGCGCCCATCAGGCAGGTGCAAAACGTCGTAGTAAAAACCGTCCTCTTCGTCCCATAAGGTAATCCCATGGCCGCCACGGTTGTTCATCGCCTGAGTGATATAAACAAAATGCTCAAAGAATTTGCTGGCCACGTCTTCATAAGCTGGGTCCTCGCGCGCCAACTCCATGGCGATGGCGAGCATGTCGAGGCAGTACATTCCCATCCAACTGGTGCCGTCGGATTGCTCAATGTGGCCGCCGGTGGGGAGGGGCTTCGAGCGGTCAAACACCCCAATGTTGTCGAGTCCCAGGAACCCTCCCTCGAAAACGTTTCGGCCATCGGGGTCCTTGCGATTCACCCACCAGGTGAAATTGAGCAGGAGCTTGTGAAAGACCTTCTCGAGAAACTCCCGATCCGCACGGCCACACCGCCGGGCTTCAATCTTGTATACGCGCCACGCCGCCCAGGCATGCACGGGAGGGTTGACGTCGCTGAAGGCCCACTCGTAAGCCGGGAGTTGGCCATTGGGGTGTTGGTACCACTCGCGCAAAAGCAGGATGAGTTGCTCTTTCGCGTAGTCCGGGTCCACCAGGGCCATCGCCACGCAGTGAAAGGCCGTGTCCCAGGCGGCGTACCACGGGTATTCCCACTTATCGGGCATGGAGATGACGTCCGCATTGTAGAGGTGAGTCCAGGTGTGGTTTCGTTCCATCAAGCGCTCGGGAGGAGGAGGCGGGCCGGCAGGATCGCCCTCCAGCCATGTCCGCACGTCATAATGATAGAACTGCTTCGACCAGAACAGCCCCCCCATCGCCTGGCGGAATACGTTTTGGGCATCGGAAGAAAGTGTGGGAGAAATGACCTTGGAATAGAACTCGTTCGCTTCCGCCAAGCGCTCCTCGAACACCGTGTCGAAACCGTCGCTGAGCACATCCTCGCTGGGCTGGTCGCCGGTAAACCGTAAGCGGAGCATGGCACTTTGCCCCGGGGGTATCGCCACACGATAAGAGGCTGCCACCTTCGTGCCCTCGGGAAGAGGATTGACGGCATGGCGCACGCCGTGAACAACATAGTCATTGATCGCGTCCTTGACGTGCGGCGTGCGATTGCCAACACCAAAGAGCCGCTGAAAATTTGTTTCGTTCTCGGTAAAGAGCATTTCGGGTAATCGCCCAATCGCGGGCGGTGTAGCGCCGTCCTTTAGGGCGGCACCCTGGGCGGCACGTGCCGGGCTAAAGCCCAGCGCTATGTCCGTTGCCAATTCGGGATGTTCCTGGCAGATCAGCCAACGCGAACCGTAGTGTCGGTGCTCAGCCCGGATCACGGCTGCCCCGGAAAGGTCCGCGGCTCTTGTCAGGTTCGGACGCCAGTCGTCCCTGCCCCAGGACCACGTATTGCGGAACCAAAGCGTGGGAAGCAGTTGCAGCGTGGCGACTTCCGGGCCGCGATTGTGGGCGGAAATGCGGATCAGGATATCGTCCGGAGTAGCCTTTGCGTACTCGACGAACACGTCAAAATAGCGGTCTTCACTGAAGATGCCGGTGTCCACCAACTCAAACTCAAAATCCTTCTGACTCCTTCGTTTGTTCTCTTCCACCAACCAGGTGTAGGGGAATTCCAGTTGCGGATACCGGTAGAGATATTTCATGTAGGAATGAGTGGGCGTGGAATCGAGGTAGAAGTAACACTCCTTGACGTCCTCACCGTGGTTCCCCTCTTTTCCCGTGAGCCCGAACAGGCGCTCTTTCAAGATGGGGTCGCGGCCGTTCCACAACGCCAGCGCAAAACAGAGGTATTGATGACGGTCGCAGATTCCGGCAATCCCGTCCTCGCCCCAGCGGTAAGCGCGCGAGCGGGCATGGTCATGGGGGAAATAGTCCCAGGCCGTGCCCCACTCGCTGTAGTCCTCGCGCACGGTTCCCCACTGGCGCTCGCTCA
>Ga0326728_10027061_pt1 | contig 10070 bp, 8 predicted proteins | sample MB3enrmetagenome_FD_207602 | JGI IMG/M metagenome (GOLD analysis project Ga0326728, IMG submission 207602) | Lab enriched peat soil microbial communities from McLean, Ithaca, NY, United States - MB31MN | ecosystem: Environmental > Terrestrial > Soil > Wetlands > Peat | place: USA: New York... | reverse complement strand
CTGCCGTCTTTTCTGATATACTCTTTTTGATATCTAACCGGCCTGCCGGTGCGATGCAATTCCTCAAGCTTAAGTCGTTCCACAGGCTGCCATTCCGGAGGAGTCAAGGTTGCTGCCCAATCAATCGACCGTAATTCGTCGCCGCTATATCCCGTGAGCTCTTCAAAAGCGGTGTTCACCAGCCCGAGGCGTCCATCCAAATAACCCACTCCTAAGGGCTGCGAGCTTGATTTAATGAGGTCGGCGAGAAACTGGTTTTTCTCCAGGCTCTCCCATAGTTCCTGCTCGGTCTTCTTGCGATCTGTTACGTCCCAGATAAGACCGTTAAGCCTGATCGCCCGACCTTTATCATCGCAAAGCAATCTGCCTCGTGCGGCGATATGACGTATAGTCCCATCCGGCCACACCGCCCGGTACTCAGTTTCATATGGCGCTCCATGTTCTATGGTTTGGGCCAATGCAGCACGAACCCTTTCGCGGTCCTCAGGATGCACCGCGCCGAAGAACTCTTCAGCCGCCCCTGTAAATCTCGAAGCGTCGATACCGAGCAGGCGGCAAACCTGATCGTCAAAAACACGTTTGTTTTCAGCGATATCCAAATGCCAAACACCCATTTCAGCGGAGCGCAGAGCAAGGTCCAGCCTGGACTGGTTCTCGCGTAGTTCTTCTTCCAACCGCTTGTGCTCGGTAATATCGCGGCCGGCGACTACCGACCCGACAATCGCGCCGTCTTTGTCACGAATGGGACCGAAGCTGTAGCTGCCGACCCAAGTGTCTCCAGTGTCCTTGCGTCGCAAAGAATACTCGGCATTGGTGACAGTCTCACCCCGCAACGCCCTTGGAACCGCCCACATGTCAAGTGGCGCCAACCGTCCGTCCGGCGTGAATACGTCTAGAATGTCAGGGTATTCTGAGAGAATTTTAAGGCATTCCTCTTTGTTCTTGAACCTGTGAAATGTAGCGAAGGCGTCGTTAAATTCGACGAACCGACCTTCGACATCGGAAATGAATACGGCGTCAGTCATGCTGGCTAAAGCCGCTTGCAGTCGAGCCTGGCTTTCACGTACGGCCTCCTCGGCTCGCTTGCGCTCGGTCACATCGATTTGCACTCCGTCCCAGATGGTGCGCCCGTCGGGCGTACGTCGAGGCCGAGAGTGTAATCGCATCCAGCGCACTTGGCCGTCGGGCAGGCGCATGGGCACTTCCACGTCGAAGTCCGACATCTCGCGGGCGCTTCGTTCCTCCGCCTCGACCAAAAGTTCATAGTATTCCGGCGATATCTGCCGGTGCAATACGCCTGCGTCATTCAGCACATCCGTTACTTTTACGCCGTTTAGCTCTTCGATTCCGGCACTGACATAGAGGAAACGAACACGACCGTCAGTCTCATGGACGTACTCATAAAGAGCGCTCTCCGGCAGGTTATCCCCCAGCAGACGCAAACGCTCCTCGCTCTCTTGCAGCGCCTTCTCGACCGCTTTTCGCTCGGAGATGTCCTCAGAGAAAATCACGATTCCTGCGACTTCGTTCTCAGCATCACGCCACGGCCGCACCTCCCACCGCAGCCACTGCACCGATCCGTCAGCGCGTTCAAATCTGTCGTTGTCTGCCCTGACGACTTCTCCCGCAAGCCCTCGTCTGTGGACTTCTCTCCAGTTCTCGGAAATCTCCGGAAAGACTTCGTAGTGGGAAAGCCCAATTATGTCACGTTCCCCGAGATTGTAGTCCTGCAGCCAGCGCAGGCTCACACCCAGATACCGCATCTGGCGATCGAACATCGCCAACGATGCCGGAGCGTGCTCAATAAATAACCGTAGCCGCTCCTCGCTCTCCCGCAGAGCCCGCTCATACTTCTTGATGCCGGTGATATCCGCGCCTGTGGTGATAAAGTGGTCCCTGAGCGGGACGCTGGTAAACCGGAAGTGTTTGTCAAGATTGGCAAAATAGTCCTCAAAAGAATAAGGGACGCCTTCGGTCATGATCTTACGTACTACCGGCATGTAATGATCGGTCGCGCCGGGACCGAAAATCTCATCCGTAGTCTTGCCCCTTACTTCCTCTACGGTGTTCCGACCCCAGGTTTCGAGCGTCGGCGGATTAACGTCAACCAACCGCCAAGTCTTGATATCTCCCGCCTCATCGCGGACGAGTTCCCAGAAATGAACCTCTTCCGTCATGTTCTCAAACAGGGTCCGGTATTTTGCTTCGCTCTCGCGCAACGCGCTCTCGCTCATGCGCCGTCCGGAATCCAGGCGGTCCAGCGAAGAGGCAGTCAGCCAAACCAGGCACAGCAGACAACAAGTATATGCCACCGCGACAATCGCCAGTCCACCATCCGAGGCGAGGACTCCGGACCGCTCTCCGTAGAATCTGAAGCAGCCAATTACGAACGGAGTCAGCAGGACGCCGGGCAAAAGCCGTCGGCCGATGATGCTGCCGGCATGATCCTCCGTGAATACTCTCATTATCCGGGTTTCCGGACGGGCGCAGAGGATGGCGACACTGAAGGCGCATAATGAGACGCCCGTATTGAAAGCCATGGGAATGTTCAACCAGGCGTAGATGTTCTGGACGCCAAAAAAATAGCCGACCAGGACCAGATAACTCACAGTAGCAGCAGACAACGTGAGGGTATGGGCAAGATTGGAGGCCCGGCTACTGCCGTTATTGATAAACACCAGTGCACACCCGATGACCAGAAAGTCGATTGCGGTCAATAAGGCCAATCTGGTCTCAGGATTCCAAAAGAAGCTCAGAAAACCGGCTCGCCTTATGAAGGATTCCACTCCTCCCGTCATCGCGGCGACGTAAAGCGCAATTGTCAGTGAACCAACCAGGATATCCAATATCCCCGGTATTTGCAGGACAAAAAATCTGCGCACCAAGGAGGCGTTTTTATACAGAAGCGCCAGTTCCATGGCGGAGAGAATGAGGCATGTCGCCGTAATGATGCTCATCGAAGTCCATTCAGGCCTGATGCTGGTCAGCAGGCTGATATGCAGCATAGCGCCGATAAGGGCAACCAAACTGACGCCTAAAGCTATCAGTATGCCCAACCACGTTAGCGACCTGATGGAAGGCGGCGGAAGCGGGGAATGCCGGGGGTGCATTGATTTCATCCTCTCGCGGTGCGCTCAATAAAAAAGCAAATTGACCCTGTCGGGTTCTTTTCTGTCCTGTTCTATAAGTGCTTGGTCAGCAGGGTAAAAAGCGGCTGCAGGCGATGTGTTTCCAGGAGCCTGCGACTCAGTTCATGCATTCTGGTGCTCATTGTCGGCTCCTGGTTTCGAAGAAATGCACCTGCTGCGGTCCAACATAATAAAGTGAAAGACCCATGTTTTGGACTATTATGCCGCTGACTATACTATCAGTTTCGATTTATATGTAAATTGGGGTTTATGCCCTATTGCAAACGCAACGGTCCACCGTCATGGGGCCAAGAGGCGGGGGGTTACCGCAGCAACCCGGTTTTAAGGGGAATGCACACGGTAATGATGACTCTTGCGCCATACGGGAGTCTTGTCGCGCGGCCACTTGGGTTCCAGATGTTGCAATGCGTTGTATTACAACGTCATTCATTCCCGATTCGATATAGGCCTGACATGGACACAGTTCACATTCAGGCGTAAGAACCATATCATCAAATTCAGAAAGGGAAGCGCGGTCTGAAAGCGCCCGGAACCGTCCTAACCGGTATGTTTCTTGCCGATAGGGCATTGCTGTTATACATTTCCCTGGTTTCGAAATCAATGCATGCGGCTTTTCGAGCAAGAGAAGCAGATCCATTGTCTTCTTGAGGAGAAATCAATAATGAAAAAGATCATTGGATGCCTTCTGCTGAGTATGCGTATTAGACTTATAAACTCAAAACCCTCCGTGATGGATAAGACCGGTCGTTGCAGGCGTTCATTTTTCTATCTGGATTTCCATGAACATTTTTTTGCACAGGGGCCGGTTTTCTCCCATGGGCGCCGGATCAGGCTTCGCTGAAATGCACCTCACCCGCCGGCGCCTGCCGGGATACTTTTTTTGCAATTATGCCGCACAGGTGAGCAATTTTCGGTAATACGCCGCATTATCTCCCAAACACCTCCTTCCGCATATTCACCATCAAAGTGATTTAGAAGTAATATCACTAGCTTAAATATGCCTGACGAAAGTCTTCGTGCGTGGCACGCTTGTTGCCTTATAACTTGGCAACCGGATGATCGAAATAGGCTGAAAAACAAATATCCGGCGACTCCGGACTCGATATCCGGAGATATTCCGAAAATCGTTGCCCGTATGGTCTTGAAACGGGTAGGGAGGCTGCAATGTAGCGAATATTGAGGCAGAGAACTGAGGAATTTAGAGGTTTGAGCATTCAGGAATTGAGGAATTCACGGATTTTGAAATTTAACATCACCAGGAGAGTGAGATGAAAAAATTTGCTTCCATTTTAGGCATAGGCATGATTTCGATGGCCGTTGCACTTGCTCCGGCCTACGCACAGCAAACCGTGACTCAGGGCGCTGCTGGTTCGACTTCGATTCAACCAAAGTCCGACACGAAGGCGATGGCGCCTGTTTCTTCGTCGAAACCGGCTACGGATGTGAAAGCCGACAAATCGGCTCCGCCGAAGACGGGGACCGATGTTAAGAATAAAGGGGCGTCAGGCGAGCCATCCGCAGACGTCAAAGCCGGATCGGCTGCTACAAAGACCGATGCTTCCAAGGAGATTAAGGGTACGACTGTAAAGCCTGGAGCGAGTGTAAAAAGCGACAAGCCGGAAAAGTCCGCCTCGGCGCAAGATGCGCCAAAGCATCATGTGAAGGAGTCTGTCGGAAAAGTTGCGTCCGGGGAGCGCTTAAAATCGCACACGTCGAATCAAGACGGCGGGAGGAAGGCCGGAAATAACGAAAGCACGAATCCTGTGATCTCGAAATAGGCAAAGAGCTGGTTGCGGGTTGCCGGTCGCTCGGGATTGCGGCTTGTCGACCCGCAATCGGCAGCCTCTAATCGTTCTCGATGATGGCGTCCTTGCCGGCGTCCGGGGACCAAACCGGCAGCGGGCCGCAGGCGCCGGTTTCGGGATCGTACCTGTGGCGGTAGGAGCAGGCGACCCGGGTTGATTGCTGCATGTAATTCCAGCCCTCGATGTAATAAGAGCATTCGTCGTTGAAACAAACGTAAAAGTATTCCGCACTCCAAGTCGAAAGGGGCGGCGTCCTCCACTTTTTCATCTCAAGATTGCAATATGGGCAGACAATTCTATTTTCTTGCACCTTACTCTCCCTTATTTCGCCTTTCTTTCATTCGCGGCACTCGGGTCAAAAGCACTTCACGGGCTGGCTCTCAGCATTCGGTCCTTAAGATCTCGGAGTTGAATTGCCTGTTTTTGAAGAAAATATCGGCGAACTGCTTCATGGTGTCCTTCATGATCTCTTCATAATTCTTGACGTTGGCTTCGAAAATGTCGCCTATCTTTTCGTAGTTCAGGTTCGAAAGGTCCTGCGCCATCGCGAGGTATTGGCTTCTCACGCCTGCAGGGAGCGCATTGACCATGTTCTGGCCAAGCATTGATTCAAAGAGGCAGTACATATCGGCCAGAAGTTTTTTTAGATCCTCGGGCTGATGCTTTTCCCCTTTTTTCTCAACGAGCGCTTTGAGGAAATTCATAATGTACGGATTTCGAACGGGCGCCGAAGGGGCCTCGTCTCCGGGTGTAACGGTATCGTGTTCGGACATATGCATCCTCTCTCAGTTGAATTTAGTTATGAAAACCATTTCTTCCCAATAGTTCAAGAGCAAAAATGCAAGCAGGAAAAATTGAGGGGTTTAAGATCTTTAAGCTATGGGTCTTCACTCTTCACTGTTAACTGGAAAGGGGTTATTATAACCCGACTTGGTTTTTCGGATTAGCGGGCATTTTTCACCTCCGTAAGGATTGGAAAGAAGATAATGGCACAAAAAACGTACGAGGAAATAAACGAAAAGATACGCAGAGGCCAAGCCGTCGTGGTTACGGCGGAGGAGATGGTCGGAATAGTCAGGAAGAAGGGAGCCGCCAAAGCTGCCGCAGAGGTGGATGTTGTGACCACCGGGACTTTTGCTCCCATGTGTTCTTCAGGCGCCTTCATAAATTTCGGACACGCCAATCCTCCCATCAAAACGGCGAAGATCTGGCTCAATGACGTTCCTGCCTACGGCGGTCTTGCCGCAGTGGACACATACATCGGCGCAACGGAACCTGCCGAGGATGATCCCCTCAACAAGATTCACCCGGGAGCATTCGAATATGGCGGCGGACACGTTATCGAGGACCTGGTGAGCGGCAGACCGGTGCATCTTCGCGCTGAAGCTTATGGAACCGATTGTTACCCCAACCGCCATTTCGAAAAGCGTTTTACGTTGAAAGAATTTCCTTCCGCGGTGCTATGCAATCCGCGCAATGCATATCAAAACTATAATTGCGCCGTTAACCTCTCCAGAAAAACACTTTATACATACATGGGGGTGTTGAAACCAAACGTTGGCAACGCCAACTATTGCAGCGCCGGCCAGCTCAGCCCGTTGTTGAACGATCCTTATTACAGGACGCTGGGTCTGGGCACCCGCATTTTTCTGGGAGGCGCCCAGGGTTTCATAATCTGGCAGGGCACCCAGCACAAACCTGAAACACCGCGGCTTCCAAACGGGACGCCTCGCAGCCCCGCCGGCACCCTGATGCTGATCGGCGATCTGAAGGAGATGAGTCCGAGATGGCTCATGGGTGCAAGCATCCTGGGCTACGGGTGCTCACTGGTGGTTGGGGTCGGGGTCCCTATTCCGATCCTGGATGAGGAAATGGCCATGTTTACCGGCGTTTCCGACGAAGAGATCGTTACCCAGGTGAAAGACTATAGCGCCACTCGACAGGACCCGATATGTGAGGTCAATTACGGCCAACTGCGCTCAGGAACTATTGTTGTTGAGGGCAGGGAGGTGCCGACCGTGCCGATATCGAGTTATTCCCGAGCTAAGGAAATCGCCGAAGCTGTGAAGAATTGGATTGAAAGGGGCGACTTTACACTCGGAGAGCCGCAGAGAGGAATTCCAACCGTTCCAATGGGCGAGGGGACGACTGCTAGGAGCACGCGATAGCGGGTGTCAATCCGTGTCTAATAAGAGAGCAAAAGGCATTGGGCTTCTGTCGGGCGGCCTGGATTCCATGCTTGCCGTGAAAGTACTCCAGGAGCAACAAATCGACCTTGTTGCAGTCACCTTCGCAACGCCTTTTTTCGGCCCTTCAAAGGGACTTGCGGCCGGCGGGAAGACGGGGATAAAAACTCGGGCGGTAGATATTTCCGAAACCCACCTTGAGATGCTCAAGAGCCCTCGATACGGGTACGGCAGCCAGCTGAATCCGTGTATCGATTGCCACGGTCTTATGCTGAGGGAAGCTGCAAAACTGATGGATATCGAGGGCGCTGATTTCCTTTTTACCGGCGAAGTGCTTGGCCAACGCCCGATGAGCCAGCGCCGCGATTCCTTAAGAAGCGTTGAAAAGCTCTCAGGGCTGGCCGGATATATCCTGCGCCCGCTTAGTGCAAAACTTTTGCCCCCGACGGCAGTCGAGCAAAAGGGGTTGGTTGACAGGAGTATGCTTCTTGACATTCAGGGCAGATCAAGAAGGCGTCAAAAGGAACTTGCTCTAAAGTACGGTCTTACTGAATATCCCCAGCCGGGAGGAGGCTGCATGCTTACAAGCGAAAGTTTCTCGAACCGGCTCAGAAAACTGCTTGGAACTTACCCTTCCGCGACGGTCAAGGACGTTGAAGTAATTAAATGGGGCCGCGCCTTTGTTTTCTCAGGCAAAACCTTCTGCATGGTTGGCCGGCAGGAAAGCGAAAACGAGAAGCTCGATTCCCTTGCCGGCATTCGGGACATTGTCTTGCAACCGATTGATTATCCGGGCCCGACGTGTCTTCTCCTCGCCCCGGACGGGAATCGGGATATCGACTTGGCTGCGGCGCTGTTAGCCGCTTACAGTGATGCGCCGGATCAGTCGCAGGTCTATGTCAAATGGCGGGCGGGCGAACGGGGCGGCGGCGGCGAAACGGGGACTTGTCGCACGGAGGTTAAGGGAAAGGATTCTTTTAAAGGGATGCTGATTTGAGGGACATTCCGTACTCGCAGTATGGGAGCAGGGGACAGATGGGGCACTTTGGCTTCCTGGCAACGCAAATCCTTCTACCATGCTGAATCAACTGGTGTGAGAATTTTATCCATTTCTCCCGAGGGATCGACTCCATAAGGTCCCGCTCAATCTTGTCCCGGTCCTTTTCACGGGTCAAACCAAGCCTGGCGGACACGCGCGCGACATGGGTATCGACCACAATCCCGGGAATACCGAAAGCATTGCCAAGTATCACGTTGGCTGTTTTCCGCCCCACTCCGGGCAATTCGACCAACTTTTCGAGGTTGGCAGGCACCTCGCCGCCAAACCTTTCGGCAAGGATCTTGCACGACTCCTTGATCGCTAACGCCTTGTTGTGATAGAAACCCGTGGACTTAATCTCCTGTTCCAGTTTCTCGATGGGGGCGTCGGCATAATCTTTGGCCGCGCGATATTTTTCGAACAATACCGGCGCAACCTTATTTACGCGCTCATCGGTGCATTGTGCTGAGAGGATCGTGGCGATCATCAGCTGGAGCGGATTGAGGAATTCGAGCGAACATTTTGCGTCGGGATATTCTTCATCCAGTACTTTCAGGATTGACTTCGTCTTGTCGGAAGTTATATGAATGCCGGCCAAGATGTTCTCCTGTTTCATTATAGGACTTGAAAAAGGATAGAATACGATTAAGTTTTTATCTCAGATTTTCGGCTTGATTTCAAGGCTAAACGCCAGTTATGAACCGGGGTCGGACGGGCCCGCGGATAATGCTTCAATATGGCAGGGGCAAGATGTATTTCAAAGATAGACAGCCGTTCAGCGCGACAGTTTCAAAGACCCGTATGGAGAGGGCGAATGGCATCCACATAATAATCTGCCCTTTTTGCGATAACGGCCACCCCATACCTACCGACTTCGACTCGATCCATCGTTGTACATGCGGCGCCTGCTTCAAGGTTTGCGGGACCGATACGCTGGAGACCGGGGTGGGGGACATCGCCAGCAGCCTGTGGAACGAAGATGAACTGAGCCTGGTGCGCTCGGTTCCCATCGATTTTTGCAATGTTGTCATAGAAAAAAATTTCGACCGTTTGCTCGATCTGAGGCATACCTCACCGGACAATGCCGGCATAGAGCGCTTTTGCAAGTATGACATCAATCTGGCTCTTAGCCTCGTCTGGGTGAAGCGGCTCTTTTGACCCCATAATTTTTCATACTCGTCCTGCCAAGCCGATTGAAATTCTGGTGATTCTTGACACGGCATGCGGAAGGGGGTATTTTCGAGCACACCGGGAATATGGCGGAGGATGGCGCCGCGAGGCTCAACCCATCCTGTATTTCCCATGAAATCGGGGATGTAGCTCAGTTGGGAGAGCGCAGGCTTCGCAAGTCTGAGGTCGAGGGTTCGAATCCCTTCATCTCCATTACGATAACAAAGAGAGCCCCTCTTGCCTGCTCTTTTCTTCCGTTTTCCGAATTGACTTCTTTTCCCTGTGGAGCGGCAGTAAAAAAAGAGGCCGGACGCACTTGCATTTGAAAGTGGAAAGTGCTAGAGTAACCAGATGCTGGCGAATAGATAGTTGAAGCCGACGGTACCCCTCGCCAAGCGCCTTTCACGTGTTCTTAGCTGCTAGTAAAATCCTTGAGAGCCTGCCGCCGGCAAAGCACTGCTCAATAATATTGTTGACGATGTGTGCCTCAAAACTTTATGGAGGCGCACGTAGATTTTCGCTCAAGCCCTGCGTCGGCCAGGAGGCCTCTTAAACCGTGACGTGAACTTAGGGTGACCTTCACGTAAATCTCCGGGGCAAGAAAATCAGTTGCATGCGGAACAGATTGAATTCGAGAAGTCTGTTTGCCTGTACCCCCTTATAGGCAGACATTCAGGAAGGAGGTGTGGATTTCATTGCGATATTGGGGTCTTATTGGATA
>Ga0326728_10027060_pt1 | contig 10070 bp, 7 predicted proteins | sample MB3enrmetagenome_FD_207602 | JGI IMG/M metagenome (GOLD analysis project Ga0326728, IMG submission 207602) | Lab enriched peat soil microbial communities from McLean, Ithaca, NY, United States - MB31MN | ecosystem: Environmental > Terrestrial > Soil > Wetlands > Peat | place: USA: New York... | reverse complement strand
CACACCTGGCCGAGGCTACGAGGTGCGCACCGACCTGATCGACCGCCTCACCGCGCGCAAGGAAACCATTCGCGAGATGGCGCTGGTGGCTTAGCTACAATTTTCACGCGTGCGCGCACGGCGGGTAGCATGGCCGTGCGGCGCATGTGCGTGACCATTTGCGTCCGTGATCTCCATCCGATCGCTCTCGCCGGGAACCCAATTTGTTTCCAGCGCGCATTTCCCTCCGACCGAGTTCATTCCCTGTTTGAATGGTCCAGCTCCAGGCTCAAGGATGACTTTGTGACAAGATGCAAGTCAGCGTGACAAAATGCCACGTCCGCAGCCGAAGGCCGCTCGCCTGAGACCTACAATGATGGATATTGTTTTTTGAGACGAAGAACCACCCCAGTTTCCTCTTGGAGGCCTTCAAAATGAATCGACTCTTTGCCGCGGCATCGTTGCTGCTGACGGTCGGCATCTTGCTTTCGGTCCAGAACTCCGCTGGCCACGCTCAAGCCCCGGCCACATCGCCGAGCGGCTCGGATGCACCCGTCAAGCTGATGTCGGGCTTCGACAAGGATCTCATCGATACCGCTGCCGATCCCTGTGAAAACTTCGTGCAGTACGCCTGCGGCAATTTCACCAAGTTGTATCCGATTCCCGCAGACAAGCCCGGCTACGACACCCTGTACATGATCTACGACTACACGCAGACGGCGCTGCACGAGCTGCTTGACCAGGTAGCCGACAAGAGCGCGCAGCACACGCCCAATGAGCAGAAGATCGGCGACTTCTACGCGACCTGCATGGATGAGAAGGCGGTCTACGCCGAGGGCCTGAAACCATTGCAACCCGAGCTCGACCGAATCGCCGCGCTAAGCGACAAGAAGCAACTCACGGATCTTCTGGCACACGACCAGATGATCAACGTGGGCGCTTTCTTCAGCTACTCGGAGCAGCAGGATTTTGCCGACGCACGCAAGCAGATTGCCGTCGTCGACCAGGGCGGCCTTGGGCTTCCAGAACGCGATTACTACTTCCGCACCAGCGACGCCGCCGAAAAGACGCGCAAGGATTATGTCGCACATATAGCAACGATGTTGGGCTTGTTAGGCGAGCCGGCGGACAAAGCCTCCGCTGATGCGCAGAAAATCATGGAGCTTGAAACGGCGCTGGCCAAAGCGTCGATGGATGTGACCGATCGGCGCGATCCCCACAAGGTGTATCACATGATGTCCACCGCGCAATTAACCCAACTCACCCCGGCCATTGATTGGCCGCAATTCTTCGCGCGTACCGGCGTGCCGGGCATTGCCGATTTGAACGTAGCGAATCCGGATTTCTTCAAGGGGCTGGAGGCGGTTCTCGAATCCACTGACCTTGAGACCATCAAGACATACCTCCGGTGGCAACTGGTGCACAGCGCTCCACACTACGCACTGCCGAAAGCGATCGATGATGCGAATTTCGAGTTTTTTGGCCACGAGCTTAGCGGACAGCCCGTGCAGCGGCCGCGCTGGCAGCGCTGTGTCTCGGCGACCGACGGCGCGCTCGGCGAGGCGCTCGGACAGGTTTATGTCAACTCCCAATTTTCCGCCGCGCAAAAAGCCTTCGCGCTGCAAATGGTCCACGACATCGAAGATGCGATGGATCAGGAGCTGGACACACAGGATTGGATGAGCGCTGAAACGAGGGAAAAAGCAAAAGCGAAGCTGCACATGGTCGCCAACAAAATCGGCTATCCCGATCATTGGCGCGATTACACAAAGTTATCCGTGGTTCGTGGCGACGCGCTTGGCAATGAATTCCGGGCTGCGGAGTTCGAAAACCATCGCCAGCTCGCCAAGATTGGCAAGCCCGTAGACCGCGGAGAGTGGATCACGAGTCCTTCTACCGTCAACGCCTTTTACGACCCGTCGATGAACGATATTAACTTTCCCGCTGCGTTTCTGCAGGCCCCGGTATTCGATCCCAAGGCAACCGATGCGGAAAACTACGGACACATGGGGTTCTTTGTCGGCCACGAGCTGACCCACGGCTTCGACGACCAGGGAAGCCAGTTCGACGGCAACGGAAACCTGTCCAATTGGTGGACCGCGGACGATCGCAAGAAGTTTAACACCATGACGGATTGCGAAGTGCACGAGTACGGCAACTTTACGGCCGTGGATGACGTGAAAGTAAACGGACAGCTGACTCTGGGCGAGAATACCGCTGACAACGGCGGTCTGCGCCTTGCGTATATGGCGTTCCTGGCCGACGCCAAGCGCAAAGGCATCGATATGACTGCGAAGGATGATTCGGGTTACACGCCAGAGCAGGAGTTCTTCATGGCGTTCGGGCAGGATTGGTGCGGCGCCTGGCGGCCACAGCTCACCAGATTGCTCGTGCAGACCGATCCGCATTCCCCGGATTTTATCCGCGTCAATGGCGTTGTGCAGAATTTGACGCCGTTCGGCAATGCCTTCGGATGCAAAGTGGGCCAGCCCATGATGCCCGACAACGCATGTCACGTGTGGTGAGCGGGGCGTTCATCAATTGACCGAAAGCAGGCTGGAAGGATTTTCCGGCCTGCCTTTGCTCCCGATGCTGTTCAAGTTTTCGCGCTGAGAAACTCGTCGACTTCGGCGCGCATCGGCATCGAAGCGGCCGCACCTTTTCGCGTAACGCAAATTGCCGCCGCTGCGTTGGCGAATCGCGCAGCCGACCATGGATCGTTACCCTCAAGCAGCGCCACAGCGAATGCGCCGTTGAAGCAATCGCCTGCGGCAACGGTATCGATCGCGTCCACCTTAAACGGTTTTACCCACCCGGCTTTGGCGCCCGCGACGGCTACGTATGCGCCTTCACCGCCGCGCTTGAGCACCACGCTGCGCAAACCCTTTTTAAGAAGCCTTTTGGCGCTTTCCTCAGCATCAGCCTCATCACCGACGTAATGCGCGGCCTCGGTTTCATTGGGTGTGAACCATACCACCTGATGCCAAACCGACGCTGGTAAATCAGCCGCCGGGGCGGGGTCGAGCATCACGGGAACGCCTGCCCGCGCGCAGAAATCAAGCGTGTAGCCCAGCGTGTCCATGGGAATTTCGAGCTGGCACAATACCATCCCCGCAGAACGAATCAACTCCGCATGTTGATCCACGACCGCGCGATCCATTTTTCCGTTTGCGCCCGGAACTACGACAATCGCATTCAGTCCATCATCGGCGACGAACATTGGCGCCAGGCCTGAAGATCCGGCAACCTGCGACATTCCCGCCGTAGCCACGCCCGCGCGCTTCAGATTCTCGATCAGCGCCGGACCGTAAGCGTCGTCGCCAACTTTCGCCACCATGGCCACGGGATAGCCGAGCCGAGCCGCGGCGACCGCCTGGTTGGCTCCTTTGCCGCCGGGTGTCGTTTCAAAGCCAGTCCCGATCAGCGTTTGCCCGATCGCCGGAATCCGCGGCGTGCGCGTGACCAGATCCATGGTGATGCTGCCGACGATCACGATTGGTTTGCGCGGTTCGCTCATGCTGGAATCTCAATACAGCGGAGCCAGCGCCACAGCGCCGAGCCCGGCCAGGAAGAAGATGAACATCAAAACCAGAAATGTCTTGGCCTGTCGCGGAGCGCCGGCAAACTCGTGCCACACAAAAACGCCCCAGCACGCGGACACCATGGTTGCGCCCTGCCCAATGCTATAAGAAACTGCTGGCCCAACCAGATGCGCTCCCGACGCGAGGAAATTCGCCACGCCGCCCGTGCACCAGATCGCTCCGCCGAGTGCTCCAGCCAGATGCCAGCGGAGAGGCGCGCGCCAGTAGCCGGCGCCATCAACGGGCTCTTTCCCGTCCAGCGGCTTCTTCATCAGAAGCCAGTTCGCCGGCACCGCGGAAATCATCACGCCGATCATAAAAAACATCGTCACAGCGTAGGGCCCGGGAGCGGTCGCGCCCGGTTCGCCATTCAATGCGTGCGCCACGAAGGGATAGAAGCATCCCATCAGTACGCCGCAAGCCAGGCTGATGAAGATGCCGCGTGCCGTCGTTGCCTTAGCCGTGGCTTCGCGCCTGCGGTATGCCGCCGCGTCCAATACGATGGCCACCACGACCAGCGCGACGCCGCCGAACAGCAGCAGCGGATTGCCCACTGGCTTGAGAATGTAATTCGAGACCGCGCCGATCACGAGCGCGAGGCCAATCCCGACAGGGAAGGCAACTGCCAATCCGGCCACATCGATCGCTGCCACCAGCAGCAAGTTGGCCACGTTGAAGATCGCGCCACCCGCAATCGCGTAGAGCATTGGTCCCATGGCAGTCTGCTTCAGGTCGGCCAGAAACGGCGTTCCGACGCTTCCGATGCTGCCCGCGGTGAGACCCCACAAGACAGCGCCCGCCGCCATTCCCAGCACGTAATCCCAATAGAAAAGTTGAAAGCGATAGCCAGGGCACAGCTTTAGCGTGTTGGCCCACGATCCCCAGCAGATCATGGTCAAGATCGTGAGGCCGAGCGCTGCCGGATACGTCTCAGGAAAAAGCATCGAAATTCACTCCGTTGACATAGAAGGGCGAGACAAGAATGGAACCATAACACATCAGTGTCGCTGTTGTTTAGCGCGCAAACCAGAAGTCATTCATGAGAGGTTCAGCTCATTTCCGACAGTAGGCTCGCGACTCGTTGCAGCTGCTTACTGCTTGGCCGCCTTCACTGCCTCCGTGAGCGCGGGAACGACTTCGAATAAATCGCCAACGATTCCGTAGTCGGCCACTTCAAAAATAGGCGCGTCGGGATCCTTGTTAATGGCGACGATGCACTGCGAACCTTTCATTCCCACCAGATGCTGAATTGCGCCGGAGATTCCCACCGCTAGATACAGCTTCGGCGCGACCGTCTGGCCGGAGCTGCCCACCTGCCGCTCCATCGGCAGCCATCCGTTGTCGCAAATGGGCCGCGAGGCAGCCAGCTCCGCGCCCAGTGCCGTGGCCAGTTCCTGAACCAGCGAAAGATTCTGCGCTTCCTTGATGCCGCGTCCCACGCTCACGATGCGCTGCGCCGAGCCAAGATCGGCCGTCTGCTCCGAAGCGCGGAACGGGTCGCCGGGTCGCGTGCGAATTTGCGCGGCATCGATCGTTGGCGTGAATATCGTGATCGACGCGGGGGCGCGCCCCGCAGATGAATTTGACCCGGCAGCGGTCTCATCGGGTCGAAACGCTCCCGCCTGCACTGAGACGAAACACGGCCCATCGCCGGAAGGCCGGTAGCTGCCGGTCAATCGCCCCTGCATGAGTTGCCGCACAAACCTCGGCCCCTCCTCGATCCCCACCACGTCGCCGATCAGAACCTGGCTCATGCGGCAAGCCAGCGCCGGCGCGTAGTCGCGAACCTGGTATGTATGCGGAAACACCACGTACTTCGTACCGTTCTGGTTTTGGAGTAGTGTTTCGAGAGCGTAGGCAAATCCATCGGCCGTATACTGCGCAAGCAGCGGATGTTCTACCCGAATCACCTTGCCGACGGGTCTGGCAGCAGCCTGGGCAGCCAGCGTTTCGGTCTGCGCGCCGATGACGACAGCTGTGATGCTTTCCCGAGGTCCCAGCCGTTGCGCGGCCGCGAGTGCTTCCCATGAGACGCCTTTAATCTTTCCACCGCTCTCTTCCAAAACCAAAAGAATATTCATAGGACGTGCGCCTCCGTCTTCAGCTTCTCCACCAGCGCAATCGCTGCTTCCTTAGCCGTTCCCGGCATCATCTGTGTGGATCGTTGCTTCTTCGGCGCGGCGATTTGCGCCAGCACGACGGTCGGCGCGACCTCCACTCCGAGTTCCGCTGCGCTGAGTGTGCGCAGCTCCTTTGTCTTGGCGCGTTTAATTCCCATCAGTGTTGCGTAGCGCAACTTGTTCCCGCCCGACTGCATCGTCAGCACCGCCGGTGTCGGCAACTCAATGGTCTGGAACCACCCCTCTTCCAGCTCACGCTTCACTTTGAGCCCAGAGTCAGTCTTCTCCACGTGAAGAATCATTGTCGCGTGCGGCAGTCCGAGCAATTCGGCGACGATCACGCCTGTCTGTCCCAGCCCGACGTCTTCCGACTGGAGTCCGCTGAGCACGAGATCGGGATTCTCCGGCTTGACGGCCGCAGCCAGAAGTCTTGCCACACCAAGCGCATCTTGCCCGTTCAGATCGTCGCAAAGAATGTGAATCGCGCGGTCGGCTCCTTTTGCGAGCGCCTCGCGAATCGTCGAACCAACACGCTCCGGGCCAGCGCTCACGACGATCACCTCACCGCTGTTTTTCTCCTTGAGCAGCAGCGCTTCTTCGAGGGCGTAGGCGTCCGGCTCGTTCATCGCCCACTGCAAATCCGCCTCGTCAATCCACTTTCCGTTCGCGGCTATGCGCACTTGCGCGTCTCGATCCGGAACTTGCTTGATGGCTACAACGATTTTCATCTTTCAGCTCTCCCACGCGTCTCAGCAGTCACTCCGGCAAACCCCGCGCCGCCAGTTGCGCAATGTCCATCAGCTCCGGCGCGCCTTCGCCTTTTTCGGCGAACGCATCCTGGAACATCGTATTGCAGAAGGGGCAGGCCGTGCCGACCACGCCCGCTCCTGTCGCGGCCAGCTCAGCGGCGCGCACGTGGCTCACGCGCTCGCCCTTTTCCTCGCCGAGAAATACCAGACCTCCGCCGGCTCCACAGCAAAAACTGCGTTCATGCGAGCGTGGCGCTTCCACAAGCTCTCCTGACAGGGCCGCAACTCTTCGCGGCTCCTCGTAAACGCCGCGATACCGCCCCAGGTAACACGGATCGTGGAACACAATCTTTTCCTGGTTTTGGACCAAAGGTAGTTGGGACGCAAACCGGGCCAGAAATTCGCTGTGGTGCTCGATCTCTGGCGGTGTTCCGTATGCCTTCCAATCTTCCTGGATCGTTCGCACGCAATGTGGACAGATCGAAATTATTTTCTTGGTTTTGGACTGGGCGAGTGAGTCGAGGTTGGATTCCGCCAATTGTTGGAAGACCAAATCATTGCCCAGCCGCCGCGCCGGATCGCCAGTGCAACGCTCCTTGCGCAGGACGCCGAAGCTAACCTCGAGATGACGCAGGACCCTTACCAAAGCCAGAACAATCTCTCGTCCCCGTGGGTCATACGCGCCCATGCAGCCAAGCCACAAACAATACTCCTGCGTCCCGTCAAAAAGGGGCAGGGCATTCTTCTCCACAAATTTGTCGCGCTCTGCCGGGGAGATCCCCAATGCGTTGCTCCCGCGTTCCAACGCCAGAAAAAGTTTTGCCCCATAGTCGTTTTCCCATGCGCCGGTATTCACAGCGCCGCGCCGCAGGCCGACAATGATCGGCACATGCTCGATCCCCACAGGGCACTGGAACTCGCACGCTCCGCACGTGGTGCATTCAAACGCGGCCTCCTGCGAGTTGTATTTGCCGAGCAGAGGCTCCTCAGAATGCGGCCCGAATTCGTTGAGGTAGCCGCGCAGCCCCAATACGATTTCTTTCGGGTTCAGCAGCTTGCCTGTGTTGTTGGCCGGACAATGCTCCATGCAACGGCCGCACTCCACGCATGAATACGCCTGCAGGCTGACCAGTTGAGTAAGATCCTTTCCCGCCACAAGCCCGAAGTCTTCGTCGTCGGCAAGCGGAGGAATCTCGGCAAATCCACCGCGCGAAAGGAAAACCGTAAATGGGCTCAAGACAAGGTGCAAATGCTTGGTGTGCGGAATGAGGGGCAAAAAGGCGAGCAGCGTAAGCGTGTGCGCCCACCACAGCGCTTTCGCAGCATCACCCGTTGCGGGGACAAAGAACGCTGCGAGATACGTGACCATCAGCACGAAGATCAGCAGGGCAATCAGTCCCGATTCCCACGAAACTTCGCCCAGCCACTTGGGCCGCGCAACGAACCGCCGCACAAACAGTCCGAAGATCCCCACGGCGCAGGCCGCAGCAAATAGTGCCGCAAAATCGAAGTAAAACCGGCCGATACGCCCTGCCGGATCCAGAAAGCCGAGCCCGAAAATCGATGCGCAGTGGTTCAGAGTGACCAGCGCAAAGGCGCAGAAGGCCCAAAACACCAGTGCATGTGCAACGCCGGCCAATGGCCGTTCACGAATGACCTTGGCTTGAAGTAGCACCTCCCAGACAAAGTCACGTACGCGCCTGCCGAGCGGGAACAGATGAAAGTCCGCGTCCTTTTTCGATTGAAGGATCTTGCCGAGAATGGGCCCGAATCGCCGCCAGAAGCCGGCGAGCGACAGAACCGCGAGGGCCACAAACAGCAATCTTTCCCAGACGAAGAAATGCTGGGGCTCAGCCAAAGTTGGGAGAAAAGCTGTCATGATCGAACCGGAATTCGAAGGTTTACGATTCGCATTGCCAGTTTTGGGGCCCCGCTCAGCGAATCGCCGGCTTCGAATAGTATCCTAGCCGGTGCTGGCGTGCCGACGGGGCCGCGTAGGATTCTTTCATTCGAGGTATACGCTTGGCCAAGTATCTTGTCACCGGAGCCGCTGGATTCATCGGACGTTCGATTTCCGCCGCTTTGCTCAAACGTGGCGACTCGGTCCGTGGCATCGATAGCTTCATCACCGGCAAGCGCGCCAACCTCGCCGGCCTTGAAGCCATGGAGTTTGTTGAAGGCGACCTGGCCGATCCGGCGGTTTGCGCCAAAGTCTGCGCGGGAGTCGAAATCGTCTTTCACGAGGCTGCCTTGGCCAGCGTTCCTCGCTCGGTAGCCGATCCCGCCGCCACCAATCGCAACTGCGTCGATGCCACGCTTAATGTACTCGTCGCCGCGCGGGCCGCCGGTGTGCGCCGCGTCGTCTATGCGGGTTCTTCTTCGGTTTATGGAGATACGCCCACCCTCCCCAAGCGCGAGGGCATGCTGCCCAATCCCATCAGCCCCTATGCGGTTGCCAAACTGGCAGGCGAGCACTATTTGAGTTCGTTCTCGCGCGTTTACGGGCTTGAAACCGTCACTCTGCGCTACTTCAACGTCTTTGGGCCGTTTCAGGACCCCACCTCGCACTACTCCGGCGTGCTGGCCATCTTTTGCCGCAAGCTGCTTGCAGGCGAGCAACCGACGATCTATGGAGACGGCGAGCAGAGCCGTGACTTCACATTTATTGAGAATGTGGTTGCCGCGAATCTCCTGGCTGCGTCCGCGCCGGCCGAAAGAGTCTCCGGCAAAATGATGAACGTGGCCACCGGCTCGGCCATCACGCTCAATCAGGTCGTTCAGATTCTCAGTGAACTCACCGGTTACAAAGGCCAGCCGGCTTATGCAGAGCCGCGCTCCGGCGACATCAAGCACTCTTTGGCCGATATCAGCCGGGCAAGGGAACTGCTGGACTATGTCCCGCTCGTCGATTTCCGCGAAGGACTCCGCCGGACCGTCGACTGGTACCGGACCCCACAGAATTAAGCTCAGCTTGCCGCCGCTTGCGTTCCAGGCCGTTCGCTCAAGCAAACGCATTTCCTGTTTCGAGAACCGCGTGCCGCTGCGCAACGATCGCGCACTCACTGTGTGACGGCAATCACGCTTGTGCGACCAACCATTGACGAATGGCGTTCGATCAACGAAACTGTCAGGGATTTTCCCCAGCATAGCTGTTCGTTCTGAACGCCAGGGCCATCGCTTTGCCCCCAATGGCGTGGGGCGAGGATGAGGCTCATGACGAGTATTCGCTGCGTCGCGCGGCGGCAGGCCCCTGTGTTCCTTGCCGGAATTCCGGCCAGAACTGCAGCGGACCGCAACCTCGCGCGTGGCCTGTCGTCATTGAGGCCCTCTTCCGTTGCCGAATGCTTTGTCGATCCACGAAGTTGTTGTTGACGATTCTGTGGCGACCGGACTCGCGAGCATCGCTCCGCCAGCGTCCACTTCTTTGCGTGACTTCTGGCAAGTGATTTGGCGCAGGCGTCGTTTCGTCATCATCATTGAAGGTGCGCTGCTGGCTGCGTGCGTCCTTTATTGCCTCATAGCGCCCAATCAGTATGAAGCTGCCGGTCGCGTCGAGCTCCGCGCCGCGCCCGTTTCCTCGCTGAGTCTCGACGGCGCCGAAGTGCAGATTCCCACTTCTATTCTTTCCGCGCCCATCGCCC
>Ga0326728_10027057_pt1 | contig 10072 bp, 6 predicted proteins | sample MB3enrmetagenome_FD_207602 | JGI IMG/M metagenome (GOLD analysis project Ga0326728, IMG submission 207602) | Lab enriched peat soil microbial communities from McLean, Ithaca, NY, United States - MB31MN | ecosystem: Environmental > Terrestrial > Soil > Wetlands > Peat | place: USA: New York... | reverse complement strand
CTCACCGCCTTGTGCGGTTTCAATTCGAGGTCCCAGCTTTTACGGCAGACCCGGCGTTGCTCGTCGGCCAACAACAGTTCCGCGTGGTACTGGCCCTCCCCAACGAGAAAGCCCCCCGGGATCTGCGCCTCGAACTTCGCGGCGTCCCGGCCCTGCTCGCCGGACCTTTCGGGAAACTTGGCGAAATCCTTCAAGAGCAAAGGCCGGGCGCCGGCGCGCTGGGGCGTGACACGGATCAGGACAGCCAGACCGCGTTGGGAGGCCGCGATCTGGCCCATCGGCACGGTGGCCAGGTACCCGGCACGATAGACCAGGCGGTAGGTCAACTCGGGAGCGACCGGGCGAAGCTCGCACGCCAGCGGCTTGTCCTCCGGACTCGGCTGAAAGAGCCGCTCTGTCGATGGCGCCGCCTCCGCAGCCACCGGTTCCTGGCCGTGAACCATAGCGGCGGCGAGCAAGGCGCCCAGCAGCGCGGCGAAGTGTGAAGACACCACAACCTCCATGGTATCGAAGCGCGACCACCGCCGGCGGTTACCCTCTAGAACCAGGTTCGGGCGCGGTATTGGCGATAGGCGTCGCCGAACTTCTCCTCCAGCACCCGCGCTTCCTTGCGCGCGCGCATGGCTTGCAGCGGCGCCACCACCAGGAGAACGAGCAGTCCAATTGGCTGATTGAGCAGCAGGCACAGCCCGGCCAGGCAGAGGGAACCGAACAGATAGATCGGGTTCCGAATCTTCGAGTAAAGGCCGTGCGTAACCAATTCCTTGGCCTGGGCCCGGACGGCGAAGGACCGGCCCAGTTGGATGCGCGCCGTGAGCCACAGCGAAAGGGAGGAAATCGCGAGCGCCAATCCGAGCAGACGGGACGCCGTCCAGGGCAGACCGCGGAAACTCCAACAGACAGGGCCGCCGCCCAGGAGTGCCAGGACGAGATGAACCGCGGTGGTGGTGTAGTGTAGCACGGGCCTAATTCACAGCCGCCATGGGAGAGGGCGCGACCGGCGAAGCGGGCGATGGGCCGCTGGGCGGTTTGAGAGTAACCTCCTCGAACAGCAGCGGCGGCACGATGAAGGACGACCAGGCGGCCCGGGGCGATCCCGCCGTGAAGGAACTCATGAGCAGGAGAGACGCGATCGCGTACGCGCCCGGCTTGTCGCCGGCGGCCACAATATCCTTGAATGCAGCCACGGGGACCGGCGCGATCTGTGCGCGCACCAGTTCTTCGCGCCCGTCTGGGAACAGCTTGTAGGCGGCGACCATCCCGCTGGCTTCGGCCGACATCTGGCCCATCGCCATGCGCGTCAGCGCATTCAACCCGGTTTCCCCAGCATGACGAACCACGATGCCGTATTCGTAACCGCGCTGTTTGGCGATCCGGAGCAGTTCCTGGCGAAGCTGGGCGGCGGTCTTGGGTTGGTGGGCGACGACGAACAGGTTGCTGGGAGCGGTAGCTCCTGGAGTGTAGCTGCTACCCGTGCTGGCCGAGGTCTGCGGAGTCGGGGTGCGCGTCGCCAGCAAAGCCTTCAGTCTGCCGTTCTCCACCACCTGGGTCTCGCGGCGCGGTACGGCTTCGGCATCGACGATCTGCGAACCCACCAGAGGGACACCGCCGAAATCCGTCGCGAGCGGATTGTCCGTCACGTCGAAGGACTCCGGCAGGACCCGGCCGCCGAGCCGGTCGGCCAGCGACACGCCGAACTGGTCGAGCACCTGCTGGATCTGGTTCTCGACTTGCGAGTCTTCGATCAGCGGAATCCTGACGGCGGTCACGGCCGGCGCGAACACCTGAGCGACCACCTGGGCGGCGGCTTCGTCATCGAACAGGACCGGGCCAGTGTAGCGGTCGAGGGCAGGGGCGGTGCGCAGGGCCTTCAACCGCGCCAACAAAGCGCGTGTTCGCGGCAATAGCTCCTCTTTCCGAACCGCGTCCATGGAGCGCCCGCAGACGATCATGGAATCGGCGAGAGCGGCGCCGTCCGAGCTCTGGGTCCGTGCAATGACGTTTAGTTGCACGATGGGCAGGATCTCGGTGAAAAACGCACCCTCGCTGTTCACCGCGCTGACCCTCGCATTGGCCGCCGTGATCTGCACCTCCGAGCGGAGGATTTCGGGCGAGCCGCGGAAAACGGCCGAGAGTTCGCGGGCGAGTTGCTCCAGGGCCGGCGCATCGATTCTCAAAGCCTCGCCGGGCCCGTGGATCGTCACGGGCGGCTGGCGGGTGAAATCCGGCAGGCTGGGAGCCGTCTTGCGGCGTTCGAGCACGGAGCGCTTCGCGGAGAGGGTGCCGCACGCCTGTTTGTACTCGGCGTCGGTGGCCAGCCAGATCTCTCTGCGGATCTGCGCGTAGTCGTCGTCCAGCGGCAGAGCGTGGGTGCTGCCGCTCGCGGGCGGGCCGCCGCCGGCGAAATTCGTGTTGTCCAGTTGGTAGTCTCCAACCCGCACCTGCACCAACAGTATCCGGCTGCGGCCGAAGTTCGAGGCGGTAAGCTGGCCCAAAGTGGCGGACACCTTGCCGACATCGAGGTCCTCCACCCGATACGAAATGAAATAGGGCTTGTCGAGATTCTCCAGCCGAAGCTGCGCCATGGAGCGCGCCAGTTCGTCGCGCATCGCCTTCACGACAGCGCCCTCCTGTCCCAAGGCGGCCGCGGACAGCGCGAGCAGGCAGAGTGCGCCTTTCATCGCGTGCTCCTCTGGTCCGGCGCGGCGGCGGGCGGGGGCAGGATCGGCGGGCGCTCCTGCGATTTCTCTTTGCGTTGCACCTCGATTTGGGCCAGCAGCAACCCTGGCGCCACGGCCGCTACCGGAACCCAGCCCGATTCGGCGCCGCAAATTCCGTTGAACACCTCCGGCTCGTTGTCGGCGGCCACGATCTTGCTGAAAGCGATGAGCGGCGTACCAATCAGATTCAGGCCCCGCACCAGCTCTTCCCGGCCGTCCGGGTAAACGCGGTAGATCACGGTGGGCATCACGCTGAAGGAGTTCGGCAACTGGCGCGAGGTGAGCGTGAACCCGCCCTCGATGTCGTCGAACAGCAGGCCGTACGGCTTGTTGGCGGCCCGGATGCTCTCGATCAGCATCTTCTTCAGCTCCGCTCGCGAGACTGTCTTCGAGGCCTCCACCAGCAGGTTCGATTGCCGCGCCGCCACCGCATAGCCCTGCTGCCTGCGCCCGTGCCCGTTGGACTGCTCGATCCCGTCCACCGGAGAGCGCGACATCAGGAAGGTCTTGAAGATGCCCCGGTCCACCACCGTGACCCGGCGAGCCTTCACGCCTTCGTCGTCGTACGGATAGTAGCCCACCAGATCGGCGCCCCGAAAAGTCTGGAGCGTCGGATCGGAATACACCGAGAGGAACTCCGGCAGGACCGCCTGGCCGATCTTCTTCTTGAAAGTCTGGGCGTCGTCCTCCTCCTTCAGCCGAGCGCCCTCGATGCGATGGCCGAAGATCTCGTGGAAGAACACGGCGCTGGCCCGGCCGGAGAGGATCGCGGGGCCGGTGTATGGCTCGCCCACCGGCGCCTTCTGCAGCGCCAGCAGCATCTCCACCATTTGGGAGACGGTGCGGAGCGCCTCTTCGTCTCCCGGCAGGCCATCCGGATGAAACGACAGGAACGTCCGATTGAGATCCATCACCTCGCCGTCGGCGGCGCGGATCGAAGCCGAGATCATGAGCCGGTAGAACGGCAGCGACATGCGAATCTCCGCCTGGTCGGTGCTCACGTAGCGGCGGGTTTCGATTTCGCCCATGGCCGCGACTTCGGCCTTCAGGATCTCGGGATGGCCGCGGAAGGCGCGCCCGTACTTGCGGACCTTCTCTTCCCAGGCCGGCCGGTCGAAAGAGAACGGCGCCAAAGGCTCCAGGTACTTCTCGGCCGGCGCGGGCGAGAAATCCGGCGACTTATCCTCCTGGGCGGGCCTGATGTCCTGGCCGGTCTTCACGGCTTCGTAAAGCTGAAGCGCTTCCTTGAACTGGCGGTCGGTTTCGAGCCACAGGCTGACGGCCAGCGCATCCGGGCCGTCCTCGATCGGGACCGGGCCTGCGGCGGCGGTGCCTGGCCGGCCGCCATGCGTGCTGTCCAGTTTGTAATCGCCCACGCGCAGATCGGTATCCAGCAGGCGGGTGCGCTGGTCTGCGCTCTGCGTGAGCGATCCGAACGACGACTGCACGCTGACGGCGCGATTGTCGGTGAGCTGGTAAGAGAGGAAGTAGGGCGGTACGGGCTGCCGTTTGAGCGCCGTCAAGGAGCGGTTCAGCTCCTTCTTCATCGTATCGAGAACCACATCCGATGCGTCCTTCCCCTGCGCCGCCGCCAGGCATGGAAGCATCAACAGCGGTAAGTGCAACGCCCATCGAAATCGCATTCCAAACCAGCTTATCAGCAAACTGCGCGGCGAAGCGCGCCCCATCGAGCGCCGCCTAGGCCCAGTTGCGCGTGGCCTCGGCGAAGCACTGCAGGCCGCTCGAGAGTACCGCGCTGTAGCCGCCGCCGGGCCTGGTCCAGGCGCCCGCCAGATACAAGCCGCGGATGGGAGTAGCGAAACCGGCGCGCCGCAGGCCCGAGTTGTCCAGCGTCTGGTCCCAGCCGTAGATGGCGCCGCGATAATTGGCCGTATAGCGGACATTGGTGAGCGGCGTGCCGATTTCCTTGACCTCGATGGCCTTCGCCAAGCCCGGCAACAGAACCTTTTCCGCCTGCTGAATCAGGATATTCGCGATGCGCTCCTTCTCGGCCCGGTAGGCCTTCTTGTGGCCCTGCCGGTAATCGGCTTCGTACGGCTTCCAGTGCTCGTAGCCTTGAAGCGCGAGGAGGTTGACGGTGTTCTTGCCTTTGGGGGAGTAACCCGGATACAGGTTGTCGTAAAGTGCGATGCCCAGGCTGGGATTGCTCAGGTCGCCGCCAAGTGCGGCCTGGTATCCGGCTTCGGGATCGTACCCGGGGCACCAGAAGACCTCGGTATCCGGAATGCCGAGCGCGCCCACCAGATCGTCCTTGAGGCCCAGGAACACCTGGAAGCAGGAAAGGCTGGCGCTCCAGCGATCCATCCGCGCCTGGTAGGCTTTGGAACGCGCATCCTCGTCGAGCAGGGAGTGGAACAGGTCGTGTGGATTGGAGTTGGCGATCACGGCCCTGCCGGTATACTCCTGGCCGTCCGCGGTTCTCACGCCGTAGGCCGAGCCGTCGAGGGTGAGGATCTTCGCCACTTCCGTATTCAGCAGTAGCTTCCCGCCGTTGGCCGCGATGTACGCGGCCAGCGCGTCGCTGATCTTCTGGGACTTACCCTTCGGATAATAGCCGCCTTGCGTTAGATAGCCGATCGTGGGGAGCGCGTAGTAGAAGCTGGCGAGTTTCGAGGGCGGCAGCCCGTAGTATCCCCATAGCGCGGAGACGATCCCCTTCAACTGGGCGTCCTTGATGCGTGCGCTCAGCATGGCGTCCCAGGTCGAGCTCGAAGCGCGGAGCAGGTGCGGATACTCCTCCGGGAAGCGGGCCATGTCCACCTTGCCTCCCGCGCTCGAGAACTTCTCGATGTCGTCGGTCACGCCCTGCATGTCGTCGAACAGCGCCCGGATGCCGGCTTCCTCCGCTGGGAACAGCCCGGCCAGCGTCTTGATGTAGCCGGGAAGGTCGCGGGGCGGAACGCGTATATCGTGATGGGGGAAGATGGCGCGATAGAGCGTGCGGTGAGGGACGAATTCGACGTCCGCGATCTCGGGGAAGCCGGGGATGAGGTTGCGGATGCCGCCGCGCTCTCCGACGGTGGTCGAGTGCAGCGAGACATCGAACACGAAGCCGCCCGGCCGCCGGAATGTGGTGGCGTAGCCGCCGGGTTTGTCGTGCTTCTCCAAGACCAGCGGCTTGAATCCTTGCCGTGCGAAGGCCGCCGCGCAGCTCAACCCGCCCAGACCGGCGCCGATGACCAGCGCGTCGAACTGGTTGGCTCTGGAAGGGCCGCCGTGCGCCTTGGGAAGCGAGTTCCAATCCAGGCCCGCCCCGGGGACCAGGGCCAGCGCGGACTGTAGAACCTGCCGCCGATTCCATTGGCTCTCAGACATGCGTCGCCTCCGTCGTCGTGGATACACGATAACACAGATACGGGATTCGGCACCCGAGTGTTCAAAGGAAAGCGTTCGGCCTTGCCCTCTGTTTCCGCGCGGCTACGGGACGCCAGACGATAGGCTCTTCGCCAAGTTGTCCCCATGCGGCCGAACGGACTGAAGACCGGCCGTTACATCGGCGCTCCAGATGCCGCACTCGCCACAGCGCACTTACTAATTCGCCGGAAGTCCCGGCTAATAGTCTATCGGATTCCACCGATAGCTTCCGTTCGTCCAATGGTATATGTCGACCTCGCCCTCGGTATCTTCCGCATCCACGAACCGCGCGCCCTCGCTCGCCCGTACCTTCAACTTCCGCCCCAGCCGTACATCGAAGAATCTGCCGATCCGTATTCGGAGAATGAACAGGCTGGCCGCTTGGCGATCGCCCGACTGCGCGCCAGCCTTCGGCTCGCAGGACAGCCGCCCGTCTCTCCGGCTAAAGATTAGAAACCCGTAACCTGCGCCCGCATGTTCCCCGGGGGACAACCCGGACGGCACAGGACGGCGTTGTGGCCTTCTCGATTTGTCCGCCGCCATACCGGGGCGGCGCAATGGCCTCTCCGCTTCCCACCCTGCATGGGCAGTCGGGCCGAGGCCGGCGGGCTCTGGCGCCTTCCAGGAACCGCACTCCCGTCTCGGACGATTCTGCGTTACAGCGGGCCGCGATCCGGCTCGCCGGCCGGACAACTCCCCACACTGCCTTCGTGCAAGGTCGCTGCTTTGCAAGGCGCTCGTCTTCTCATAAGCGGCCGCGCGGAACCATCGGCCGGCCACCCCGATCGTCGTCCAGCGGATAATCCGCACCAACGGCGCCGGCTCGGCGAACACAGTCTTTCCCGGCGGCGGGGAAGCGCATTGGCTCCGCCGGCGAGAGCGCTCCAGGCCGTCCGGGCGGCGTCTCGCAGATTTAACATGGGACGGACGGGGGGCACGGAACACCCGCACTGGTTCAATCCTCTTCCTCCTGCGTCCGCGGGACTCGCAAGAAGCGGGCCCGTGTAAGGATTGCGCTCGCTAGTGTAAGAACAACATACACTCGTGTTCCCATGCGGCGGATCGTGCCTTGTTTCCCGCAATTCTAATCCGTCTTGGAAGGTTGGCCGGCCAACTGCATTACTCGCCGCTTGTGATAACAGAAGCCGAAGGTCGGAAATCCTACGTACCCTCCGTTGCGGGGGTCCGATTTCGCGGCGAATGCGCCATTTTTACGGGCATGCGCCTGGCTCATAGGTATTCCACCCCTTTTTGACCTATTGATCTTCCGGACTGGTCGGCTTAGACTGAATCGATTCGATGATCCTTACGGCAAGATACTGGAGCGGCTTTCTTCATGTTGTACTGTCGTAACGCACGGAAACAAGCTCAGGGCTCTCTGGACTGCGTGTTCCACGCTTCTTTGCCAGTTCTTCCGCTCCGTTTGTCCCTCGCGGAATTCGGCGGCGGGAATCCCGGCTGGTGTCGGTAGTTCTGTAACTGGATGCGGAATGGGAAACCGCTGTCTTAGTAAGGATGCGGAGTTTACAATGCGAATGTCTGAACAAACGAACCAACATCTCGGAGTGGGCAATCGTCGCTTAGCGCAGTACCTTCCCGGCACCAGTAATTGGATTGGCCCGACGGCCCTCCTCTTGGCTTCCGTGCTTCTTCTCTCCCCAGGCGCCTTCGCCCAGAGTGGGCCGGTGGTCTGGGTGGCGCCCAGCCTTCAGCGAGTCGGGCAAACCGATGCCCCGGGCAACTCGGCCCTGGCGCAGATCTACGCGGCGCGCGGGCAAGCCGTGTCCTTTCAAATCGTCGTGAGCGCCTCTGGAGCCGCCCTCTCCAATGTGAATGTAGGCGTATCGGATCTGACGGGTCCCGGCGGGCAGTCGATCCCGCACACGGATCTGGCTCTCTTCCGCGAGCAGTATGTGGACGTCGCCGTCGGCAGCCCCAACTGGGGCGGTTCCAACCAGCCGCTCGGGCCGGGTTGGTACGCCGACGGGCTGATTCCCTTCGCCGACCCGCAAACCGGGCTGCCCATTACCAGCGCGTCGCTCCTGGCCGTACCCTTCGGCGTGAGCGCTTCCTACAACCAGCCTATCTGGGTGGACGTCAATGTTCCGTCCACGGCCGCCGCGGGTTACTACACGGGCACATTCACGGTCACGAGCGCTCAGGGAAGCGCGACCGGACAGATCGGCCTGACGGTCTGGAACTTCACTCTGCCGCTCAAGCCATCCATGAAGTCCAGTTTCCTCTACTGGACCGCGAGCAGCGATGCCGCAATCGAGGAGCTGCTCCGCAACCGGATCAACCCCGAGCGAACGCCGGCCGCCAGCCAGCTCTCGATGATGAACGACTTTGGGCTGACCTCGCAAGAGACCGGTTTCTGGAGCGGCGCCGACATCGGCAATTGCACCATGTCGGCGGCGCCTTCGGTGAGTCAGTTCCAGGCCGCGGCCGCGGCCCAGCAGCCGGGCTTGCTTCTCTATAACTACACGGCCGACGAGATCAACGCGTGCACTAACCTTTACACAACCATGCAGCAGTGGGCGTACAACATGCACCAGGCCGGAATCGATAACCTGGTAACCATGGCGCCGGTTCCCGCCCTGTATTCCGACGGCTCCGGCACCGGACGATCGGCCGTGGATATCTGGGTCATGCTGCCGGTGACTTACGACGGGGCGGCCAGCAACGTAAACTACGTCCTGGCAAAAGGCGACCAGGCCTGGTCGTACAACTGTCTGGTGCAAGACTCTTACTCCCCGAAATGGATGATCGATTTCGCGCCGATCAATTTCAGAATCCAGCCTGGTTTTATCAACCAGAGCCTGGGGTTGTCGGGCCTGCTCTACTGGCGGGTTGACGATTGGTCCAGCAATCCGTGGACCAATATCTACGCTCCCGGCTTCTCGAACTATCCGGGCGAGGCAATTCTGGTATATCCGGGCACCACGGTTGGAATATCCGGCGTAGCGCCGTCGATGCGATTGAAGTGGCTTCGCGATGGGGTCAACGACTACGAGTACATCGACCTGCTCAAGAAGGCCGGCCAAGGCTCCTGGGCGTTATCGGTGGCGGCTGGCGTCGGCGCCAACTGGACCTCCTGGACCCGGGACATCAACGCTCTCGAGAATGCGCGTTTGCAGCTCGGAGAGAAGCTGGACTCGCTGGGAGGGGGCGGTGCGACGCTCCCCGGCGCGGCCTCGAACCCAGCGCCCGCGACCGGCGCCACAAGCGTGAGCCTTACGCCCACGCTCTCCTGGACAGCCGCCAGCGCAGCGACCAGCTATGACGTTTACTTTGGGACATCTTCGTCCCCGGCCCTGGCTGGAAACACCACCAGCACGAGTTACAGCCCAGGTACGCTCACCGCCAACACCATTTACTACTGGACCGTGGTGGCCAAGAACTCCGCCGGCTCCACGTCGTCCGCAACCTGGTCCTTCACCACTCAGTTGCCGGTCCCGGGAACGCCGGCCACTCCGTCTCCCGCCACCGGCGCCACGGGAGTGTCGCTGACGCCGGCGCTCACATGGTCCGCCGCCAGCAGCGCCACATCCTACGATGTGTACTTCGGGACGGCCGCATCTCCGGCGCTGGCCGGCAACACTACGGGTACCAGTTACACACCGGGTACGCTCACCGCCAACACCATTTACTACTGGACCGTGGTGGCCAAGAACTCCGCCGGTTCCACGTCGTCCGCGACCTGGTCGTTCACCACGCAGTTGCCGGTCCCGGGAACGCCGGCCACTCCGTCTCCCGCCAGCGGCGCCACCGGAGTGTCGCTGACGCCGGCGCTCACATGGTCCGCCGCCAGCAACGCCACATCCTACGATGTGTACTTCGGGACGACCGCATCTTGCGCCCTGGCCGGCAACACTACGGGTACCAGTTACACACCGGGGACGCTCACCGCCAACACCATTTACTACTGGCGCGTGGTGGCCAAGAACTCCGCCGGTTCCACGTCGTCCGCGACCTGG
>Ga0326728_10027056_pt1 | contig 10072 bp, 7 predicted proteins | sample MB3enrmetagenome_FD_207602 | JGI IMG/M metagenome (GOLD analysis project Ga0326728, IMG submission 207602) | Lab enriched peat soil microbial communities from McLean, Ithaca, NY, United States - MB31MN | ecosystem: Environmental > Terrestrial > Soil > Wetlands > Peat | place: USA: New York... | reverse complement strand
GAATGATAAGAGGCCGCCTGCGGGCGGCCTTTTAATCATTGAGGGAAAAGTGTTCCCTACTCCTGCAGGCGGCTTGAGCTACAGAGCACTTCTTCCAACATGGACTGAAAGTTGAAACCAGAATGCATTGCCGCGAGGCCTGTTTTGCGTCAGGGTATCGCGGTAGTACTTCACCGCAAATCCTCCATGCGCGCCCAGTGGAAATCGCAACTGCGGTCCCAGGGCCAAGTCTCGTCCGCGAAACCCGCCCTGGAAGACCGAGCCGTTGAGGGTATCGTTCGTGGTCTGCTGGTAGAAATATCCGTTGAAACCCGCGGCCACTTTCTTCGAAATCTCGTAATCGGAGTTGTATTCCCACAGGAACTCGTTTCCGCTGTGGTAGTGCGTAGCCTTGTCATAGCCATTGAAGAAGTAGCTAAAGCGGGAGCTCATCTCGCCCTTGCCCCGTTTTGGCAGGTAGGTGAAACCGGCTACCGGAGCGGCTGCCAGGTTGTGCTGTCCCACGTTAAGGACGGCGGATTCTGAATAGCCGCCACCGGGCGAAAAGAAGTCCGCCTCGTAGTACCAGTGAAGATTGCCTTTCGCGTAAGTGACGCTGAACGGAATTACGTTCACGTTGTTGACGCCGAACTTAGTGAATTTGCCCGCCCCAACATGCAGTTGCTGGTAAAGGAACGGAACGCCAATCTGGCTCTCGATGGTCCCGCCCAGGAAACGAATTCCCCAGTTGTGAGTAATCTTGAAAGCGTTGGCGAAAACTCTGAGCTTGAACTCCGGGAATGAACTCTTGCCTTTCGCATCGGCAAACTCATTCGCCGCGTAAAAGCAGGTGTACTCGTAAATCACCGTCTGTCCAGAGCGTGGTTGCATTCCCGTCATCACCGTTTCCACGCCCGCCGGATAGACACTGCCTCCGTTTTCGGTAGCGCTCGCGGCGGTGAGCATGGCGACAACAACCGTCACGCATGAAAATGCCCCACGCCAGAACCTTACTTTGAACATTGCTCCCATTGTCTGTAAAAGAGGTCGGGATATGTTGGCACAGACACGAGGAATTCTCAGTGATCCAATTCACGCAGGCGCGTGATCAAGCCGACTGCCGCAAGAAAGCCGGAGGCGGCGGCCTCGCTCATAACTTGAAAGGCGCGCCACCCTATCTTCTCGCCAACGCTTCTTGCATTTCTCAAAACAACTATTCGGACTCTTTGGAATCGAGACCGGCGCGGGCCAGCGACCTGCGAAGGCGCCGCTCTCCGCCCGCTCCGCGTTGCGTATCGACGATCTTGCCCTCGCGATCGACAACGACGTAGATGGGATAACGGTTGGCGGCATACATGGCGGCGAGATTGGTATCGCCGGTCATCACGATGTGACACTTGCGAGGGTGCTCCTTTAAGTACTGCTGCACCACCTTCTTGGATTCGCCAACATCAACCGCGAGCACGACCAGACCCTTGCCGGAAAATTCCGTGGCGATGTCATTCACCAGCGATTCCTCGCTCTTGCAATATGGACACCACGTCGTCCAGAACTGAAATAGAACGACTTTCCCTTTTGTCGAATCGTTGGTGAACTGTTCGCCATCGAGGGTCTTGGCGTGAAAACGAGGAGCGGGCTCGCGATCGTCTTCAATGACAATCTCCCGATGAACGGATTGGGCAAAGGCTACGGAAACCGATAGCATCACGGCCCAAAGAACGCAATCAGGAAACACGCGTTTTGCCAGCATGGCTCGAAACTATAACACGATTTGCAGGTTGCGAAAAAAACTTACCGCGTCTCCGGCCGCAGAGTGAGACGGGGCAAGCCCCGTCTCTACGCTATCTTCTCTCCGACGCTTTTTGCTTGCGTGAATAGATAGAGATAGTCCGGACCGCCGGATTTCGAATCGGTGCCGGACATGTTGAAGCCGCCAAAGGGGTGCGCGCCCACCATTGCTCCGGTGCACTTGCGGTTCAGGTAGAGATTGCCGACGTGGAACTCGCGCACGGCGCGATCGAGTTTCTCGCGCGAACTGGAGTAGACGGCGCCGGTCAATCCAAACTCGGTGTCGTTGGCGATTTCGAGAGCGTGGTCGAAATTGCGCGACTTGATCACCACCAGCACCGGACCGAAGATCTCTTCCTGCTCGAGCGTCGATTTCGCCGGGATGTCGGCAATCACCGTGGGCTGAATGAAATATCCGCCTTCGGAACTGGCCTTGGTGTCGCGCGCGCCGCCGGTGATGAGGCGACCATCTTTTTTGCCGATCTCGATATAACGGAGGATGTCGTTCATGGAACCTTCGTTGATGACGGCAGCCATGTTTGGGTTCGCGGTGGGATCGCCGACGGTGATGCGCTCGACGCGGGATTTCAGTTTCTCGAGGAACTTCTCGTAGACGCGCTCGTCGACGATGGCGCGCGAGCAGGCCGAGCACTTCTGGCCCTGGAAGCCAAAAGCCGCCGCGGCTACGCCTTCGACGGCGGAGTCGATATCGGCGTCGGCATCGACGACGATGGCGTCTTTGCCGCCCATTTCGAGGATGGTGCGCTTGATCCAGATCTGGCCCGGCTGCTGCTGCGCGGCGCTGTGGTTGATGTGCAATCCAACTTCGCGGGAGCCGGTGAAAGAAATGTAGCGAATCTTCGGATGCGCCACCAGCGCGTTGCCAAAACTCGCGCCGCCGCCGGGGCAGAAGTTCACGACGCCATCGGGCATGCCGCATTCTTCGAGCAGTTCCACGAACTTCGCGGCAATCGTCGGCGAATCGCTGGATGGTTTCAGGACGACGGTGTTGCCGCTGACGATGGAAGCGAGGGTCATGCCGGCCATGATGGCGCAGGCAAAGTTCCACGGCGGAATCACGGCGCCGACGCCGAGCGGAATGTAGGCCAGGGTGTCGCGCTCGCCGGGCAGTTGCACGGGCGGTTCGACCTTCGAGAAGCGCAGGGCCTCGCGCGCGTAGAACTCGCAAAAATCGATGGCCTCGGAGATATCGGCGTCGGCCTCGAACCAGTTCTTGGAGACTTCGAACACCAGCCAGGCCATGTATTCGAGCTTGCGCTCGCGCATCACATCGCCGACGCGGAACAGGAGCGAGGCACGCTCCTCGGCCGAAGTGCGGCTCCAGTGGGTGAACGCCTGCAACGCGGCGTTCACGGCGGGCTCGACGTGCTCAAGGTCAGCTTTCTGGTGAACGCCGACCACTTCCGAAGGCTTGGCGGGATTGATGGAACGAATCTTGCCAGAGGTCTTGATGCGCTTGCCGCCGACAATCAGGTCGTACTCGCGGCCGAGTTGGCCACGGACTTTCTCGATGGCGGCGTGCATCTTGCGCACGTTCTCTTCTTTCGTGAAATCGACAAACGTTTCATTCTTGAACGCACCTTCATGAAGACGGACTTGCAGACGCGTCGGGGCTTCCAGGGTTGCCATTATGAGTTCCTTTCCAGGACGGGATGTTGTGCGCGGATAATCGCGACCTTTGATTTTACACCGGCTGGAGTGGACCGGCAGGTGCGGATACAAATCCGCGTCCTCGGTTTCGGTATTTTGGAAACTCACGCGTCTCTTGCTGTTCACGGTGTTTCGCTTGTACATACAATTTCGCAAGACAAGAGATGTTGTCCTAGTCTGTACCGTTACCCCACCCCCTCCCCTCTGCCTAGTGGAATCATCGGGTTAGGGGGGATTCTACCCGGTCTTTGATTTTAAAGGACTTACATCAAAGTATTCCGGATTAAGAACTTAGCTCCAAAAACATCTCTGAAAATGGTTTTGGGGCAGCTTCGAGGCCCGTCTTTGTTGACGGACACGCCTCGAAACTGCCCCAATCTGATCTTTTGTTATCGCGCAAGGCGGGTTGGAAGGCAGTGATGGCGGTCACGGAACGGGTGACGAAAAAGTCAAAGGGCCCGCCCAAGCGAAGCTTGGACGGGGCACCCTCCAAAGTTAGATCGGGTAGGGTGGACGGGCGAAGACGCCCGTCTCTCCATCGCATTTTTACGGTGACGCCGGTTCCGCGTTGCGCAGCGCCTCATCGAGCGGCTGACTGCTCGGTACGTTTTGTTCCACTACGCGCCAGCCGTCGTCATAGCCGCGGAATCCTACGGTCGAGCGGTAGCGCACTCCGCTGTCGTAAAGGGCCGCGCCCACCTGATTGATAGAAACCCAACGCCAGATGAACTCGACATCGGCAAAGTTACCGGCCTTGCTGATTCCGGAAATGCCCAGCAGTTCGCGGCGCGCGACCTGGATCCCAATCGGGCCATTGTCGGGCAGCGCATTCGAGATCAGGGGCCGTATGGCATCGACTCCGAGCGGGGTGAGCACGACGTCCCAGCAGGGCGGAGGGTCAACTTCGGCGGGACACTTCTGCTCGGTGCCGATGATCCATCCGCGGCGCTGCAACACCATGAAGTCGGGAGAACTGAAATCCTTGTTGGAAACGATGCCGGTCCGAAGCCAGAACCATTGCGGGGCTTTGAAGGCGTCGGAAGCCGAGATTAAGTCGGCGGCGAGGCGGCGCGTCAGGAAGTCACGCGGAGAACAGCCCAGACATAAGCACAATAAGACTGCCAGGAGCAATGTTTTTGCCGCTTCGGTCGCGCGCATGAATGTCGATTATGGTTGCGAGAGGATTTTAACAGCCTGTGGGGAAATTCCAATCCCCGGTCACAGCGCCTGAAGGCGCTCCCATAACGCGGCGGTTGCGGCATCGCTAACGCGATGCCCTGATACGAATCTCACTTGTACGGAGGACCGTTCACCAATCACGCGCGCCTGCGGGGCAGAAAAGGCGCGGCCGCGATCTGGCCGTCAAATTTCTTTGACCAGCGACCGGGGACGGGCGTGTGGCAGGCGGGGCAATTGCCTTGCGGAGTCAATTTGTACTTTTCGATCAAGTATCCATAGCGCTGGATCAGCATTTCACCACACTGGTGGCAATGGGTATCTTCCAGACCCCCCACCTGCCCGGGAAGGTTGCCGGCGTAGACGTAGCGCAATCCAGCTTCACGGCCAATAGCAGCGGCGCGTTGCAGATCTTCGGGACGCGTGTCGGCTGGTGAAGTCATCTTGTATTCCTGGCGAAAAGCGGTCACATGCCACGGGATATCAGGCGAAACGCCGGCCACAAATGCAGTGAGGCTGCGCAGTTCGTCGTCGCTGTCATTGAATCCGGGAACGAGTAAGGTGACGATCTCGAGCCAAACGCCCATCTGGTGCAGACGGCGGATGGTGTCGAGGATCGGCTGCAGGCGTCCGCCGAGCTGGCGATATTGGCGATCGTCGAAGCTCTTGAGGTCCACCTTGTAGAGATCGAGCCAGGGATGGAGATACTCGAGCACCTGCGGAGTGCCGTTGCCATTCGAAACGAAAGCGGTCAGCAAGCCCACTTGGCGGGCTTGGCGGAAAACTGCCACCGCCCACTCGCTGGTGATCAGCGGCTCGTTATAGGTGCTGACCACAACTTTTGCGCCTTGGGCCAGCGCGTCTTTGACCAGCAGTTCCGGATCGGCCTCGAGCAGCGATGAAACGGCGCGCGGATCGCGCAGCGCCTGCGAAGTCACCCAATTCTGGCAATAGGCGCAGTGCAGATCGCAGCCCAGCATTCCGAAGCTGTAAGCCAGGGCTCCGGGGTAGGCGTGGAAAAACGGCTTCTTCTCGATCGGGTCACACTGCACTCCGGCAACATAGCCCCAGGGAACGTAGAGCGTGCCCCCGAGGTTGAAGCGAACCTTGCAGACACCGGGTTGTCCCTCGGGAATTGGACAGCAATGGCCGCAGGCATAGCAGCGCACGCGATTGCGATCCAGCTTTTCCCAAAGCGCGGGATCGCCTTCGCGCACGCGCTCGCCGGCGGTGAGGATATCGCGCAACGTGGCCACAAATGTATTTTACGGCTGCGGGATTAGGTCTGTCTGTGTCGAATGGACGGGCGAAGAACTCGGCTCAGTTGGCCTCGGATTTCAGTCTTTGGGTATGAGTGCGGATCCAGACTTCGGCCTGCTGGCGGGCGGCGGAGACCTGCGCGTGGGTCATTTGGGAAGCCAAGCCTTCGAGCCGGACCTTGCTGTTCTCGTCGCCGTTGGCGAGCGCGATCGTAGACCAGAAGTAGGCTTTGGACAAATCTTCAGGAACTCCACGGCCCGCCCAATAGTAAGCGCCGAGCGCAGACTGTGCGGCAACATTGCCTTGTTCGGCGGCGCGCAGAAACCACTGCATGGCTTGCGCGTCATCGTGCGGAACATCCTCGGCATTGTGATAGCGCACGCCCATCTGCCACTGTGCGTCCGCGTCTCCCTGATCGGCGAGCTTGCGCAAATCTGCCAGAGACTTCGCTGGTGCGCTGTGATCGGTCGCGCTCTGTCCTGAAACTGTCTCGGCCACGGAGGGCGGCTGCGACACTTGCGGTGAGTCGGCCAAACGTCTCTCCATCATGGACCCGACTAAATAGCCGAGGACCATCGCTACCACCAGAATGGCCAGCCCAAGCAGCGCCCAGTGAAGCAAGTAAGACGATTTGGACACCGGTTCGGCGACCGGCTCCGTAACTTGCTCTGCAACGATTTGTCCGGGGATCGGGTGCGAGACTTGCTCGCGGACTTCAGGCCCCGGTTCCCACAAGGCCTCGCGAATCGCATCGATCGAACCTAACTCGATCGAACCTAACTCGAGCGAACCTGACTCGAGCGAACCTGATTCCGTCGAACCCAACTCCGCAGCGGAAGCTTGCGGCACACCTGACAAGGCTTCTGGAATGATGAGCGTTTCCGGTTGAGTCTTGTCAGGCTCGCGGTCTTCAGGCTGGGTCGGTTCACGATGGGTTTTGGGAATCATTTCGACGAGCCGGTTCAAAACCGTCTCGTGGGCCTTCATGAAAGCGCGCGGATGCGGCGAGAAAACCTCCAGCAGGCCGACCACCCGGAAATCGGACACGATGGGAGCGGCCATGAGCGAGCCTATGCCCAGGGTGCGACAGACTTCCGGATCGACTCGCGAATCGTTTTCGGTATCCTCGCAGGAGACGAGGAAACCGGTGCGAACACATTCTCCCGACAACCCTTCGCTCACATTCACCGGGGCTCCGAGCGGCGGCGCTGGTTCACCGGCTCGCGCCCGGCAGATCATCCTGTCATCGGTGAGAAACGCCAGCGCCGCGCCACTGGCTCCCGTGAGACTCAGGGCGCGCTCGGTGATGAGCTGCAAAACGGTATCGACATCGTCACCGATCTCGCGGACCTCGCGGCGAACTGCTTCCACCTGTAGAGACGGGGCAAGCCCCGTCTCTACACGAGAGAGTATTTCGCGCTGATCCGAAATCGGGACGACACTGCCGGATTTGGCGACCGGCGCCGGCTCGGATAAATTCTCTTCGTCATTGTCATCCTTGCGACGCGCCAGTTGCTCGGTTCGAGCCGCGTGATTGGAGCAGGCGATCAGCAGGTTGGCAAAGAGCCATTCTTTCAGTATTTTTCGGGAACTCTCCGGGAGCCCGGAAAACCGGATGCCTCCACGGCCAGCGTCATCGCTCCATATCACCTGGCCACTGCCATGAATGTAGCTCTTGGTTTCGGGCAGGTCGAGGCAGAGCGTCACGGCCCGGTTCGTTTCCAGGCGTTCACTGGTTTGGACGGCGAAGCCGTCTTCGTGCAGATCGAGCAATTCGCTCAGGTCCACAACCATGCCGGTCTGCGGGCCATTGAAACTAGCGTAAACCGGAGTGTTGAGTTTTTGACGAACCGAACGGCGCCGTTCTCCGTTGGGAGCCGCGGCAATTGGATCCGGCAATCTAAGAGTACTCCGATCCATGGTTGCCTCCATATTAACTCAGGGACGGAAAGGAAGGGAGCAAGATCCCGCGTAGGGACAGCCGCCCTCGGCTGTCCAGGCGAGCGCAGCTCGCCACGGGGCTTCGTTCGTCCATCCTGGCACTCAAGAGCGGAGCGGGGCTTCGCCCCGCTGGACAGCCGAGGGCGGCTGTCCCTACGTTCTTTTCGGGCAGTCTGGGGAAAAGCCGTTAGAGGTTTGCGGCCAGAAAGCGGGCGTCGCCTGGCGCAGCCGCCACGAAAATCTCGGGCATGGTCAGCACTCGGTCAAGCGCATCTGCCAGGGTAGCGGGGAATTCGGAAGTCAGGAGGTTGACATCCAATTGAAGTGCACGGTGGCTGTAGATGCGGTAGACGACGAGCGAGCCCCGGCGCTGGTTCGAAGTGGTCACCAGGTCCAGCGTCAGTTTCCAGGAAGGCTGGCTGGAAATTGCCACCATATGAGGAAACTTGCTCCAATGAAAATGATGGTTGGCTTCGGCGGGCAGCGATTGACCACCGGGAAGCGGCTTAAGCTGCAATTCGAACGCATCGAAATCGTTGCTATCGAAGGCGGCGACCAGGACACTGCGCACCTGATCCAAATCGCGGGCCACCTTGAGTTCCTCGACCGCGCGGCGCACGGAAAGATTGTTGATCACGATCTGGCGCTGGTCAATGGTGCGCTGCGCCACCCGCCGCAGTTCGCCAAACTCCAGATAATTGAGATGCTGGACGCCCAGCCAGATGCCAGTGCCCACGACCGCCAGCACCAGTCCCAGGGTGCTGCCCGTCGGCCAGAGCAGGAACAGACTGAGCATGGCAAAGATCGCGGAGACGGCGTAGAGAACGATCACCACCTGGCGATGCGAAAAACCCATCTGCAGCAACTTGTGGTGAATGTGTTCGCGATCGGCAGTGAAAATCGGGCGCCCGCTGATCAGCCGTCGCAGGACGGATAGCAGCGTCTCCAGAATCGGCAATCCGAACGAAACCACCGGGATGGCCACCGCCACGAACGTTGGCGCTTTCTGCGCTCCTGCCAGGGCCAGCGCGCTGAGCATGAACCCGATGAACAGGCTGCCCGAGTCACCGAGAAAAATCGTGGCCGGATTGAAGTTGAAGCGAAGAAATCCCAGGATGGCGCCGGCCAGGGTCACGCTCATCAGCGAGCCCAACCAGGAATGATTGACCAGCGAGACGACAAAAAACACCATCGTCGAAAACAAGGCCGATCCGGCGGCCAAACCATCCAGGCCATCGATCAGATTGAAGGCATTGGTAACCGCAACCACCCACAACACCGTGAGGGGCAAGCCCGCGAACCAGGGCAGGGAGTGGGATCCGAAGATCAGCGGCAGATCGAGGACCCGCATTCCGCCGGCGAAGAGCATCACAGCGGCGATTACCTGCACGGCAAACTTCAAATATGGACCTGCGCCGTGCAGATCATCGTAGATGCCGAGACAGAAAATCAGGCAGGCCGGAACATAGATACGGAGAAGCGTGGTGGGAGCGAGCCCATCGACCAGGCGGGGAAATACGAGGGAGAGCCCCAGCCACAGGCTCAAGCTGACCGAGAAGGCGAGGAAAATTGCCACGCCTCCCAAACGGGGAAGCGGGGCCTCGTGAACATGCCGTCCGTCTCGCGGTACGAAAACCCAGCCTCGGCGAGTTGCTATGTCTCGCACTTCACGCGTAGCCACAAACGACACGGCCAGCGAGAACGCGAATAAGCCAAAGAACAGGAGCGTCAAAATCAAAGATCCCTTCCGGCTGAAACACCCGGCATCTCAGACCACATCTGCTGTACGGAAGCTCGAGTCAAATCCTTCAGACAGGGCTTCCCCACGAGTGGCGCAGTGTGATGAATATTTATTTAGATGGAACTATACAACTCGCGACCCTCGCTGAGCAACTGTTCTGGCGCATTTCTGCATTTACTATTGATGGTCTCCGCGCGGCGTGAAACAGATCGCTCTCGGCCGAGTTCACTGCAGGCGCGTGTGTTAAACTCGGCATACACGCGTAAATCCAGGAGTCCTGGTATGTCCGGCTGGAATCGCCGTTTCCTCTTGCGAAGCTTATACGTTTTTCTGGTTGGCTTATGCAGCCTCCGCCTTCTGGCCCAGACACCCGCCACGGGGGAGGCGCCGCAGCCCGCGGCTGCGAACGAGGCCGCTTCGCCTCCGCCGGCCCACCAGCCTGCGAATTCCAATGGGAAGCTGGGCATCGGCGACCTGATCGAGATCAGTGTGTTCGGCGTGCCCGATCTCTCGACC
>Ga0326728_10027054_pt1 | contig 10072 bp, 4 predicted proteins | sample MB3enrmetagenome_FD_207602 | JGI IMG/M metagenome (GOLD analysis project Ga0326728, IMG submission 207602) | Lab enriched peat soil microbial communities from McLean, Ithaca, NY, United States - MB31MN | ecosystem: Environmental > Terrestrial > Soil > Wetlands > Peat | place: USA: New York... | reverse complement strand
TCACCACGTTGAAGATCGTGTTCACCCGCAAATAGTTGTGTGGATAAACGGGCGCGCAATTGTTCTTCGGGTTGCGCGGCAGGTAATCCGGATTGATCCCGTTTATGCCCGAGTTGCCATTCGGTACACCCGCGTCAAGGTCCTTGTAGTTGTAGTCAATCTCCTCGTCGAATCCTACTTGCGTCCCGATCACCTTCGGGCACAACTTTGCTCCGCCCACAATTCCGTAGGGCGTGGTTTTTGCCGGCGGTGAAAGCGCGCGGTCGTAGCTCACGTCGTAGAAGATTCCCGCCGAACGCGGCGTTGCGCCCGTGATCTGTGCGACCAAACCGGGGAACGAGTCCGAGGGCTTCGATGTCAGCGCCTGCAGGTAGTGCACGCCGGTCGCGGCCAGCGAAGCGAGGTGCGGGCAATACGGCTCGTTCCCGCTGCTCGGGACGCCCTTGCTGCAGTTTGCATAGTCAAGTGAGTGCATGCCGTCAATGCTGATGAGCAGCACGCGTTGGATCGGGCCTTTACTTTGCCCGAATGAGAGCGAAGCTGCCAGCACAACTGCCACTAGCGCTACGCCCATGCAGAACTTGCCATGGAAACTCATAGATGGTCCTCCAATAGGGATTTGGGGATTCGGCAGAACATCACCACTGATACCAAACCAATGTGAACCCAAGGTGACAGTGCCACAAGAATTGGGCGCGCACCCTCAAACTGCCCGTTCCTTGGCCTGAAGCTGCGATTAGAATTCCGACACGGCTTCGGCACAAGGCTCAACGAGTGATCAATGTTTTGTCTATCTCAGGCTCTTCGCCTGTCATCACGCCAGCGCCTGCTCCAGATCTCCAATCAAGTCCTCAACGTCCTCTATACCCACCGAGTAGCGAATCAGCGCCTCCGGGATGCCGCTTGCCGCGCGTTCTTCCGCCGTCAGTTCCACGTGGCTGGTTGTCGCCGGCGGGCCGGCCACCGTTTCCACCGCGCCCAGGTTCGCTGCCAGATGCGCGTATCGCAGCCGCGGCAAAAACTCCTTGACCGCATCGAAGCCGCCGTGAAGCTCGAAGCTGAGTACTCCGCCAAACCCGCTCATCTGCCGGCGCGCGATCTCATGGCCCGCATGGGACGCGAGCCCGGGATAAAACACCTTTGCGACTCGCGGATGCTTTTCCAGAAAGCGCGCAATCTGTAGCGCGTTTTCGTTTTGTTGCCGTACCCGCAGATGCAACGTCTTCATCCCGCGTAACAACAGATAAGCTGACATCGGCTCCAGGCAAGCGCCGTTGATTTCGCGAAAGTGATAGATTCGTGAAACCAGTTCCTTGGCCCCGCAGACAACTCCTCCCAGCGCGTCCGCATGTCCGCCCAGAAATTTCGTTGCGCTGTGGATCACAAGATCGGCGCCCAGTTGCAGGGGCAGCTGATTGATGGGCGTGGCGAACGTATTGTCGACCACGACCAGCGCTCCGTGGCGATGCGCCGCGTGCGCGAGCCGCGCTATGTCCACCACTTTGATCGTTGGGTTTGTGGGAGTTTCCAGATACAAAAGCTTGCAGCCCTTTGCCAGCGCTGCCTCGATCGCCGCATGGTCGGTCGTCTCGCACAACTCAACATTGATCTGAAAGCGGGGCAGGAACTCGATGAAAATCTTGTTGGTTCCTCCGTATGTGTCCTTGACCGAAACCACACAATCCCCGGGCGAGAGCAGAGTGAACAGCGTATTGCTGATCGCCGCCATTCCGCTCGCAAAACTGGTAGCGGCCTCAGCGCCCTCAAGGTCCCGCACCTTCTCCTCAAATGCGGCCACGGTCGGGTTGGTATTGCGCCCATAGACGTGCCCAGCCTTCTTTCCCAGTGCAACGTCAAGCCACTCTTCCACCGTCCTGTAGCCATAGGAGACGCTCAGCGCAACCGGTACTTGAGTCGCGGCTGCCCATCGCTCGCCTTGCTCTCCGGACCAGACTGCCTTCGTTCCAATCTTCGCAGGTGCTTTCTTTGTTTGCTCCATATCAGTCCTTTTCGGCTATAAGCTTGAGTTCAGTTCTTGCGTGCAAAGCACTTTTTCGAGCAGTCGCCTTACCTTCCAACTCTGCTTCGCACCCAATCATAGCTTTCCTTGCAATTCCGAGCCGAAATCGAATAAGGTTAGGCACCTGCTAGAAATCCTTTGACTGCCCCCTTCCACCTTGCGCGCTTATACTGATGTGCTGGTTTAGAATTCACGCTGGACAGCGCGTTTGGCTTCGCGTCAGCCAGCAAGAGTCGTTGAAAAGCTACAATCACGTTCTGAGGTGCATATGATCGCTCGTTTTCTGTGTGTCTTGTCGCTGCTGTTGGCTGCCGGGCTCTGCCCGGCGCAAACCGATTCCAAGTCTGGCGTGCCGGCTGAGATCCCCGTTTTCGATGTCAATGCCATCGACAAGACCGCCGATCCCTGCGTCGACTTTTACCAGTACTCCTGCGGCACCTGGATGAAGAACAATCCTATTCCCGCCGACAAATCTCGTTGGGGACGCTTTGACCAGCTCTCAGAACGGAACCGCTACATCCTGCGCGATATCCTGAACCAGGCCGAGACTCCGGGAAAGCATTCGTCGATCGAGACGATGGTTGGCGACTACTACGCCGCCTGCATGGACGAGTCCACCATCGAGAAAAAAGGCGCCGCTCCGCTGGCGCCGCGGATGGAGAAGATCGCGGCCATCTCCAGCAAGACTGATCTGATCCGTGAGATTGCTTCCATGCACCGCGCCGGCACCCAGGCCTTGTTCAACTTGTACTCCCAGCCGGATATGCACGACTCCAACCAGACCATTGCCTTCCTCGATCAAGGCGGCATCTCGCTCCCCGATCGCGACTACTACTTGAAAGACGACGCGAAGTCGGTCGAGACGCGGCAAAAGTATGTGGAGCACGTACAGAAGATGTTCGAACTGGCGGGCGATAAGCCCGAGGCCGCGGCCGGCGAAGCCAAAACCGTTCTTGCCGTCGAAACCGGCCTGGCCAAGGCGTCGATGGATCGCACCCTCCGCCGCGACCCGAAAAACCGCGATCACAAAATGACCGTCGCCCAGATCATCGGCGACGCGCCGAACTTCGATCTTACCCTCTACTTTGCCGAGAGCGGTTCACCCAAGTTCACCTCCCTGAATGTCGTCAACCCAGAGTTCTTCAAGCAGGTCAACGAGCAGATCGCTTCCACGCCCCTCGAGCAGTGGAAGACGTACCTGCGCTGGAAAACCATCAACGATTACGCGCCCATGTTAAGCAAGGCTTTTATCGATGAGGATTTCGCTTTTAACGGCAAATATATGTCGGGCCAGCAGGAGATCGAGCCGCGGTGGAAGCGCTGCGTGAGAGCAACGGACGGCGACCTCGGTTTTGCCCTGGGCAAGCTTTATGTCGACCGCACTTTCGGCGCCGAAGGCAAGGATCGCACACTGAAAATGGTGAAGGCCATCGAGAGTGCGATGCGTGAGGATATTGGGAGCCTTTCGTGGATGTCCGACGAGACCAAGAAGAAGGCTTACGAGAAGCTGACTGCCATCGTCAACAACATCGGCTACCCGGACGTTTGGCGCGACTACAGCAGTGTCGTGATCAAGCGCAACGACTATGCCGGCAACGTCGAGCGTGCCAATGCCTTCGAGGTCCATCGCGAACTCGCCAAGATTGACCGTCCCACAGACCGTAAAGATTGGGGCATGACTCCGCCCACGGTCAACGCGTACTACCGTTCTTCGATGAACGATATCAATTTTCCAGCCGGCATCCTGCAGCCTCCCTTCTACTCCAATTCCATGGATGATCCGGTCAATTTCGGCGGCATTGGTGTGGTCATCGGTCACGAGCTCACACACGGTTTCGACGACCAGGGCCGTAAGTACGACGCCGACGGCAATCTCCGCGACTGGTGGACTGCCGACGACGCCCATGAATTCGAGAAGCGCGCCGATTGCACTGCCAACGAGTACTCCAGTTTTGTTTCCGTAAAAGACGACAAAGGTGAAGTCAAGCTCAACGGCAAGCTCACGCTCGGCGAAAATACCGCCGACAACGGTGGCCTTAAGCTTGCTTACATGGCGCTCACGCATATCATCGGCGATACGCCGGTCAAGCCCATCGATGGCTACACCGCTGAGCAGAGATTTTTCCTGTCGTTTGGTCAGATTTGGTGCCAGAACGTCACCGATCAGCAGGCGCGCAAATCCGCCCTTACTGATCCTCACTCACCTGGACGCTGGCGCGTGAATGGCGCGGTGCAGAACTCGGCTGCCTTCGAGAAAGCATTCGGCTGCAAGGCCGGACAGCCCATGGTCGCTGAGAATGCTTGCCGCGTGTGGTAATGTGCGTGTGGTGATTCTTGGTTCGAAGCGCGATGCAAGAAAAGACCCTCGGTTGTTATCGCATTGAAGCCAAGCTCGGCGCCGGTGGCATGGGCGTCGTCTACTGCGCGGTCGATACTCGCCTCGGCCGCAAAGTCGCCATCAAAGTTCTCCCCGCATCAGCGGTCGCCAACCCCGACCGCGAGCGCCGGCTCATTCAGGAGGCCCGTGCCGCCTCCGCGCTCAATCACCCCAACATCGTCACCATTTACGAAATCGGCCGCTGCGAGCAGGACGGACAAACCACCAGTTTCATCGCGATGGAGTACGTCCAGGGCAGCACTCTCTCGCAGCTAATTGGTGGGAAGGGACTGCGCCTGCGCGACGCCGTCAAGTATGGTGCGCAGATGGCCGACGCCCTGTCCGCCGCTCACGCCGCCGGAATCGTCCATCGCGACCTGAAGCCATCGAATGTCATGGTCACGCCGCAGGGGACGGTCAAGATCCTCGATTTCGGACTCGCCAAGATCAACGCCGTCACCGAGCCTGACGCTTACGCCGACACTGTCGTCGGAGCTGTCGGACCGCCTACCGAGGAAGGAATGGTCCTCGGCACCGTGGCCTATGTTTCGCCGGAACAGGCCGAAGGCCAGCCGCTGGATGCTCGCTCCGACATCTTCTCCTTCGGTTCGGTTCTGTACGAGATGATTACCGGGCGCCAAGCCTTTCCCGGCGCTACCAAGCTCTCCTCGCTCTCTTCCGTCCTTACGCGCGATCCGCAACCTGTTTCCGCGTCGATTCCTGGCATTCCCCGCGAAGTGGATAGGCTCATAAGCCGCTGCCTGAAGAAAGACCCGGCGCGCCGCTGGCAAAGCACGGCGGACGTGAAGGTCGCGCTCGAGGAGCTCTCCGACGACATCGATGCCGGCCAGATCGAGGAATCAACGCGCGCCCCTGTTGCTCCTGCCCGTTCGCTTAGGTCCAAGCTCGCTTGGCTTGCTCTCGGCATCGTCGCTGGCATGGCGTTCGCGGCTCCGATCACCGCCCGTATTGCGCAGAAGTGGTTTGTCGATCAGCCGCCGGAGTTTCGCCGTCTCACCTTCCGCCGCGGCGACGTCACCTCCGCCAGATTCGCCCCCGGAGGTCAAGTGATCTTCAGTGCCGCATGGGACGGCGCGCAACAAACCCTGTTCTCGATTCTGCCCGGCAGTCGTGAGGCGCGCAATCTCGGCTTGCCGACTGGACGAGTTCTTGCCATTTCTCCTGCCGGCGAAATGGCGATTCTGCTTGGTGAAGGCGCGGAAGGTTCCAGCGGCACGCTGGCGCGCGTGGCTCTGGGCGGAGGCGCGCCGCGGCAGATACTGGAGAACGTCAGCGGAGCGGATTGGGGCCCGGACGGCAACTCGCTGGCTGTGGTGCGCAAGCAGGGAACTACGCAGCGCGTCGAGTTTCCGATTGGTACCGTGCTCTACGAGACCGATGCGCGCCCGCCGCTCTGTCCCCGCGTTTCCTCCGACGGCAAGCTTGTCGCCTTCTTCGACTACGACAAGCAGGCCGAAGACTATTCGGTCAGCGTCGCTGGACCCGATCATCCTCGCCAGATACTGGCTCGCGGCTTTCGCGGCATCGGCGGATTGAACTGGTCTCCCGACGGCAAGGAAGTGTGGTTTTCCGCCGTCCAGACTGGAGCCGATCCCACGCTTTATGCGGTCGATCTTTCCGGTACGCGGCGCACAGTCTCGCAGACAGCGGGATTCATCGTTCTCCAGGATCTTTCCGCCGGACAGGTCCTGATGAACTCGGTGAACTCGCGGCTGGGGATCTCCTTCATCCCGCCAACTGGCGCTCCCGTCGATCTCAGCTGGTTCGATGCCTCGTTGCTCTGCCAGCTTTCCGACGACGGCAGGCTGCTTCTCTTCGAGGAACTGTCCTCGCTGCAAGGTCGCAATCCGGCCATCTATCTGCGCAAGACCGATGGTTCACCTGCCATTCTGCTCGGCTACGGTACTCACTCCACGCTTTCGCCGGACGGCAAATGGGTTCTTACCATTCATCGCGACGCGGGAGTGGCGCAGCTCATGCTGCTGCCCACAGGTCCCGGCGAACCGCGCACTCTGCACACGCCGGAAGTCAGCTACGAAACGGCCGAGTGGTTTCCTGACGGCAAGAAGCTGCTCGTCAATGCCAGCGAGCCGGGCAAGACGGGCCGTTCATGGGTGTATCCGTTGAACAACGAACTGGACAACGAGCTGGACAAGGACGCGTTCAAGCCACTGACGGCCGAAGGCGTGCGCGCCAGTCACGTCTCGCCTGATGGACGGTTCTACATCGTCTCCGATCCGGCTAAAGTCCTGGTTGCGCCAATCGCGGGCGGAACGCCGAAGAAAGTCGCCGAGCTCGAGAGCGGCGAGTCGGTTATACGCTGGAGCGGCGATGGCCGTTATCTATTCCTGAAGAAGATTGCGGGCGCAACTGCGCACATCGTTCGCCTCGACGTTTCCACGGGCAAGAAGGAGATCTGGCATGCGCTTCAGGTCCCCGAGCTGGGCGCGGAATTCATGGAGGTTCCTTCGGCGGTCGCGCTTTCCGCTGACGGTAAGTCGATTGCGGCCGCCTTTCAGCACGACCTCGCCAACCTTTATCTGGTCACAGGTCTGAGGTAAAAGAAGCAGACCTCTCGGCGAGATTCCCGAATCAACAAGATCTCGTGACAATAGGGATCGCGCAGTTATCAGCTTCCAGCAAAACAGAACGAGGGTGCCCCATCCTAGCGCGTTCTGGCGGGTGGCCCGTCCTACCGCGAAGCGAAGGGCGGGGACACTTTGACCTCCGATCCCCCACCACCACTCCCATCCGCACACCTTTGTCCTTTCCCAAAACGGGAAAGACCGGAGGCACCTTCGCCGCGAAAACCCCTCTTGACACCCGACCCTGTCACTTTGAAGAAATCGCTCTCCGAACCCCACTGCTCCATTTTCCAAATGTCGAACCTAACTAGCGATGCATCAATGGCTTGCCCAGCCCATCCTCGAAATGCCCATTTCGCCACTCAACCGTCCAACCCGCCAAATAGCCAAAATCCCGCTCTCCCTAAAAATTGTTTTGTTGGTCTTATCGTACGTACACTCTCGTATGCATAAACAAGGTCCAAGCGGGAGCGTGTTGTACACACAGTATTACCTGCAAAAAAACTCGCGTCTCGAGACTCGAAACTCGAGGACCGACGCTCACGGGGAAACCGGGACAGACGGGACGTTCCCCATTTTTCGCTGCGGGCGGCCGATGAATCCCTTTGCTATCAGAGAAATTTCTTGACTTAAGGAAGTCCGAGTCCCCAACATAGAACTATCCCTCTACGGAAAAGAATAGCTCCTCCGCCCCGGCGGGGAATAAGTTAACTTATTTGCAATGAAGACTTTGGCAGGATTATGAAAGCTAAGTCATTGATTATAAAGTATCGCCCGGCGAAGCCGCACCAGTAACTCATGTGTTTTGAAGACTTTGCCTGTAACTATCGTGCGCTCAATACTTTGGCGGGAATTTCTCCCTAAAGTCTTGATTCTATTAGATACGAGGAGGGGAGGGGGGAGGGGGAGGGGGGAGGGGTACCGACTCGCATCTGCGGGGACAAGTAGGGCGGGGGGAGTTTGCACGCCCTTATGCGCGCTTGCGTTTGGGTTGCAGGTTCAGGGTGCGGACGAGGCGGAAAAGATGATTGGGGTGAACGCCGAGAATCTTGGCTGCGTCGGTGTAAACGCCGTTCGCGTCTTCGATCGCCTTTTCGATCATCGCCTTTTTCGCATCGCGCAGGTTGTCCTGTAGCGCATTGACGGGAGTGCCTGTGGCGGCCGCTCCCTCGAGGATCGATTCGGGCAGATCTTCAGGGAGGATCATTTCGGTGGAGCCGAGCGCCACGGCGCGTTCGATGGTGTTTTCCAGTTCGCGAACGTTGCCGGGCCAGTCGTAGGCGGTCAGGCAGCGTCCGGCTTCGGGAGAAATGCCGACGATGCGGCGCTTCACTTTTTCGGCGCAACGGGCGGCAAAGAAATTGGCGAGCTGCGGAATATCTTTTTTGCGCTCGCGCAGCGCGGGCATGCGCACCGACACCACGTTCAGCCGGTAGTAGAGATCCTGGCGAAAAGTTTTGTTCTCCGATTCTTTCTTAAGGTCGCGATTGGTGGCGGCGATGACGCGGACATCCAGCTTTATCGGCTTGGTGCCACCGACGCGCTCAAACTCACGCTCCTGCAAGACGCGCAAGAGCTTGGCCTGGAGGGGCAGAGCCAGTTCTCCAATCTCGTCGAGGAGAATGGTTCCACCTTCGGCGACTTCGAGCTTGCCCCGCTTCTGCGCCACTGCGCCTGTGAAGGAGCCTTTTTCGTGGCCGAAGAGTTCGCTTTCCAGCAGCGTTTCGGTGATGGCGGCGCAGTTGATGGCGACAAAGGGCTTGGTGGCGCGCGGGCTGTTCTCGTGAATGGCTCGCGCCACCAGTTCCTTGCCGGTGCCACTCTCGCCCCAGATCAGCACCGTGGAGTCGCTGCCGGCGACGCGCCCAATGAAGGTGTGTACGGCTTTGATGGCGTCGCTGTCGCCGATCATGCTGTGCTGGATGCCGATCTCTTCCTGGAGGCGGCGATTCTCGGTGTGCAGCCATTCGAGTTGCCGCAGGTTCTCGATGGCGAGCGCGGCGACGCTGCCGAGCGCCGTCACGAGCTGCAGAAGGTTGGTGTCGAAGCGAGCGCTGGCTGCCATCGCATCCAGGTAAATTGCGCCCAGCAACCGCCGGCCCTGCACTTCCAGGGGAACCGCCAGCACGGAACGCACACTCCCAATCATCAGGCTGTCTGAACTCTTCAGCTGTTTATCTTCGCGAATGTCGCCGCTGAGCACGGCCACACGATCGCTGATGACCTGATTGAGGATGGTGCGGCTGACTGCCATCTTCTGCGCCGGTCCTTCTCCGCGCTTCCATCCCATGGCGAAGGTCGGTTCCTCGGATCCTTGATCGATGAGGAAGATGGCGGCGTGATCGGCGGGAGCGACCTCGATCATGGCCTCCAATACCTGCTTTTCGAGCGCGGCGAGATCGCGGACTGCGTTTACGGTGCGGCTGAAGTTGAGCAGCACCTTGAGGTCGCGGACGGTGCGTTCGGTGGCGGGCAAATCCTGGCCGGTGCGCGGCGGACGAAGATAAAGAGTATCTTCCTGCCGCAGGACAATGGTTGAGTTGGGTGTGTCTGAATCGTAGTGCTGGACCGTCTTCGGGGCATAGGAATCGCTGCCAGCTTCACGGAAGACAAACAGGGACTGGCCGACTCGGATTTCGTCTCCAGGCTGGAGGACGTGATCGGAAACTTGTACTCCGTTGACGATGGTGCTGTTGCGGCTCTCGCGGTCGCGCAGGTGGAACTGCTGCCCCTGTTTGTAGATGGAGCAATGGCGGCGCGAGGCGGTGGCGTCGAGTACGGCGATCTGGTTGGTCGGCTCCCGGCCGATAAAGACCTCTTCCTCGGTGAGGACGAAGATCTCGCCCTGGCGAGGGCCGCTAAGCGCTTCCAAGTGAGCGGGCTGGGTCGTCAAGGCCGGTGTTTTGGGGTCGGACTGCATGCCACCTGAGTATAACGACCGCGAACAGCATGCTCAACCTAACATCGTTGTTAGGTCACCTAACATTTCGGTTAGGTGGGGCGTGGGCCTGCGGCTGTGGAAAAGGTGGCTTTAATCCGACGCAGGGGCGGTTGTCTTTTATATTCATT
>Ga0326728_10027052_pt1 | contig 10073 bp, 8 predicted proteins | sample MB3enrmetagenome_FD_207602 | JGI IMG/M metagenome (GOLD analysis project Ga0326728, IMG submission 207602) | Lab enriched peat soil microbial communities from McLean, Ithaca, NY, United States - MB31MN | ecosystem: Environmental > Terrestrial > Soil > Wetlands > Peat | place: USA: New York... | reverse complement strand
GATCCTGGGGCTTTTAGGAAAGCCGATCTTCCTGCAGCTATGGCCCAAGAGGCCTCCTGCCTTCGGTTAGCCCAATGGGATTGAGTAGATTTGTTGGAGAAGCTTGACTTTTATTTACCTAAAGGTAAGCGATTTGTTTGTCAATAACGAAGTGGAATTGTGAAAATCATTTTTCTAAGGGTTACCATTTGTAATCTGGAATAGCGATGTGGATACTCGCCTTGATGACTTCAGGAAGAACTGTTCAAAGGAAACTCCCTTTAACGAACCCTCGACCTATCCTACCGAATGAAGGGTAGGTAGGGGAGGACAAGGCAGGGAAACAAAGGGTAATGGATTAGGGGGTACAGGAGGCCACTCCTTTTTCTTTAAGTGATTTTTTGTTACCCAAATCATGGGAGGTTTGATGTCCAAAAACCCCTTTGATTATCGCTCATTCGATCACCATTTGGGTAACAAAAGGTACAGAAATATGACCCAAATTTTGCCTTTAGAACTGGGGTAGGTCAGAACCTACGGATCATCACTCCTGGACGATCTCCAGGGTCTACGATTTCAGATAAAAATCGAGCATTCAACCTCAACATATCAAAATCAAATCGTAGCATTTATGGAGGGTCAAAAACAGAAGATATATAGCAGATATCGAAACCACCGGGTCCATCTTCACCCGGTGAATTGCCTCAGGAAGTCACGGCCTGTTCGTCGCACCCACCACCGCGACGTGCGGCCAACTGTTTAACCATTAATCCAATCTCCTTCTCCAGCTCGCCCAGTGCGCCTGGCTTCCCGGATGGAGGGAAGGGTAATGGGTTGCCTTCCTGCAGGGAGCACATGTTTTTTACGAGATGCTCGACCTTCCGAATTATTCCGGCGTTAAAAAGATACCAGGCGACAAGGCGCGTCCCCAACCCTACCACTAATGTGAGGAATACAGCCAAATAGTCGCGGCGTCGAATAGCATTGATCTCCTGAACTCGTTGGGTGAGTAACCGCCAATCTGCGGTTTGGGTGGCACCTATGTTAGCCCGTATTTGATCCATTAAATATTTTCCGAGCGTGAGGTGGTTAAATATCACGTCGTTGGATGTGTCCGGCAAGGTGGCGTAACGCTCTTGCCAGGCAAGGTCTGACATCTGTCGGTCGATCAAGCCCTGCAAGACACTCAGCATGTGTAGCTTCTTAATACGCAAATTATCTCCCGGCTCCGATTCCGCCAAAGCACGCATCTGCGACATGGCGACAGGGAGTTTTTGCGATGCGGTGGCATAAGGTTGCAAAAACTCTTCATGCTTGGTGAGGAGGTAGCCACGCATCCCGGTTTCAGCATTAACCATCAACGTAAGGACTTCATTTAAACTTGCGACTGTCCGAAACTGACGTTGGATGGCAGCTTCAATCCTGGCGTGTTGGTAATGGCCAAAAACGGCCAAGAGGGCAGAGACTATGACAGCAAGCAAAGGGAGGGCTACTTGTATTTTGCCTTGGAGGTGCAATGACACACGTTGCCATAGTTGGGTCGCTGGCCGAACGAACTGTTTAGCTACGCTCAAAATCTTTTGAACCATCATCTTGCCTCCGCCAATATCTTTCTAATTTTTGACAGTTTTGATGATTGAACCTGTGGACTTCTTCTTGTCTCGGGAACAAGCAAGAAATATACTATGAAGGCCAATGCTGCGATAATGGCCAAGAACAGAAATCCTGCGTTGAATCCCCATGCGTTCACGATATATCCTGACACCAGATTGCTGAGCGAGGCACCGATACCCTGAGCCGTTGCAATGGCTCCCAACGTGAGATTGTATCGTCCGGTCCCTTGGGTCAAATCGGCTACCACAATGACCGATAACACTCCGAAAATTCCCGCTCCGATCCCATCAAGCAGCTGCACCGAAATAATGAAGGAAGGATGGCTGCTCAGGGTGTAAAGAAGACCCCGGATAGGGAGAACGGCAAACCCTATCAAGAAAACGGGTTTCCTGCCCCACCTGTGCCCAAATTTACCGGACAAGAAGGCCACGGGGACCATAACCGTCTGAGCAGCCATGATGCATGCCATCATGTTGATGGAAGCGAAGGTTTCGTGGTTCCGGGTGAGCAACTCTCCGGCCAAAGGCAGCATTGCCGCATTGGCGAAATGAAACAGAGTTACTGCCAACGCGAAGGCGATGATTTTTCGATCAGTAAATATGTCTCTGACACTCGAAGCAGTCACCCTATCCGGCGTAGTCTTTGGTATCGCCGCCCGGGCTCGAAGGTAATCAATCTCATCCTTTCGGATGAACAACACCGAGATAATGCTGGCTCCTGCAACAATCGCGACTAAATAAAAAATCCATTGCTGTCCGAAGACATACCCGGCTACGCCGGCTGACAGAGCAGTAGCGACGTTCCCTGCATGGTTGAATACTTCGTTTCGTCCGGTCCGAAGATCGAATTTCTGTTGAGATACAATGCCCAAGGAGATTGCGGCTATAGCTGGAGGGAAAATAGCCGCTGCAATTCCATTGAGGACTTGTGCGGTACAGAGAAAGTAGAAGTTAGGGAAGATCGTTATGCCAGTGCAGCTAAGGCCCACCAGCAATGCAGCCATAACGATCAATAAGCGTTTCCCTTTGATAAAATCAACCAACGCTCCGCACGGGGTTTCTGCAAGGAGACTGGCAATTCCCATGATGGACATCGCCACCCCGATCTTGGCAGGGTTCCAGTGGAGGTCGGCCAGTAGATAAGTTGCCAGGAATGGACCAACACCGGCACGCACGTCGGCAAGAAAAAAATTGAGAGAATCGAGAGCGATAAGGCTCTGCCTGCTTGCTCCTTCGACATAGGACCATGATCCCACTTTCTTCAAGATAGCCTTCCCTGTCATACCCACCCCCATGCCAAGAGAGCCCATAACATGAACACACCAACAACCGTAGTGATGATCGTTATTGGCACACCGGCCCAAAGGAAATCCGTGAAGCGAAGCCGGGCTTTCTGTTGCGCTCCTTGAGCCACGATGACGTTCGCCACACTCCCGAAGAGAGTAAGATTTCCAGCAAAGGTGCTCGTCAGAGCAAGTAGAAGCCAAACAAATTTAGGATTACTCATCTGTGCAACCCAATGGCTGGCAATAAGCACAAACGGCACATTGGAAAAGAGGTTGCTCCCAATGATGGTCGCACCGCTGATTTGTGCAATGCTTGAGAACCGAACCTCTGTACCAATGTGGTTAATCCAGGTGCTCAGCAATTCGCGGTCTGCCTTCACAAAACCCTGTACAACTACGAAGAGACCGGCAAAAAAGAGAAGCAATGACCAGTCCACTGCTTTCAACGCCGCCCGTGGAGGACGGTTTGCCCATATGAGCAACACCACGGCTGCTGCCAGTGCGGCAACGTCCATCGGCGCACCGACCAAGAAGGCCATGATGAGTCCGCCGAATGCACACACGCTCTTGACTGCGAGTCCTTGTTGCACTGCTCCCTTTGGAGCTACCGTCTGCTTCCATTGCAGGACTGCAGTGGCCAGTGACCTTCGATAGAGGATCTCAAGCATCAACCAGTTCATGGTCAGGCATATCAGGCCGATGGGCACCATGCGGAAAGCGAAAGCCGACCACCCCCAGCCAGAAGCATGCCCTATGATGATATTTTGTGGGTTACCTGTGAGCGTCATAACGCTGCCGATGTTCGTACTGGTTGCAAGTGCAAGTAAAAAGGGAGTCGCAGGAATTCCTGCCGCTGCAGTCATTTCTAAGAGCAGAGGCGTGGCCAGTAAACAAACAGTGTCATTTAACATGACTGCCGATGCAATGCCCGAGCTAAAAACAACGAAAGCTAAGAGCACATGGGGATTGCGACAGCGGTTTAGCGCTTTAAGAGCCAGCCACGTAGGCAATCCACTTTGCCCCAGAACAGCCAGCAGAACCATCATGCCAAACAACACTGCCAATGTGCTGAGGTCCAGAGCAACAGCTGCCTCGTGTCGGGTAAGAGCTCCCGTCATCACCATCAAAACAGCCCCTAACAATGCAGCTGTCGGACGATCTAACTTGCGCGGGCCATTCTCTCCCAACGAAATGAGCAAATAGGTCACAACGAAAATGACTATTGCCAGATGCATTTATAGACTCCTCGTTATAAAAAGCTTGACCGATGCCAGCGTTGCCTACAGAGGTAAAGCCTCTGGAGCCCGGCCTGCTTCCTCCTGCCCAGATTGAGCATCCGCCAGAACCCGACTCATCCCGACCTCTTTCGGCTTGGGGAGAGGGGGTCCCGGACGAAGGCTACCTATTGCAATGCTGCATCTTGAAAGGCTTTCCAGTCAGGAAGAATGGAGCCATTCCCGCCGTGGACGCCAATGCTAGCAACAACGGCTTTGTTGAGAGTTAAATCCACAATCCATTGACCCTCCTTGCCCAAATGGACAGACGCAACCTCCAGCCTCGGAATAGCCTCTTGAACGATCTTTGTCGGCTGCCCCTGTGAAGCAAATACCCCCTGGACTATAACGTCCTGTCCTTTAGTCATGATCTCACCGGTGGCGGGGTTCAGCTTTACCCTGGATACGATTGTTCCGTTTAAGACCAGAGTCACATCCAATATTTGTTCTCCCCGTTTTCCCGTTTTTACAATGGTCTTTCCAGCTGTTATGCTGGGCAAAGCAGCCTTCACCGCCGTTATCGCCTGTTCTGCCGTTATTACGGGCTTGATGTAAGAGCCCATTCCTCCGCCTTTCTTTCCGGGCTGTGCCCCCGCGAAAGTGGCCCACAGCATAGTTAGCGCCAAGACGATGACCGTTACCAATGATGCCGAGTTGATCTTGTTTTTCATTTTTCCTACCTCCCAATGTTTTTTATTTACGAACGCACTACCCCGGGACTAGAAGCTAATCAATCTCATCCTTATAGATAGAGGGGTATTAGGGGTTGACCTGTGGCTCCAATCTCCCTGACCTCCAAACAGCGGCCGAATTCATTCTCCGTTCCATATCCCCTCGCGGAAATAGCTTGACCAATTTTCAATAGAATGCTCAGTTGCACCCCCACATGAGGGGGCACGCGAAGAATGCTTCCGTCGTCCAACACCGCACCGCTTGGCTCCCCGCGGGACGCGAAGAGTAAGGTGACAATCTTGCCATCTGCTTGCAACGGTTTGCGATTTGCCGCGCGCACTTCCGGTGGGAGTGGCAGCTGACCCCGGGGCGGAAATGATTCTGAGACAGACTTCCCCGTGCCCGTGTTGGCGATAGCAAAGGCTCTGAAGACGTATGCGTTTTCGTGTTGACCTTGGACGGATACAGTGTCTTTCGGTTTGATAGCACTCGTCAAATCTGTGCTCATATGTGGTGGAAAATTCACCTGGGATCCATCGACCAGAAGGAGGCCATCCACTTCGCCGTCAGGATTCATGAGATATTGTCTTACCGTTCCATTCAACGTTTCAACGGTTTGTGGGTTTGGTGAAGGAGGTTGGGCGAAACCGGTCATTAGCGAAAACCGGCCCGTAAATAGCGCACCGAGAATTGCACACATAACCAACAACTTACGAAATAGCCTTTTCACACTTTTCATGGATTTCTCCTTTCCGCGGAAGCATTGTCCGCACGTTCATTTGTTCAATTCCTATCTCATTTTCTGTGCCAACTATGGAAGTGCTGGAAAACGCTGGAAAGGAAGAGGTTTTACTCAAAAGCGGGTCGAGTGGGTCGTCAGCAAAGCTGACGCATCTTGTAAGGAAACCTTACGAATGGAAAAGTTTGTTCCGGGCCGAAGCGCCCTCAGTGGTCGAGGCCGTGTTCTTCAAGTTTGGAATATAGCAATTGACGGTTGATGCCCAAACGGCGGGCAGCTTCCGTGCGGTTTCCGCCGGAGGCTTGCAATGCTCGTTGGATAAGCTTTTTTTCCAGACGCGCGATAGCCGAGTGGTAGTCGAGTTGGAGCAGTTCCTCCATTGACTCGGCAAAGGCCGGCGTCTGACTCAATTGCAAATCGTCTTGGCCAATCACCGGTCCGCGCACACTCAGGATTAAATTACGCATCAGGTTCTCCAACTCCCTCACATTGCCCGGCCACGGATACTCCAACAAGGTTTTTGCCGCCGCCGTGCTCAGTCTCTTGGGATTTTGCGATTGTTGGAGGAAATGTTCCGCCAGCGCCAGGACGTCCGAACCGCGCTCGCGCAAAGGAGGCAAGGCAATGGGGAACACATTCAACCGATAGAACAAATCTTCGCGGAATTTTCCCTCATGCACCAGGTTGACCAGATCACGAAGCGTTGCAGCGACAATACGAACATCAACTTTCTGCGCGCTGCTTCCTCCCACCGGCATCACCAGGCGATCTTCCAACACGCGCAGTATTTTGGCTTGCATCGGCAGGCTCATGTCGCCAATTTCATCAAGGAATAACGTTCCACCGTCGGCTTCCTTGAAGCGGCCCATGCGTGGGTGCACCGCTCCGGTGAAGGCACCCTGCACATGGCCGAACAACTCACTTTCCAGCAAGTCCGCAGGAATTGCCGCGCAGTTCACCGGGACAAACGGTTTCTCTGCCCGCTCGCTGTGCCGGTGAATCGCACGCGCCACCAGTTCCTTGCCCGTGCCGGTCTCGCCCAAGATCAAGATCGTCGCGTCACGGTTTGAAGCCGCAAGGCCAATGCGCTTTTGGACTTCCCGCATACATGGAGACGAGCCGATCATTTCACCTGATTCGCCGGCTGGGAAGGGAGCACTCCTCTCCATGGGGCTTGGCCGTGCCAGCGCGCGTTCCAGCACCGCCTTTATGTCATTGCGCGCCACTGGTTTGGTCAGATGATCGAACGCGCCAAGCCTCATCGCCTCGATGGTGTTGGTACTGTCGGCAAATGCCGTCAGGATAATCACCGGGATTTCCCGATGTTCTATATTTTCCTTTATTCGTTTCAGGACTTCGAGGCCGTCCAGACCAGGCATTCGCAAGTCGAGGAAGACGAGTGTGATATCACTTTCGATCTGATTCAAGCCTACTTCACCGGTCGCCGCAGTCAATGCTTCATGGCCGAGGTCGGTCACCGTCTCCGCCAGTCCCGCACTAAACGCGGCATCATCGTCTATAATTAAGATTTTTGACATGGAAGTTCGATTTCAAAACGCGCGCCGACAGGACTGTCCACGCAACGCAAGGTTCCGCTGTGCGCCTCGACGATTTCGCGGGCGATTCCCAATCCCAATCCGCCGCCTTCGGACCGCGTTGTATACAAGGGTTCAAAAATGGTCTCCCGTTGTTCAGGAGGGATGCCCGGGCCGGAATCTTCCACAATCATGTGACAAAGCGAACCACGCGCATCAATTGTGACTTTAACCCATCCGGCGGGAGGCGTGTGTTGCAAGCTGTTCAAAATGAGGTTATCCACAGCGCGCGCCATACGCAGCGCGTCAAAGCGCCATTCGACGTCTGGCGCTTCTCCCGTCAGTGAAACACTTCCTTGCTCGGCTCGTTCGCGCAAAGCCTCAATCCGTTGCGCCAGCCAAGAGCGGAGATGAACGGAGCCAAACTTCAACTCGTCCAGCCGCGCGACTGCGAGCAACCGTTCGAGCAAATCGTCGAGGCGGAGAATTTCCGGCAGTATAAATTCCAACGCCGCCCTGTGGTGTTCGGTGGATTTGGCCAAAGCATTTTCGGCCCGCAGACGCATTGCGGCGATCGGATTGCGAATTTCATGGGCGACTTCCGCCGCCATGCGCCCCAGCACTGCTACCCGATCTGCTTTGGTTAGGTTCCGGCTCAGCTCATAAGATTCTTCACGAGACTTCTTCAGCTTGCTGTTCAATCGGTTCAATGCTATGATAATCCTGTCCAACTCGACTTGGCCTGTTTCGGGAAGGGGTGGCAGTTCTTCGACTGGAGCGGCGGCGATGGATTTTTCCAGCAAAACAATGCGGCGCGACCACCGCTGCAAGAACCACAACAACCAAATGCCCGACGCAAGCGCGAAAGTAAACAAAATTGCCAAACCCACCGTCAATCTCTGGTAAGCCGCTCCCGCGCTGACATGTGCGCGCGCCATCGTCCACGCCGCCAGCATCTGCTCCGAACCTCCTACAGGACGGGCGCACAAAATAAGTGACTCAGTTTGACCATCAAAACGTTGCTCCTGCGGATTGCGGTTTTGTATCGCGTCTGCGGCCACTTTTGCGATGCGCCCTTCCTCGGCTTGCGGCACATCCTTTTTGGGCACTTCGCCTTCATACGTCGGATAGGCGTAGGCAACAAAACCGCCACGCTCACTCCAAAAACCTCCCTCGACGCCCTTGTAATCCGCCAGAGCAAGCTGAACAATCAGTCCCAGTTCACGCCGTTTCTGGTCCTCGGAGAAATCCTTGTGAGGTAGATTATAAGTGGCGAGGTAAACATCGAATCGCTGTTGCATCGCACGACTTGCGCGCAATACCTCTGTCTGCACGGATTTGATCTGCGCACTCACGCCCAATCGGAAAAGCCCCGTCATCAAAACGGCGAGCGCCAGGCAGATGATTACGATCAAGAGCCAAAGTCCGACTAGTGATGTTCGTAATGATACTTTCACCATCTATTCCTCTACGCGGATTCGTCGCCTTTTTCAATGAACTTCCAGTAATGCTCCCTAAAAAAATCATATCAAGCCTTCACATAGAAAACAAGCGCCAAATTGGTATCAGATTGCCTACCCCCCTCGTTCCTCTCCGAATGCTTCCAATGATTCTCCCAATTCTCGATGTAGGCCTTTGCAAGTTGCCTTGACCTTGCTCCATAATTTTATGTCGACGTCTCTTAAGATGTAGTCTATGCAACCATCCCTAACATTTGGCGGATATCTTGCCTACACTTTGACCAAGCTGAAGATATCTGGTTGAAATCTGCAATAGGAAGAGAAGAAAGGCAGTTCGTTGAAGAAAGTGAGGGTGAGGAATTTGTACTATCCAAAATGCCGCAAAGATTCGTAATCACGGGTCAAATCCCCCCGGCGACCATCTGTTGATATATTTGGTTCATGTTCTGCACGTACTCCTCTAATGGCATAAGTGGACGACTGATAGCAGCTAAGGTCTGGCTCGACATCTTGCCCTCCTTGACCAACTGATGGCCAGCCTCCCTTGCTGCCTCGAATATATCATTGATTGGAATGCCTCTGGACGTCATTATCTTCAAGGATGAGCTATGAGGCCGCAGTAATGCTCCTGCAAATTCTCGATTTATATTCCTACATCTTGCTTTCACGTGAGCAAGCATTGGATCAAAGTTGTCCATCTCCCAGTAGCCGCAACTGGATACCAACACTACTTTACCTGCGTCGCTATCTTTCCTTCGACGTTTATAGCAATGACCATTGCGCAGCTCGAATAAAGGATTCGCGAGAGGAACTGTTCGTTCCCAAAGGCATTTCAGAGAACCAGCTATACCATCGACATACACCGGTGTCGCAAATACTTGGATGTTTGCCTCAACAAGCTTGGGAAGTAACATCTCCATGTCGTCTTTCTGGAAACATTTGCCCGGTGTCTTGATCTGACAGTTGAACTCGCCTTGGCATGGCTTAATGTTGAGCTGCTTGGTGTAGTAAACTTCGACTTCAGCTCCTGCTTCTCTCATCCCATCCAAGAAAGGATTTAAGATAGCAGCCGTATTGCTCTTGTCCATCATGGGACTTGCGTTGATTGCAATTGCTTTCATTTTCGAATCCTCCCATCTATTCAAATCTAACATTATTTTTTATGCTGCTTCCACATTTTCGTAACTCTTAAACCAAGTTGTAGTGGATCGTCACTTTAAGCTCATGCTGATTAGAGGATTAGAAGTGGGCCATACATTTAGGCTTTCCCGATATTTAAGATAATCCCAAATATCCTTCCTGTATCGAATTTCAACCTTAAACTCCTCTTCAAAACTAACCAGGTCAACAATTAGATTTCCTACCCTAATTAGGTGGTCATCAGGTGGTGACCTGCCCCCCGAAAATTGGTCCAGGGGATGAGTTAGAATAGGACTGAGAATAAATATAGGGGGTCAGGATGAAGAAGAAGGGGTTTAGTGCAGAGCAAATCATCGGGAAGCTGAGAGAGGCAGA
>Ga0326728_10027048_pt1 | contig 10074 bp, 11 predicted proteins | sample MB3enrmetagenome_FD_207602 | JGI IMG/M metagenome (GOLD analysis project Ga0326728, IMG submission 207602) | Lab enriched peat soil microbial communities from McLean, Ithaca, NY, United States - MB31MN | ecosystem: Environmental > Terrestrial > Soil > Wetlands > Peat | place: USA: New York... | reverse complement strand
CAAACGGCGGCGTAAGGAACGCTGCTCAGGCAATGGAACTGTTGAAAAAAACGTGCGCCGACGGAGTTGGCATCGCAAGAGGAGCACTGGGTAACCCTTGGATTTTCAGGCAGTTGAAGACAGGCTCAAGTGGCGGCTTCAATGAAAAGCCTGCTTTTGAGGAGGTCTTAAGGACGGCATATGAACACGCCAGACTGTCGAGCGATTTGAAAGGTGAACGGGGAATCATCGAGATGCGAAAACATCTGTGCTGGTATCTTCAGCAAACACCGGGCACAAAGGAGCTCAGGCAAAAAGCGTTCAAGATTGGCAACCTCGATGATGTGGCCGACCTGCTCGCAAACGCCGTCCATAAATCCCGTCAAATTGTCGTAGACGGTATAACCCCGTGTGCCTAACCCCCTCGTTTGATTCCATCGGGAGGAAATACCCACGCCCTCACTCATCCCCCTTTTCTAACGATAGGTCGCCAAATGGTGAAGGAATCTCCTTCCACACGTGCTCAACCTCCTTTAAAAGGACTTAGTTAGGGAGCGCGCCCCGACCTCGGCACGTCGTTCTCCCCCTAGTAATTGGGAATACGCTCCTCCCGCTTCAAAATAGCTTTCAGCAACGAGACACTGTGCCCAAGCTGAACAGAGGCTTCTTCCTTACTCTCCTCCTCAAGTTAATAGCGTAATTTTTACACGGGAAAAAAATTCCCGAAATTTCCAGTGGATTTCCAATGGCCAACAGAAAACTTACCGATAACAAATTGTTGCGCCTTTTTAGGGCCGGCAGCTCAGTAAAGGAAATTGCAGAAAAGCTCGGCGTGGGTGCCCCTGCAGTATGTAAGCGCCCGAAAGCCCTTCCGAAAAATCAGCCACTGCTTTTCACTCAGTCCTCAGTCCTCGGTCCTCAGTCCTCGGTCCTGGGTTTTTTAAAGAATCTCATCCAGCTCGATTTCGGCCACCACCGGAGTATGGTCGCTGGGATTTGCCTGGCCGCGTAAATCGGCATCCACCTTGCAATCTAGAGATGCCTTGGCCACGGGCTCGGTCGCCCTTATATGGTCCAGCCTCCAACCCAGGTCTCTGTCAAAGCTTTTGGGCAGCCGGTAGTCCCAGAAAGTGAACTGGCGGGTTTCCGGATGGTGCTTTCGGAAAAGGTCGACAAAGCCCCAGGAAGCCACCTCGACAAGCGCTTTCTTTTCCAGAGGGTGGAATCCGATTTTGCCCTCCATTCTCTTGGGGGAAAAGACGTCCATCTCCTCGGGTGCAACATTGATGTCGCCCAGCCAGATTATCGGATCGTGCGGCTTATACTCCCTGTTGAAAAGGCTTCTTAGCCTGGAGAAAAATTCCAGTTTGATCTGGAAGGCAGGATGATCGGGGCTTGTGCCCATGGGGACGTAAGTATTGAAAATCCAGATTCTATCGATTTTCGCAGCGATCAGTCTCGCCTCAGTGTCCGAACCGCCGTCGCCGAACCCTCGTCTGACTGCCTCGGGTTTGCGCACGCTGAGAATTGCAACTCCATGAAATGACTTCTGCCCGCAAACGCTCGCCTCGTACCCGGCTTCACGCAGTGAATCCAACGGAAACTCCTCATCCTGGCACTTTATCTCCTGGAGGCACAAAACGTCGGGCCTGTTTTTTTCCAGCCAGGAAAGGACTACGTGCTGGCGGGACCTGATGCCGTTCACATTGAACGTAGCTATTTTCCACTTCATAAGGGTGACCTCTACTTCGAAATTCTAAAAGAATACTATAGCTTAAACCCTGCTGCAGCGGCTTCTTATATTATACAATCTAAATAAGGTCTTGCTGGACTACTCGGAACATGTTAAAAAATTCTGTTAAATAAAATTCGCACTCCCCTTTTACCTTTTGGTGTCCGGCCGGTGGCGGCAGGATGCAAAGGGGCGGAGGCAAAACCAGAAGGAGCTGACCTATGGCAGTAGTCGGTATGAAACAGTTGCTGGAAGCAGGGGTCCATTTCGGTCACCAGACCCGCAGATGGAACCCTAAAATGAAACCTTTTATCTTTGGCGCTCGCAATGGGATTTATATCATAGATCTGCAGCGCACCGTCAGGCTTTTCAATACTGCTTACCAATTCGTAGTCGATTCGGTGGCCTCAGGCGAAAGCGTTCTTTTCGTCGGCACCAAACAGCAAGCCCGTGACACCATCCAGGAAGAAGCCGACCGCTGTAGTATGTACTTTGTCAACCAGCGATGGCTGGGCGGGATGCTCACCAATTTCAAAACAATCAAGCAAAGAATCGACCGTCTCAAAGAACTCGATTCCATGGTCGAAGACGGAAGTATCAACCGTTTTCCGAAGAAGGAAATCCTCGGGCTTCAACGCGAACGTGAAAAGCTTGAAAGGAACCTGGGCGGCATCAAAAAGATGAACCGGCTTCCCGGCGCAATCTTCGTGGTGGATACTCAACGTGAAAATATCGCCGTGATGGAGGCAAACCGCCTCGGCATTCCGGTTGTAGCAATTGTTGATACAAACTGTGACCCCGACGTTATCGACTACCCTGTTCCTGGAAATGACGATGCAATCCGGGCGATTCGCCTCGTTACGTCAAAAATAGCAGACGCCTGCATAGAGGGTCGGGACAAATTCTCAGAGGTTCAGCAGGCCGAGGTGGACAAGGGAATCGAACTGGAGGAAGTCCCGGCCGGACAGATTCTGGGACAGGAGGAAAAAGGTCCTGTGGTAGAAATTATAAACCCTGTGCAGACCGAGCAGGGGGAAGAGTAGCAGAAGGCTGTTTGCGCGGCCGGGGCAAAGGAATTTGAGGCTCCTCTCCTTCCACATGAGAGACCAGAGCAGGCCAAAACCCGGATGCGAACGCAAAGGCTTTATTTACGGACAAGCCCCAAGTCACAAAAACCCGAATTGGAAATTTTGAAAATTTAAAATATATTCAATCTGTTATACAGGAGGAAGAATTGGAAATCACATCGGGGATGGTAAAAGAACTCAGAGAAAGAACCAATGTGGGTATGATGGATTGCAAGAAAGCGCTCCAGGATGCGAGCGGTGATATGGAGAAGGCAGTCGACTTGCTGCGCCAAAAGGGACTTGCCAAGGCAATGAAGCGGGCCGGCCGTGAAGCCACTGATGGTCTGATTCACTCCTATATCCACAGCGGCGGGAAAATCGGTGTTCTGGTCGAAGTAAACTGCGAGACCGATTTCGCCGCCAAGAGCGAAGATTTCGGTGAGTTCGTACGAAATGTTGCCCTGCAGATAGCGGCTGCAAACCCCCTTGGGATTACTCCCGAAGACATACCACAGGATATAATTGAACGCGAACGTGCTATTTACTTTGCTCAGGCAAAGGAATCCGGAAAACCGCAAAATATTTTTGAAAAAATGGTTGACGGGAAAATGAGGAAATTCTACGAAGAGAACTCACTCTTGAATCAAAAATATATTCGCGACCCGGAGAAGACCATCCAGGATTACTTGAATGAGTTGATTGCAAAAGTGGGCGAAAAAATAGAGGTTCGCCGGTTTTGCAGATATCAGCTAGGTGAATAGACCGAAGAGGGATGGCTGAAAACGGAAAACAGACTCGGAAGTCGCGGGTGCGTGGAGTTGGTTTTTCTCCATCCTCTGCCCTCCGACCTCTGTATGAGAGTAAACCCTGTGATTGTCGAAAACGATAAGCCGGTTTACCGTAGAATACTTCTTAAACTTAGCGGCGAAGCGCTAATGGGGGCCCAAACGTATGGGATAGACTCCGGAGTGTTGCAGGATATCGCTGAGCAGATCTCAGAAGTTCACAGGCTGGGTACGCAGATTGCCCTCGTAATAGGAGGCGGAAACATCTTTCGCGGAATTTCAGCCGCATCGAAGGGAATGGATCGTTCCACTGCTGACTATATGGGCATGCTTGCAACCGTGATGAATGCAATTGCAATGCAGGATGCTCTGGAAAAATTCGGGGTCGACACCAGGGTCCAGTCTGCAATTGATATGAAAGAAGTCGCCGAACCCTTCATCCGGCGCAGAGCTATACGGCATTTGGAGAAAGGTCGGATCGTAATTTTCGCGGCCGGTACCGGGCTTCCTTTCTTTACCACGGACACGACCGCCGCGCTTCGGGCCAGCGAGATCGGGGCCGAAGTCCTGATGAAGGCAACCAAGGTGGACGGTGTCTATGAGGCCGATCCGGCAAAAAACCCTCTTGCTTTGCGTTATGAACGCATCAGTTTTTCCGAAGTCCTCAACCGGAACCTCAGGGTAATGGATGCCACGGCCATTTCACTGGCCAGAGAAGAGAAGATGCGCATTATCGTTTTCAATCTCAATGTGAGGGGCAACATCAAGAGCGCCGTTTTAGGCAAGTCGATAGGGACAGTGGTGGAGGAAACCTGTTATGCTCGATGAGATTTATCTCGACCTTGAGGACCGGATGGATAAGGCAGTGGAAGCCTTGGAGTCCGAGTGTAAAAGACTAAGAACGGGAAGAGCTTCCATCTCGCTCGTTGATGGGATCAGGGTCGACTATTACGGATCTACAACGCCGCTAAGCCAACTTGCCACTCTGACTGTGCCCGATCCGCGCACTATAGTAATTCAACCATGGGACACCTCGGTAGTTGGCGAAATTGAAAAAGCCATACTGAAATCAGATCTTGGGCTCACGCCCATGAACGATGGCAAGGCCGTAAGGATCAATATACCGCCGCTGACGGCCGAGCGGCGTCGCGACCTGGTCAAAGTTGTTAAGAAAAGAGCAGAGGAATCGAAGGTTGCGGTGAGAAATATTAGACGAGACATGAATGAAAAGATAAAAGATCTGAAGAAAGACAAAAAAGTGTCGGAAGACGAGCAGTTTCGAGCTCAAGAGGAAATTCAGAGGGTCACCGACGATTACGTGAAAAAGATCGACGCAGTTTGCGGCGCTAAAGAAAAAGAAATCCTGGAAACCTAAATGGAACTCGATTCGGGGCGCCTGCCTCGGCATGTGGCCATCATCATGGATGGTAACGGCCGGTGGGCCATGCGAAAAGTCAGGAACCGAATTTTCGGGCACAAGAAGGGTGCAGAGAGTGTGCACTCGATTGTCAGCTGTTGCCGTGAATTGGGCATCCGCTATTTGACTCTCTACGCTTTTTCCAAGGAAAACTGGAATCGACCTCAAAAAGAGGTAAAAGCACTCTGGGAGTTGCTCCAAAAATATATCAAATCGGAACTCCCCGAACTCATGGATAAACAAATACGATTGCAGCATATCGGCGACGATGATGGTATCCCGGTGCGCGTGATTGAGCAGCTTCGCGCCGCCGAGACTAAAACTGCCCGATTTGACAAGCTCGTCCTGACTCTCGCCATTAACTACGGCGGCAGACAGGAGATCACTCGGGCAGCAAGACTTCTCGTCGCCGATGCAATGAATGGAGGACGCGCAGCAAACGAGCTGTCTACAGAGCTTTTTTCGCGCTATCTCTATGGCGCCGACCTTCCCGATCCTGACCTAGTCATCAGAACCGGCGGGGAAATACGGGTGAGCAACTTTCTGCTCTGGCAGATCGCTTATGCCGAACTTTATTTTACAGAGGTTTTGTGGCCTGATTTCGGGAAGGCGGACTTCATAGATGCGCTAAAGGAATTTCAGAGAAGAGAGCGACGATTCGGGCGCACCAGCGAGCAGGTCAAGGAGCGCCGGGACCCGTCGGTCTTAAATGAGGTCACTGAAACGGAAATTGCTCTGTCAGGTTCAAGCTTGCGATAGGGTCCCTTTCGATGACTTTAAAAAGGTAACTTTGAGATCAAGTCCCCACTTCCAGCGATGGATTACCGGCCTGTTGATTGGCCTGCCGGTTGTCGTATGCGTGGTCGCGGGTCCTCTCTGGACTTTGTGGCTGCTTGTTAGCCTGGCGACCTTAGTCGGCTTGTGGGAACTGCACGGTCTTCTCTTCCAGGTTCAGCTTCCGGCGAAATGGCGTTTTTTTTCCTTTGCCGCCGGGCTCTTAATGCCTTTCTCGACTTACCTTTGGGGAACCACAGGCCTTGATTTTGCCCTTTTCGTTTCTTTTTTCGTTGCGCTCTTACTTATGTTGATCTCCTCTCCCCTTGATAGGAATGAAATCGACAGGATCGCTCTGCTCTCATTCTGCTTGCTGTATCTACCCTATTTCATCTCGTTTGTCCTTCTTATCGGTGGAGCGCCGCAGGGCAGGTTCTGGATTTTGTTCATCCTCGTGGTGATCGTTGCCGGTGACGTTGGCGCCTACTACACCGGACTGCGGATCGGCCGCCATAAGCTCTACCAGGCTGTCAGTCCGAAAAAGACGGTTGAGGGCGCCATCGGGGGGCTTTTCTTCAGTATAGTTGCAGGAACCGTCGTCGGTTTGATCTTTTTGAGAAACGTACCATGGCCACGGTTTTTGTTTTTCAGCCTCACAGTAGCTGCCAGCGGCCAGGTAGGCGACCTGATCGAGTCCATGATCAAGCGCAATTCGGGCAAAAAGGATTCGAGCAGTCTACTTCCGGGCCACGGTGGATTACTCGACAGGCTGGACTCTCTTATCTTCACCTTCCCGGTTTTGTGGGCGCTGCTTCAGTGAAGCGCGCCGGGCAGGTACTAAGGGTTTTCGTACTGCACTCATGACAAAAAAGAAAATATCTATAATTGGCAGCACAGGTTCAATAGGACGGAGCACGCTGGAAGTGGTGCGCCAGTTTCCGGACCGTTTTCAGGTCGTAGCGCTTGGGGCCGGTTCTAACGCGGCTCTTCTTTATGATCAAATAATGGAGTTTTCTCCGCGGTTAGTCTCCGTTATGGACGCTCAGGCGGCAAGCAGCCTGCGTAATCTTCACACCGGAAGCTCCGATCGCCTCCCCGAAATCCTTTATGGTCAGGAGGGATACTGCAAGGTGGCCGCCTGCCCGGAGTCGGATATACTCGTATCTGCAATGGTTGGGGCTGCCGGTCTATTGCCTACGCTCGCGGCAATTAAGGCCGGAAAGAACATTGCTCTGGCAAACAAAGAGACCCTGGTTGCAGCAGGCGAAATCGTGACGGCGGCTGTAGCGGCGAACGAGGTAAAGATTCTCCCCGTTGACAGCGAACACAGCGCCATTTTTCAGGCCCTTCAGGGCAACCGCCTGGAAGCCCTCGACCGGATTCTTCTTACAGCATCGGGAGGCCCTTTTTTCAATAAGTCAAAAAGAGACCTGGAAACAGTTTCTCCGGAAGCCGCCCTTTGCCATCCCAACTGGTCCATGGGACCCAAGATCACCATCGATTCAGCCACCATGATGAACAAGGGACTCGAGGTGATCGAAGCCCACTGGCTGTTCGGAGTGCCGATCGATCGTATATCTGTTTATATCCATCCTGAAAGTATCGTCCACTCGATGGTCGAGTACGTTGACGGTTCGGTTATTGCTCAGATGGGAATACCGGATATGAGAATACCGATAACCTATGCCCTCGCCTATCCTGAACGCCTCCCGACAGCGTATCCAAAGCTCGATCTTTTCCGGCTTCAAAAACTCTCTTTCTTCCCTCCGGATGAAGAAAAATTCCCGTGCCTGCGTCTGGCTTTTGAGGCTTGCCGCAGAGGATCCACCATGCCCGCCGTGCTCAACGCCTCAAATGAAGTTGCGGTGCAAGCTTTCCTTAATAAAACTATAACTTTTTACGATATACCCGGTGTAATCGGTGAAGTTATGGCTGCCCACGATCCCTGTGCAAAACCTGATCTCGAGACAATCCTCAAGGCAGACTCATGGGCGCGTGAGCAGGCATCGAAAATTATTGTTGCTCGCGAGGCAAAAACATGCGGCTAAATCCGGATTGGGACTTATATTTGAGGGTAAATTAAATTTTTGCAGAAATGAGGTGCTGCACTTGATTACAATCATCCTCTCAACAGTAATAGTACTTGGAGTTCTCATTTTTGTCCACGAACTTGGGCATTTCCTGGTGGCAAAATACACCGGAGTGACCGTTTTGCGTTTTTCGCTTGGCTTTGGACCCAAAATATTTGGAATCACCCGAGGAGGAACCGAATACCGCCTCTCGATGATACCTCTGGGTGGTTACGTCAAAATGCTCGGGGAGGATTCAGAGGAAGAGCTGCCCCAAGTCAGTCGAGCCGGCGCTTTCTCCGAGCAGAAAGTTATAAAACGGCTGGCGATCGTATTTGCCGGGCCCCTTTCAAACTTCGTCACGGCAATACTGCTCTTTACTTTAGTGTTTGGAATTCACGGAATTCCTGAGCCGGCGCCTGATATCGGTTCAGTCAATCCTGGATCGCCTGCGGAACATGCCGGTTTGCGGGCGGGCGACAGAGTTATTTCGATCAATGGTCAATCCATTAGTACTTGGGAAGATCTCTCCGAATCCATTGAAAAATTCGGGCTGCATCCTTTGGATCTCCGAGTGAAGCGGGACGATTCTGAATTCTCCGTAACGGTCACGCCCGCCATCGATGAGGCTCCGAACATATTTGGCGAAAAGTTCAAAAGACCCCTTATCGGCATCAGTGTTTCAGAAAATACCATCGTAAGGTCGGTCAATCCGGTTGCAGCAGGCTATTACGCACTTGTCCATACTTACGGCCTGAGCAAGGTCTTTTTCACCATGGTTGTGAAGCTCATAGAGAGGATAGTGCCGCTCAACGCCCTCGGTGGGCCGATTCTGATCGCACAGATGGCTGGAAAACACGCACAGAAAGGCATTTTCGACCTGTTGAACTTCATGGGCTTCATCAGCGTCAACCTGGCGGTACTGAACCTTTTGCCGATTCCGATACTTGACGGCGGCCACATTTTCTTTTTCCTGATCGAAGCGGTCCTTGGGAGGCCTTTGTCAGTTAAAAAAATAGAAATCGCTCAGAAGCTTGGATTAGTCGCTCTTCTTTCACTCATGGTGGTTGTTTTTTATAATGACATAATGCGTCTTGACTGGTCATCGATCACTTCCTGGTTTCAGCATGTGTGGTCCAGGTTGTGAACCCGGCAAATGAGAATACTTGCGGCAGATACCTCTACAATGTCGGGCAGCCTTGCGCTGCTCGAAGATGAAAATCTGACGGCCGAATGGACTATCAGGTCCGGCAGAACCCATAACAGGAGACTGCTCAAATCAATAGATTCGATTCTCCTGGATGCAGGGTGGACCCTGGAAGCCATTGACGCATTCGCAGTTGCGAGCGGGCCAGGCAGTTTTACAGGCCTCCGGGTCGGAATGACCACCATGAAAATGCTTGCCTGGACCACGGGCAAGCTTTATTCCTCCGTTTGCTCCCTTGATGCACTTGCTCTGCCCTTCTGTTTCTCTGCCAGTCCGATTTGCGCTCTGCTGGATGCTCGGAAAAGCGAAGTCTATTGCGCTCTCTACAGGCCTGATGGAAAAGGGTGCCTCTCTATCGAGATTCAGCCTGCAGCGATGTCTCCATCCCGGCTTGCTGATATATTGACTTCTAAATTCTCCGAGCCGGTTATTTTTTGCGGCGACGGGTGGACCGCATACCGGAATACGTTGATGAGAAAGCTTGGCCGTCTGGTCTTGGAGCCTCCATCGTTTTTTCACATAATTCGCGCCTGCTCTGTTGGGGAGTTGGCCAGAAAAAGGCTTCTCAAAGGAGAAGCCGATGACCCTGGGTCAAGCGCCCCTTTCTATTTGCGGCCGTCAGAAGCTGAAATTCATTACCCTCACCTTGCTGAGAAGAGCAGTGGAAAACCGGAAATTATTTGATTCGAACCGGCTCAAACGGTCTCTCAAAAGACAGGAAACCGCCGGAAACAGGTTCGTTAGAATACTCTGTGACCCCGGCTTCCCTCTCTACTATGTTCTCCGAAATCTGGGATGGCTAAAACGGGAGAAGTGGTGGACGACTCTTTCCCTTCGTTCGAGGCGCGTGCGCGCCTTGAGGATAGTCGCTGAGCGGATCTCGATGTTTAATGAAGTTAAGAAATGGAGGAAAAACCGGGAGACTGCGCAAATATCCCTTTTAAACTCCAGCGACATGAATGGGCCAACGTATTGCAACAAATGTGGTCTATGCTGCGAGGTTGCGAGTGGGATGCCTGATTTTCCCATGCCCGGGGCGCTACC
>Ga0326728_10027047_pt1 | contig 10075 bp, 13 predicted proteins | sample MB3enrmetagenome_FD_207602 | JGI IMG/M metagenome (GOLD analysis project Ga0326728, IMG submission 207602) | Lab enriched peat soil microbial communities from McLean, Ithaca, NY, United States - MB31MN | ecosystem: Environmental > Terrestrial > Soil > Wetlands > Peat | place: USA: New York... | reverse complement strand
AAGTTGACCTTCTTTAAGGGCGCTTCGCTGGAGGACCCCTCTCACCTGTTTAACCAGCCTGGAACCGTTAGGCGCGCCATCGACATCCATGAAGGCGAGAGCGTTGACAAGGAAGCCTTCAAGACCCTTATTCGAGCCGCTGTGAAACTTAATACATCCAAGTCCCACCAACGCGCGCTAGGGTGATAAGGGCAATGGTTGGAGTTGTTATAGTTGTTATTGGTATTGTTGGAAATTAAGTGATTGGATAAAAATGACGCCAAAATTTATTAGGCCTTAAAAGAATTCGGTCTAAATGTGCTGAAAGAATGAAGATTCAGCCTCTAATCACTATATTCTTGGAATTGTTCATGATTTTACTGCCCAGTAAGAAGAAAACGGGTTTTTCTCATGAATCTTTCAACCCACATAATGGTTGGTATACTAGTTGGAGCCTTATTGTTTGGTAGACCAGAGATAGCGTTAATTGTTGGTGTGGGTTCGGCAATCAACGATCTAGCTAGGGAATATGGTTTTTTCAGCAAGGAATCCTTTCGTCGTCTACAAATTCATCGTGCTTTGTTCCATAATTTTTTGTTTATTGGCGTAGTCTATTTGATAAACCCTTTTTTTGGCATTGGCTCGTTCCTTCACTCGTTCCTGGATTCCTTCACTACAACGAGGGATAGAGGTGTTGAATGGCTATTTCCATTTTCAAGAATTGTAACCAAGGCTGTTTATGATTCGGATGGAAACAAATTGCCGCTTGATCCAAAACATAAGATCTACTTTCTTTCGAACGATCTACCAGGACTAACGCGAAGAACTACAAAAGATATTAAACCAGGCGAAACACCTGTGCCAAATAGACGAACTTATGGTCCAGCTCTCTCCGGGAAGTATCTTGACAGATGCATCTTTTTTGGATCCATAGCCCTCGTTCTGCTTTTGATTCTCTTTTCTGTTCTTGGCTTGCATCATTTCATCGATTTCAGCACGCGTTACCAAACCCTTTCTGTAACAATTCCGTTCCTAATTGGTTCGGCAGGAGTTTTCTTGAATTTTCTTGTTGGCGAACTTGACAGAAAGAAATTAGTTAAGACCAAGTCAGATAGACCATACAAATTTTCGTTTGCCCTGTCCATCGGAATTATGTTTTTTGCGATAGTTCTTGGTGGGTTTTTGAATCCGGCAGCTGTACTCATTACGCTTAGAATGTTACCCTTCATTGTTGCTGGGGTTGCCGTTTTTGCTCTTGTCGCGTTTGTTGTACTCATCTTTTCAACACGAGGTTTTTCAGTAGACAGCAAAAAAGAGCCACTCATTGTATGACAAATGCTTGCTTCTGAAGATATTTGAGTTGTTAATGGAAAGTTAAGTAGAATGAAGTCTGAAAGAATGAAAAATGAAGAAGACGTTCAAAAAGTATTGTTTGTGTGTACCGGAAACGCATATCGTAGTCCAATATGTGAAGGTCTTCTCAAGAAACTTAGACCAGATTTGGAAGTGGATTCTGCAGGAACAAAAATTGCAAGTAAAATCACAAAAGAAGCAAGAGAATACTTGAAGTCAGAAGATGCTCTAAAGTATCTTAAGAAAGCACCTGAAAGCATTGACAGCAAACAACTGGAGCGGTATGATATTATCATTGCAATGGAAAAGAGACACCGCGACGCAGTTTTAAAGAAATGCCCTGCATGTACAAACAAGATAGTTGTTTGGGATATTCCAGACAAGATTTTCTTTTTGCGTGGAAGGACCGAGAAGATTGACAATCAAATGAAAAAGAATGTTACTGAATTCGCAGAATCATTAACATAAGAGTCAACACACTTCCTCCTTTTTGTATCTCAAATCAGGCTGAAAGTAAGATAAAAGAGGTTTTTGCTCTAAAACGTGGAAGTCTGCAGTTGCTTATGTCTTTTGATTAACCTTTGGAATTGTAATTACAAATCTTACTCCTTTGCTTGGTTCTCCTTCTTCAGTTATGCTCCATCCGTAGACATCTATCATCTTCTTCACCAAGAACAAGCCAAGACCGCTGCCGCCTCCAGTGGTAAAGCCTGCTTCAAAGAGTTTAGGCTTGTTAGTTTCACGCACACCAATTCCATTATCCTCATAGAATAGTTTCAACCCATTGCCGTCTTTAGTATAGTGCAGACGGATTTGATTGACTTTTTCTCCGTGTGTAAGCGAGTTGTCGATGAAGTTGTAGAACAACTGCTTCAAAAGCGAATCAGCCGTAACCACAAGCCCCTTGCATTCATTCACAAATTCAACGTTGCCTAAATTTGGCATAAGACCTACAGCTTGATTAAAACAGTCAAAAACATCCTCGTTTGAAGGTTTTTCAACGCCAATTTTCTCGTAGAAACGGCTAAACTCAAGAATCCTGCCAGAAGAAGCAAGAGCAGAATCAATGTTATCAAGATATTTAACTAAATCAGGATTATCCCCTAGTTGTTTCTTTAGTAAATACACATAGGATTTTGCGGCCATCAATTTGTTGCCAACATCATGCCTACTCAAGCTGCCTACGACCCGCAACTTCTCATTCATCATTCTAATTCTGTCGCTGCTTTCACTTTGTTTCTTCTCAGCTTCTTTCTTTTCAGTTATGTTTACAGTGAGCTCCAATGCGGCAACAACATTTCCATCTTTGTCTTTAATTGGAGTCGCTATAAGTTCAAGCCAAACCGGATGGTCCTTTCTAAATTCTGTTTGAATGCAGTATTCACGGCGGTCAATGGATGCTCCTTCGAAAATCTTCTTAGGACCACAATCAGGACAGATTGAGGCGCACGTGTTGAAAGATGAATAACAGGGGTTGCCTTCTGAAGCACCGGTTAGTCGCTTCAAATAATTATTCACACATAGTATCTTGTAGTCCTTGCTGATCACTACAAGTCCAGCGGCGATGTTTGCAGTTAAGGATTCAAGCTTGTCCCGTTCCTGCCTAAGAGCCTCTTCGGTCTTCTTATGTTCAGTAATGTCGTGTTCAACCGATACTAAGAGATTTTTTGAGCCTACTTTTACTTTTTTGATAGCGACTTCAACGTCGATTGTCGAGCCATCTTTGCGGCGATGCTTTGTTTCGAACGTTAGTTTTTCATTGTTCAAGAGTTTATCAAGTTGGTCAATTATGATATCGTTGCGGCTTTCCTTATCCTCAACTAGAAAAGTGATGAGTTTGCCAACGATTTCTTCTCGAGTGTATCCATGAATTTGCAGGGCAGAAATGTTGGCATCAAATATTGTGGGGAGTCCTGTTGATTGAGCTTCCAAGATTAGGGTGTAATCGCCGGCTTGTTCGAACAGCGCTTTGTACTTTTCTTCGCTTTCTTGTAAGGCTTGTTTTGCTCTTTCTTTCTCAGTTATTTGTATTATTCCATGAGCTATTTCTCCGTAGACTGTTTCTGGGTTTCCCTGCTTGTTGTAGTAACCGTCCGCACCTAGGTTTAGGGCTTTTATGGCTACTTCTTCTCTGCCTTTTCCAGTAAACAGGATAAACGGAACTCTATTATTTTGTGCGCGCAATTCTTTTAGAAATTCTAGTCCATCTTTTTTGGGCATCTCATAATCAGAAACCACAATATCATACTGTTTTGTTGCTAGTTCTTTGAAGGCTTCATCCACACAGCAGGCATTGTCAATCTCAAAGCCACTATTTAGATCCTGTAGCATTAGTTTTGTTATTTCTTGTATTGACACATCGTCGTCAACATGCAAAATCCGGATAGCACTTTTTTTGGTTGCAACAGCTAAATCAGTTACATCTGTAGCTATTCCGTTCTGACTGAGGGTTTGTATTTTCCATGCCCCAGATCAAGAGAGTTAATGAATTGATTATTAGTCAGTTATGAATTTAGCATACTAAGCAGAAATGAACATTTTTTGATTCTTTGTTGTAGCAAGTCGTCCCAAAACATCTTAAAGTGAATGGCAGATGCGTTTTCTTTTCAACGTTGAGGCAGCTCGCCTAGCTTGGCTAAAGAGTTGGCGGCATTTCGGTTTCTTCTGTAAATGCCGATCCCCAACTGCTGAAAAGAGTGCTCATAAACTTAACAACAAATGCGATACAAGCATGCCTAAAGGGGGAGAATTAACAATAAAGGCACGGAATAGCGGGCAACGGGAACTGTAGATTATCGTTGGAGCTACAGAAGTCGGCATTCCTGATGAGATTAAGCCAAAAATGTTTACGCCTCCTTTCACCACCAAACCGAAATGTCAAGGTTTTGGCTTGGCTGTATGCAATAGGGTATAGAAGCCGAAGGTGGCACCATAAACTTCGAAAGTCAGTAGGAAAAGGCACGATATTTACCGTTAGCTTGCCCCTAAAAGAGCTTAAGATGTAACTGAGCCTTCCAGACTTATTGGAATCACCGAAGCGCTTACTTAGGCATATTAGACGCATCAGGAGCGTTAGACGGATTAGGATTGTTGTATCCGGTTGAAAATGGTGCTTGGAATTTGCCAATGTTCTCTCGGACTATGCCATAGGCCGTTTCTGCTTCGGCGTTAGGCAAGTCGCCCAGGGCTAGTGGCTCTCCACCGAGTCTAAGCGTACATTTAATGGTTGATCGCAATACCCCTTTTTCTAGGACCACGTTTGCTATGTCTCGGTAATTGTAGTCAGTGTAATCCTTCTTTAAACCAAGCGCGTGAGGGTGACGAAGAATCATGCGTTCGTTCGTAAAAACTACCGAGTCAATATTAATCTGCGGATGATAGATTTTCTGCTTAATATACAACTCAACCTTCTCGTTTGGACCGAGAATTTTCGCAACATCATCAGGAGCTTCCATAATTTTCAACCAACCTGGATTATTCTTAACTGTAAAATCAAATCTGTTCGGGGATAAATAGCCTTGTGACTGTGAGGCTACAGCGACAAACGGTCTGTGAACATGCAACTTAGTAATTAGTCTTGTTTGAAGAATCTAATCAGTGATTACTGTACTATTTGGGTCCCGCAACAGTTTTAGGCTAAAAGAAAGAACTTGAATTTCAAACAACACGTTGCCCTGTTGCTGGGAACCTACAGTTAGTTAAGACTTAGTGGAAGATTTGCTATGATACTTGGTTGCGCGCGCGCAAATGAAGACCGCTAAAACTATTCAAGGTCAAGAAGTTAAGATTGACGCCGCCCATTGGTGGACTCTTCACTTTACCCAATAATCAACAATGGCGCACACATGATAAGCACAGACATTATAGCGGACAACGGCATAATACACGTTTTAAACAGAGTGCTTTGCCAAATATGGATCTAACACGCCCTGTGTGCGGAATGGGTTTCATGACCATGGAAGCCATGAACGCACATAAAAAGATGGGTCACGTAGCTGAGAAAGTTCCAGAACCAATGTCGGTCATTGAGGTAGCACTTGAACCGTTGCCACCCACTGAAGTGATAACGAAACAAATACCTGTAGTATCGAAAGTGACAGGAGTTTTTGAGGTCTTATTGGATACTGTTGGTAGGTTCCGCTTCCATCTGAAAGCTGCTAATGGCCAGATAATTGCTGTAAGCCAATCCTATGGAACAAAAAAGGTCCGCTCTGAAAGGCATCGCTTCAATAAAAAAAGGAACGCTCCAATAGCTAAAACCACAGATTTCACAGTCGGAAGCACAATGCCAGAATCCACGCACCGAGCTGGAATCGTTCAAGACACGGTTTTTGAAATTCAATTCAATGCTCCTGAAAGGTTCCGTTTCCATTAGAAAGCCGGTAACGGGGAAATAATAGCGGTAAAGCCAATCCTACCTATCAAAACAGGTAGCCGAAAATGGCATAGCATCGGTGAAGAAGAATGCTCCAATGGCCAAAATCATTGATCAAACCACTGTAATGACCTAAACCTAACATTTCCATCCATTTTTTACTTTGGTAGAACTGGGCAACTCAAATCTGGGAGGGTTGGTCTAATTTCTTGTTTCTATTGTTTAGAAAAACTGTTTTAGGGAACATAAAAAGAGAGAGAAATCGCGTGTTTAATGACGGTGCAGAAGTAACTTCCTAAAAGGTAAAAATTTTGAAACAAACTGTTAAAATCATGAAAAAAGCACATGCAGGCTTCTATGAAATGAAATTGAAATGGCGACGAAGATGTAAGTGTTTGTTCACAGTCACACATCTTAAAATAGAAGCTTTCAAGTTAAGGGTAAGTGAGGATTTTGAAAGATGGGCGCACTTGATTTTCTTTTCGTAGTTGCTGTGATACTTATCGTATTGTGGCTTCTGGGCTTCATCTTCTTCAACCTTGGCACCATCATATGGGTACTGCTTATCATAGCCATCATAATAATAGTTGTTCGATTGGCTTCAGGGCGCAAAATATAGCATAAGCCAATCTAAAAGAGGAAATTAATGGGAGATAAAAGGGGCAGAAGATATGGGGTTTGGAAGTTGGATTGGTGGTGCAGGACTCTGTATATTGGCGGTTCTGCTTGGATTTTTTGGACTTGCAGTTCTCTTAGGAGTTTTTAAATTTGTTGCAGCAGGTCTTGTTCTCCCATTGGGAATAGGTAGTTTAGTACTAGCACTCTTCCTGTTCCTATTTGGATGGTATCTATACAAATCGGCAAAGCCACAAGGAACAATAAACGTCCACAACAAATAACGATTTCAATAGAATTGGCTGATAATCTGCTCTCTTTGCGCTGAGGAGTGAAAATTAATTGCCCACAATAAAAGAAATTATCGAAGCTTTCTTCAATGAGATAAAAGCCATCATAAAAGAATATGTACATGAAGAGGAAGCTGCTCTCAAGAAACGCCTCAAAAAAATTCTCATAACAAGCATAATTATTAGCATCTTGGTTTCTCTGGTGATTTCATTCATAGGATCTGCTTCCCTATTTATCCTCATCGGGTCACTGAAGTACCTCATGACTTTCATGCCCGCCTGGAAAGCTTGGTACATCACAGGCATCACCTCAGGCGTCATTGGCGCACTGCTCCTTTTGGCACTTTTTATCATCATAAGAAAGCAATTGAAAACAAGCTAAATTGAGTTAAGTATCCACCAAGGTTTGGTTGCTGTTAGTTCACAGTCACATAACCTTAAGAACCGCTAATTAATTGTTACGTGTATTGCGTTTTGGGAGGTGTAATTGAATGTCTGAGAAACATATTGACATGACTGAGAGGTTGCAGAAAATAGGTCAAACGGTCAACGAATACAAAGATGCCCTTACAAGCCATTTCAAAGATATGGATGTAGAAGTAAAGGACTGGAACTTTGCTGTTGGAAAACTTGAAAAAGAATATACTGTTGAGGTCAATATCAAGCTAAGTCTAAAGCCAAAATAAAAGCGCGCGCCAATTGAAGCTAAGTAGATTTCTGGTTCACTTCTCAGCATAACCCCATGCAATTGGACTTGTTTACACGGATGCTGAAACGGATCTCGTTGTTCTCATCGAATTGGTAAATCCTTTTTTCTTTCAATCAAATCTGTAACTTCGTCGAATTCACTAGTGTAATCTTTATGTTCCTTAACTAATCTTTTGAGTCTGTTTTGGTTAAAGTATCCTTCATAAAATCCAAAGAACATTATTGCAAAGAATCCGTAAACTAATAATTAGAAAGAGCCCTTGAACCTTCTGTAACAAATATCAGAAGAATTGGAAAAAGTACTCCTAAAGAACCAATATAAGCTGACAGTGCTCCAATTAGAGCACCCATAACATCAATCTTGTTATCATTTATGCTTTTAGCTAAACTTGCTTTTCGTTCCCACAAAGTTGAGGTATCACTAAAATCTACAGCACTAAACAAGCTATCAAAGGCTCCAATCGAAATATTGTTTGTTCTACTCTCGTATGCAGAGTTCATTTTTTGATGATAAAATTCTCTGTGTTCTTGATATTCACGCTTTATGATTGTAGCGTCTATATATGGAGTCCTTCTAACCATTCGAAAAGCATACTTGACATTTTCAACAAATTTCTTTCCGACTAACTCCTGTTCAGACCTTTTAGCTATGAGTGCAGCATTCAATATATCCCGTTTTTCTTCATCCTTGAGAGTTTGTTTTTCTTTATCCGTCATTGTTTTGTGAGAAAACTTGTGACTGTTAGAACATTCATAAATCGTAGTAGAAACTGGAGAAGGAATATCAAATTACAGAACCTTTTCCGCGCAGTATGGACATATATATCCTGAATCGTACCAATCCGGAGAATCTGCGATTTTTTCCCCGTTTTCCCATTGTTTAATCCAACTTCTTGTTTGTTCCCAGCCGCCGCTTAAACTAAGGTATAGAACTTTCGAATCTTGTACAGCTTTTCTAGTTTCTTCTTCAGTTCTCAATATTGTCACCTTCACGTTGACACTTTTTCGTGTTATTGCCTTAACGGACCAAAACCTGATCCTTTTGAGGTTAAAACAAGACAGCGGTTTGTGTCAGTCTTCAGCCTTGTTGCATCAACAGGATTCGTACTGCCTTTTCTGTGTTGCCATCAAATTGTCCTAATTTCTAATGAATAATTGGCTGAAAACGCTATAGGTCGTTCCCAATTTGATAAGCAGCTTAACTTTTCCAGTATTCAGAACTTTGCCCCGTCTTGTTCGTAAGATGAAAAAATATTGACCATCCATATCCAAGAGGAAGTGTAAACGAGATAATCCTATTTGATTGTTACCTTCTGAGGTCAGAAATGATTCATGATAAAATCCCTAAAAGTTCTATGGCTAGCCACGATTTCGACAATCTTTTGTGGCCTGTGTTAATTGAACATCAACAGGTAGGCACTATTTGCGCAAGGAGAAGAACACTTACTAAACCAAGAAGACTAAAATGTAAGTAGTCCAGCATAGAGTTATGGAAAAGGGCTCGTAGCCTAGCACGGCATACTTTCGATCGGTCACATCACCGTTGGCTTTTCAATTAGCGAAACACAACACCCCCTTTTTTGGTTATTTTGAGAATAAGTCGGGCGCGCTTCAGCGAAGTATCAAAGAGCTTAGCTTCAGTTCTATCTGGATGTGCCTAACGGTCTTGGGCAAAAGCGGAGTTTTTTGCAAAAGCAATATTAGTATGAAAGTAAAATATTCTTACTGATGAAAAATGGCTGAAGAGCCTGAAGTAACCACTATCAGTGAAAAGGGACAGGTAGTTATCCCTCAATCTATCCGGCGGGAGCTTGGGATAAAGCCCAAAACAAAGTTCTTAGTCTACGGCAGAGGCGACACCGTTATAATGAAGAAGCTTGAGCTTCCCGACTTAAAGAAAGAGTGGGAAGATATCTTCAAACTGATGGATAAAAAGCAACTAAAGATTTCGGAAAAAGAAATCGAACAAGAAATTGCAGACGCAAGAAAGTAACCGGTTGATTAGATGCTTCGAGTTGTGCTTGACACCAACGTTTTGATCAGTGCGATAATTTCTGACGGTAAACCAAGAGAACTTTTGAAGAAAGGAATCTCGAAAAAGCAGTTTTCAATCATTACCTCCGACTTGCTTTTGAAGGAACTTGAAGTTGTTCTTAGCAGGCCTAAATTCAAAACCAGCCAAGACGAGATTCACAGAATTATGCTTTTGCTTATTCAAACCAGTGAAGTTGCAAACGTGAAATCTAAGCTCAGCGTAGTCAAAGAAGATCCTAAGGACGATATGGTTATTGCAACAGCTTACGATGGTAGAGCCGACATGATTGTGTCGGGAGATAGCCACCTGTTAAAGCTGGGAAATTTTAAGGGAATCAGAATAACTTCTGTCGAGCAAATGTTATCTTATCTTTGAGGGAATTGAACTACATTACTTCGGCATTATAGTCTTTTGCTTTTTCGGCGAACTCATTCCAAGTCGGAAGCGTCGAGTCATTTGGACGTTCGTGAGTCTTTAGAAACTGAAGCATGCAATCGACTTGGTTGGTGATGCCGAGTCGTTGGGCTTCACTTAGCAGATATGCAGTGTCCAAGTTGTTCCCGATTTTCTTGAGCAGAAGAAGAGCATAAGTTGTGTACCTTGTACTGTCTGGCTCTATTAACAAAGTGTGGAGTATAGCGTCTTCTGGCCGAATTTCCTTCTTGTCTTGTGAATAGAGGTAGATTTCGGATTCCGAGAAAAGGGGCAGGTCGTATTCCT
>Ga0326728_10027045_pt1 | contig 10075 bp, 9 predicted proteins | sample MB3enrmetagenome_FD_207602 | JGI IMG/M metagenome (GOLD analysis project Ga0326728, IMG submission 207602) | Lab enriched peat soil microbial communities from McLean, Ithaca, NY, United States - MB31MN | ecosystem: Environmental > Terrestrial > Soil > Wetlands > Peat | place: USA: New York... | reverse complement strand
TGTAACCAAGGCTTCCATTTCCTGCCACCGTGCTGATCACCCCGTTGGGCGTCACCTTGCGGATGCAGTTGTTGCCGTAGTCAGCGATGAAGAGGTTGCCCGCCGTATCCACCGCTACGGCATGTGGGGTATTGAGCTGGGCTGAAGTCGCGGAATTGCCGTCCCCGCTGTAACCAGAGGTTCCATTTCCAGCCACGGTGCTGATCACCCCGTCGGGCGTCACCTTGCGGACGCGTTCGTTTGCTGCGTCAGCGATAAACAGATCGCCCGCCGTATCCACTGCCACCCCATATGGGCCGAAGAGCTGGGCTGAAGTCGCGGGGCCTTCATCGCCGTTGAAGCCAATGGTGCCATTTCCAGCCACGGTGCTGATCACCCCGTCGGGTGTCACCTTGCGGACGCGTTCGTTATTTTTGTCAGCGATAAACAGGTCGCCCGCCATATCCACTGCTATGCCATATGGTCCATTGAACTGGGCTGAAGTCGCGGGGCCCCCGTCCCCGCTGTAACCAGAGATTCCATTTCCCGCAATGGTAGTAATAATTCCGGACTGAGCCAGCACGCTCGAGGCGAGCTGACAGAAGAAGAAAAAAACTAAAACGATTCGTAACGAAAGTGCGTTCACGGACAACCTCCATTCCGAGGAGCGCCCCTCGCCGGCGCTCAATTGTGAACTTAAAGCCGAGATACGGGCTCCGCAATTTTAATGCAGGTGGGTTGGGGCCGATAGGGGAAAATTCCTGGTGAGTTGACCAACGCCAAGGGGTGAATCAAAAAGAAGCTGTTCTATGCTAACCCCACTCCTTCTCCTCTCCCTCTTGCCCTGTGGGAATGCTCAGGCAGAGCAAGCAAAGCCCCTGCCCTTTTGACCTTTGCACCTCAGACGCACACATCCGGAATACAAGGAACACCGTATGCGTGCAAAGGCTTTGATCACTGACAACCGGACGGGGAAGAAAATTATAGCAGTTAGTTTTGAGGATGCTGTCCTCTGTGATCCCAAGTGCCAACAAGGAAAGCCATTGATGCATTATACCTTCAAGCCCATGGCAAAAGCGGAAATCAGGCCTTTACAAGCGATCCTTGCCCAATGGGGGTACGCGTTTACCTGGCAGGGTCGGGAACTGGCGCGGTGGCTTGTAGGTGATTCCTGGCTGTGTCCGGGGTTTCTCCCTTCGTGCCCGGTTAGCAGGCGCCGTGACTCCGTCTCCAGTTCCGGCCGCAGTGCACACAGCATGCGGGTGTCCCGCACTACGCGCTTCTGCACACTGAGCCGGCTTTTAGGAGCAACTGTCAGTAAACCCGGTACTCATGGAAAAGCCCGAGCATGTCCCGTGTAGCCATTCCTTGCCCCACCGCTTCCAGCCGTAACCCCGACGTTGACAGGCTCTCGCCAGGCGGCGCCGCACCTTCCTTTCCACCCAGTCTCGGATAGACGAAAAACACCGGCTTGAGCGGGCGCGCGTATAGGAGTTACCCATCCGCGCAGGATTGGATTGATCTCCGTGATCAACACGTCCCCAGGCCGCGAACGATGGTTTCGGAAAACCTCCCTGAGCTTGGGCAGCAATGCCGTCCGTTAGGATAGCATTCCTCCGATTGGCGCGAACCGGACTTGGGGCAAAAATTGAATGGCTAAAGAAGACTCTTCATGACGTTCATCTACAACTGTCTTTTCGTGGCCATGTGGCTTGGCTATCGGGCCTATTGGTCGGCGATGTCGGCCAGTGTCAAGGCGACCGAGCGCCTTGAGCCGGCATCGTCGCGGCTCGCACGCCTTGTTTTGATGGCGCGCGCGATTGCGCTTCTCTGCCTTCCAAGACTTCCGCTTCCCTTGCTCGACGAGCGATTTCTGCCGCGCGGCACCCGGACCTTCTGGAGCGGTGCGGCGATTACCGCATGTGGTCTGCTCTTTTCCGTCCGGGCACGTCGTCACCTCGGAAGCAATTGGAGCCAAGCTGTTACTTTGAAGGAAGGCCACGGACTCATTACAAGCGGCCCCAACGCGCTGGTTCGCCATCGCATCTATGCCGGGCTGCCGCTGGCAATCCTTGGCTCCGCAGTGGCCCGAGGCGAGTGGCGCGGGTTCGTTGCGGCAGCCCTGGTTTTCATCGCCCTGTGGCGCAAACTGCGGCTTGAGGAGAGGTGGATGCGCGAGCTGTTCGGCGCGTCGTATGAAGCCTACTCTCGAAAGGTGGCGCTGGTGCCTTATATCCTTTGAGCGTAGCGCAAAGAAACGCGCCTAAGCACTCGCCGGCGATGGCAAGACACTCAGACGAATTTCCTGACTGACCCGTATCCCATGCAACCCAGCGGACCGAGAGACACCCCGCCCATAGAGATGAAATTCCCGACGCTTTCCCGAAGTCATGTGGAAAATCTTCCGAGTACGGAAGGATTATCCTTATGGGCACTGCTTGCTGACATCCCCGATTGCCGTCTGGGGAATAACCCGTGAGGTCAAATCCACACGGCCGCCTTGCCGTGGACTTTAAGCCAATCAGCCAGCCTGGTAACGTGGTCACGATCAGCCCTGCCTAGCTGGGAAAAACCTGGCTTGCTGTCGTAGCCCCGGGCTGATCCGGTTGTTGCGTCAATTGAGATCATTCCTCCTTTCGGATGGTCGGCCAGCTTAATAACTGGGCTAATGCCCCAAACTGCCTGTTTTGTCAGCCGGCTTTGTAGGTTTTGCATAGGAGCGCGGTGTGCGGCCAGCCGCCGACTTCGGGGTTGCAATAGTCGGCGGTGACAGGGCAAAGGATGTTTGAAGTGGATTCCCAGAGGCCGTGCAGGGATGGATCGGCAGCAGGTTTGGAGGGAAACCACCAGCCGTGTTGGGCACGCAACATGGCGGGATGAACTTCATCCGTGAGACGCGCCCGCTGCTTTATTTTGCCGCGCAAAGTCTCGATCCAGACCCAGTCGTTGCTGGAAATGCCGAGGTTGCGGGCCGTTTGCGGATGTATGTCCGCGATCGGGTCGGGTTGCTCCTGAATTGCGGATGAGATCTGACGCAGCTCCGAGTGGTAAAAGGGCATGAATTTCCCCGTTGCGATCAGGATGAGCGGATAATCCTGTGCCAATTCCGGATTGCCCTCGGGGCTTTCCACTGGCTCGCGGTATACCGGAAGAGGTTCCAGGCCGAGATTGGCAAAGATGCTCGAATAAATCTCCACCTTGCCCGATGGGGTGCCGAAACCCTGGATTTCGAACTTCTTATGATTTCGGGACGGTGGAGGCCCTCCCCCGCGCAACATTTGAGAAAAGGTGATGCCTATGGGGGCGAGCCGGTAATCGCAGACCTCCTCGATGGTTTTCCACGGCCAGTATTCCGCTTGGCCAAGCCGGATCCCAAGCTCCCTCCAGAACTGATAATCATCGCGCCGCTGGTACAGCGGCTCCATGGCTTTAGGGGAGGCCGGGAAATCGCTTCGCTCCAGCGTGCACGCGGCTGGCAGAAGATAATCAGCGAATAAGCCGGTCGGCGTTTGGTAATAGTCCATGGCAACCGTGAGTTCCAGGTTCTCGCTGCTCAGTGCCCGGTATACGGCCTTGGTGTCTGCCGCCTGAACCAGTGTGTTGTTGGATTGGGTGATGAACGCCTTGACCGGATAAGGCCGCCCGGTGGTTATGGCGTGCAAGACGTGACGTTGGTGCGCACAGCAGGTCATTTCCGATTGCGGTGGCGTGAACCATGCGCCCGGCTTGTCGGACGCTTCTCTGATCATGTCCCATCCCGGAAAGCCGAAGAGCCCATACTCACCGGCGCCCAGCTGTTTCTTTTTCTGTTCCGGCGAAATAGCATCGTTCAGTTCCAGTTGCACATTGGAAATTAGTCTTGGATCTCCTCCGAAGGCCCCGAGGATCTCGCCGCCGGCAATATCAAGATTGCCAGTGATCGCCCGCAGGATGCATCGGGCGCGGACGGCCTGCATGGCATTGACTCCCTGCAGGTCAATGCCCAAGCCCCAGGTGATCGTTGAGGGTTTGGTTTCGGCATACATCCTGGCGGAAGCGCAGAGCTTGTCTTCCGGGATCCAGGAGAGGCGGGAGAGCTCCGAGAGGGAGTAGCCGTCCAGATGCTTTTTCAATTGGTCGAAGCCGATGGTCCATTTTTCGACGAAGGAGGTGTCATACAGATTTTCTGAGATGATTATTTTGAGCCAGCCGAGCATGATCGCCACATCGGTACCAGGCCGAACCTGCAGCCAGATGTCGGCCATTTCAGCTTCTTTGGTGCGACGCGGGTCGACAACGATGATTTTTGCGCCTCGGGATTTGGCTGCAAGCAGGTCGCGCCAATCTGTAACGACGTAGGATTGGGAAGGCTGGTAGCCCCAGATCACAATGCAGCGTGCGTTGCCGATATCCTGTCGGGCGAAGGATCCGTAGGTACTCCATTCAACCGTGTGGGAGGGGCACATGCAGATAGTGTTCGGGCCGGTCATATTGGGACTGCCGAAAAGATTGAGGAAGCGCTTCATGGCCCAGCCGTAGGTGCGGTGGGTGCCGCGGGATAAGGCGAGCGTCTCGGCGCCGTAGCGGTCGCGAAGGCTTGAAAGCTTTTCTGCGATCTCATCCATGGCTTGGTCCCAAGTGAGCTGTTGGAATTTCCCTTCGCCGCGGAGGCCGGATCGCCTTAATGGATAGTTCAGACGGGAGACGTTGTAGAGATGCTCGAGGATGAGCTGACCTCTACGGCAGAGGGCTCCGCGGTTGATGGGGTTGTCGGGGTCTCCTTGGACTTTGACGGCACGGCCGTTTTCGAAGTGAACCAGCATGCCGCAGCGGACGTGGCAGGGACCGCACCAGCCTTTTTTAATTTCGCTAGTAGTGATCATAGGCCCTCCAAAAAGGATGAAGCCGGAATGGGCTTTGTACAGATATAGATCAATTCTAATCCATTGTGATCCCGCACGCACGTGGTTTTGGCTGGGAGAGCGGCCGTCCTGCGTGGGGCAGAGCCCCGGATCTCGTCCTCGAACCGAAGCGCATTCGAAAACGAGCCCATTGGTCAAGGTTGCCGTGGAAGAGCCGCCGACTCGCCTGCAGATGCTCAGTGCCGTCACTCAAGCGCTGGATCGCCCGTCAGTGAGAACCGACAGTACGCCCGGCTGATGGACTGGCCTTATCGAATAGTCTTGATACGGGTGATGCCTAATTTCCCCGAGGTCGCATTCGAGGAAGCCATGCGCCAGGAATTCTCATTCTCCTCGCACGCCGGTTCTTGGGAGGGTGCCAGTTTCCGGTGGCCGGCTCACCCGCACAAGTGCTGCGAATTCAGCTACCCAGGACCGAGCCCGGTCAATTATAATCGAAGCCGAGATCGTTGTGGTGGCGGAGAACAAGCGCGCGCACTGCGGGTTCTCCTCAGAGACATCTACAGCCATGTGCGCACGGATCACTCGCATGCCAAAGAGGCCGCCGGCCGTCTCCCTGCTTCGCACGCCGGGTTAAACCCCGGCTAAGATGTTTGATCCGAAAGGTCTAATTGGGACAAGAGTGTGCTGGCATTGGGGAAATGAGAAAATGATCGAAGAGACGTTCAATAAAATCAAAACCAAGATTCAAACGACAACCTCCATCACCGCCGACAAAAAGACCGAGCTGCTGACTTTGCTTTCGGCGCTTGAATCGGAGATTACCACACTCTCCAAAGCCAAGTCAGAGCAGGCAGAAAGCATTGCTGGCTTCGTTGAACGCTCGACCCATGAAGCGACGAGGCGAGATAAGGATTCTGAATTGCTTAGACTTTCTCTCGCGGGTTTGACTGCTTCGGTGAAAAGCTTTGAGGCGTCACATCCACGACTGGTGAGAGACATCAACTACATCAGCACCGTACTAGGAAATATGGGAATATGAGGATCAAGCCCCATGAATGTGGAACCGTTTGCGCAACTGGATGCCGGTCAAGACTACAGCGGCGGAGAAAAGGACAAGCCGCGTTTCGATCGAGGTCCAGGCCAAGCGCAAGCTCCGGATTTCAAAATCACGGGGGACGCCTAAATACAGCAGGAAACTAACGGCTGAATGACAAAAAAGGCGCTAACCGGGAGCCTCCCTCCCGCGGCAGGGGCAACCACCAAACCGTTGTCTCCGGCAAACGGATGCATCATCAGGAATCGGACCATTGAAATATCTCATGAAACCCGAAGCTGCGTTCCATGACCTAACCTCTGACCCCTGCCGTCAAGCAGGCTCGCATTAAAATGAGCTTTAATTCGAATCTCCGGGTGGGGCATGCCGTTCTGCCGGATAAAATTCGCACCCCAGGGCACCCGAGAGCTAGAGCTTCACGATACGATTCATGCTGTGGATTGTGATTATCAGATATTGACGGATTTCCTGGTGGGGCTGACGAGAATCGACCTCCTGACTGCCAGTTTTTGGCCAAGTATCGAGCCCATGGAATTTACAGGACTTAGCCCTGTACAGAGCGGCATAGAGCGGCAGAATTCTGCACTTTCCCACCCCAGGCGCAACCAAAATCCTGCCGTAGCATTGCGCCCCGCCGGGGTGAAATTCGTGGGGAAAAATTTGGCTGGGAGAAGTTGCCTCACCCCGGGGGACGGTCGCGGGACCTGGGTGGGGTCGAACTATAGTATCTGACTGCGACATATGCGACTGCTGTTTTTTATCGCAGGATCTTTTTAAAAATGACCTTTACATTCAGCCGGAGTGATCTTGGTTCACACAAGACCCAAGAGGTTTGGGGGATTTTTTCACCTATGGAAGCTTTAGGGCCGTTTCTCGTCGTCCCCTCCCTTTCCCCCTACTCGGAAGCACTACAACGCATGCCATTTAAGGAGGCAACTCCAGTCATCCGAAATGCGGTGATCATCGGGACATTTGTTAGATACATTTGTCCCGGAAAATACGATCATTATATCAATTCCATCCGAGCGAGGTGTGTCGATGCCTGTATCGCAAAAAACAACCAACCGTAAATTGCTTTTGACCCCTTCCGTCGAGGAAGGCCCTTACTATACCCCCGGCTCACCCGAGCGTCAGAGCATTGCCGACCCGGGCACTTCAGGCTCCAGACTTGTTGTCGAGGGGCGTGTACTGGATGGACACGGGCGTCCCATCGCCCATGCCTTTCTCGATTTCTGGCATGCCGACGGCCACGGCAAATACGATAATGAGGGCTATAACCTGCGCGGTCACCAGTACACGGATAAAAACGGTCGCTATCGACTGGAAACCGTCCGGCCTTCACAGTACATGTCCCGCACGGCCCATATTCACGCAAAAGTGAGAGCCACGGAAAACTCGCCGGTTCTCACCACCCAGCTCTTTTTCCCGGGAGTAAAGAAAAACGCCACAGACCCCATCTTTGAAACTCTGACGGTCATGGACGTTGCGGATACAAAGGACGGTCAAAAAGCCGTGTTTGATTTTGTGGTGGATGTGGGCTAGTTGGCAGAATCGAGGACTGGCGCGGTGGCTCTTAGGTCTAACCCTGGCTGTATCCGGGGTCTTCCCCTTCGTGCCCGGTTAGGCGTTTCCGTGGTATTGTCAAGTTAACACATAGCCGAGTTTGACAATCACAATATCCATGGCAATTCAGGACCCTCGATATCAATATGCTGGGTTTATTGAAGTTCGTAATCCCTTAACTTGACCATACCCAACAGGACATTCTATTTCTAGGAGGGTGCCGAACGACACGTCCGGACCTTGAATGTAAACCTCCAACCTATCTACTCAAATTAAGATAGAAAGCATGTGGAGCCTGGTCTCCATCCGGCGGACGGGAGGGAGAGCCGCCCCCACATGACTCAAGGCGTGGTTGTGACAGTTCAGCGCCAGCATGGGCGTTGGAAACAGCCGCCTATTGGATTGCAGTCTCCCTCTCGTTTTCTACGAGAATATCGCCCGAAGCAGAGTCCAGAATCCTCGACTTGAGCACATACAAGCCAGGAGGCACCTGCACTGAAGCCAACGGATTGATAGTCATCGATGCACCGGCAGGCAGCACAATCGAACCGTCCGTGCCTGCTGAAAGGACCGGGATTGAATTCTCTCCGGGCTTTTCCAGCCACACCTTCAATTCAATCGCCGCTTCTGAATCTCCCCGGTTTGCAACAAGGTATTGCGGTCCGGCATCATCCTCAAACCTTTCCAGCACTACTCCCTTCTCCATATCGCCTGGGATAGTAGCCGGCATTGCCGAGCGCGCACCTTCGCTCATGATCGCGAAGGATTTGATCTTTTCAGCCAGCACTTCCCCGGTCACTGGGTCAAGCAGGCGCGCATATATTGCGCCCGTACCCACAGGGGCATCCGGGGCAATCTCCAGCACGGGCATGGCGCTGAAATCCTGATTGAATTCAGCCGAGAGCTTCATCGTGTCGGCTGCCCCCAGATCCAGAGGGATCGGCGGCTGCCCGGAAAGCGACATCCACGTCTTCACTTCGACGTCACGTTCCTGGTCGCCAGGGTTGCTGATCGTGAGGTTATCCACCGTAACGGTCTCCCCTTGCATATAGCCCTGCCGTTCGAGACTAATCTCAATCTGCGGATTAACTGCCGCCGGCGCCGCCATTCCCAGCGCCGGAGCAATCGTTTTCGCGGCTTCAGCCGCTTTGGAGGTAGCGGATGCAGCGGCGCCGACGCTTCCTATCGGAGTGTTCATCGCCGTTTTGAGTTCGTCTAGGCTTAGCGCGCGCTTATACACCCGCACTTCGTCGATGGTCCCATTGAAGTATTGCGATCCGGCGGCCCCGCGTCCGATTTGAAAACTGTCCACCAATCCCGAGGACGGCTGAATGGTGGATGTGGCGGAAAGCACACCGTCGATATACAGCCGATTCTGTGAACCATCAAAAACGTAGTCGAAATGGTGCCAGACGTTTTGCGATGGGAGCGCGGCAACTAACAACCATGTGTTGCCAGAGCCCAAAATGCCTGTTTGAGAGGCTGTGTTGCTGTACTGCAACGATGCCTTGGTTTGCAGGTTAGCGAGTGCCACCATGGATTGAACAGAACTGGGCTTGCTGGGTAAGTAAGCCCAGAAGGAAATTGTTTTGGGCTGATTCACGCCGGGCAAGGCGTTGAATCCGGCCAAGACATAGCTGCTGTTGCCATTGAAGGAGAGAGCTTTGCCATATTTTCCGGCGGTCCATTCTGCAGAATGGATTGTGGCAGTGTTGTCGTTGCCGGAAATATCTGCGCTCGTTGAGCCGGCGCCTTCGTCGAAAGAGAAGGCGGCTACCAGCCCCGTGTGTATGTCGATCGCAGGCAGTGTCGTGAATGTGTAGTTTCCGGAAACAGCGAGGTTGCCCGCGGCGTCCCTGGACTTTACGCGGTAGTTGTAGGTCGTTGCTGCTGTCAGCCCGCTTACTGCCTGTGAGTGAGACTTCAAAAGCGCCGTGGCAAGGGTAGTCGATGCGCCGTAGGACGTTGCCGTGCCGTAGTCGACCTGGCTGTCAGAGTATTCGTCCGTCATCCAGGAAATGGTCGCAGTTGTGCCTGTTACATTCGAACTCGCAACAGCGCTGATCACCGGAGAAGTGGCATCCGGCGGAGTATAGGTGACGGTAAGGGTGGCGGTGCCGGAAATGCCGGCGGCATCACGCGCCGTGACCGTGACGACGTTGGATCCGCTCAACAACGTAATGCCGGTCGCCGACCATTTCGCCGTGCCGGTGGCGGTGCCGCTTCCTCCGCGACTGTTGGACCAGGTCACTTGAGTGACACCGACGTTGTCTGAAGCCGTTCCGCTGATGCCGAGAGGGCTCGAACTCGCAGTGTAGGTCGTGCCGGAGGTCGGCGATGTGATCGCAATCGTCGGAGTCGTCGTATCCGTAGGAGTATAAGTGACGGTAAGGGTGGCGGTGCCGGAATTGCCGGCCGTATCACTCGCCGTGACCGTGACGACGTTGGATCCGCTCAACAACGTAATGCCGGTCGCCGACCATGTCGCCGTGCCGGTGGCGGTGCCGCTTCCTCCGCGACTGTTGGACCAGGTCACTTGAGTGACACCGACGTTGTCTGAAACAGTGCCACCGAGGCTGAGGGAGCTGGTGCTGGTGTTGTAGGTAGCGCTTGAAGTGGGCGCAGTGATCGCAAT
>Ga0326728_10027044_pt1 | contig 10075 bp, 8 predicted proteins | sample MB3enrmetagenome_FD_207602 | JGI IMG/M metagenome (GOLD analysis project Ga0326728, IMG submission 207602) | Lab enriched peat soil microbial communities from McLean, Ithaca, NY, United States - MB31MN | ecosystem: Environmental > Terrestrial > Soil > Wetlands > Peat | place: USA: New York... | reverse complement strand
TTCGACTACCTGGTGGAAACGCGCGGCTGGCGCAACGGCGTGGCCAAGAGCGTGGCCACGACCAACCTGATCAATGCGCTGGCCGACTACCACAAGGTTCCCCTGTACGAGACGCCGGTGGGCTTCAAGTACATCGGCGAGCTGATTGTCGAGGACAAAATCGCTATCGGCGGCGAGGAGTCGGCGGGGCTGACCATTCGCGGCCACGTTCCTGAGAAGGACGGCGTGCTGGCCGGCCTGCTGATGGCGGAGATGGTGGCCACCCGCGGCAAGAGCGTTGGCGCGCAACTGAAGGAGCTGTTTGCCAAAGTTGGTTCCTTCTATCCGGTTCGTGAGAACTTCCGCTTGACCGCGGAGGCGAAGGCCGCGTTCACTGAGAAGTTGAAGGCCGATCCCGCCGAACTGAGCGGGCGGCGGGTCGTGAAGGTGGTGCGCACCGACGGCCTCAAGCTGATTCTGGAGGACGGCTCGTGGGTCTGCTACCGGCTGTCCGGGACCGAGCCGGTGGTGCGGGCCTATACCGAAGCGCGCAACGAAAAGGATATGGAAGCGCTGAAGGCGGCGGCGGAGAAGTTTGTGCTGTCGTCGTAGGCGTGGATCGAGGTTGAATGCGGGACGCCAAGATGCAAACCGGAGAGAACGCCGCGGGAACGGTTGCCGGTCCCATGCCCAGGCGGGCGCTGGACTGGACGATGCGGGTGTGGCGTCCGGCCGGCACGGTGGTGGCCGTGGCGCTGGCCCTGCTACTCACCTGGCACGTGATCGACGGCAAGAACGGCCTCTCCGCCTGGCATAACAAGCGCGCCGAAGATCATCGCTTGCAGCGCGAGATCGAGGGTTTGGAGCGGGAGAACGCGGCGCTCCGCGAGCGCATCGAGCGGCTCAAGTCCAACCCCGAGGCCGTGGGGATGCTGGCGCGCGAGAAGCTCCACTACGCCAAACCCAACGAGGTCATCGTCACCCTGCCCCCGGAGCCGCAAACGCCAGCCCAGCCGGCCGCGGCGGGGAAGTAAGAACCGCGGCAGGTTGAAGCAGCCGAGGCACGTTTGATTATTCCATTCACAAAACTCCGTCAGCGGTACGACAAGCTGAAAGGGCTCAGTACTGCTGAGCAGCTTGACCTGGCGCGCGGCGCGATTGCGCGTGAGCTGGCGGCCGATTTTGGCGCGAGCGTCCAGGCCTTTGAGCCGTACGCGAACAGCGAGCCATTCTATGAAGCTGCTCGGAAGCCGCTTTGCGCGGTGGAAACCCTCTTTGCGATCAAGCGGACGGAGGAGTTCGCCGCGGTTTTGAAGGCGCAGGGCGGTGGGCGCGTGGAGGGCGCCCCGGAACTGGGCTTCCGCTATGTGGAGCGGGAGCTTGTACCGGCGCGGACGACCGAGCCGGCGCGTTACTCAAACGGCGAGGAAGCACGGCGGTTTATACGATTCGACCTGCTGCTGGCCGGCGAACTGCCGATTCTGGGCGAAGTGAAACTCAAAGGCGACAATGGCTCAGCCTTCTATGCGCTGGTTCAACTGCTGGCGTCGCTGGCTGAGATGGCGACGAAGGCGCAGCGGCAACGCGTGTGGAGGCACTACGCAGGTCTGCTGCCCGATCCGAGAACGGGACGGTTTGAGCTCTATCTCCTGTTTTATGAGTTCAACTTTCGCAGCAAGCCGAAGAGCGAGATTCTGCGCCTGACGGATCGGCTCGCCGGGAAACTGATAGCCTGCCCGGAGATTGCAAAGCACGTGCGGCGGATTGTCGCACTCGATGCAACATGGCCGGTAGAGGGCAGAATCGCATTCAGGAAGCTCTTTTGCCACGGCATGAACCTTAAATGAGCCTTCGAAGACAGATCGAGGATTGGCAGGTTCGGTGGGCCGGACGGAACGGGATACGGATGGGCACGGCTGCGGGTTCAGTTGCCAAGCTGGATGAGAACCTCTTTGAGCCGTTGACTCAGCGGGCGTGGCAGCAGTTCATCGGCGGAGCCGGGAGTGAGTTGGACCCGCCTGACGGCCAGAGCGGACATCTCTATTCGGTATATTCATCAACGGCGCTGCTGGTGAACTTCTTGCATCCTTGGACCCGCCCCCCTGACGCTGACAGCAGCCGCAACGCGGGAGACCGGGCTGGCCCTTTGCTGAAAGCGTGCGGCTTGTCAGGTGCTACGGCAACGCGGATCGACTTCGAGGTTCCGGTCCCAGTCAACCCGCGCTTCGCCAAACCGCCGCATGTGGACGCACTGATACGGCTGAGTGGCAGCGGGTGGAAACGCGCCGCCATCGAGGCGAAGTTCTGCGAACCCTACGTCGGAAAGAAGCAGGGGGGCCTCTATTCCGTGTACCTGCGCGAGAGGGAACTTTGGACGGGATGGCCCCATCTTCGCGAGTTTGCCGGGAGGTTGAGCCCTACCGACGATGTACACACGTGTTTGCACGCGGCACAACTGATCAAGCACCTGCTCGGACTGAAGAAGGAGTACGGCGCCCAAGCCGTACTGGTGTATCTGTGGTTCGATGTGCCAGGAGAGATGGCCGCCAGACTTCACCGGGAGGAGGTCGAGTCGTTCTCGGCCGTTCTTGAGAGCGACGGAATACCCTTTGTATCCAGAACCTACCAGCAGCTACTCAAGGCACTCGAGGCGGAAGTGGACGACTCTGAGCGGCGCTACATCGGATATCTGCGGGGACGATATATGGAGCGATGGAACACGGCGGGAAACGAGGACGCCGAGCCGGCATAGAGTTCGCTTCCCTTACCCAATCAGTTTAGAAATCCACGTGTGCCCGCACTGAGCCCACCCACGCCGGGCCGCGATCGCGGTTGTAGCCGGGGTCTGCGATGTGCTGCACGTCTAGGGCGTAGAACAGCCCCCGCCAGGCGTGCCAGTTGTAGTAGCCTTCCACGATGTTCTCGCGGCCGTAGTTGAGGTTGCCGTCGCCCAGCAGAAAGCCGAGGCCGCCCAGCCTCAGGTAGTTCTGGTGGTCGCGCTTGATGGCGTTCGAGACCGCGGCCAAGCCGATCTTGTCCACCGGGCGGCGCCAGCGGGTTCCGGCGTAGTCCGCGCCCGCCTCCACCGTCTGGTCCACTTCGGTATAGGCGAAGGACTCGTGCTGGCCTTCGTTCCATCCGAAGCGGCCGAAGACGCGCAGATTCTCCGTGATCTCCTGCTCGGTGTTGTAGCCAAAGCCGTACTTGAGCGCGCCGAAGTGCTCGTGAAGCACGATGTTGGGCGTCTTGTCGGTTCCGGCGAGAAAGGCGTCGACCGCCTCGCGATAGCTGCCCATGTGGGCGCGGTTGGCGTAGAAGAGGATGCGCGTCGTGCCCTTGCGCTCTGGCACGAAGCTGTGCCGCAGCTCGAATTCGCCGTTGTGGCCGCGGGCGCGGCTGAATGCCCAGTCCATATCGATGCCGTTGGCCACGACCGGCATGGCGAAGAGGCCGTAGCGCAGGCTCCAGACTTTGTCGTCGTACTCGGCCATGCCACCCACGGTGTAGCCGCGAGTGTCTGCTGCGTAATCCCATGCGCCGTTGTTGTCCACCGTCCAGTTCATGAACTGCAAGTGGCTGTCGGAGCCGGGGCCGTTCACGTCGAAGAAGTCGGGCAGCGTCATTTTGCCAGCACGGAACTCGACCCTTCGCACCGGCACGCTGGGCGCCAGCGCGAACGGCCCCGGCTCCTGGCTGGTGGTCTGCTGCGTGAAGCCGATGACCTGATGAATCTGGTAGCGGGCCAGATACGGAACGATACTGAGGTTGGGATTGCGCACCACGTCCAGGTTGGTGAAGCCGGCTAGCCCCAGGGCCTCGCTCAGGCCGCGGCCGCCGGTGCTTTCGATATCCAGGATCAGGTCGTTGTTGTAGCGGATCGAGTGCGTAGGCCGAAGCGCCGTATAAATCGTTCCCAGCAGAGAGGTCTTGTACTCGCCCCGGCTGATAAAGCTGTTGGTTCCCTGGTAAAGGGAATGAAACGGCAGATCCCCCTGGATGATGATGTTGGCTTGGCCTGAAATCCAGTAAAGTCTCTCCGGATGAGGAGCCATGGAGACGATGGGGGCGTCTTGCGGTTCGCGGCCCGCGGGGCTCGTGTCGCTGGCTTTGGCTCCGACGCTGCCACGCTGGGGATCGAGCGCAGACAGGGAGGGGCCTGCCATAGCAAGTGGCTGCACAGGTCGGACCTGAGGTTGGGGCGCGGAGGGCAAGGAATCGGGGGCCTGCGCGCCTGCGATGCCGGCGGCCAGCGCCAAGGCGAGCGCCAGCCAGGCGAGTGCGCGGCCCGGCGCGCGGGCGGCGCGGCGCGGGTTGGGGTGATGACCCAGAAACCGGAGCATCGGAGAGCCTTTGCGGTTGGATGCGCGGCGCGGCGCGGCGGGCATAGAATAGAAGCGCAACTATACCCCCACTCGGTTGATACCATACCGGGGGTAGGTATTGTCAAGCGAAGGAGGCTTCCCGTGTCCCATCAGGAACGCGAAAAAATGAAGTTGTTGCAGAGAGTGCGCAAATTGCGTGGCCAGTTGGACGCCGTCGAGCGGGCGCTCGGCGCCGACCAGGACTGTGGCGACCAGCTGATGCTGCTGGCCGCGGTGCGTGGCGGGGTGAATGGGCTCATGGGCGAGGTGCTCGAGACCCATATCCGCTTCCACCTGCTGGATGGCGCCAAGGAGCAGATCGCCCCCGAGTTGGCCGAGGACCTGATCGATCTGGTGCGCGCCTACTTGAAGTGATCTCATCTGCACAGAGGTCATGAGTCTGGGGTCAGGCAGCCCGGCGGGGCGGTTCCTGCTTATGGTAGTTGGCCGATGGCGCGCCGATTGTTAAGGTTCGGTTGATTCCGAAGGGCAGGGCACGGGGATATGATGGATGGGATGCGGGCACGAGGCAGATTGCCGCTTGCAACGCACGCCGCAGGCGGATGCCAAGGACGCCGCGCCGCAATTTGAGAAGGATCGGCGTCGCGCGCCGCTCTTCGAGGAGGATGTACTCATGAAATCGTTCAATTCCATGCGCCGGGATCTTCTCCGCACCGGCAGTTTCGGGATGGCGGCTGCCGCCATTCCCGCGGTTTCCTTGGCGGCTTCAGTCCAGGAGGGCGCCGCGGCAACAGCGGCGGCTCAAGCCTCGCAGGGTATCTTCGACGTGCGCAAGTACGGCGCAGCGGGAGACGGCAAGACGCTGGATACGGAGGCCGTCAATCGCGCCATCGATGCGGCGGCGGCCGCGGGCGGCGGGGTGGTGGCCTTTCCGGCCGGCTCGTATCTCTGCTTTTCCATCCATCTCAAGAGTTATGTGCATCTGCATCTTCTGCAAGGCAGCGCCATCGTGGCCGCCGATTCGCCCCGCAAGGGCGAGACTACAGGCTACAATGGCGGCGTCTACGATGCCGCCGAGCCCAAGACGGACTGGGACGCCTACCAGGATTACGGCCATAACCACTGGCATAACTCCCTCTTGTGGGGCGAAGACGTTCACGACTTCAGCATTACCGGCCCAGGGCTCATCTGGGGCAAGGGCCTTTCGCACGGCTACGTTCGTCCGGGAGAGGTGATTGCGCCTTTTATCGCCGAGCAGCCGGGGGTGGGCAACAAGGCCATCGCGCTCAAGAACTGTCACAACGTTTTGTTGCGCGACTTTTCGCTTCTCAAGGGCGGCCACTTCGCCCTGCTGCTCACCGGCGTCGACAACCTTACCATCGACAATCTCCGCATCGATACCGATCGCGACGGCATGGATCTCGATTGCTGCCAGAACGTGCGCGTCTCCAACTGCACCGTCAACTCGCCCTGGGACGACGGCATCTGCCCCAAGTCGAGTTATGCTCTCGGTTATGCGCGGCCCACCAGGAACATGACCATCTCAAACTGCTGGGTAACTGGCTATTACGAGCTTGGTTCGGTGCTCGACGGAACCTTCAAGAAGTTCGCGCCCGATTTTCGCGTGCCGCGCACCGGCCGCATCAAGTGCGGCACGGAATCGAACGGCGGATTCATAAACCTCGCCATCTCCGACTGCGTCTTCGAAGGCTGCCAGGGTTATGCGCTGGAGTCGGTCGATGGGGCGCTGCTGGAAGACTTCACAATTACCAACACCACCATGCGCGATCTGGTCTCCGGGCCGCTCTTTATGCGCCTGGGAGCGCGCCTGCGCGGCCCCAAGGAAACCACCAAGGTGGGCACCCTCAAGCGGGTTATGGTCAGCAATCTCTCCTGCTTCGCCGCTCCACAGAGAGTCAGCTCCATCCTCAGCGGCATCCCCGACGCCTCCATTGAAGACGTGAAGCTGTCGAACATTTATATCGAGACGGTGGGCGGCGCAACCGCCGACGCGGCGCAGATCCAGCCGCCGGAGCTGGAAAGCAAGTATCCGGAGCCGGGAATGTTCGGACCCATGCCCGCGTCGGGATTCTTCCTGCGCCATGTGCGCAACCTGGAGATGAGCCACGTGGAGATTGCCAACGCAACCCCCGACGCGCGTCCCGCGTTCTACCTCACCGGTGTGGAGCGGGCGGATTTCTTGGCCGTCACCGCTCCGCGCAACGCCGACGGCGCCTTCGCCTTGCACGATGTGAAGGATCTGCGCATCGGCTGGAGCCGCGCCGCCGCGGATACGGCCCTGAGCGCGATCGACAACAAGATGCTGTGACCCGCGCGGGCGGGTTCGTTGCCTTCCGGGACTGAGCCGCAACAGGAATGGAACATCCTCCCGTCAGGCCGCGTAGATGTTCTCAGGCGCCCGTCTTTCGTGCCTCGCTTTCCGCGCGCCATGATCCGGGGGCTGCGTCTAAACATTATGCAGAGCTTTTCCGACACGCTCGGCCAGGTCTTCCGCGCCATCTTGGCCAACAAGCTGCGCAGTTTCCTTACCATGTTCGGGATTGCCTGGGGCGTTGGCTCGCTGCTGGTGCTGGTGGGCCTGGGCGAGGGCTTCCGCACCGGCCAGTACAAGCAGTTGGCCTCCTTCGGCAACGACGTGGTGATGATGTGGAGCGCCACCGTTCCCGCTCTGCCCAACCAGCACACCGGGATGCGCCCCTACAAGCTGACCAACGAAGACGAAGCCGCCATGCGCGCCCTGCCGGAGCTGCGCTCCGTCACCGCCATCCTCAGCCGCTACGACCTTTACGAGGTCAGCGCCTGGGCCAACACCTCCGGCCCCGTGCTGGGCATCGAGCCGAACTTTGCCAAGGTGCGCATTATGCCCCTGGCCGAAGGCCGCTTTATCGATGCCGCCGATATGGCCGATCGCCGCCGGGTGGTGGTGCTCGGCTCCAAGTGCGCCACCTTGCTCTCCCTGGGCCATCCCATGCTGGGCGAGACCATCACCATCAACGACATCCGATTCACAGTCGTAGGCCGCCTCGACCCTATCAGCCACGGCAACAACGACAGCGACAACCAGAAGCTCTACGTTCCGGTCACCACCATGCAGGAACTCTTCGCCATGAAGGGCGACAACGTTCCCAAGGATGCCCTGAACTCGCTGCAATACCAGCCCGCCACCAAGGGCGACGCGGTAGCCGCGGTGGCCGCCGTTCATCGTGTCATCGGCGAGCGCCACGGCTTCGACCCGGCTCTGAAGGATGCCTGGGACGAGTGGGACACCATCGAGGAAGAGAAGATGATCGGCGCCATCTTCGACGCCATGGATGTCTTCCTCGGCGGCGTGGGCATCGTCACGCTGGGACTCGGCGCCGTGGGCATTATCAACATCATGCTGGTTTCGGTGACGGAGAGAACCCGCGAGATCGGCGTGCTGAAAGCCATCGGCGCCACCAGAAGCGCCATCCTGGCTCAGTTCTTCTGGGAGGGCCTGCTGCTGACCGGCATCAGCGGGCTGATCGGCATTGTTGCATCGGCGGGCTTCATGTGGATTCTGCAGAAATTTCTTACCGGCAAGATGCCGGGGTGGGACCCGCCCAGGATCGTTCCCTGGTCGGCGGCAGTGGCGCTGGGATCGCTGGTGATCTGCGGCGTAGTTGCGGGGCTCTATCCGGCCAGCAAGGCGGCGGCAATGGACCCCATCGAGGCGCTGCGAAGAGAGTGATGACTCGGGACTAAGGGACTAAGGGACTGAGGGACCAAGGGAACAGTGGACAGTGGAACATCCGCAGCGGTTCTCTAGTATGCATCGTTCACCGAAATTCAGTCTCAATTGGTGCGAGATGGCCGAGGATATCTAGCAGTTTTCCAGTCCATTAGTCCCTAGTCCCTTAGTCCCTCACAGGAGGCAACCATGCTCAAAGACATACTCGGCCAGGCTTGGGAGGCGATGGTTTACAACCGCCGCCGCACCGCCATCACCATGGTCGGCATGGCCTGGGGCATTGCCACGGTGGTGCTGCTGCTGGCCTATGGCGCCGGCTTCAGCCGCGCCATCGAGAACATCTTTGCCCAGTGGGGAACCAACACCATCGGCTTTTTTCCCGGCCGCACCAGCGAGCAGGCAGGCGGCGACAAGGCGGGCGCGTGGGTGCGCTTCACTCTGGACGATGTGGACCGCGTCTCCAACGCCGTTCCCGGCATCACGCACATCTCGCCGGTGGTGGAAAAGGATGTGCCCGTCCAAAACGATCTGCACCTGTACACATGGACCGTGAATGGCGTTCGGCCGGCCTTTCAGGACGTTCTCAAGCTGGACACCGATCAGGGCCGCTTCTTCAACGGCGCCGAAGACCAGCAGCGCGCCCATGTCTGCGTCATCGGCTCGGAGGCTAAGACCAAGCTCTTCAGCGGCGGCTGGGCGCTGGGCGAGACCCTTCGGCTGAACGGCGTGATGTTCACCGTCATCGGCGTCCTAAGTCCCAAGATGCAGGAGGGCGATAACGACAACAACCGGCAGATCTACATTCCCTTCAACACCATGAGCGACATCAAGGACACGAAATACCTGGATGGAGTCTGGTTCGGCTATCGCGGCGACAGCGAACGGGTGGAAAAAAGCCTGCGCGAAACCATGGCCGCGGCGCACCACTTCCGGCCCACGGACAAGAGAGCTATTTTTGTGGCCAATCTCATGACCCAGCTGAAACAGTTCCACATGCTCTCCATCGCCCTGCAGGTGCTGCTTTCCATGGTGGGCGCGCTCACGCTGGGAATTGCCGGCATCGGCCTGATGAACATCATGCTGGTGGCCGTGCAGCAGCGCACCCGCGAGATCGGCATCGAGAAGGCGCTGGGCGCGCGCCGCCATCACATCCTCATCCAGTTCCTGGCCGAAGCCATGGCCATAACAACCGTAGGCGGCGTGGCCGGCGTCGCACTGGCCTATCTGGTCTCCGCCCTGGTGGGGCGAATCACCTTTTACAGCGCCCTGGCCAAAAACGCCGAAGCCGCGGATATTCGCCTGCTCATCTCGCCAACTTCGGTTATCGTGGCCACCGCGATTCTCGCCGTCACCGGCCTGGTGAGCGGCATGATCCCAGCCATCCGCGCGGCCAGCCTGGACCCCATCGAGGCGCTGCGCTACGAGTAGCGGAGTTAGCATTGCTAGCGGAGTTAGTAAGTATCCTCCTGCAAAGCCAGAGGCTTTATGGTTGGTGGCCCTTCAAAGTGGCCCGTATGGAAATGCTCCACTGAGGCACAGCCCAAAGGAGTCTGTATAGAAGTGTTCCGTGTCGGCAGCAGCATGTCGCCCGCGCCGTAGGCGCAGTGATTATTAGCCCAGCGCTTCAGCGTTGGGTTGGCAAAACCAACAATTCATACGGAGTCCCGTACGGGACGGTGCTCAAGCTCCGTGTCCTTCGAATGATTTTTCGAGCAGATGACTGCTCCCGCTAGCGCAGGTTGTCCGTCGCCGGCTCGGGATGAATCGTCACTCGCTGCACCTCCGGGCACTCCAGCTTGAAGCGGTCCTCGAGCGCGGTGATTGCCTGATGCACCCGCTGCATGGGCAGCTGGTCCGGCAGCGTGCAATGGCAGGAGAGGTAGATGTGCTCGCCCGAGCGGCTCACCTTGATCTCATGCACGTCCACAATCTCAGTCAACTGGCTGGCCGCCGACCGCAGCGCCAACTCGATCTTGCGGTCCTCCTCCACCACGTCTTCCGGCTGTTCGATGGTCGCCGGCTCACTCTCGATGTGCGTCAGCAC
>Ga0326728_10027042_pt1 | contig 10076 bp, 8 predicted proteins | sample MB3enrmetagenome_FD_207602 | JGI IMG/M metagenome (GOLD analysis project Ga0326728, IMG submission 207602) | Lab enriched peat soil microbial communities from McLean, Ithaca, NY, United States - MB31MN | ecosystem: Environmental > Terrestrial > Soil > Wetlands > Peat | place: USA: New York... | reverse complement strand
CTTCTGAAAATCCCGGAGTCTTTCTGTAAGCACGGTCAGACGTCATGGCATCCAGAGTGTCCGCCAGGGCGAATAATCGCGCCCCGAGCGGGATTTGCTCCCCGGCCAGCCCATCCGGATATCCCTTCCCGTCGTAGCGTTCGTGGTGATGCCGTACAACAGGCGCGGCCGGCCTGAGAAATGGGACTCTCTTCAGGATCTGCTCTCCTGCCACAACATGCTGGCGCATGTGTCCCCATTCTGCCGCGGACAGCTTTCCAGGCTTGAGGAGAATGGCGTCAGCCACCGCGATCTTGCCGATGTCATGCAGGAGCGCGGCATGACTCAGTGACGGTGTGAGCGCCGGAGGATAGCCGGCGAGACGCGCCAGATACGTTGTGTAGGCGCGCACGCGCAACGAATGGGCGAAAGTCTCATGCTCGCGTGCATCCAGGGCGACGGCAAGGGCTTCGAGGGTGGTCTGGTAATTCTCCTCCACTTCACGCAACGCCCGCCACAAATCCCTCGTGCGCCGTTCGATGCTGGATTCCAGTGAGGTGCGGTAGGCGCGTGATTCACGCTCGGTTTGGAGCAGCCTGTAGGTGCGCGCGATCGAGTGGCCCAGGGTCTCAATGGTGAAGGGTTTCAAGAGGAAATCAGATGCCCCCAGGTGCAGAGCTTCAATGATTTGCCCGGCAGTGACATGCCCCGTGGCCAGAATGAATCCGACATCCCACTTCGATTGCTTTGCCATCGCCAGAAGTTCCATGCCGGAAACGCCCGGCATCCAGATGTCCGACAAGATGATGTCATAGTTGCCGCTTTCGATGGCCTTGAGCGCTTCCGCGGCGCTGCTGGCGGCGCCTACACGCGAGGCAGCGGGGGCGATCGCCACTTTCAAGAAGTCACGTACAGAGGGGTCGTCATCGACGACCAGGACTTTGGGCAATGCAGGTCCAAGCATGTGGCTGTTCCATCTTCCCGGTCAGGACTCCTGCTCGATGACCACTGCTTCGTACTCATCGATACAGGGGATGACGAAGTACGTTCGCTCCTGGGCGTCCCGCTCGGCCGTCAGAATCTGGGGCCGCATCAAGGTTCGGATTGTCTTTGCTCTGATGTCCGGCGGGAGCGTGACGCGCGCGTTATGCACAGGCGTGATTTGGCGGATGGGGCGCGTCATCTCACCGTTGAAATTGATGAGGTGAAGCAGGTGGCGCCTGCCGCCGTTCTGGGAGCGGTGGACCAGCTCCAAAACCGAGGGGACGTTTTCCAGTTCCACGCGGGCCGGGGCCAGTGCGCGGAGGGCGTTTTCCACCAGGATGAGGGACTCGGGCATGTGGCAGGTGCTGATCATGTTGCCGAGATCACCGGGGCAGTAGACCACCGTTCCCTTGCCGGTGCTCTGCACCGTGAGGGCCGGGTCGTCCGACAGCTGAGGCGGTAGTTCATACGAGCCAACCAATGGTTTGGTAAACAGGAGCACGACTTGGGCGCCTCCGGCTTTTGTCTGGAGATAGTAGGTGGGAGAAGGAATCCAGTGCCGCTTGATCCGGTCGAGCATGGGGCTGGCAGCTTGCACGGCCATGTAATCCCAGGGCCGCGGTCCCGCCACCTTTCCCATGGAGCTGACCCCAAACAGCTTGCCTAGGGCGAAGTCCTGGCGGGGCTCACCCACATCCGTGTAAAGCGAGGTCTCGAACGTGGCGAATAGGTTGCCGCCGCGCCGTACGTAGTCTTCGAGCCGCGCCGCCACCGCGTCGGACATGCAGGCGACGTTGGGCAGGAAGATGGCCTTGTAGCGATCCAGGGCCTCGTGCTCGAGCGAATAATCGTCGAGGACATCAAAGGGAGCGTGGGCGCGGACGAGAGCTTCGGTAAGACCCCAGAACTCCTGCTCCAGGTTCCCGATCTTGCTGCCCCCTGGAACGCGGGCCGCATCGATCAGTTGTGCCGCGGAAGCTGCGTAGAAGTTTGCCGTCGTGTCCGACCAGACAATAGCCACCCGGGCCTCTGACCGCGTTTTCTTGTAGTAGGCGGAGTTCGTTCGGAGGAAGTCGTTCATGGCGCCCAGCACCTTCATTTCGGGTTGGTCCCACTCCGAGGTGAACAGACCGAAGTAGACACCGGCGCCGCTGGCGATGGAGTCAGCGTAAAGCAGGCGCAGTTCAGGGGCGGGAAGCAGGGATACGTTCCAGCTCTTGAGCGCAGCCGCACAAGCGACTACGTAAGGCTTCCCGCCCGCCTGAGTTTCCTGGAGACGGGCCATTACACCCGGCCGCCAGAGGGCCATGCGGGTAAGGTCGCCATAAAGGAAGCCGCCCTCGTTGAGGATCAGGCTCTGTTGCGGGTTAATAATCCGGGGCTGGCGCCCGGTTGCGTAATTGCCGCCCAGTATGCTCCCGTTCATATAGAGGCCTGCATTTGGGTTGACGGATTTGATCACCGCTTGGCTGTCGCGGAGGAAATCAGCGAGACTCGAGGCCTGAAATTCAAGCAGTTGCGCGAAAGGTGTACCCTTGCGCTCTTTCTTGGAAGGCAATCCGGCGCCATATTGCTTACGAAACTTTTCCTGGCAGTGACGGCAGTAACAGGTGGCGGGAAAGAAAATCGGTCCGTCGTAGAAGATCCCGTCGATAGGATAGGCGCACAGGTCGCGGTCGATTTGGAAAACCCATTCCCGGTAAGGGCTGTTGACGCAGAAGCTGGTGGCTGTCTCATATACACCTGTCAGCGGGCTGCCGTCTTCGCGAATCTGCCGCCAGTCGGGATGTTTTTCGGCGAAAGGAATTGAGTAAGAGTGCACGTTGAAATAGATAAAGACGCGGAGACCATTCTTGCGGGCCTCGGGGAGATATTGGGCCAGGTAATCAGGGTTTTGCTTGGCGGCCAGCTTGGTTCGGAAATAGAAGCCGCTGTCATCAATGCCGGCAGTGGTGAAGTTCATCACCTGCAAGTGCTCGGTATTGTAGCCGAGCGCGGCCTTCTCCCGGGCGAGTTCGGCTGGGGAACGCCAAGTGATCTGGCCGAATCCGGTCCCGAGGTCAATAATGCGCAGGGGTTCCTGCTCCCACCACTTTGAGCCCTGGGCTAGCGCGGATGCGCCGGCATTTGCCGCCGGAGATGCGAGAACAAAGACTTGAGCGGATGAGGGAATCAGCAGAGACGCGGAGACCAAGAAGTCGCGCCGGGTCAGTTTATCGTCCATAAAATCGTCTTCCTTTCCGAATCGAGATGTCCATGCCGGTAATCGGGTTTGCGGTTTTTCAATTTCTGTTTGCGGCGACATCATACATGGGTTGCTCCCCAGGTTCAAACGCAGAAGCTGATGCCCTCTCCTGAGTTGCAAAACGATTCTTCAGGACCGTTCGGATGACCTCTCGGGTTTGTGTTCAGCATTCCCTCATACTGAGAATCGGATATCCCCTCAGCGACTTTAGTACTTGGTCCGCCGGGAAGAGGTCGAGTGGCCCACCCAGGGTGTTGATGAAGCTTTCCCAACGACCTTCATTTTTAGCTAATCCTCGTCATCTTTTCCGCCGATGTGAGAAATGACTCATGAGAAGGAGTATCTAAGAAGGCGGTCGGCACCTGGAAAGGTAATTAGTTTTGAACGGGGAAACAATGCGGATTCTGCTTGTGGAGGACGATGGGCCCGTTGCCAGATTCGTACAGAGGGGTCTGGAATCGGAGCATTATGCAGTGGATTTGTCGTTGGATGGGGAGAATGCCCAGATGGCTGTTGAGGCAAACGATTTTGACTTGGTCGTCCTGGATCTGGGTCTCCCCAAGATTGACGGATGGGAGGTACTGCAGCACATACGCATGAAAAAGCCTTCCGTTCCTGTCCTGATCCTTTCCGGCCGTGCGCAAGTCGAGGATCGGGTGAAAGGGCTGGACCTTGGGGCAGACGACTATTTGATGAAGCCATTCTCGTTTAGCGAACTTTCAGCCAGAGTACGCACCCTGCTAAGACGAAAGGTCCTCCCCGCCGACATCATCTTGCGAGTCGAAGACCTGGAAATGAATCGCGCGGAGAGGGTCGTCAAGCGAGCGGGTTGCCGTATTGACCTGACTCCGCGGGAGTTTGGCCTGCTGGAAGTTCTGATGCGCAACGCGGGACGTTGTGTGACTCGGGCGATGTTAATTGAGCAAGTCTGGAGCTTCACCTTTGACACCATGACGAACGTCGTTGATGTCTACATCAACTACTTGCGTAAGAAGATTGATAAGAATTATGAAACCAAACTCATCCACACCGTCAGGGGTGTTGGGTATCTACTGGAGAAAAGGGGGATCAAGGCATGAAAAGCGTCGAACCATCACGACCTGCGGGCTCCGAGAAGGAATGGAGGCCTTGCAGCATTGTGGATCCATATCTTGCCACATCATTACCGGAAGCTGTTTCCTTGCAGGGCGGCGAAGGTGAATCGCCGGGCAAGTCGGCCGCCCAATCGGAACGCACGCGGATCTTTCTCCATCAGTTGAGCCAGACCCTGACGTCCTTGCGCGGCATTCTCGAACTGGCTCTCCTGGTTGTCGCCGACGAGCAAGAGTACAAGGCGGTCATCCAGAAGTCGCTTGCGCAGGCAGAGGGGCTTGTGCAGTTGTTCAAGTCATACCGCACCTCTGAGGAGGCCGAATCCTCCGGTGTTCGGCAAGATTGTGTCGAACTGAGGGAACTTGTTCTGATGGCGATTGAGCAACTGCGGCCAATCTCGGTCTCTCGCCAAATCACGGTTGTGGTTAACCCGGCGGAAGACTGTGTCGTCCGATCGGATGCCGCACGCTTGCTGGTGGCGCTCCGGCAGGGATTGTTGCGTGCGATCCAGCGGACGTCCACCGGAGGACAATTAGAAGTGGGTATATCGGCCTCTGGAGCCAGTGCTTGCCTCACCATCGCGACGGCAACGCAGGGGGGCGAGATGCCCTTGCATCCGCGAACGGCCGAAGTTACTGAACGTTCGCTCACCAGGACCTTTGCAGTGGATAATGCGAAAGGAGACCTGCGCTCTGTACGCAGGGCTATTGAGGTGCTTGGAGGCGCCGTTTCGACGGCGGCAACGGAACCTTCCCCCCTATTCTGCAAGATTTGCCTCCCGCTTTTCCGGCATGAAGGGTCATGACTCGCGTCCCAGCGGGCTGTGACTGTTGTGATGAGCGGCAGCACAGCCCTCTGTTGCCGGACAAGATGGGAGCGCATCCGACGCCTCAGTATAGAGACGTCTAATACTGTTCTCACGCAATTCCAATAATGCTCGATGTAAGCAGGTGTGGATGGAGAGAAACATGTGTCCGGTTGGTTCCCGCGCAACGTGTAATGAACAGTGCTTGGTAGTTGTGGCAAGCGCCAGTGAAGGATTTCGGAAGCGGATTCTCGGTCAGTTTGGGGACCGCAGTTGGGCCGTTGAGGAGGCCATGGGTGGGGCTGAGGCGCTATCGCTGGTTGAGGAGGGGGACTTTAAGGTGGTTTTGCTGGATCGGTGGCTGCCCGACCTTGACGTAAGGGAGTTGGTCAGCATTCTTAAGACGTGCCACCCGGAGGTCCAGGTTCTGGTTCTCGAATCGGCCGAGGAGGAACGCGGTCTGGTCGAGAAGCTCTCGCTACAGCAGGAGCTCCCAACCCAACCCGTCGAGGCGGAGGGGGTGGTGGAGTGCGGGGCGGGCAGGGAAGAGTCGAAAAGCGCCTGCGGCGCTGTCATGAAGGCTGCTCCGGTGGACAAGAGGGAGGAGCCATTACCCGGCATGATGGGAGTGAGCCCGCTGATGCAACGCGCCTATCGTCTGGCGAGATTGGTTGTCCCGCGGGATACAACGGTTCTCGTCATGGGCGAGACGGGGACCGGCAAGGAACTGATTGCCCGAGCCATCCATAATCTCGGTCCGCGATCTCATCAGCCGCTGGTCATTGTGAACTGTGCGGCAATCCCGGAACCGCTGTTGGAGTCTGAGTTGTTTGGCCATACCCGCGGCGCATTTACAGGAGCGGTCCAGTCACGGTTGGGAAGGATTCATGCTGCGCATGGTGGAACGCTTTTCCTGGACGAGGTGGGAGAACTGCCATTCACCATGCAAAGCAAGTTGCTGCGCTTCTTGCAAGAGGGAGAGGTGCAGCGGTTGGGAAGTCTCGATGTGTTCCGGGTCGATGTGCGCGTCATTTCGGCTACGAATTGCGATCTGACTCGTGCCGTAGCCGCAGGCCGCTTTAACGAAGCCCTCTATTACCGGCTCTCTGTTTTTCCCATCGAGCTTCCTCCACTTCGCGAGAGGAAAGGGGACATACTGCCGCTGGCGGCGCATTTTCTGGAGTCATTTTGTTGCGAAGCCGCCGTTCCCTCCAAGTCAATATCCGACGAGGTCGCCGTGGTTCTGGAGAGCTACGCGTGGCCTGGGAACGTCCGTGAGCTGAAGCATGTCATGGAGCGGGCGTTCATCTTGTCTGAAAACGGGACGGTACTTCGGTCTGAACACATCAGCCTGCAGGTTTGAGGCGGGTTTGTGAAAGGAATTTTAGATTGGGACCGAGAAGGTGGCATGCCGGCTGCAGTTGTTTACCAAGCCATGGAGAACGTTCGTGAGAAGCCGCAAGGGAAGGCCAAGCTGACGGCGCCAGGCAAACTGCCAAGCCCTTCACCCAAGCGATCACTGGCGAAAGCCTTCCGCTCATTTGCGAATGCGGCAGGGTCGCTTGAGAACTCTTATTCTCAACTCCAAATGGAGGTGTCGCGGCTGCGGCTGCAGCTTGAGAAAGCCAACCAGGACCTTACTCAGAGTCTTGAAGAGAACAAGAGAATCCGCGCCTACCTGAGCCGGACCTTGGAATGCCTGCCGTGTGGAGTTCTGGTTGTCGGCCGCGAGTACAAAATGAAACTGGCGAATTCAGCCGGGCTTTGCCTGCTGGGGATGTGCCAGTCCTCCACCCAGGCGTCAATGTCCATTTCAAAGGAGGTCATGGGGAAGCTCCATGCGGTTACAGGTTCCCAGCTTGCGGGTGCGGAAACGGAGTGGCCGGTTGAAACGGAAGATGGGCAGCGATTCCTCAGCGTGTCACACACAATGCTGGACGACGGCTCGGATCGGGAATGGATCTTCATCCTGCGCGATATCACGGAAAGCAAACGGCTTGAAAGGGAAAGAGAGACGGCCCGGCGCACTCAGGATCTTGCACAGATGGCCATGTTGCTGGCGCATGAGATCCGGAATCCGCTGGGCAGTCTGGAACTGTTTGCTGGGCTCCTGGCTGACGCAACCGAAGACCGGCCGGTGCTCCATAAATGGGTGGATCAGGTGCAGGCCGGCTTGCGCACCCTGTCGGCAACCGTCAACAACGTGCTCCAGTTCCACAGTGAACCGCGATCGGACCTGCGGCCGGTGGATATCGCCGAATTGTTGAGAGAAACGCTGGACTTTCTGCAACCACTGGCGCGACAGAGGGGCATGCGCCTGGAATTCAATGTGCACGGAGCTGAAACCACATTTTGCGGGGACGTTCACCGATTACAACAGGTGTTTTTTAATCTGGCGTTGAATGCCTTTCGCGCCATGTCGCCGGGCGGTGTGTTGCGCGTGTCGGTCGACGGCAGCGATCACGCGGATGAACCGGCCATTCGAGTTGTCTTTCGTGACGAGGGCACGGGGATTCCCTCACTGATGCTTAGCCGGATATTTGATGCGGGTTTCACAACCAATCCGGGAAGTCCCGGGCTGGGACTGGCCCTTACGAAGAAGGTTGTCGAACAGCACAAGGGGAATATCCAGGTCGAGAGCGACACGGGGAAGGGTACAACCTTTACTTTGATGTTTCCGAGGTTAGGAGAAGGAAATGAATCGAGTGCTGGTCGTTGATGATGAGCCGGCGATGCGGGCCGCTTTGGAGGCGAACTTTAAGCATCACGGATGGAAAGTGACAACGGCGTCGGGCACCTCCGAGGCGATGGAAAGATTCCGTTCCTCCCCATGCCCTCTGGTTATCACGGATATGCGCATGCCGGATGGCGACGGATTGAGGGTGATGCAGACCGTACGGTCTGTGGCGCCGGAAACGGCGGTGATCTTTCTCACTGCCTTCGGAAATGTGCCGGAGGCCGTGTTGGCGATGCAACAGGGCGCCTGCGATTATCTGGTGAAGCCGGTCTCGTTTGACCAATTGCGGCAGGCAGCCCTTCGGGTCCTAGGGAACAGGGTTCAAAGGCCAAAAGGCTCTCCCCCGGGCGGAATGATTGGGCGTTCCGCTCCTTTGCAACGGCTGATTGAACGCGCGTGTCAGGTGGCAAAAAGTGAAGCCGATGTACTGATTACGGCTGAAAGTGGCACCGGCAAGGAACTGCTGGCCCGGTTCATTCACCATTCGGGCCCGCGAGGTGCGCGTCCGTTCGTGGCCGTGAATTGCGCGGCCTTTCCCGAAACCTTGCTGGAAAGCGAGTTGTTCGGACATGTCCGGGGGGCGTTCACGGGGGCGGTGGCGTCCCGGCCGGGCAAGTTCGAGCTCGCCTCGGGCGGGACGATTCTTTTGGATGAAGTCAGCGAGACGCCGATCAGCCTGCAGCCCAAACTGCTGCGAGTCCTTCAGGAACGGGAAATCGACCGGCTGGGCGGCACGCAGCCGCTTCGCGTCGATGTGCGTGTCATCGCCACGACGAACCGGGACCTTAGTGCGATGGTTGAGGAGGGCAAGTTCCGGGCCGACCTCTTCTACCGGCTTAACGTGGTGCCACTTTCGATACCACCGCTTCGCGAACGTCGCGAGGATATCCCCGAGCTCGTCGAGTACTTCGTGCAAAAGCACTCGCCGGCGTCGCGACCCGTTCGCCTCTCTGCTGAACTCCTGAGCCGTCTCAAGGAATACGACTGGCCGGGGAATATCAGGGAATTGGAGAACTTGGTCCGCAGGGTCCTGGCGCTTTCCAGTGGTCCGGTGGTGGGAGTGGAGAACCTTGAAGGGTGGGACCTCTCGGACAGGAAGCCGGCCCAGGCGAGTTTCCCGCCTGGCGAAGTCACGTTGCGCGACATGGAAAAGCAACTGCTTGAGAGGACTCTTGAGGCTACGGGCGGAAACCGGACTCGCGCGGCCGATATCCTTGGGGTGAGTCTTCGCACGGTTCGCAACAAGATTCGGGAGTACGGCTTGCCGCCCAGGAGATATGCATGAGCTGGAGTGATACGGCGGTCATTGAGAAACTCGGCGAGTACCTGAATCTGGCAGCATTCCGGCAAACATTGATTGCGAGCAACATGGCCAACGTCGATACGCCGGGCTACCGGACCCGGGACATCGATTTTCAGGGTGAGATGAGCCGCGCCGAGGATGAACTCGGGCTCGAGGCCATGCAGCCGCGTGTGTTCGAAGTCTCGGGCCTCATTGAACGGCCCGACGGGAACAACGTAAGCCTCGATCGGGAGACCCTGTTGCTGGCGCGCACCGAACTGCAATTTCGGCTGGCAGTGGATATCTTACGCAAGAAATTCCAGGAGATCTCCTCTGCGATCAAGGAAGGAAACTCTTGAAATGAATCTGCTGGGAGTGTTGGAGATCAGTGGGTCAGCCCTGACGGCGGAGCGGCAACGTGCCGAGGTGGTGGCCAGTAATCTGGCGAACGCGGAAACGACTCATACGGCCAAGGGTGGTCCGTACCAACGGCAACTGGTTATTTTTTCGGCGCAACCGGTTTCCCATGCGAAGTTCGCAAGCGTCCTTTCGGATGTTGGCGACGAGTACGCGCGAGGTGTGGTGGTCAAGAGTGTGGTGCCTGATCCGACGCCTGCAATCCGGCGGTTTGAGCCAGGGCACCCTGACGCCGACCGGGAAGGTTACGTCGCATATCCCGACATTAACCCGATCGAGGAGATGGTGAACCTGATGGGATCGGCCCGTTCGTACCAGCTCAATGTGGCTGCCGTGCAGGCAACCAAGGACATGATCAGCCAATCGCTCGAGATCCTGGCCTGATCCCCGTGCGAGGCTGTGGGTGGTGAATGATGAGTAGTTCGATTTCAGGGATTTCGCAGGTCAGCCAGGCGGTTGCGACGGCAGGCACAGTGCAACCGGCTGAGGGCGGGGCGGATTTCTATTCCCAGCTTAACTCGGCGCTCAACCAGGT
>Ga0326728_10027041_pt1 | contig 10076 bp, 11 predicted proteins | sample MB3enrmetagenome_FD_207602 | JGI IMG/M metagenome (GOLD analysis project Ga0326728, IMG submission 207602) | Lab enriched peat soil microbial communities from McLean, Ithaca, NY, United States - MB31MN | ecosystem: Environmental > Terrestrial > Soil > Wetlands > Peat | place: USA: New York... | reverse complement strand
CGAACCCCGTGCCGTAAAGCGCCGCCCTAAGCCTTTCCAGAAGTTAAATCGCCCGCGCCACCTGATGAAGGAAATGCTCCACCGCAGCAAATATCGCAAAAATGGACCCGCTGTCTAAGCGCCATTCTGGTTTGACGCCTTTCGGGGATAAACGGATAATCTCTGTATGGAATTCAAGTTCTTTGACGTTCCGGTGTATCGGCTTCCCCGGAAGGAGTACGACGCTAAGCGAGAGGCTTGGATTCAGAAGGAAATGGACGAGCAACCTGCGCACGTCAGGGAATGGTATGCGCAGGACGCGAAGGAAGCAGGGCGAGTGCGCAGCCACCTGCGGCAACATTACGGCGGCACTTGGGATTTCAATGAAATCATCGGGTTCATCCGCCTGCATTTCCTGGGCACCCAGATCCGCGGCGAGTGGTGGAGGGTTACTGCAGACAGAGTCACCCGGTCACGAACCAAACGCTTTGAATTTCGCGACTGGAAGGTGACCTATGAGGAGGAAATTTCAGCGGGCAGCTGTAATACGGAGCTTTACGCGTTGATTCTGAAGTACCTAGCGCGCGCCCAAAAGGAGGGGCACATCAAGCGCTTCTACGTTGATACTTCAATCTTCGAGCGCATCGGCCCATACGTGGACTGGAATGCTCTGTTGAAGAAAGCAAGTGAGCGGCCCGGCCAATCCGCCCGCACTTACCCGATCCCTTCGGCCTAGGGGCGATTCCTTGGGCTAGATGCGCTATCGCTGAAGAATGGCAGGGGTCGTTTGTAGTCCGGTCTCAAACCCTCCCGCATGTACTTGTCGATCTCGTAACGGAGGTGCTCGCGCATAAAACTCTCGCCCATTTTCTCGTACATCTGTAGAAAGCCGGACACTATCCTATTTATAAGCTCAGCGGGTATGGGAATCTGCTCTCCCCGCCGCCTGGCGGCTTCCTGAAAGGCGGTGTTTATCAAGGAGTAGATCTCCAGAATCTTCTGGTCAGAGGTCTTTGCGGTTGGAGGGCAGTTGTTGTATGCGCCAAGCTCGCGGCAAAAGTTGACAATAAGCTGTGCGGTCACTTCAAGCGTCCTATCCAAGGCGCTTCCAGGACGAGGGGGTGCCTCGCGTCCTTGCAGGCCGAGCTTTTCCCGGGCAGTTTGAATCGCCTCATGGGCGATACTAGACATTTTTGGCTGCTCTTCGCTCGTATCGAGCGGCAGGCGGCTGCCCATTGTGCATAGGCTCGTGGCTAATTCGTCGGCAGAGTTCGGCCATGAGATGGCACGGCGCACGCGGTCGAGCAGCAGCAAATCCTCGGCGTGACGGCTTCTATGTGGCAACCGTAAACGCGAGTGAGCGTTGGGCAGAGTGAATTCCTTGACCTCGACGTAGCGAGCGGCGTCCCTGAGGTTTGGTGTCACAAAGACCTTTACAGTGGCGAGGCCAACGCTAACGAATACGAAGATGCCATCCCTGAGCCGCATGGTCTGAAACGAGCCTGCGTCCTTCATGTGGTGGACTTCCGTCCACATGTTCGCTTGGCCCAAGCGGAACTCATCTGAGCTCGACCTAGCGATTGCTCCTGCCAACTCAAATGGGCCGAAGCACGGTGGCCTTGTGGGCGGGGGCTCCTGCTCACGCTGGGCCTGTTTCTCGCGCTCCGCCCGCTTAAGAGGGTTGCCAAAGAATTCGTGAAAGAGTCCCATACGTGTCGAGCGGCTTGCTGAGCTAGCCGATTTGAGCGACTATGCGCCCCTGCCGGGACATTGCAAGCCCGATTTGAAGGCCCGCGCGCGTGCGCCGCTTGGTCTCGGACACGTTCTAATGGGTGTCCTTGATGTGTGCGCTCGTGGCAACTGACGTGGCGCTGAGCTTAAGTGTTTTGACAAGCGTTTTGATCATGCCCCGCCGAGAGCGGTCAGGCGACCCACGGGCTCACGATGAGCGCCAACCGGAATCTGTCAGGGCCCCTTCTGAAGTCCTAGCAGCTTCCCTTCAACGGTCAATACACTCCACGCTTCCGCTGAATCATCCTCAGTTGCGCCTTTGCTGAAATGCAGGCCGTGACGATTGCTCGTGACTTCAAAAGCGACTCCCCATTCCGAAAGAATTTCTTCCGAAGCAAGGGTCGCGACGAAATTTGTCGAACACTCTAATCGTGCAACGCACGTTCCCGACCAAGCCCCCAATTCAAGGTCGTCTATTTGGAATATTGCCTGCGCATGTTCATCCCGCTGGACAAGGTCAGTCAGGTAACAGATTGCGGTTACTCGCTTGTTGGCATTGAGGACCCGCTGAACATCAATCGAATACACGGGGTTGGTCCCAACCGATTTCCTGAGTTCTGCCGAGAGAACAGCGCAGCCATTCTCACGAGCGAGTGCAACTGTCCGCTCTTCGGGCAAAAGGTGACGACGCGCATCTTCTTGCGGCGCACTCGATTCCGGCGAGCAGCCGTCAATGAGTACGACCAGCAAGAGAAGTGCACACGAGGCCATCGTAAACGTGAAGTTGCTAATGCTGTGTGTTTTCACTGGGGTGGATGCACATGCGGGACGAGCTCTCTACTGGGAGGGCACGGCAGAAGCTTGATCGACTCGGTTAGTTACCCGCTTCCAATAGCCCTGCGTGCGTACGGCGTAGTCAACCTCACCGGTGCGGCGGTTGCACCGCCAGAGAATGGCACCATCTGCGCCGGTGTGAAATTCATATTCGGCGGGCGCCGTTGGGCTACATCCATCAAGCAAACACGCCGCAGCCAGCCACAAACAGGCTTGCCGAGCGCCCTTATGACCCTGCGATAACACTTGCCTCGTCGTCATGCTGCAAGGCTACTGCCGCAGAGTAGGTTCTGAGAAGCGTTTTTTAAGGCTTGAAGGGGTCAGGTGCTTGAATTTAATGAGATCGTCATATTCCCAGTAGCCGTTGGTCGGCCGGCGGTAGGCGGCGCCGCTCTGAGCGCCTTTGCAACAACCAGGCGTTGTGCCCGCGGGTGCCCAGGCTCAGCCGCTCCGCAATCCACGCCAACGGCATGGTCGTCCGCGCGCGCAATTGCCGGGCCAGTTTTCCACCTTGCGGCTCTCCCCCTTACGGCGTGCCCTCAGTTCCGCCTCGCTCCAGCCTATCCGCTCCAACTCGTGGCACACTAGCCGTTCGGCCTGCACCGTCTCGGCCCACTGGACGCCTAGCCGTTCCGGGGTCAGAACGAGGTTTCTTCACTATTCCTCCCCTGGTGGTGGCGGCGCTGCATCAAGAAAGCGCCTTCTGCGCGGCGACGCTGGCGACGGGCCGACCCAGCCTCTGCGCCGGCGGCCACTCCTTGCGCAGCAGGGCCATCATCGCCACGTCGTGGAAGGCATCGCCTTTGCGGGCGAACTCGCGCAGCAGTCCCTCCTGCACCGCAGCGGTTGAGGGTTGAAGGCTGGGAGTTGAGAGTTGCGGGGTGTCTGGCCGCGGCCTCGGTCGCATAGCCTTGCCCCCAAAACCGTTCTTGCAGCGGAAAGGACAGCTCAGCCGAGGCCTGCGCGGCATCTACATTATCCAGGCCGACCAATCCCAACAGCGGCGCTTGCCCCAAGTCAGTCGGTCCGATTCCAGCGGTGCTTGGTCAGTGCGGCGAGGGTGCCCAGGCCGAAGAGCAGGAAACTGCCGATGACAGCCAGGAGTCCCGCAGGAACCGAATAGAGACTGCCGGTGGTTGAACCGGTTGGCCCCGAGAGCATCGGCAGCACCGCGGCGGCGGGCACGACAGGGGAACCCCAGTGGCCGGTCAGCCAGCGACTCAGCAGATAAAACCCGAGCACCGGTCCTGTCACCGCAAAGGTCATCCAGGCGGCGCCGCCCGTCTGCAGCCAGACGAAAGCCTCGACGGTCCAGACCAGCCCGGCGATGATACGCAACGTGCTGGCGCCCGCATGCTGGCTATCAACCCACCGCAAACTGTGCAGCAGCAGGAAAGCCATGGCCGTCCGGACGGCCCAATGCATGCCATTGGTGTTTTGTCCCGCAAGAGCAGCGGCCATGACGGCGGCAGCCAACACGCCCAACAACCCGAGCTTCGGATTGCGGGAAGAGGCGGCGCAGAGGAGGCAGTAAGCCGCCGCGGCCGCGCCCAGGCAATTTGCGCGGTCGAACCCGGCCACCAGGCTGCGGCCCCAGTCACCCGGGAATCCGCCGATGAGGGCCGCCAGCGACATGAACACCAGGTGCAGCGCCAACCGATGGTCTCGGTGGTAGAAACGAATGCCGCCGCAGATCGCCAGGTTCAGGAGAGTTTAGTCTGGTAGGGCACGCCGAAGTCCATTTTAACGCCGTATTTGGTTCGCTGCAGGATGCGATACACCACCAGCAGCGCCACGTTCGCCGCCAACACCACTAGGCCAAGCGCCGCCAGGCTCCTGGGGAAATTGAGCTCCCGAATGCCTCGCCGCAGCCCGCCGAACCGAACCACGGCGACCACCCCGGCCCCCAGGCACATCCCCCAGGCCATCACCTCCCCGGTCAGCGCGGCTTCGCTCAGCAAAATGAAAGGCGCCAGCACCAGCAGGTTCTCCAGCCCGACCAGGAAAGGGGTCAAACCCGAGGTTCGCCTAGCGCGGTGCGGGTTTAGTCCTTGAGCGTGCCGGTGGATTTGCGAAGATAGGCTCAGGCCGCGCACGATGCGAGTGGAGTATCCCGGAGCGATCTACCACGTGTTGGATCGGGGGGACCGGCGGGACGATATATTCGTCAACGACGTTTACCGCCATGACTTTCTAAAGACGCTGGCCGAGGCGTGCCCGAAGACGGGCTGGCAGGTGCCTGCCTATTGCCTGATGCGAAATCACTTCCGCCTGGTTGTTGAGACGCCCAACGCCAATCTGGTGGACGGGATGCGCTGGTTCGTGAGCGCCTACACTATCCGGCTCAACCACCGACAGAGGCTGTTCGGACACGTTTTTAGCGGGCGTTACAAGGCCCTGATCGTGGAGGGAAGCGGGAACGGATATCTCCAGACCGTCTGCGACTACGTGCATCTGAATCCGGCGAGGGCCAATCTGCTGGGCAAGGACGATCGGCTGCTCTCCTATCCCTGGAGCAGCCTGGGATGATATCTGGCGGCGCCGGAGCACCGGCCGAGCTGGATTCGAGTGGACCGGCTGCTGGGCGAGCATGGAATCCAGGAGGATGGCGCGGCGGGCCGTCAGGAGTTTGAGCGGCGGCTGGAGGAGGTGGACGAGGCGGCGATTAAGCCGTTTCGGCGGGGCTGGTGCCTGGGCAGCGAGGCGTTCAAAGAGTAGATGATTGAATTGATGGAGGGCAACCTGGGCCAAAGTCACTCCGGGGAACTGCACCGGGAGAGCGCCGAGCAGAAGGCCGACCACGTCATGATTGAGGAGATGTCGCGGCTGGGCTGGACCGAAGCGGACTTGGCTTCCCGGCTCAAGAATGACCCCTGCAAGCTGGCGATGGCGGCACGGCTGCGGAAAGAGACTACTCTATCCATCAAGTGGATTGCTGCGCGCCTGCAAATGGGCACGGCCAAAAGCCTTAAGCCGATGCTTTACGACTGGATGAAGGCCCATGACCAAGTTGCGACCCGCATTACCCCGAGCCGACAGACATGCCAACAGCTCCAGTTCCAACCTCCGGCCGACCCTTGTCCCCTCGCCGTTTGGCTCAAGTCTTGGGCAGCGCCACGCGTGTGTGGCGAAGGTTGCGCACGCGCCCGCCGCTTAGCTTCACTTCCTTGACTTCGCCGCCAGCGTTGCGCGTGAACTGAAGTGCAATTCCCCCGTACTCAGTATCGAAACTATCAACACCCGTGGGCAGCAGATGAATCCAGCGCCCCGAGCGTAAGCACACTGCTAGGCTGCCGTCGTGCATTTCGAGGCGAGCGACGACCCGAAGTTCTTCGCTCCAGTAATCGCCAACGTAAGCTGCGAGGCGGGCGGGCGTGGATTCCGCCACGGTCAACTTCGGGGCCTTGATGCCGCGATACAGCAGTTCGGTGACGGCCCCGGGACTTTGACGGACAAAAGCCACTGGCGCCCCGTAGGCTTCCACGAAGAAATTCGTGTCGGACACCGGCGTCATCCGGAACTTGTCTTCGTGAGTTGCCTGAGCCATGAGCTGATCGCCTTCGCGCGTAACCGTAAGCAGCCAGCCGGGGCCCAACCGGTACGTGCCCAGGAAAGGTTCCCAGGCAGCGGGATCCGCTTTCACAGCGGCGGGCGGCCCGACGGAAGCTGGTGTCGAAGGCGCCGGGGGAATGCCCAGATAAAGGTCGGTGATCCTCAAGGCCAAACCCGAAGGGTCCATTTTGCTCGTATTCGCCAGGATGGCAGCGGCAAACCGCTTTTCCGGCACCCATATCGTGGAACTGCGGTACCCGGCCCAACTGCCGCCATGCGAGGCGGTTGCCATTCCCTGATGCCTGCCCAGCGCTACGCCGAAGGCATAATCTATTCTCTTACCGCTGTTCAGTTTTCCTGGCTGTTGCATCAGCTCGATGGCGGCTTTCCCGCCGACGCGCGGGGTGTCGAAGTTGAGCAGCCACTTGCCCATGTCTTCGGCCGAGATGAAAAGTGAACTGGACCCTTGAGCCGCCAACTGGCTCACCACCTGGTGGAACCTGTTGGTGCCGTCGGGAGCGTAGGAAAAGGCGCGATTCACGATAACTTCGGCGGGATCGTCGCAGACCAGGGTGTGTTTCATCCCCAGCGGTTGGAAGAGGTTCCGGTCAGTCCAGGTTCGGAACGATTGTCCCGTGACTTTGGCGACCGTTGCCGCCAGCAGGTTGTAGCCCGTGTTGGAATACTGCTCCTCCTCGCCGGTCGCGAAATCCAACTCGCGCTGGCGATGGACCATTTCGAGAATCATGTCCAGGGTAATCGGCCCCTCCAGGTCCACGTCCGAGAGGGCCAGGGTCTCCGGCCAGTCGCGCAGGCCGCTCGTGTGATGGAGGAGGTTGTTGATCGTGATCGGCTTCCCGAAATCCGGCACGTTAGGCAGATGCTTGTGGATGTCGTCGTCGAGCGAGAGCTTTCCCTGCTGAACGAGCATCGCCACGGACAGCCCCGTGAATTGTTTGGCCACCGAGGCGACATCAAACAGCGTTTGCGGAGTGATCGGGATATGATGCTCGAGATCCGCGCAGCCGTAACGATGCAGATAAGCGACCACGCCGTCCTTGACGATCACGACCGCCGCCCCTGGCGAATCGGGCCGATCCCATTGAGCAAATAACCGGTCAACCTTCGCCGCGTTCCCGGCACTGAGACCGCCCGCGACCGACAGCAGATAAATTCCCAGTGCGCACACCGCCAGGCGACGGGCAATATTCCATCGTCCGAAAGTCATCATGCGACGCATTGTGGGGCAGCACGGGGTCAGTCTGAAGTCTAAAGTCCAACGTCTAAAGTCCCCCGCCACCTCGCTTGCTGCGAGCCCTTATTCAAGCCTCCCAATCGCTTTGGATGAGCTGGAAGGCGAAGTCTCCGTGGAAAACGCGGCGAGTTGCGTCCCCTGAAGTTAGATGTCTGCCGCCAGAGCAGCTAATCGTATTTGACCTGAACCGGCGTCCCCGCTAAATGGCGTCGTAGTGCACAATTAAACCTATGCGAACTATCCTGATGTCACGCGTCCTGGGCCCAGGCTTATGCGTGATGCTTCTGACTTCACGCGCGGCCACTTCCCCAAAGCTTCCCGCTGAGTTGTCCATCAACTACGGGGCAGGCCGCGGCGGTCTCTTAATTGTGCCGGTCCGGCTCGAAGGCGGCGAAGAGCTGCCATTTGTTCTGGATACCGGCTCTTCCTTCACCCTTTTGGACAAGTCGCTGGAACCGAAATTGGGAAAGCGCACTGGCACTGCATCCGTCCAGAGCTGGGGCGTGAGCCAGAATCTGCCCGTGTTTGCCGCGCCCCGGCTCTACTTGGGAGGGGCCCCGCTGGTCACCGGGGACCACGTCGTCAGCGATGATTGTAAGAAGATGCCCTCTGATTCAGATCATCCTATCATGGGGATGCTCGGGATTGACTGCCTGAAGCACTATTGTATCCAGCTCGATTTTGCGGCGGGGAGAATCCGCTTTCTGGAGCCCGAGCACGTGAATGCGGTGCAGCTCGGCAAGGCCTTTCCCATTACGTATGTCGGAGGCCGCCCCTTTGTTCATCACGATGGCCTGGTCGAAGGAATGGGAACCAATTCGCTGATTGACACCGGGTACGATACTGACGGCGTCATCAACGAGCTGGGTCCTGGAACCTCGTATTTCGATGAACGTGTTTGGGGCGGCCAGACCTACACCAACCTCCTCCTGGGAAACGGGGGATACGTCCTGGGATTGAGGTTTCTGGCGCGGCATCTCGTCACCCTGGATTTTCTTAACGGGACCATGTATCTTCGGCAGCAATCCATCGGCCCGCTGCCCGGTGGCAGTTTTGTGGTGCTGAAAACCACGCGGGTCGAGGCTCTGGAGCCATTGCTTCGAGCCGTTGGCCACAACGATGCTGCCGCCGCTCACAAGGAGCTACTCGCGTTGGAGCAGGGCAGCACTCCCGAACTGACCAAAACCGTCGCCCGGAAGCTGGTGGGCACATTGCGGCATGAGCCCAAGCCGGTCCCGGCCAGCGTTCCGCCCGCGGTCACCGAGCTGGCGCTGGGCGATGCGCGGCCACAGCTTGCCGAAGTGGGTTGGCTCAAGCCGACGGCTAATCGCATACCTACGAACAGCGAGATCGGATCGCCTTTGCTGGATTCGGGGAAGATCTATGCCACCGGTCTTTACGCGCACTCGCCCTCCCGGTATGTCTTTGATCTGGGCGGCAAATGGAGGAGCTTGCGCGGCGAAGCCGGTTTGCACACGGCCTTTCAGCCTTACGCCTGGGGAGTGGTCTTTGTTATCAAGACCGATGGCCGGGAGGTATTCCGTTCCCTTGCCATTCGCGGCCCGACCAAACCGAGCTACACGGTTGACCTGACGGGAGTCAAGACGTTGGAACTGATCGTTGAGAAGGCGTCGGAGCAAAACGGCGGCAATTGGGGCCTATGGCTCGACCCGGTGTTGAGCCGGTAGGCGGTCGGCCCGCGGCTCCAGGCGCCGGACGGAGCCCGCGTCATTGACGCGCGAGGCCGCGTTGACTCGGCTGCCGCACGCTCGTAGGTTGGTTTTTGATGTTTGAACTCGTCTCGCCCTACCAACCGGCCGGGGACCAGCCGCAAGCCATTGCGAAGCTGACGGAAGGGTTGCTGGCCGGAGCGAAACACCAGGTGCTGCTGGGGGTCACGGGCTCGGGCAAGACCTTCACGGTTGCCAACGTCATCCGAAACGTCAACCGGCCTACGCTGGTCATATCGCATAACAAGACGCTGGCCGCGCAGCTCTACGCCGAGTTCAAGGGCTTCTTCCCCAACAACGCCGTCGAATACTTCGTCAGCTACTTCGATTACTACCAGCCGGAGGCCTACATTCCGCGCACCGATACCTTCATCGAGAAGGATTCGAGCATCAACGAGGAGATCGAGCGGCTGCGGCTCTCGACCATGAGCGCGCTATTCTCGCGCCGGGACGTGATCGTGGTGGCCAGCGTGTCCTGCATCTACGGCATTGGCAGCAAGGAGGATTATGAGGCCATGGTGATTAACATCCGCACCGGGATGGAGATGACCCGCGACTATTTCCTCCGGCGCTTGGTGGACTTGCAATACACGCGCAACGACATCGAGTTCACGCGCGGGCAGTTTCGCGTGCGGGGTGACACGGTGGAGCTGTGCCCGGCGGGCCGCGAGGACGCTCTCCGCGTCGAATTCTTCGGCGACGACATCGAGAGGATCACCCGCTTCGAGCCGCTAACGGGCCGCAAGACTGAGGCGCTGGAAGCCGTTACGATCTACCCGGGCAAACAGTTCGTCACGCCTACCGAGAAGCTGCGGCCGGCCCTGCTCTCGATTCGCGAGGAGCTGGGGGAGCGCATCGCGTGGTTTGAGAAGGAAGGCAAGCTGCTCGAAGCCCAACGCATCAAGATGCGCACCGAGTATGACTTGGAGATGATGGAGGAAATGGGCTTCTGCTCCGGTATCGAGAACTACTCGCGGCACCTGGCCGCCCGGCCA
>Ga0326728_10027040_pt1 | contig 10077 bp, 7 predicted proteins | sample MB3enrmetagenome_FD_207602 | JGI IMG/M metagenome (GOLD analysis project Ga0326728, IMG submission 207602) | Lab enriched peat soil microbial communities from McLean, Ithaca, NY, United States - MB31MN | ecosystem: Environmental > Terrestrial > Soil > Wetlands > Peat | place: USA: New York... | reverse complement strand
TATCCTTACGTACAAATGTCGCATTACCCGGAGGATTACCATGGAGACCTTTCATGTTGAGCAGATATTGGGACTGAAGAAGAAGATCAGGACTCCGCTCGATTTCGTAGAGCTTAGTAAAAAGGGGGTTTCGAAGAAGGGGCTCTCCGCGTTGGCTGACCACCTGAGTATTGGCCTTCCCCTGATGGCCGAGCTTCTTTCAATCAACGTAAGGACTATTCAGAGGTACGCCTCGGGAAAGCTTTTCCCGCCCACGGTGTCTGAACACATCCTGCGCATAGCCGTAATTACGGTGCGGGGAGAGAAGGTCTTCGGAAGTAAGGAGTCTTTTCGTTCGTGGCTCAACGCGCCGAACACTGCCCTGGGAGATACGAAGCCTCTCGATCTCCTGGCGTCCGATTTTGGCAGGGATATGGTTCTTGATGAGCTTGGAAGGCTTGAACACGGTATCGTGTCTTAATGCTGGTCTACCGTATAGCTCGCAAAAGCTTCGTAAGGGATCTCTCAGGAGAAGGTGCAAGGCTTTACGGGGGACGCTGGAATCCAAAAGGCATAGGCCTCGTATATGCTTCGGTGAGCAGGGCACTCGCGGTTCTCGAATACTACGTCCATGTCGACCCTGGCTTCCTGCCTATCGACCTTGCCCTCGCATCGATCCTCATCCCTGACAACGCATCGAAGAAAGAGGTCCGAATCGAAGATCTCCCACGGGACTGGCGCAGATACCCGGCACCGGTCGAACTCGCCGGAGTCGGAGGAGATTGGGCTAAAGCTAGAGAGAGCCTCCTCCTTTTTGTTCCCTCGGTCGTGGTACCGAGAGAACCCAACGTTCTCCTTAATAGCTCTCATCCGGGTATGTCCGATGTCTCTGTGGTCGACATCGAGGATTACTTTTTCGATGCGCGATTTTCCCGGCATCGATAGGAAAAGGAATGTGCAGAGCAGGCCAAGAACGGAATCAGCCGATTCCGTTCTTGGCCTGCTTGTGTCTCGCGAAAAAATGGTAGGCGCGGAGGGTGTTGAACCCTCGGCCTCTACCGCGTCGAGGTAGCGCTCTCCCGTTGAGCTACGCGCCTACTATGTGTGGACGTCAATTTATACCAGGAAGACCCTGGGTTGTCAAGATTCCGGGTTTCGTCCGCAGGGGCAAACGGATTTGAGAGTTCTAGCCTCTTGATCTGTGGGACCGTCTGTCGTATGATGCCAATGGGGGGTGGTCCATGCGCTCAAATACTCGGTCGACTGCAACGCCTAGAGCTCGGATCAGCGAAGAGTTGAGTGCTGCTCTCAAGCAGACCACGGAGGATTACAGTCTGTCCCCGGCCGACCAAGAAAGCTTCGCTCAAACGCTCCTCTCACCACCCAAGGCGAAACCCGCTCTGAAGCGCGCTTTTGCCCGTCGCCGCAAGCTTCTGAGCACTGAATAAGCGACGAGCCGCTCCGAGTGGTTCACCCGGGCCCATTACAAAACAAAAGGGCCTGAGAGTAATCCCAGGCCTTTTTGTTTTGTACCATTGTAAAGGATCTCAGGTACCCTTCTGTGCTTCCGCGTGGTCCGCGGCGATGCGCTCGTAGATCTCCTTCATCCCTTTCTTGTCTTTTATGTTGTGGGGAAGGATGTTGATCCTGCCTTTCCTCATCATATCCATGCCCACCCGCGTGTTGGAGAAAAGGTCTCTCTTCTGGAGCATGTAGCGCATCATGGCCTCGATCTCGTAGAGCCTGCCGTGCTTGCGGACGCTCTCGAGGAAAAGCTCGTCGAACACCCAGACATCCTTATTCTGCGCCTTCCCCTCACGGACCGCTACTTTTCTCAAGGTATCGAAGACATGGCCTATGTGGATATCGTTCGGGCAGCGGACGCTGCACGTGTAGCACTGGAGGCATGTCCAGATGGTCTTCGACCGCAGTACCTTTTCTCTCTCCCCGAGCATCACGTAGCGGATAGTCCGATGGGGCATGATATCCATGTCCGAGACCACCGGGCAGCCGGTCGTGCACCGGTAGCACTGGTAGCACGACGATATCTTCTCCCCCGATTCCTTCTCCACTGCCTTTAAGAACGACAGATCATCCATGGTACCGACACCTCACATAGAGGACGTAGTCTCTTACGCCTGATCTATTCTACCACCTGCATGATGGCCGATCAACCCGGTGAGCCCGGACTGCTTTTTCCCTGCCGGATGCGCACGCGTGGCGAAGTCGTTTCGCGGCCGGCATTCGAAACCGCAGCCCTACCTTCTTCGGGCCATTCACTAAGATGGATGTACCGCGTGCGCGGTATTAAGGCCCGCTTCGCTTTACCGGCATCCGCCGGGATGACGGCCAAAGGGAGCCGCGCCCTTAATTCGTTTTGTCTATCGGGTCGGATACCCCGGGATAATACATGCACTCTTCTGTACCTGCCGGGAGTATCAGCAACATAGCTGATACTCCCGGCACGGAATGGGCGAGCGCATGGAGGGATCGATGAGATGTGGATGCGATTTGAGCCTTATCGGCCGTAGGCGTACTTCACGTACGTCGGAGGGCATAAGACGAAAAGCGCGCCGCAGATCGCGATCCCTTCAGGCGGTCGTCCGAGCCGCAACCCCCGTCTCTACAGCTCCAGCCACGAGTCTGAATAGAGCGTTTGGCCCATCAGTACCCTGGCCGTCTTCACGTAGTCCGTCTCCTCCTTCGAGCGGCCGGCCATGTCCACCGGCTCCCCGTCCATCACCTTATGGACGAGGGCCGCGAGCTCCGGCCTCTTATCCTTGGCTATGGCGTGGAGCTCCTGGTCAAAGGCATCGGCGATTGCCGAGTACATGCCGTAGCGCTTCAGGAAGATCATGTACGTGCGGTTGAGGATGCCCCGAAGATGGTCGGGCGCGCCGTTCGAGATGTTCGAAAGGCCGCACGTCGACTTGCCGGTCGGCGCGAGGTCCGCCAGCATGGTGACGAACTCCGTGCACCCCTGCACCTGAATCTGCTGGGTGTTGATGGGGAGCACGATGGGGTCGATCCACATGTCCTCCTCCGGAAGGCCGTACTCCGCCGCCTTTGCGAGGTGCTCGGCCGCCAGAAGTCCCCTCTCGTTTGCGTCCCGTGGTATGCCTTCTAGGCCCAGGGTGAGGGCGATGAAGGCAGCGCTGTACTTCTTTGCGAGAGGCATGAGCGCCTCCATCCTCTCGGGACGGGCCGAGATGGAATTGATGAGGGCTTTGCGCTTCGCGACTTTCAGGCCTGCTTCCATGGCCTCGACGTTGCTCGTGTCGAGGGAGAGGGTGACATCGGTCACCTCCTGCACCGTGTTGACGACCCACTCCATGAGCTCAGCCCCCGCCTTGCGCGCGGGTCCGAGGTTGAGATCGATGAGATCGACCCCCGCCTTGGTCTGGGCCTCCGCCATCTCCCGGATGGGTACCGGGTCCCTGTCCTTGAGGGCCTGCCCGATCCTCTTGTTTATGACGTTCAGGTTTTCTCCGATAATGAGCATGTCTCTCCCTCCCTAGTAGCTCTTGAGCAGCTGAGGTATGAGGGCTGCTTCCCGAGGCCCCACGGTGATCTGCCAGCCGGGAAGCTCCTCTTCCAAATCGCCGAGGATGCCTGCGGCGTAACCGGGAATGACGAGCTTCTTATGGCTGATCTTGTCGGCGATGCCGCATTTCTTGATGAAGGGGCCCACGGTGTCCGCGACGAACTTGCCCGCGGCCCAGGCGGTCATGACCGAGAGCCCCTCGGTGTCCATGACGCAGAGCCACGTAGGCACCCTGGAGTTCTCTATCTCCCCGGTGACGATGAAGTAGGTGAGGGAGAAATTGCACGTGACGAGGACCGGGGAGTCGGCGGTAGGGTTGTTGATGGGATAGACGCCCTGGTCCGTGGTCATGGGCCTCTGGGGGTCAGTGTAGATGTTCAGCCGCTCGAGGAGCAGGGGAAAGACATTCTCCCCCTTGAGCTCGGACAACACGATGAAGCCCGCGTACTTCGCGATGAGAAGCGACGCGATGAGGCTCTCCTTTACGAGGTCTTTCGTCATCTCGCAAGGGAAGGCGATAGTGGGGAAGCCGAGGGACTTGACGCGGCCCTGGAGGGCCGCTCTCCTGATGGCGACCTGGTCCGCAAAGGCCCCTTTCGGCGTCCTCGAGCCGGAATCGAGGACCATGTCCTTCACCCCTGCCGCGGCCAGTTTTTCCGTGAGCGCCATGAGCCCTTCCACGTCATTCGCCTTCACTGCGAGGGGACAGGCGTACTCCTTTGCCAGGGCCCCGAAGGCATCGACGTTCTCCGCGGTGGCCGCGTAGATAAGGGGTTTCTTTGCTTTGGCTATGTCGAGGGCCCCCTTCATGAGCGCCCCATCCGATGTCATGAGAATGAGGCTGTAGGGGGTGGCCGCTGCCTTGGTGACGAGGGCGAGGAAGTTTGCGCCCTCCTGCTTGAGGGCAAGGGCCTCCGGTCGCAGGTTGAGGCCCACCCGCTCGTACTGGAGCTCCTTGAGGGCGTTGATGCGCTCGTCTATCTCGTTGTCCGCCATGGTGTCAATGAGCAGGACCGCGATGCCGGGCTTGTTGAAAAAGGTCTTCTCGTGGCGGAACATCACCGTCTCGCCGCCGAGCTTGACCTCGTAGTCGCCGGTGCCGATGGAGACCGTGCGGATCGGGGGCGCGCTCGCCTCCGAGAGCTGCTCCTTGGCTTCAGCGGATATGGTGGGGCACTTCTCAAGCTCGGCTTTGCCCGCAGCCAGGGCCATGGCAAAGGCGAGGCAGGTGGGGGAACCGCACTCGCCGCAGTTCGTTTTGGGAAGAAGCTTGAATATCTGGATACCAGTGAGTGCCATAGTAAGTCTCCTTTACATTATGGGTTCCATTGTCATTGCCGGGTGTCCCTTTTCCGTGCAATAGGCGATGACCTCTTCCTCGGTGGTCGCCACGGTCTCGTCGGCGATCTTGTCGAGGAGGTCGGGAACACCCATTTCCTCCGCTCTTTTGGCCAGACGGTCGTGGATCTCCTCCTTAAGCCGCTTGGGCATCCAGACGAGCCTGAGCAGGCCGCCGTCGCCTTTCAGGAACTTCTTCTGGGTGATGTTGTACTTGGAGTGGCCCAGGAAGCCGGGGGACTGGGCCCCGCCGCCGACCGAGCCGGCCAGGGTCGTGAACTTCATGCCGCACGGGGTCATTCCTCCGTAGTCGCGGTCTACGGTCATGATGCCGTTCGCTATGGGAAGGACGGCCGCGATACACTCGCAGCAACCGCACGTCGTCATAGGGTCGATCATGAGGCTGTAAAAGCTGACGTTCTCCACCTTCTGGCGGGACGCCGTATAGACGAAGTCGTTCGCCCCCTTGAACTGGCCCAGCTTGGGGTCGAGGACCGTCCCCTTCTGGATGGGCTGGTTGGGCCCTTCGGGATTGATCTCGTAGGATGCCTTGCAGTCGAGCCAGTTGTAGGCACCGCAGAGGCCGGTCCTCTCCGGGGCGATGACGCAGACGTGGCTCGGCGCAAAAGACTGGCAGAGGGTGCAGGAGTAGAACGTCTCTGTCGTCTCGTCGGTCATGTTCTCCACGCGGCTGTCCCGGTGGTTGTACGAGGCGCGCGCCTTCTCGAGGATTTCCCGGACCTTGGGCTCCTCGGTGTATATCTTCACCTGGACCTTGTCGAAGATGGCGCCGAAATCCTGGTGGTACTTGGCGTGGATGATCTTGCCTATGTCGGCGAGCTTGAAGCCCTTTTCCACTGCCTGCTTCGAGATGCGGAGCCAGGCGATGTCCCTCTGACCTATGTGCATGATGCCCTGGGCCTGGTTGATGAGGTGGTGGTTCTGCCTCTCCAGGATGGGCTCGAAGTCCTCCTGGAAGCTGCGGCCGGCCACCTCCGCGACCATGGCGAAGTAGAGCCTCGTGCCGGGCTGAATATCGGTGACGTCCGGACCGATCACCTCCACACGGCCGTCTTCCACTTCTTCCATCCTCTTCGTCGTGGTCCATTCCACCGCTATGGTCTTGCCGCCGCCCATCTCGAGGTAGATGTCTTCACCGCGAACCCTCTCTCCCTCGAAGGCCGGGCCGAAGGAGACGGGGATGGGCACCTTGGCGACCTGGACCTTCAGGCCCCTCACCTCGATGGCCTTCTCGGTGATGTGGTCGTAAGGGACATTGGATACCACGTGCTCGTACGTGCAGATGCCCGTGGGGAGGACCTCCGGAATGGGGGTGTCGGCGATCGTGGGGAAGCCCCAGTTGATCGCCCCCGCCGCATTGGCGTACCACTCGTCGGTCACGTCGCCCAAGGCCATGACAAAGGCGTACGTGCGGTCTTTGTTGTAAATGAGGTTCTTTCTGAAGTCGCCCGGCTTGATCCCGCCGAAGGCCATGGCCACGCGGCAGGCGAAGCCGATGGCAAAAACCGCCTGATGGATGTCGGGGCCGAAGGGGACGAGCCTCGTGGGCCACCCCACCTGGACGCCCGCCTCGACAAGCTGGTCGGCAAAGCGCTTGCCGTTGTGCTCGCCGCACATGAAGACGTAGAGGTTTTTCTCCTGCAGCTCAAGGGCAATCTTTGCCGCCGTCTCTTTGTCCGGGGCTGCGCCCACGATGGCGGCGAAGCCTGGCGCGGTGCCGTCGACGAACTCGACGCCCCTCTTCCTGAAGATGAGGTCGGACGCTGCGCCGAGCCAGATCTTGCCGTCGGCGGGGTCCTCGGCCTGAACGTAGCAGTTCGGGTCCTTCAAGTAGCGGATCGCCTCGGCGATCTCTTCGACGAAGAAGGTCGCCATGCCCGCATCGAGGGTGGGCGCGAGATAGGGAAGCGGCGTCGTCTCCCTGACTGCCGGGGGAATGAGCCTGCGGCAGAGATCGAATACTTTTTGGCAGTTCTCCAGGGTGGCGACGGGGATGCCGGTCATGGCATAGATGATGGGGAGATAGTAGGCGGTGTTGGGAAAACCTATCTCCTGATTGGGTCCGTACTTCTGAAGCGCCTCCTTATAAGACGCTTCGGTTCTGTCAAATATCTTCTGGGCGCCCCTTATGGCAGCCGAAGCTATGATCTTAGACATGATTCCCTCCTAAAGGCATAGAGCCGGTCTAATTGCGGAAACAACACCCGGGCACGCGGGTAAACAGGCAAGAAAGGCACGAAATACGTCCTCACGCGAGGGCCCTTCTCATCGCCATGTCGTAGAGCACCCTCTCCCTCGCCTTCTCGAGGCCGAGGGCCTTTCTTTTCTTGTCGATGTGGGCGATCATGAGGGCGGCCGCCTTCTCGGGATCGGCCTCAAATGCCCACATGCCCTTGTACATCTCCTCGTGCTCCTCGAAGAGGTGCTTCGTCACCCTCTCACTGCCGAAGGTGGGCCAGGTGGTGCCGAAGATGGTATAGACGCCGGAGGCCACGAAATACTGGCCTATGGCGAGGGCCTTCTCGCTCATCCATTCGGGCGCTGCCCCTGCGGCGGGCAGATCGGAGATGTCGTCGCCGAGACCCCCTTCTTTCACCATGGCCGTTGCCGCGATAAGGATGCGGGAGTTGTCGATACAGGCGCCCATGTGGAGGACCGGCGGGATGCCTACTGCCTCGCATACTTCCGCGAGACCGGAGCCCGCGTACGCCTTCGCCGCCTCGGGCGTGAGGAGACCCGCCTTGCCGCAGGCCATGGCAGCGCAGCCCGTGGTGAGGACAACCACGTCATTCTTGATCAGCTCCTTGATCATGGTAAGGTGGGCGGCATCGTGCGGTGTCCTCGCGTTGTTGCAGCCGACCACGCCTGCGACGCCCCTGATGCGGCCGTTGATGATATTGTCGTTGAGGGGCTTGTAGCTCGCCCGGAACATGCCCCCTAAGAGGTAGTTGATGGTCTCGTGGGAGAAGCCGACGACGCCGTCCTGGGAGTGGTGCGGGATGTAGACGTTATGGCGCCGGTTCGGGTAGTTCTCGATGGCCATCTTGAGGATCTTCTTGGCCGTGTCGAGACCCGTCTCGGGATGGAACTCGATATGGGTTGCCCCTTCTATCTTCGCCCTGTCGGACGTGGTGATGAGCTTCGTGTGGTAGCATTCCGAGACCTGTTTAAGTCCCTGCATCTCGCACTGGACGTCGACGGTCATGAGGTCGACCGCGCCGGTCACCATGGCGAGCTCCTGCTGGAGGAAGTTGCCTGCCACGGGCACGCCGTGGCGCATGAGGACCTCGTTGGCGGAACAGCACATGCCCGCGAGGTTGACGCCCTTGGCCCCGACTTTCTCTGCCGCCTTCTTGATCTCGGGATCCTTGGCGGCCGTGACGAGAAGCTCAGGCAAGAGCGGCTCGTGGCCGTGAACGATGACGTTCACCTGATCCTCCTTGAGGACGCCGAGGTTGAACGTGCCGAGCACGGGCACGGGGGTGCCGAACATGATGTCCTGGAGGTCCGTCGATATCATGGAGCCTCCCCAGCCGTCGGCGAGGGCGCAGCGGGTGGCCTGGAGCATGAGGTGCTCGTAGTCCTGGTCGACCCCCATATGGGTGCGGTGCATGATCTCGACCACCTCGCGGTCGATGCCCCGGGGGACGACGCCGTACTTGCGCCAGATCTCCTGTCTTTTCAGGGGCGCCTTCTTGATGTGGAGGAGCTCCCCCTGCTGCTGGCCGAACTGCTCGAGGGCCTTTTCGCCGATATCCACGGCAATGTCCCTGACGGTCCGGCCCTCCGTGGGCACGCCGAAGTCGAGGGCCACCTCGAGGAGCTTCGTCTCGTCCTTTATGGTGAAGCCCTGGGCCTCGCCTTTCGCGGCCTTGATGAAGGTCTCCACCACTTCTCGGGCATGGTCCGAGTGCGAGGCGGTGCCTGCGGCTATCTTGCGGGCGAAGTTACGGGCCACGACCGTATCGATGGTCGCTCCGCATACCCCCGCGCGCACCTTCTCCTCACCCTTCTTTCCGCGGGGCATTCTGCAGGGCCCCATGGAACATATCTTACAGCAGCTCTCTTCCACCCCTATGGGGCAGGGCTTCATCGCATCGGCCCGGAAGAAGGCCGTGCTTATGTTCTCCTTCTCCGCCTTGTCGAGGAGCTCTATTGTTGCAGGATCGACACTCCGTATCTTTTCGTCAGACATAAATCCCCCTTGTTCCTTATGTTTATTGTGTAAGCTCCTCAATCATCTCCTTCACGGAGGAGATGGCCTCGGGATGTCTCATGATGAGAATGTCGGCCCCGGCGACCGCAAGGGTCATGGCCGCAACCGCTTCCATGATCACGGCCCGCTTCTTCTCGTAGCCGAGCTTCGGGTTGTCTGCCTTAGCCGTTTTTGCCTCTTTCGTCTTCCAGACTTCGTTCGCCAGGTTGCAGATCACGGGTGCCTGGAGCTTCACGTCCCCTTGAGTGAGGGCTGCCATGCGGTCCCTTTCGATGACCGAGTACGAGTATTCCAGGCCGTAGCCCAGGCCGCCGGTCGTGGGATCGATGAGAAGCTTCTCCTCGGGAACCCCGAGGTTGCCGAGCAGGATGTTCAACTGCTTCGCGAGGTTGACGTCGATGGGCGTGGAAGCGATGACCGTGTGGCCGTAGCCTATGGCCATGGCACCTATCTGCTTGTAGTTCTTGTCCGAGACTGGGCCCAGGGCAACGTTCTTCCCCTCGCAGGCCTCGGCGATGCTCCTGAGCATGGCCGCGTCCTTCTCGTCGTTCGCGCAGCCCCACACGATGAGGGGCACGGATACGGCATCGGAGACGGCACGGGCCGTCGCCACTACCTCTTCCACTGCCCTATTGCGTCCGTTGGGATCCGCGCTCTTGAGAAGGAGGGCGATCATCTGGGCGCCGTACGTGCCGATCGACTTCTTCGCCCAGGCAACAGGGTCGGAGATGACGTCCCTGTAAGGCTCTATTGCCCAGTCTGGCCAGTCCTCGGGCTCGTAGTCCCACACCTCGAAGGCGATGCGGGGCGGCCTCGGCATGGCCCCCTCGAAGACGTAGAAGGGATAGCACCCTTCACCCCCCACGCTGACCGCAGACGCACCCGTGCCCAGCGTGACCTCTTTGATGGTGCCCGTATAGCTGATCTTGGGTATGGAAAAAGCCATAACAACCTCCCTTTTCTTCTCTTTTTCGTCCCC
>Ga0326728_10027039_pt1 | contig 10077 bp, 8 predicted proteins | sample MB3enrmetagenome_FD_207602 | JGI IMG/M metagenome (GOLD analysis project Ga0326728, IMG submission 207602) | Lab enriched peat soil microbial communities from McLean, Ithaca, NY, United States - MB31MN | ecosystem: Environmental > Terrestrial > Soil > Wetlands > Peat | place: USA: New York... | reverse complement strand
TAACTTTTCACAGCACCGAATGGGGGCGTAATGGAAATATTTACGGGGACTGGTGGGAGGCTAAGGAAATATCTCATAGAGAGTGGCTTGGAGGGTACGAATGCTCTGCTGTGATCACGACCTCGACAATATTGAAGAAAGAAATTCAGCAAATTTACAAGATTCCCGATTACAAATTCCGGAAGATTCCTAATGGCATAAATGTAGGAAAAATAAACAGAAAAATTGATCCGAGAAATGTAAAAAGGCATTATGGCATTCATCAATGTCTCCCAGTCGTGCTTTTTATGGAAAGGATGACGTATCAGAAAGGACCTGATTTGTTGGTTGAAGCCGCGGCAAGAGTCCTGAAGAAAAATAATGCACAGTTTGTAATTATCGGAGAGGGGGGATGCGCTCTCACTGTGAATATCAAGCTCAGAAGCTTAGAATTGGCAATTCCTGCAATTTTCTCGGATATGCTCCAGATGATACTGTAATAGACTGGTTTAATTCTTGTGACTTTGTGTGTACCTAGCAGGAATGAGCCCTTCGGAATTGTTGTACTTGAAGCCTTGGACGCAAGGAAGCCGGTAGTTGCAAGCGATGCAGTAGAACTTGTGGAAAACTTCAAAACAGGCATTATTACTCATAAAGAGCCCTCTTCTACTGCCTGGGGACTCAATTATGTCCTTGAAGGACTTGGCCATAACAGGATGGGGGAAAACGGGTATAATCTTCTCAAAAAGAAATATAACTGGAAAACAATAGCCTAAAAGACCCTTGAAGTATATGAACAAATAATTGAAAAATAATATCCTATAATGAAAATCGAGATCAGGATAAACTCAAATGAAGAAGTTGATGGGAGAAATAAGCCTGAAATGAAATTTAATAATTGATTTGACTCGGTGTTTTTCTGATATTGCCAATATTTTTTGCGCGCATCTGAATAAATCATGAGCAGATGAGATATTTATGGAAAAAAATATAATACTTAAGATTGAAGAAATAAGGGATTTACCTGCGAATGAAATTTTGAAAAAACTTGATTCAAGTAACAAGGGACTTTCTTCATCGGAAGCCAAGGAACGAATTAACCAGTATGGTTATAATGAACTTTATGAAAAGAAGATCAACCCACTTATAAAATTTTTAAGTTATTTTTGGGGACCTATTCCTTGGATGATCGAAATCGCAGCTGGAATTTCAGGGATTATCCATAGATGGGAAGATCTGGTGATAATCTCCTTACTCCTGATCTTAAACGGAGTCGTTGGGTTCTGGCAGGAATACAAAGCTGACAATGCCATTGAACTTCTTAAGAAGAAAATGGCCCTGAATGCCAGGGTACTCAGAGAAGGGAACTGGAAGCAGATATCGGCAAGGGAACTGGTTCCAGGAGATACGATCCGCGTACGTTCAGGAGATATTGTGCCTGCTGACCTTAAGCTTCTTGAAGGGGAATATCTGCAGGTAGATGAATCAGCCCTGACAGGAGAATCCCTGCCTGTAGAGAAAAAATCTGATGCCATTGCCTATTCAGGGTCTATTATTCAAAAAGGAGAGATGAATGCACTGGTTGTGGCTACTGGCATGAATACCTATTTTGGAGAGACGACAAAACTAGTAGCTGAAATTCGGACCAGAAGCCATTTTCAAAAAGCTGTCCTCAAGATCGGAAACTACCTGATTGTCCTTGCAGGCTTTATTGTTGCAATTGTTTTATTTATAGAAGAGCTTTTCAGGCATACCCCTTTTCTAGAAACCCTCCAGTTTGCTCTTGTGCTGATCGTAGCTGCAATTCCAGCGGCCCTTCCAGCGGTAATGTCCGTCTCAATGGCTGTGGGAGCCACTGAACTTGCAAAAAAAGGAGCTATTGTCAGCAGACTAGTCTCCATAGAAGAAATGGCCGGGATGGACGTCCTATGTTCAGATAAAACTGGAACAATTACTGAGAACAAACTGAAATTATCCGAATTAGTGCCTTTCGGAAACTTTAAAGAAAATGACCTTCTGATCTACGGTTCACTGTCCTCAAGGGAAGAAGACAACGATCCAATTGATAATGCAATCCTCCAGAGAACAAAGGATACAGAATCCCTTGAAGAAAAAATAAAGAAATATAAAGTCAAGAAATTCACGCCATTTGACCCCGTCATAAAACACACCGAAGCTACGATTGAAGGACATGAAGGCGAGTTTAAAGTTGCCAAAGGTGCTCCCCAGATTATCCTGGATCTGTCAAGCAATAAAGAAGAAATTAGGCAGAAAGTAGATGAAAAAGTAAATTCTATGGCTTCAAAGGGATATCGTGCCTTGGGAGTATGTGTGGAAGAGAATGGGAAATACATGTTTGCAGGACTTTTTGGACTTTATGATCCACCACATAAAGATTCCGCAGAGACCATCAAAACTGCCAACTCTCTTAACGTGAACGTGAAAATGATAACTGGAGATCACCTTGCTATTGCTAAGGAGATAGCAAGCCAGGTAGGCTTGGGCACGAACATAGTTACAGCTGATGATTTCGAAAGAAAATCTGATTCTGAAGCCCAGGAAGTTGTAGAAAAGGCAGAAGGGTTTGCCCAGGTTTTTCCCGAGCACAAGTACAAGATCGTGGAGCTCCTTCAGGAAAAAGAGCATATCGTAGGCATGACAGGGGATGGAGTTAACGACGTCCCAGCTCTTAAAATGGCTGATGCGGGAATTGCTGTTGCAGGATCTACAGATGCTGCAAAATCCGCTGCAGATATTGTGTTTACGATCTCAGGGCTCTCGACCATTATTAACGCAATAAAAGAAAGCCGCAAGATATTTCAAAGAATGAAAAGCTATTCCATTTATAGAATCGCTGAGACTGTTCGGGTACTTTTTTTTATTGCTACTTCAATAATTGTGTTTAACTTTTATCCCGTAACCGCCATAATGATCGTGCTGCTTGCCATTTTCAATGATGCTCCAATCATGGCTATTGCATATGATAATGTGCAATATTCCCAAAAACCAGAAAAATGGAACATGCGCGAAGTCTTGAGAATGGCCACATTTCTAGGGATTATAGGTGTAGTTGCTTCTTTCTTGATATTCTACATAGGAGATCGGATTCTGCACCTTAGTCCAAGCACACTGCAATCTTTTATTTTCCTGAAACTTGCAGTAGCTGGTCATCTGACCATATTCGTTGCCCGCAATAGGGGACATTTCTGGTCCCCTAAACCAGGAAAGCTCCTATTTTGGTCTGCAATTATCACGAAACTGCTAGCAACTCTAGTTGTGGTGTATGGAATCTATGTATCGCCTATAGGATGGAAACTGGCTGGTTTTGTATGGATCTATGCACTTGTGGCTTTTGTTATAACGGATTGGATGAAAGTAAAGCTTTATGAGATAATGGATCACAGGGGATTTCTTTTTAAAAACCTCAAGAAGATCTAAACTGGGATGTTTAATGTAGGACCGACGCAGTCTAACTAAGAAATCAACAGCATTAAACCTTAAATTCTCTAAAGAATAATATTTTTGACAAACTCACAAGTATTCGATTTTGATTCTAAGTGTGTAAGCCCTGTAATGAATTTAATAAGATCAATGGAGTTCTGTCTGTAACTTCAATAGACTTTAGAGCTATTACTGTAGAAATAATTTTATTTAATTTTCAGGCCAGTTTAAGAGATTTCTGGAAATACAGGATATGCTACTTTATTATCGCAGACATACTCGTTCTGTTCAATGTATATTAATATACTTTCTAGAATTATTTTCAAGATAAAGAATTTAGTATGTTGTTCTGAATATACGATTCAAAAAGCAAAATTTGGGTTTTTAGTTGAATTCGGCAGGCACAATGAAATAGGAAACAAGAAATCAACAATTATAACTTTTCAATTGACTCTGTTTTATCTTACTTAAAAGCCTGCAGGTCCCGTAGATTCGATTTTAAAATGGATAAGGTTTAAAAACTAAATAATGAAAAGCAGAAGATATCTTCCTAGCATAGTGATGTTTATTTTAGTTCAAAGCCAATAATTATTCATGGATATTTCAGAGAGAAAAGACCTTCGAGGAGCTAATCTTCAAGAGGCTAATATCATAAAGGCTAACCTTGAAGGAGCTAATCTCCAGAAAGCTGACCTTCGAGGTGCTAATCTTTCAAATGCATACCTTCTAGAGGGATTTTTATTTTTTGTATTTTTAACCTTATATCTTTGCTCGCAGATCTAAAATTATTGGTAGAAGATATTTCAGCATGAAATAAAGTATTAGAACTCCTTGAGAGCTATAATTTGATTCATCAGGAAAAGTTATTATATAACGCTGCTACATAATTCAGAAGATACAGGAAGTAAACAAGCTGTGTCTATACCAGAAGTAAAGTCATTTTTCGTAGTAACAATCGACCACTCTATTACCTCCAAGACCTTTTTTGATATTCTTCTGACTTGTAGAAATGGTTTCGGAACTGATGAGATTTGGAAATATTGACATGTGAGAAATAATTAGAGATGAATAAAAATATATAAATCGAGGAAATTTTGTGTATAATAAAAAAGTCATGGATCATTTCATGAACCCAAGAAATGTAGGTGAAATTGAAAATGCTGACGGCATTGGAGAAGCTGGAAACCCACATGGGGATCGCATGAAAATTTTTCTCAAAATTCGCGGTAACCGAATTGAGGACGTAAAGTTCAAGACATTTGGTTGTGCAGCGGCAATTGCATCCAGCAGCATGGCAACAGAACTGATAAAAGGTAAGACCCTTAAAGAAGCTTGCGAGCTCACAAATGAGTGTGTTGCTGAGGCTCTTGAGGGTTTGCCTCCTGGAAAGCTTGAATGTTCAGTAGTTTCCAGGGAAGCTATCCACAGTGCAATCAGTGATTATCGCAAAAAACAAGGACTTGAAACACTTTAAAAGAGACCTTAGGTAAAAAGTGAGAATAACCCTCAGTTATACAGGCTTACTAAAAGATTCCGATTTACCTCTTATTTTTTATCTTTGCAGGAATCCTGTTCATATCTTTCTCGCTAATTTTGGTATTTGTCCCTATTTTCCTTTTCTGGTTCAGTATTCTTTGATTGATCCCTACAGATGCTACAAACTGCATTATTGCATAAAAGAATGTTAAAATCAATTTCCTGTTGGTAACTTCTCCAATTACCTGGAGTAAGCCTGCTGACATAGCCTATAGAATGCCATTGAGCAATACTCAGTTAAATGCATATTCGTCAGTCACTAAAACTTTTGTCCACACTCCACTATCAGGAACTTTAATGGATGCAAGTGATCATACATGGTATGCTGATTTCAAACTTTATGATGCTTCAAACTACAGTGATGCATCAAAAAATATTACAATCATTGTACTGACTCCTGTGCAGAAAATCCATCAAATGATTATTCTTGTGAAAGGTTTAGTGACTTAAGGTGAGTTGAATTCGGGGTAAAGCTATCCATTGATCCATAAAATCATTATATGGGGAAGATTCTGCATATTGAAGAAAGGTATCTGAATGCTGGCCATACAAAAGTAGAAATTTATGAACTTAAAATTTTTATTATCCAAAAAAAACCTGTATCAACATTGGGATACTTTCACCAACAAGTGAGTAGATACTTACTGATCCAACAAATGATATAATTGATGCTTTCAGTAACCAAGTTATGTATGTAGAGATTATTTGGAATGCATATACAATAAGTGAAATAGCATCTGAAAAGTAAGGAATTAAATTATTCCTCATTTCAATTATTGTAATGTGTATCCGTAGGTCTTGTCCTCAAGTTATTGATCAAATTCGACACATATCAACCATTGTGGCGGACTGGGGGGTAAAGCTCATAGCCTTCGAAGTGATTTTCGTGTTGATATAAGTTGGTAAACTCGTAGAGATGAACTTCAAATCAGTTAATACCTTAATTTGCCATTTTTATCTTTTGTTGAAATGAGATTTTCATACTTGAGATCGACATTCTGCATAGATATGAATTTATGACAGTCTTTTTCCAACCGTTTCATTTTTCCATTTTATTCTTGAGCATATCAATGGCTACACTGAGCTGATTCAGACCCAGTTTCAAGGCTACAGTAATGATTTTGTTGTTCGAAGTATTGCAGAACTGTTGCTTGATTGAAAATAAATCCATTATGCACTGCTGATCCAGGACAAGTGGTCCATCAAGCAGATCCTTTGAGGTAGGCTTATTTTTAAGTTCAATTTTCCTTGAATCGATATTTGATCCCTTTTCTGATTTTGCACTTCTTCTTCCGTGTTCAGGTGCTTCAGAGTCTTGCCCTTGGATATACTCCATTTGCTGAAGGCAGTGAGTAAGACAATTTTTTTTAATAAAATCTTCAACCTCCATTCCATTAATAGCTGCATACTTTTTTATTTGCTCAAGCTGCTCTTCAGAAAAAGATATACAGAGCAGGGTTTCGCCAGTTTCTTCGCTTATCCTAAACCCTCCAGGTGTGTTTACGTTTTCATTGCATCTTTAGCTTCTTTTATTCTTTGTTCTATACGTTTTACACGTACTTAGTCTATGCTTTATAAAGTCCTAGTTCTTGAGACTCTTAATATACTCTAGGATTTCTAAAATTCATTATTAGTCCCCGAACAGCGGCTTCAATGAATCAGGAGCCCAGAAATAATAAAAAGCCTCTAGTTCTTTCACTAATCTGCTCTTTATTAAGGTTTTCTTTTAATTTCAGTAGTTCCAAATCTCGTTAGCTCCGGAAGTACTGTATACAAACCAGAAAAATATAATAAAAACCAATATGGAATTCTTCGAATAACAAGCTGAAATTAATGAAAGTATTCTCCACCTGAATCTATTTAGCACATTGGTTTCCAGAATAATGGGGCTACAGAATAATATCTACAGATAGAGTGGGAGCTTGAATGACTTATGGAGAGGATACCCTAGAGGTGAGAATTGTGAATAAGTAGAGCTATATAACTGTTATATGTAGTTTTGCAGGGTGCATTGTGGTAGTTATTCTATATGCACTCACAATAACAATGCTCTGATATTTGCTTGGACGGAGAATATCCATTGATGTCGTGGAAGATATCTGAATAGTCATGGATATATAAATTAAGCTTGGATGGTTGATGCGGATTCATCAGTTTTCAATATCAAATATCCTCCGCTGAATCTTCGTGATCTATTTTGCTCTTAATTCAAGTTTAACGACTAATCTAGGACTAGATAAACTTGGATTGATAGCTACTTATGAGAAAAACTGTGAAGAGTGGGAAATGAACATATATGCTGAAAGAAAAGATATTATTTTTTAAGAATGCAGTGTCAAACAGTATTTAGAGAAGCTAGAGCAATAGCTAGGTAGTCCAAAATAACCCCTAGTGACAAGCTTAGACCAGGGAATTTCTAACTTGGCCTTATTTAATAAGGTTGATTCTTATAGGGTATTTTTTAATTCCTACTATTAATACCACTTTAGCAGACCTTTGCCTGAATATGGTTTTAATAATTAATTTGACTTTAATTTCATGCTGATAATTCGAGGTCTTATTCTTGGGTTATTGATCAAATCTGAAAAAAGATTACTACCAATGCATTTGGGAAAAATGCGAAGAAATTCCTATGCTAATTGTTTTCAGTAATTCACCAACGGATAAAAAATTAGTTTACCATGAAATCCACTCACGTTTATTATGAGGATGCTAAGCCACATGAATCTAAATACTGAATCAATTACTTTCAAATTTGTATTTACATAACTTTTAAATCCATTTGAGTGAGCGTGCCGAGTAGGATAGTGAACTGCAGAACCTGAACTCTGCAAGAGTAACTCGGATTTATATATAATGTCCAAGCTTTTAATAACAATGGTCAAAATCAGCTTCGAGCAGGGAACTCTGCTTATAAAAGGTAATGTAAGGGTCCCAAATGCAACATGGGACGAAAGGAGCGGAAGCTTAAGGGCTCTTGCAATCTATTATAGGGATACGGTAAACTATTTGAGAAACTCAAAAATTCAGTTTGAAGATAGCGTGCTTAGCCTCCTTCCCTGTCCTGACCTTGCAGCAGCATATGAAGCTTCAGGAAAAAAACTTAAATTAAGGGATTATCAGGCAGAAGCTCTCGTTTCCTGGGGTGAGAATGACAAATGGGGTGTACTTGTCCTGCCTACAGGAAGCGGAAAGACCCTTGTTGGAATTTGGGCTATAGCTGGGTGCAATACCCCTACTCTTGTGATCGTCCCTACCCTTGATTTGCTTGAGCAATGGAAAAAGAATCTTGAAGAGAGTTTTTCCATGGAAATCGGACAGCTTGGGGGTGGGAGCAAAAAAATTCTTCCTATTACCGTTTCTACATATGACTCTGCCTATATTCAAGCCGAGAATCTTGGAAACATGTTTGGCCTCGTTATTTTTGATGAGGTACATCATCTGCCAGCAGCAGGATACAGGGACATTGCTGAATTTTCCGCAGCTCCTTACAGGCTTGGGCTGACAGCCACATACGAAAGAGAAGATGATCTACACTTGGAGTTGAACAGGCTTATCGGCGGGAAGGTCTATGAAAAGCAGATCTCGGAACTTGCAGGCGGACACCTTGCCACCTACAGGATTAAGCGGGTAACTACTAAGCTTACGGACGAGGAACAGAAGGAGTATGAGCTGCATTATTCTATTTTCCTTAACTATATCAGAAAAACTAGAATAATAATAAAAGGGCCACAAGATTTTCAAAAGCTTGTAATTAAAAGCGGGAGAGACCCAGAAGCCAGAAAGGCTTTGCTTGCAAGAAATGAGGCCAGATACATTGCTTTCAACAGCAACTCTAAACTTGAAAAACTAAAAGAGATTCTTGAGACACACAAAGAAGACAGGATCTTTATTTTTACGGAACACAACCGCTTTGTCCACCAGATTTCCAGAGAGTTTTTCATCCCTGCAATTACCTACAGGACATCTACAAAAGAAAGGAGTTCTATTCTTGAAAAGTTCAGGGCAGGAAAATATAGGGCTGTTGTCACATCAAAGGTGCTTGACGAGGGCATCGATGTCCCTGAAGCAAATATTGGAATTATAGCAAGCGGGACAGGTAGCAAGCGGGAATATATCCAGCGTCTCGGGAGGATCCTTAGAAAAGAAGAAGGAAAGAAAGCCATACTCTACGAAATTATCTCTGAAGATACAACCGAAACAGGAACTGCAAGGAGGAGAAAAGAAGCTTTTTCGGTTCAAAAAAATTCACTGGACACATGAAAAAAGTCCGATAAAGAGGAAAACATTACTGAAAACACTAAAAATCCTAAAAATTTTGGAGGTAGCTCTTCTGCTCACATCCGACCTTCTAATAACCCACATCTCTAAGGGGAAAATAAAGCCTTCATATGCAGCTTTTGACCCAGAAAACCTGGAAATTTCCAGACTCCTGATAGAAACATTCAAACAGCACATCGGGAAAACCTATGGAGACCTTCTGGTCAAACTTGAGGGTTATGAACAAATGAACTACCGCTTTGTCAGAGGACTCTCACAGTTGCTTGGAAGGCGGGCTAATATCGAAACAGATGCAGCTGTCGATCCTTCTTTAGCCAGAGAAACAATCTTTGAAGCCTGTGGAGGAATGGCCTTTCATGTTGCAGAAAAAAACGAAGCATTGCAAAAGGCAGCAAAGAAACTTTCAATTTCTGTCCCAAAACTTGAAAAGGTACTATGGGCAGATCTTGAAGAAAACCAGGTTCTGAAAAGCTTCCTTCATATTTCGCCCGCAGAACTCCTCATACAATACAACATTTCCCTAACCCAGACCCTGCTTTTCCGTGCAATTGACTTAGATATATGGATAAGGGATGATTTTCAAAATATTTTGAGGAATATTCTTCGTTTGGGACTTATGTACTCCCTGGACCAAGACACAGAAAATACTATGGGTAAGAAGGAGGGTGGTGAACAAAAAGATGATGAAAAAAAAGGGTATGAAGGACCAAAAGATGTTCATCTTCATATTGAAGGGCCAGCCTCTCTTTTCCGAATGTCTGAGCGTTACGGAAATTCCTTTGCAAAAATCTTCCCGACCTTGATGAAATCAAAAGGCTGGAGACTGAAGGCAGGAATTCT
>Ga0326728_10027038_pt1 | contig 10078 bp, 7 predicted proteins | sample MB3enrmetagenome_FD_207602 | JGI IMG/M metagenome (GOLD analysis project Ga0326728, IMG submission 207602) | Lab enriched peat soil microbial communities from McLean, Ithaca, NY, United States - MB31MN | ecosystem: Environmental > Terrestrial > Soil > Wetlands > Peat | place: USA: New York... | reverse complement strand
CACCTGAGGTACTCCCTCATAGCCGTGGGCGCTGAGCACCTGTAGTACCCACTCCTCGAACTCACTTTCACACTCGCCTTGCGCCGTCGGAATTGCCACAAAACCGTCGCGCGCGAACTGCAAATATCCTTTGAGGACCTTTACACCCCGCTGCTTCCCTTCCTCCTGAATCTCCTCAGGGATCATAGACGTGAAGACGGTGACTTTCTTCTTGGCACGTGTGAAGAGGACATTGAGGCGCCGATGTCCATAGATTCCGTTGATAGGTCCGAACCTCTGATAAAACTTTCCACTGCGATCTTTGCCATAAACGGTCGAGATGAAAATCACGTCACGCTCGTCGCCCTGAACGTTTTCCAAGTTCTTTACGAAAACAGATTCGAGCGTCGGTTCCCATTTCTGGACGTATGCCGCTGCGCTTTCGTCGCTCGCACATTCCCGATCCAACTGTTCTCGGATGAATTCGGCTTGCTTTGCGTTGACCGCCACGATCCCGAGGGATTGATTTGGACAATTCTTCATGAACTCAACAGCCCCAGCTACGACTGCGTTTCCTTCAATTTCATTCAATCCCGAATCGTAAATGCCGCATGTCTGCTTAAGTGAGACACCGTAATCCGGGTGGTCGTAATAAGGGGAAGGAAAGACTGTTAGCTGGTCGTCATAGAACTCATGATTCGAAAATGCGATCAATGAACCGTGCTCTGAGCGGTAGTGCCATTTCAGTCGCCGACAGGGGTAGAACCGTCCAGCCGCGGCTTCCAATACCGAATCTTGTCTCGTCTCTTCAAAGTCGTCATCGTCACCAACATCTCCCTCTGAAAGTTTCTGGAAGAATGGCGTAGGCGGCAGTTGCATTTGGTCTCCTACGATAACCGCCTTGCCGCCCCGTGCGATTGCACCCAGCGCTTCCTCCCGTCGTATTTGGGATGCTTCGTCCATGATCACAAGGTCGAAGGACAGCCTGCCCGGTTCCAGGTATTGAGCCACCGACATGGGGCTCATCATCCAGCAGGGTTTCAGCGTCTGTATTGCCTTGCCGGCACGACGCATGAGGTCGCGCACCGCAATCCGAGGCCGGGTCTGGCCCGCGACACGCCTCACGAGTGCCAGTTCTGTCAAATCGGCCACCGGACCAACCGAGTTTCCAGATGGACAGTGTCGCTGACTCAATTTGCTGGCAAGCTCGTTGCGACATGCCTCCAGGTACTCGCGGTCAAGGGCGCGGAACTGGTTTCTAAGCTCTTGATGAGTCGCACCAGAATGACGGCGGAGTCGAGGATCACTATTCAGAACGGCCTCCGCCGCAGACCGGAAAAACACGAACTCGACCGCTCGCGCAAGATTGCGATAATCGAGGTCAGAATTGGAATAGACCGCAAGAACAGGGCCAATCCCGTGGTCACAGGCTGCATCCTCGGCTAACAGAAAATTGAGGTAATCACGCAACGGTGAGACGTTGTGCAGTGCGCGTGTGTTTCTAGCCATCAGTCGCTGCAATGGCACTTTGTCGAACGAATCAGCTCCGCACCATTCTATTGGGTCAATTTGGGCCAGTTTGTTTGCATCGCCGGAACGCAACCGCAGCGCGGCAACCTCTTCCAGCGTATCTTTCGCGGCGCATTGAATCTCCGCAATGCGTGGAGGGTCGCCGAACAAGCCTTCAATGATGCTCTCGGGCAGTGCCACCGACGCGATATACTCGGCAAAATCCAGCGTCGCACATAAAGCATCAACATTGCCCCGCAACGCATCAACAGAGCCGCCGACCAACGAAAGGGCCATAGAATTTGACTCTATGCTGGCTGCGCATTTCTCCGCTCCAGCAAGTGCATCACGAGTGGCGACAACGTCACTTTCGCTGCACGAGTGGCGGAGAGACGCCCGTTGGAATACGTCCAAAACTTCGGTGAGATTGTCCGAGCGCTTGCGCTCCCGTTGAACGACCTCGTTCCATGGCGTGGTGTCGCCATCTGAAAACTTACCGAGGGCCGCTGTTAGTGAGGCAAAACTCACCTGTGCCGAAATTCCCTGCAGCTTATCGAGTTGATCAACTGTCGCGCCAAATAAAAAGTCTCGAACCACGAGGCCGGTCTCGCCAAAGGAAGCAAGTCGCTGGCGCACATCGGTGCCCCACGTGGAAGCTTCCACGAGTTCTGCGAAAGGAGTTTCAACCCCCGAGAAGTGGGAACCGCATACAGATTTCAATATTGGGTTGGCCGCAAGGGCCTCAGCGTCAGCGAGGTATTGGGCGCAACGGAGCAGGCCGTCAGCCATTTCGCGTCGCCCCTTCTTAGGGCCACTGCGACATATACTGCGAAAAGTCCGCCGGGCTTCACGGCACTTTGAGCTAAGCAACGCGCTGAAAAAGCTTGCCGACCGCAGGTCAGCGCCGTAGGTGCGTAGCTCTCCACACGTTGGCAGCAGCTGGAGGTCGAATTCGGCTTCGAGTTGAGCACGTTGTCTGTTAAGTCCTGACGCTTGAACGGAGGCTCGACTCAATACAGCGCGATTCGCTTCGTCGAGAATCGGTGCTGACCGCCTGGTCCAAAGCGGACGTGGCAACCTTGTGAGCAACTCCAACGCAGCAATAGCTACACGCAGCGAGGCAACGTCCGAGCCTCTAAGGCCCACGACATGGACAAGCATTCTGCACAGCGGCTCCACCTTAGCGACTAGACCAGCAAACTGCTGTTGTTCTGTCCCCAGCGCAACCAGCGAGCCAACAGTAAACTGCCCGATGACAAGTTCGGACAGCGCCGCGATAGCCCCGTCCAAAGACTGGCTGCCCACTTTTCGGGCGAGGGCGAGATCACCCGTGAATCCGGTGAGCCTTGATTCAAAATCGACCAACTCCTGAAAGAGTTGAATCGCGCTGCGGAGGCAGGCTCGGTTCGACCCTGTCAAGCACGCTGTGTAAGTCTCTGCAATTAGGGAAGCCGGGGGCAACTTCACATCAGTGAGTCGACGGCAAAGTTCCTCCAGGGAGCTCGGCGTCTCCGGTAGTGGGGACCGCACGAGTTGTGCAAGGATTGAACAACTGTCGAGAACGTTGTGAATCGCACTATTCCAGTCACGAAGCAGTACAATAAGCCGGCTCTCGTCCAGTTCGGTGATTTCGATGTTCTGCATTCCCCGCCAGGGATGGTCCACAAGTCTGCCGAACGCCGCCAGCGGTTGCATTTGCGTTTCCAGGGTCGCTGCGGCACCAACCATCTGTCGGTACGCATGTGGCGAGATCGCCAACGGATTACCTAAGCGCGCGTCCGCAATCGTTGCTGGCAAATCCGCTCTAAGACCGTCCCTCATGGCACTGCCCAAGAGGACGTCGCAGATTTTAAGCCCAGTTGTGCCAGCATCTTGGTTTACCTGCTTTACGTAGTGCAGCAAGTCCGCTCTCGCAGCTCGCAGCGCGTCTGCGTTACTCCGCCGTGCGGCATAAGACCACCGGAGAGGATCCCGGTAGTCCAGGCGCTTCGCGAGAGAATCTGTGACGGCTGTTTTCGACTTTTTGCTTGAGTGCAACTCCAGGCAGAACACTTCCAGTCCTGCCGCATCGAGCCGCTTTTTCACGACTTCGAGGGCTGCCATCTTCTCGGCTACGAACAAAACTGACAATCCTTCATTAAGCGCGGCTGCGATGATGTTCGTAATGGTCTGCGATTTGCCGGTGCCGGGAGGCCCTTGAATTACCTGAGACGTTTTGCTTCTGAGAACGTCGACGACGGCGCTGTGCTGAGAGGAATCTGCGTCTGTAATCAGCAGCGGCTCGGGCCCTTGCAGCGAGTCGATTTCGTAGTCTTCGGCATATTCTATGTCGCTTGCCTCGGCACCTGCGATCAAGGCACGCAGAACTGGCTGCTTCTCAATTGGTGCTCCGGCGAGCCACCGCTGAGGATCGAGGTCTTTGTACATGGCGAGGGTTGAAAACGTAAACAGGCCGATGGTGACATGCCGCCGGAGTTTCCAATCACGCTTTCCCGCGATTGCCATTTCGACGCGGCTTAGGTACGTCCCGAGAGGATTCTCGTCGTTTTCATCCTCTTCCCACGTGGGAAGACTAACTGCCATGTTCTTGAGTAGCTCGGACAATGCGACGTTAATCTCAATATCCTCATTCCGACTCTTGAGAGAGTACGAGTAACGTTGCTCGGTGAGTACACGATCCAAGGCAACGGGGACGAAAATAAGAGGGGCTAGGCGTTTCTCTTCGCTATGCTCGGAGTCGTAATACTCTAGAAAACCGAACGCACAGAACAACGCGTTGAAACCGGCATCTTTTTCCAACACATGCGCCGCATTCCGTAACCCGCTCAGCTTGCGGTCGAGGTCCTCTGCAAAAAAGAGCGTTTGAATCTTTGAGTCGACATATCGCCGCACCGCCTCGTCATTGAGTGCCGCCAGTTCATAAGCAGGGTTCAGACCTAGTTCCGTCGCTCGCTTCAACGGGTCCCATGTTGGCTGGAACGCATTGAGTCCGAGTTTTGCCCGGACGCGGTTTCGAATCTCCCTCTCTATTCTCTGTTTTTGGCGCGCTGAAGCATTCGGCCCAAGTTCGCTGAGTGCTTCCATGTAAGCCCGGTCCTCGGATTTGGTTCGTCTGAGAAGGTCCAAGAAGATTGAGGCCTCTTCACTTCGGGGCGTCAGTTCTGGGTCAGGTAGGGGCTTGAAAGACAAATCCTTGCCAGCGACCAGCTTGATGAAGAGCTTTTCCGGAATCTCCTCAATAACACGGATGTGGCTGCGTGAACGCTCTGAGTGCCTGAAGCTTATCAGGGGATTCCGGCTTGTGAGATCGAGCAGCTTTGTCCGGTCCTGTTGGACGATACTGAGAACGAAGGCATCCGTGCTCAATTCGCCGGTTTCGATTGGCCGCGCCATTATTGATGCACCAAGTCGGCTGACGCATTCTATATAATCCCGTATAGGATTAAAAGCCCTTGTCACCATCAAGGGTGTGGTCATCGCATGCGGTCGTGTGTCGTGTAGGACTTATTGTCTGGCGCTTAGTTGTCAGCAAACCGTAAATGCGGTCCGCCCTGTCGTCTGGGGCGGTTGTGCCTGGGTCATGGCGTGCTCAGAAAGCACCCGGAGCAGTTTCCCAGCCTCCGTAACCTGAGCCCTGGCGCCTGGCACCTGCCTTTTTGTCGCCTGCACTTTCCGCTTGACACGAGAACCGGTTCATGGTAGCCTATGTTAGTTGTCGCAAGAAAACGCTCGAAAGTGGGTGTGGCAAGGGAAGGCGAAATAGACCCGGCAAAAGGGAAAGAAGCGGGGAAATGGAAAAAAGATACTAAAATAGAGGGAACGAACTCAGCCATCTATTGCAAACAAAGGACTTAGAATTTTTGAAGTGTGCAAAACGAACTGGTTTTTGCATGCAAGAATGCCAAATTAAACGCCAAAAAGTGGCCAAAAACCCACCTTTTTTGCTGTTTCGAACCGTAATTTGCGAGTCGAAAGGGGCAGGCAAATGGGCGGGCGCAGGGGGGGGCTACACGAGCTTCGCAGGTTTGATTCCGACTGTTGTCACTGCCGACTGCCTACTGCCGACGGCCTGCTTTCTGTCTTCCCCCGCCAGCGGGATTCGGACTTGAAACACAGAGCCCTCGCCCGGCTTGCTCAGAGCGCTGACTGTTCCCCCATGGGCTTCGGCGATCCATTTCCCGATGGACAATCCCAAACCTGCGCCTCCGGTCTGGCGCGAGCGCGCCCGGTCGGCGCGGAAAAAGCGTTCGAAGATATGGGGAAGGTCCTCGGCGGGGATTCCGATTCCAGTGTCGCGGACCTCGGCCACGGCGCAGCCATCGCTCGAGCTCAGCGAGACCGTGATGCGGCCCTGGGGTGGAGTGTATTTCACGGCGTTGTCGAGCAGAATCAGGAACAGCCTTCGCAGGGAGTTGGCGTCGCCTTCAATCCAGAGAGGCGACTCCGGCAACTCGGCGCGCAGGCTGATCTGTTTTGCCTCCGCCAAGGCCCGGCCCTCGAGGCAAGCCTCGCCCACGTTTTCAACCATGTTGATGCGAGTCCGCTCGAGGGATTCAGCCCCCGAGTCGGCGCGGGCGAGGAGCATCAAGTTTTCAATGAGGGAAGATGTCCTCTGAAGGTCCTCGAGGATTTGCCGCAGCGTCTCGCGATATTCCTCTTCGGAGCGCGACCTGCGCAGGACGATCTCCGCCCGAGTCCGCATCAGCGCCACAGGAGTGCGCAGCTCATGAGAAGCATCGGCGGTGAATTGCGTTATTCGCCTGAACGCCTGCTCCAGCCGCTCCAGCATGGCGTTCAATGTTTCTGACAGGCGTTGCAGCTCGTCTCCCGTGCGTGGCACAACCAGGCGGCTGGCGAGATTCTGGGCGCTGATGCTCCGCGCTTCCCGCGTCACCTGATCCACCGGGGCCAAAGCGCGCCGGCTCAGCCAGTAGCCCCCCGCCGACGCCAGCAAGAGGAGAAGCGGGGAGGAGAGAAACAGAATGCGGCGGAAACGGTCCAACGCTTCGTCGAAATCGTCCAGCGGGTAGGCGAGTTGCACGACATAAATCTTGCCCGCCGCTTCGACCGGAAGCGTCAGCACACGCAAAGGCACGCCTTTGGGCTGCTGAGTGGTGACCGAAGCCTTGGCCTCTCCCGCCGCCGCCGGGCCGTACTGAGCCATCGTCCTGGAGCGATAGATCCAGTTGCCCGCAGGGTCTGAAACTTGCAGGAGATCGCTGCCTGCGCGGATTTCTTCGATGGCGCGGAGTTCATGCTCGAGTTCAGCTTTTCCGGATTCTCGCTCGATCAGCTCCCGTATTCCCTGAATCTGATCCTGTAGGTTTTCGTCTACAGTTTCGAGAATGCTGCCGCGCATCGCGTAAAACGCAATGACGCCAAAAAGCAGAAAGCTGCTCGCCAGGACGGCGAAATACCAGGCCGTAATCCGGAGGCGAAGAGGGAAGCTAGTCATGGCTTCGGACTCTCCCGCAGGCAGTACCCAATTCCACGAACCGTTTGAATCAGCTTCGGGCTGAAACCCTTGTCCACCTTGCCCCGGAGCAGACGCACGAAAGCATCCAGGGTGTTCTCCTCGATGTCGTTCTCGAGGCCCCAAACGGCTTCTACAATCGCGGTGCGGGTGACCACGCGGCCCGCGCGCCGCATGAGCAGCTCCAAGAGGCGATACTCAGTGGGAGAAAGGCGGATTTCCCGGCGCCCGCGGAGGGCTTGGTGCGAGGCGGGATCGAGCCTTAGATCAGCTACCTGCAAGCATGTGGGCCGCGGAGCCGAACCCCGGCGGGCCGCCACGCGCAGGCGTGCCAGGAATTCCTCGAAGGAAAAAGGCTTGGTCAAGTAGTCGTCGGCCCCCAGATCGAGCCCCTTGACGATATCCGGCACCGCGTCTCGGGCGGTCAAGATCAGGATGGGAGTTTGATTTCCGGCGTGGCGGACGCGCCGGGCGACCTCAAAGCCATCCACGCGAGGCAACATGAGGTCGAGCACGATGGCGTCAAACTCATAGTGTCTGGCCAGGTCCAACCCCTCCAAGCCATCGAACGCCAAAGCGACGCGATGGTTTTCCTCCTCGAGCCCCCGCTTAAGGAGCTCCGCCATGCCTTTCTCGTCTTCAATAATGAGCACCCGCATGGTCAAGAACGGCCCGACCGCATGCCCCTATCATAACCCCGCAAAGCTGAAGACAAACTGAAAACCCTCTGGCGCTTGGCGACGCAAGTCGGCAAGGTGAGCCGTGGGAGGAAAGGCAGGAATAGGGCCTCTGCGTGTCCCAGGCAGGGCCGGAATCGACTTCTGTGTCGGCGCCTCTGAACAATGCGACGCGGACGATGCCACCCTATCCTTGCATGACGGGACCGCTTCGCTCACGTTCAGCGGCACGGGCGAGGAGGCGCCGAAAGTGTCGCTTCAGACATCCGGCCCGCGGCGAGTAATCACCGGCGCAAGAGCTTGAATGCGTGATCGAATCCCCAACTTTGATTCAAGGCCAGGTCGATCCAAAGCATGGCGAGGGGTTCGAGCCATCGAGCGTTTCTCAAGGGGCCGACGTCGACCGGATTGAGCCCGGCATCGGCGATCAAGCTTTTGGCAATTGCTTTCGCCGCACCGTCATCACCGCAGTAGAACCCGTCAGCGGTAAGGCCGGCGAAAACCGTCCGGCCAAGGTTACCAGCCCCGATGGTGTTGAACGCCTTCACAACTCGCGCGCCGCGAGCCCAGCCCGCGGCCTGCTCGCCCGCCGAGGTGCTTAGCCCTACCGTGAGCCCTTTCAGGTCCGCGGCAAGCGGGTTGGTGCAATCAATCAGCACCTTTCCCGCGAGATTTCCGCTTGATTCGATAGCCTGCCGCGCCGCAGGCCACGGCACGGTCAGGACCAGGATTTCTCCAAATGCCGCGGCCTCCGCATTCGTGCCGGCGCGCCCAGCCTTCCCAAGGGCCGCGATTGTTTTCTGAGTCCGCTCGCTGCGCGCCTCGGGCACGCCGAACATCACTTCATGACCCTTGCCCGTCCATACGCGCCCCAGCGCGCCTCCCACATTCCCTGCACCCAATATCCCAATTCGCATCTCTCCTCCTTGGACGACGAATGTTCTGTACGCCTGGATGAGATGAAGTTCAAAGGACATCGGATGCTGAATGTGCACGTCTCAGTGCGGCTGGCAGATAACGCCGATTACTCTCGCGACGCACCACCCAAGACCGCTTTGCTTGCGCAAAATTGTTACGCTTCTGGATTCAAACTGCTTCGTGTCCGAGCTCTTGCGGGAGCTGATGGTAGTGTGGACCTTGGCGCGATCGAACGCCCACTCGCCTACGACGATGGTCTCCTCCGACTCGATCGTTTGTTGAACGGAGAAGTCGTCGAGCGATCGGGCAAGGTCTCTCACGACGGCTTCTCTGCCACAAACCATCCGGCCATTCCCGTGGATGACGACGATATCATCCGTCATCAGTTGTCCGAGTCGTTCGATGTCGCCAGCCTCAACCGCTGCCGTCCAGCGAATGGCCGCACGCCGGATCTCTTGAATTTCTTCATCGAGCGAATTGGTTGTCATAGATTCGGCCCCGCCGGCAACTGTGCTCCATGCCAGCATGCGACTACCCAGATGGTCCTGCCCTCACGACGGTAAAAAAAACGATATGGCGGAACAATCACCTCACGAAAGGGAAGATCCGGAAACTCTGGAATGAGTCGCCCGGACTCCGGATATCGCGTGAGCCGCCGCAGAGCGCGTTCAGCTCTCCGCCGGAACCGGACGGCCGCCTGGGGATTGTCCCGCGCAATATAGGATACCGCCTTGAGAAACTGGATTCGTCCAGAGGGTGTGAACTGGACTTTCAATCTGGACCACCGGCGAGAAGCGCGTCCGCTTCCGCTAGGACCTCATCCAGATCGAATCCCTTTCCAGCCTTGATTTCTTGTTCGCCCCTTGCAAGGAGATGCAGAAGTTCGCGCTCGTGCTCGCCGCGGTCGTAAGCTTCCAAGCTGAGAAGGACCGCCGCGGCCCTGCCCCGCTGCGTAATGACGATAGGCTGCCGCGACGACTTGACGCGCTCCAAGGCGGCGGCGGCGTCTTGCCGAAGCTCGGTGATGGGAATGATAGCCGGCACGTTGGCCATAGACGTGACCTCCAAACGTACGCTTAAGGATACCTCCAATGTTCCTTAACTGTCAACGGGCCGATTCCTTCGGCCGCCGAACGATGGAAGGAAGACGCGTGGGTGCCGAGCCTTCCAGCAACACTTGGCAGGACAACACTGCAAAGGCTAACCTGCATGCCAAGTCTCTATTTTGGGTGGTTGTTGACCCGTTCCCCGCCATCGGCTTGCGCGGTGCGAAATCGCTGTGATGTTTGGAGGGGCACCCCTCGTGGTCGCCCTAAAAGGCACGCGCAAACAATCCGCCACCAGAGGGCAGGCACGAGGCCTGCCCCTGCTTCCCGGGATGATGCAGAGTTTAGCTGGGCAAAGCTGGAAGGCTGTTATTCTGCGCAGTCGTCGCCGAGTCGGGGCGAAGGGTCCCGCACCCCGAGGTCACCCTTGGTAAGTAATTCCCCCGCGGCGGGTCGGTTGTTACACGTCCTCCGAG
>Ga0326728_10027037_pt1 | contig 10078 bp, 7 predicted proteins | sample MB3enrmetagenome_FD_207602 | JGI IMG/M metagenome (GOLD analysis project Ga0326728, IMG submission 207602) | Lab enriched peat soil microbial communities from McLean, Ithaca, NY, United States - MB31MN | ecosystem: Environmental > Terrestrial > Soil > Wetlands > Peat | place: USA: New York... | reverse complement strand
AGCGCCGTTGCGGGGCCGAGCAATGTGCAAATACTCACGCTGGCTCCCTACCAGTCGGAGGTGGTGGTGTTCACCAACCATCTGGGTCCGCCGGCGCCGATGCCCAACGCCAAGCCGTTCGATGCCGTCGACCTGACCCACGACTGGAAGGTGACGTTCGACAAAACGGGCGCTACCGAAACCATGCCAAGCCTGCACTCATGGGCGGACGATGAAGCTGAGAAATACTACTCCGGCACGGCGACCTACCAGCGCACGGTCGAGATCCCCGACTCGGTTGCAAAGGCCGGCATCGTGTATCTGGATTTTGGCAAGGGAACGCCGGTGGAGCGCACGCAGCTTCACCAGGCGGGCATGCGCACGTGGCTCGATGCTCCGCTGCGCGACGCCGCGCAGGTTTTCGTGAACGGAAAACTGGCAGGAACGGTGTGGCATCCGCCCTACCAGCTGGATGTTACGTTGCTGCTGCACCCGGGCGCGAACCAACTGAAGATCGTGGTCGCCAACACGGCGATCAACGAGCTCGCCGGGCGCGCCGGGCCGGATTACCGGCTGCTCAACCTACGCTACGGAGAGAAGTTCACGCCACAGGATATGGATCATCTGGAACCGCTGCCTTCGGGAATCCTGGGCCCCTTGCGCCTGATTTCCGAGCAGGACGCGGAACAGGAGGTGAATCCGCAATGACCACGGAATCGGTTGCCAACATGCAGGCGCCCTTGAGCGTACAGAACGCTGAGAGCGGGTCGCCGGCTTTCACTCGCCGCAGCTTTTTGAAGACCGCTTCCTCTGCGGCGGCGGCCGGCGCGATAGGCGACAGTCTCCATCTGTTGGCGCAAAGCGCGGGGAAATACACCGGCATCCTGATCCCCGCGGGCGCGCATCCTGCCGTGCGCGGCGCGGCGGAGATGCTCGCCGCGAAGATCGGCCTGAAGGCCGACGCCATCCGCAACTACTCGGGCGTGGCGAAGGTGCGCAAGAATTTCATTGTCCTGGCGCTGCAAGAGACCAAAGGCGTTGCCTCAACGCTGGGGAGCCCCATCGAGCGCGACGGCTACGCCGTGCTGGCGCAGAATAGCGGGCTGATGGTGTGTGGCGCACGTCCGCGCTCGCTGCTCTTTGCCGCCGGAGAAACGCACCAGTGGTTGCAGCGCACAAACGGCACGTGGCTACGCAATCCAGAGTTTGCCATGCGTTTCGCCACGCATCATGGCGATCGCAGCGTCGCCGAGCAGGTGGCCATTCTGGGAGCCAACACGTTCGTCGCGCAGCTTCATGCCAGCGTTTCTCTGCACGACGAGATGCCGGAGGTCTACGCCAGGCTGAGCCTGGAAGCGCAGCAGCGGCTGGCCGCGGCCGAAGCAGACGACATGAAGAAGAACGCCGCGCTGGTGAAGGAATTTCACGACGCCGATGTGGAGGTGTTTGCCGACCTGCCCTACGGCAATAACATGAGCCGCTGGTCGGAGGAGCTGTACAACGCATTTCTCGCGGTCTATCCCTCGGCCAAAGGCGTGCCCGAAGAGCACTCCTGGGAGAAGGCCGCGCTCTGCCCCTCCGATCCGGCGACATGGAAGTTTTTTGAGGCCTATGTGCGCGAGTGCGCGCGTCAGTCGCAGGCCGACGGCATTGCCTGCACCTTCTGGGACCAGTTCGGCATCTTTTGCCACGATGAGCGCTGCCAGAAGAACGGACTGGACCAATTCAAGAACGAGCTGCATGCCGCCATCTCGCACTACTACGCCGCGGTGCAGCCGATGGGCAAGAAGCTGCACCTGAGAACATGGTCCTCCGGCTGCCCGCACTGGCTCGGCGACCAATATGTGCACGCGCCGGGCTACAGCAACTTCAGCCAGTCGCACTACGAGCTCTGGTCGCGCGTCATCAACGACACACCGAAGGAAATTCTGATCCAGACCAAGGTGTACCACTCCGACTGCGAGCCCGATCCGCGCTTCACCACGCTGCTGGGCAAGTGCAAGCCGCATCCCGAGATCGTGGAATACCAAATGGTAGGCCAGACCATTGGGCGGCACTACACACCAGCCGCGACCGTGAACTACACGGCGTGGACGATGAAAAAAGCGCACGATTTAATCGGCAGCGATGGCGGCGCGGAGATCACGCCGGGCGGCACCAATCAGTCGAACTACGACATGGTTGCCGACATCCTCAACAGCGTGGACATCTACGCCTGGCGCGCGTTGACGTGGGACCTGAACGCCAGCGTGGACCAGATCTTCGCCGATTGGGCGGGGCAGATTTACTCCCCGCAGGCCGCGCCGCACATGGCCAAAGCGATGCAACTTTCAGAAGAGGCGGCGTACCGTACATGGTCGCCGCTCGGTCACGGCTCGGATACGAACTCCGGTTTTGCCGGAGATATCGAGCGCCGCGAAACGCTGCTCCGTTACACCAACCGCTACTACCTGCCCGAGTACGCCAAATTCCTCGAGCCGACTAAGGAAAACATCCAGTTGATCGTTGAGGAGAAGCAGAAGTGCCTGGCCGGAATCGACGCGATGTTCGCGGAGTTTGACGCCGCAAAACCTTACCTGACGCAGGCGCAGGCCGATGAGATCGCCACTCGCTTCGACTGGTTCCGCGAGTTTGCCATCTGCAATGTCGCGCTCGACGAGAGCCTGTGGCGCTTCCGCTACTTGCGCGCTCAAGCGGCGCTGCTCACCACCGATCCCGATCAACTGAGGCCCTTGGCTGAGGCCTTCGATACTGTGGCAGCGCACGCGCCCAAACTCTTCCACTACGATCCGGCGCAGGAGTTCGCCTGCTATGACGTGCCGCTGGGGAAGCTCCGGGCAAAACCGAGCCTTGGCTCGCCGTTGCGACTGATGCGCGAGATCTATACCAAGTCCCTCGCGTTGATGGAAGCGTCAGTCGGTCCGGATTATCTGCCCAAAGAGTGGATTCGCGCCGAGGTGCAGATGAACGTTCCCGCCGACTCGACGCCGCGGGCGTAAGTGCGCCGAGCCGGCCTCGAGACGCATTGCAGGCCCGCACCCCGGAGTGCCCGGCCGCCGTACGGATCCCACCGCTTGCGCAGCCCAACCATCGGTTGCATCTCTTCTGCCGTGACGATCGTATCGCCCGCCTCCCCAAAAAGAATGCTGGGATGGTCGCGGAAGTCGATGATCGCACTGCGCATCACTTCCAGACGCTGCTCCCAGCGGCGTGCGGCGATTCTCCCTCGTTTCATTGGATCTGTTGCGCAGGGAAGAGCGTTTGCAGCCAAGCCGAGCCTCCATTGACAGGGACGCTCACCGAAATGAATCCGAAGATTAGAAATCAATAATCTAAAGGTTCGAATCTGCGGCCGATAAATTGATCAGCTCAGGTGTTGTCGACCCTTCCGCCACTGCCAACGCCAGTCGGAGTAGAGAAACGGCTTTGCGCCAACGCACCCAGGAATCAGCGAGGAGCCGCTCTGGGCTCCGTGGAGAACATGCGCATGCAGGATCAGGATGTGATTCGTGAATTCCTTGTGGAGAGTCATGAGAACCTCTCGCGCCTGGATCAGGAACTTGTAGAACTGGAGAAGCGCCCCAAGGACGCCGCGTTGCTGGCCAGCATCTTCCGCAGCATTCACACCATCAAGGGCACGTGCGGTTTCTTCGCCTATTCGACGCTGGAGCGGATTACCCATCAAGCCGAAAGCCTTTTAAGCCAGTTGCGCGATGGCCAGCGGGAACTCACACCTCCTCTGATCTCGCTCATCCTGGAAACGGTCGACGCTACCCGGAAGGTCCTGGCCTCCATCGAAGCCAGCGGAGAAGAAGGTCCGGACAGCTTTGAGGAGCTGGCCGAACGCCTTCGTGTTGCCGCGCAATTGAAAGTCAGCGTGGGCCGCCAGTCCGCGACCGGCCCGGAGGGTCTGGACGCGCCTCCTGTCTGCGATGCGGACCCACATAGCGGCAGCAACTCCTCTGTGCTGGACTTGGACGGCCCATCCAGGACAGAAGGGGGAGAAGAAGACCGGAGGAAAGGAGAAGGGCGGAGGGAGGACGATGTCCAACGGCATTCCGCCGCCGCGGATGCGAACATCCGGGTCGGAGTCGGGCTGCTGGACAAACTCATGGATCTGGTGGGGGAACTGGTGCTGACCCGCAACCAAATCCTCCAATTCAACACCGAGCGCGAGGACGCCGCCCTCAACGCGACCTCGCAGCGGCTGAACCTGATTACGACCGAGTTGCAGGCTGGCGTCATGAAGACCCGGATGCAGCCCATCGGAATGGTGTGGAACCAGCTGCCTCGCGTGGTGCGCGACATGTCGATCGCCCTGGGAAAGCAGATCCGGCTCCAGATGGACGGGGCCGATACCGAACTCGACCGGACCATTATTGAGGCGATCAAAGACCCGCTGGTGCACTTGATTCGCAATGCGTGCGACCACGGCATCGAACCGCCGGAAGTCCGCGCCGAGGCCGGCAAGTCACCCCAAGGGATCCTTACCCTTCGCGCCTATCACGAAGGCGGGCAAGTCAACATTGAAATCGGAGATGACGGGGCAGGAGTTGACGTCGCGCGTGTCAAACAGAAGGCAGTGGAAAAGGGGCTGTTGCGGTCCGATCAGGTGGAGAAGCTGAGTGACCGCGAGGCGCTGAACCTGATTTTCCAGCCGGGGTTCTCGACGGCACAGACAGTGACCAACGTTTCCGGCCGCGGGGTCGGCATGGATGTGGTCAAGTCCAACATCGAGAAGATCGGCGGAGCCGTCGACGTGTTCAGCCGGCCTGGCGAAGGCGCAACGGTCAAGCTGAAGATTCCCCTCACGCTGGCCATTATTCCCGGTCTGGTGATCACCAGCGGAGGGGAGCGGTTCGTCATTCCCCAGGTTAGCCTGCTTGAGTTGGTTCGCCTGGAAGGAGATTCCTCGGAAAAGCACATCGAGCAGGTGCACGGAACACCGGTCTATCGCCGGCGCGGCAGTCTGCTGCCCATCGCCTACCTGAATCAGGTGCTGGGGCTGAAAGCGGCCGAGCGGGCCGAGGCGGTCAGTATCGTGGTTCTGCAAGCCGAAGACCGGCAGTTTGGGCTGGTGGTAGACGGCATCAACGACACCCAGGAGATCGTGGTCAAGCCCTTGGGTAAGCAGTTGAAAGGCCTCACAGAGTACGCCGGCGCGACCATCATGGGCGACGGCCGTGTGGCCCTCATCCTCGACGTGCTCGGCATCGGTCAGCGCTCCGGGGTGCTGGCCGAATCCCGGGAGCAGGCCCGGGCGGCGGCGGAACAGAAGACCCATGCGGGCATCGAGCAGCAGCGCCTGCTGCTGTTCCGGGCCGGTTCCTTCGAGCGTCTCGCCGTTCCGCTCTCTCTCGTCGCCAGGCTCGAGGAGTTTCCCCGAAACTCCATCGAGTACGCGGGCGGATGCCAGGTGGTGCAGTACCGCAACCGCATTCTCCCCCTGGTGCCTCTCCGAGGGGTACTGGAACCCGAAGCGCCCGGCCAGGACCAGATGCCCGATCTGGTGCAAGTGGTGGTCTTCAATGACGGCGACCGCAGTGTGGGAGTGGTGGTCGACCAAATCCTGGATGTCGCCGAAGAGGCAGTCATGGTGCGCCAGAAGTCGAGCCGCAAAGGCCTGCTGGGCTCGGCGGTGGTCGGCAAGCGAGTCACGGATTTCCTGGATCTCAACCAGGTCCTTCACGCGGCCACCGGGAGTTGGTTTCAGGGCGCAGGCGGGTCCGGGAGCGGCAAGAGCATCCTCGTCGCGGAAGCCTCGGCGTTCTCGCGAGGTCTGATCCGCAGTGGCCTCGACATGGCGGGCTACCGGGTTCAGGAGGCGGCGAATCTGGACGAGGCGATTCGGGGGCTGGAGCAGCAGCCTGCAGACGTCGTGGTGGCGGCGATCGACCTTCCCCCGAAGGGCAGTTCCGCTCTGCTCGCGGCCATGCGCGGGCGGCCGGAGTGGGAAGGAATTCCGCTTTTGGCTTTGGCGGATTCAGCCGGCCAGGCCCAGTTATCCCCCGCCCGGGCGGCGGGTTTTGAGGACTGCCAAGCGAAGTTTGACCGGGAGGCCATGCTCGAGGCGGTGGCGCGACTGGCTTCGGCGCGAGCTTCCGCGACCGCGCCGGCGTGTACGGGAGAGGAGAAGTAACCCATGGCGACTGATACCGCGACCGTGAACTCCGAGGGTACGCAGACCAGCGGACAGTTCTCGACGTTTTTCGTGGCTGACCTGTTTTTCGGCGTGGATGTTCTCCGCGTTCAGGAAGTATTGCGCTTCCAGCAGACGACCCACGTGCCGAAAGCCCCCGAGGTCATCGAGGGGCTGATCAACCTGCGCGGACAGATCGTCACCGCAATCGATTTGCGGCGGCGGCTGCGATTGCCGCCTCGCGCCGGGGACCAGGTGCCAACCAACATGGTGGTCCGTACCGACGACGGCGCCGTGAGTTTGCTGGTCGACGAAATCGGAGACGTGCTGGACGTGGATGCCGCCACCTACGAGCGGCCGCCGGAGAACCTCGATCCCGCGGCGCGGGAGATCATCCGCGGCGTCTACAAGCTGAAGGGCCGGCTACTGCTGGTTCTCGATACGGAGCGAACGGTGGATTTCGCCGCGGGAGATGCTTGAGTTCCGGATAAGGCGCGTTTCATCGCCACGTTCCAATGACCCAAAGCCATGGTGGCGGCAGGAGCGAAAAAGCCCACGCAACCGGACAGAATGCAATGAAGGAGAAACGAAATGGCAAAGCAAACGAGCAACGGCGGTCGCTCACGGTTCCGATCGAGCGGCGCCGGCAGCGTTGTTGAGATGGATTTCGAGGAACACAAAATCTCAGTGGAGGACAAGTCCCACTTCCTGGATTGGTTGCCCATACCGGTTGTGGCAATGGACACCACGCACACGATCGAGTATATGAACCTGCGTGCGGCAGAGGTTGCCGGGAGCAAGCCCGAGGAGTACATCGGGAAGAAGTTCTGGGAGGTACTCTACGACAGCCCGGCATGCCACGGGGAATCCTGCGCGGCCGGAGAGGCGGTGCGGACCGGCAAGGTCTCCACCGGCGAAGCGCACTTCAAGGTGCGTGGAGAAGACTGGCCAGTCAGAGTAATCTGCTCGCCTCGCTACGACCGCGATCATCGGATCATCGGCTGCTTCCAGGTGATGTATGAGGCGCACGAAGAGATTCACGTTTCCAAGGAGATACTGCGCTTGGTGCAGGCGGCACAGGGTGGGCATCTTGAAGAGCGCGGCAAGGCGGAGAATTTCAAGGGCAATTATCGCGCTCTTGTTGAAGGCCTAAATGCCCTGTTAGCAGTCATTGTCGAGCCGCTGAACGTTGTCGCACAAAACGCGACCACCCTGGCATCCTCCGCCGAGGAGCTGACGGCTGTGAGCCAGCAGATGGCGGGCAATGCGGAGGAGACGGCCACGCAGGCCAACGTGGTTTCCGCGGCCAGCGAGCAGGTCTCGGCGAATGTCGCCTCGGTTGCTTCAGCCTCCGAGGAGATGCAGGCCTCCATCCGTGAAATCTCCAAAAACGCAAATGAATCGGCGCGGGTGGCCAAGAATGCCGTCAGCGTGGCGCATTCCACAAACGGGACGGTCAAGAAGCTCGGCGAATCCAGCCAGGAGATTGGCAACGTGATCAAGGTGATTACCTCGATCGCGCAGCAAACCAATCTGCTGGCGCTCAATGCCACCATCGAGGCTGCGCGCGCCGGCGAAGCGGGCAAGGGCTTCGCAGTGGTGGCCAACGAAGTGAAGGAACTCGCCAAGCAGACCGCCAAGGCCACCGAAGAGATCGGTCAGAAGATCGATGCCATTCAAGGCGACACCAAGGGGGCGGTCACGGCGATCGAGGAGATCAGTACGATCATCAACCAGATCAACGACATCTCCAATAGCATCGCCTCGGCAGTCGAAGAACAGACAGCGACGACCAATGAGATCGGCCACAGCGTGGCCGAAGCAGCCAAGGGGGTAGGCGACATCGCCAAGAACATCGGCGGCGTGGCCCTGGCGGCGAAGAACACGACACAGGGCGCCAACGATACGCAGAAAGCGTCGCAGGAGTTGAGCCATATGGCGGCCCAGCTGCAAAAAGTCGTTTCGAGGTTCACCTTCTGATCGCAGCGGCGGTGATGGATACGGCCTGTCGAATGCAAACCATCCGGCAGGCCGCACCCAATCGCTCAACAGAAAATGCGGGGGAAACGATGGCTACGGCATTGGTAGTGGACGACTCAAGGCCCATGCGAACGATTCTCACAAGAACCTTGAGAGAACTCGGCTTCGAGGTTCGAGAAGCGGCCAATGGCAGAGAAGCCCTGGAAGTGATCGCAGCCGAGAAGGCTGCGGTGAAGCTGATTCTTCTGGATTGGAACATGCCCGAGATGAATGGGCTGGATACGCTCAAGCAGCTGCGCCGGACCCCGGAATTCTCTTCGCTGGTGGTCGTCATGGTCACAGCGGAAACGGAAATGGACCGTATCGCGGAAGCCCTGGAGGCCGGCGCCAACGAGTATGTGATGAAGCCCTTCACCAAAGACATCATCGTGGGCAAGCTCCAGCTTACGGGAATCGAAGTTTCAGGAACCTGACATGGCCGCAGTGAACAGGCGATCGCTCCAGCCGGGAGAGCGGATTCGCGTGCTCGTCGTGGACGACTCGGTGGTCATCCGCCGTTTGGTCAGGAATGCTCTCGAGGCGGATCCGGAGCTTGAGGTGGTGGGAGTGGCGGCCAACGGCTCGATCGCATTGCAACGGATACCGCAGCTCAATCCCGACGTGCTCACCTTGGATATCGAGATGCCGGAAATGGATGGCCTGGAGACGCTGCGGCGCCTGCGGCGCGATTTTCCCCAACTGCGCGTGATCATGTTCAGCACGCTCACCGAGCGCGGCGCGGCGGTGACGCTGGAAGCATTGTCTCTGGGCGCGGACGACTATGTGACCAAGGCTTCCAACGAGGGGTCGCTCGACCAATCCATGATGCGCCTGCGCGAGGAGCTGATCCCGAGAATCAAGCAGTTCTTCCTGTTGCCGGCAAAGACCGGCGCTGCGCCGCGGTCGCAGGTTCCTGCGCCGCCGCCGCGAGAGCGCGGTGCATTCTTCGCGCTGAGCGCAAAGCAGCGGCCCAAAGTCGTGGTCATCGGAGTCTCGACGGGAGGGCCGTCCGCTCTCGGCTCTATCCTGCCGCACCTAGCGGCCGGATTCCCATTGCCGGTCCTCGTCGTGCAGCACATGCCGCCGCTCTTCACGCGCTTCCTCGCCGAGCGCCTTCACACATCGTGTCCGCTGTCCGTCGAAGAAGCGCGCCAGGGCGACCGGGTGATTGCCGGCAAGATACTGATTGCCCCCGGAGACTTTCATTTGAAGGTGGCCGTCTGCGGCGGCGAAGTGCATGTGCATTTGGATCAGTCGCCGCCACAGAACTTCTGCCGTCCCGCTGTCGATGCACTTTTTTCCTCGATCGCGGAGGTGTATGGCGGCGCAGTCCTCGCCGTCATTTTGACTGGGATGGGACATGACGGGTTACGCGGGGTGGAGATCCTCAAGGCACAAGGGGCCAGCATCCTCGCTCAGGATGAGGCATCGAGTGTCGTTTGGGGGATGCCCGGCGCCGTGGTAAACGCCGGCTTTGCCGATCGTGTGTTGCCGCTCGACCAAGTCGCGCCGGAGATCATGCGCAGGGCGGACCGGCCTTAAGGGGAATGGGATGCAAAGCCAGGCGCCAATCGCGGAGATCCACCCGGAGAACTACCGCTTTCTGCAGGAGTATGTCTATGCTCAGGTCGGCATCGTGCTGGAAGAGGACAAACACTACCTGTTCGAAAGCCGCCTCGCGCCGATCGTCAGGCAGCTCGGTCTCGACACAATTAACGACTTGTGCGCACTGCTTCGGGCCACTTTCAAAACCGACGTTCACCACCAGGTCGCGGAGGCCATGACCACCAAGGAAACCTACTTTTTCCGCGATCCTGCCCAGTATGAAGCCATACGGACTGTCCTGTTGCCCCGGCTGATGGAAGAGCGGCGAGATACGAGAAAGTTGCGCTTCTGGTCGGCGGCGGCATCGACCGGGCAGGAAGCTTACAGCCTGGCCAT
>Ga0326728_10027036_pt1 | contig 10078 bp, 6 predicted proteins | sample MB3enrmetagenome_FD_207602 | JGI IMG/M metagenome (GOLD analysis project Ga0326728, IMG submission 207602) | Lab enriched peat soil microbial communities from McLean, Ithaca, NY, United States - MB31MN | ecosystem: Environmental > Terrestrial > Soil > Wetlands > Peat | place: USA: New York... | reverse complement strand
CGTGACGCTGGCGGCCGACCAGTTCCAGCTCCACTGTTGCCAGGTCGCGCTGAAGACGCCAACCTCTACCGTGTAGGTGCCCGCAATGGCAGGCGTCAAGGTCAGTGAGTAGTTGTGAGACTGCGGCGCCGTGAAGTTCTGGCCGGTGTAATTCTGCGTCGCGGCCGTGTTGCCGTTGGGATCCAGGACGAGAATCTGAATGTTACCGTTGGTGAGAGCGTTGGACTCACAGGTGACGGTTGCTGAGATGGCCGTGCTGGCGCCCTGAGTGACCGGGTTCGGCGAGGCGCTGGCGGACGATGAGAACGCGGGAGGCGCAATCGGCGTGACGGCAAGCTCCGCCGAGTCGGGACTCGTTCCGGCCGCGTTGGTTCCCGACACTACGTAGTAATAAGTCGTCCCATTCGTCAGGCCGGTGTCGGTATAAGTGGCCGGCGACGTATCGGCTACCGAGCCGAGGATCGCATAGGGTCCGCCGCTAACCGCGCCACGTTTGACTGTATAGCTGGTGGCTCCGCCGCCGGCGTTCCAGGTTAGTGTCACGGTGCCGCTGCCCACGGTCGCCGCCAGGCCGGTCGGGGCCGTCGGCACAGACGTAATGTTGCCTGCCGGAATGACAAACAGCGTAATGCTCTGCGAGGGAACGGTGGCCGTGATGGCGTTGTTGGCGACCGGCACGCTGCCCAGTTGGGTGATGCTCGCCTGGCTGGCCGACGCAATCTGATAGGCTTGTGCCGTGCCGGTTGTCCGGAAGTTCGCCAGGCTGATAGTGACCGGCGTGCTGCCGTGCTGCTTGTTGATCACCATCACGGTCAGCGCGCCGTCGGAGGAACGCACCGCCGCAAAAGCCGACAGGTAGTCCGGGTTCGCCACGGCGGCCGAGACGCTGGTGTCTCCGAACGTGGAGAGCTTGCCGTCATAGTTGCGGTAGATTTCCATGGCCAGATAGGTTGGCGATGGGTTGACCGGGACGGTCCAGCGAGTCGCCAGGTCCAATCCTTCCCTCCCGAAGATCCCCAGCACGTCCGCCTGGGTGGTCGCCCCGTTCAGGTTCGCCTCGTCGCCCCAGTTGTACTCGGTGATGGCCGTCTGCAATCCTGGATAGTATTGGTTGACCCAGCCTTTCAGGGTGGGGATCAGGTTCACGATGCCCCCGTTGATGCCTACCTGGTTAAACCAGGACGGGTCGACATAGGTGGGGTCCCAAAGCGCGCGTGTCGACTGGTTGCGTGTAAGTTGCCCGGAGGGGCTGTCGTCGTCGCTGTTCGCCAGTTCCATCGGATAGTAGTGAGCGCTGAGCACATTGAGAAGTTGTTTGCCGGTGCTCTGTTGATGGGCGTAAAGCTGCTCCAGCAGCCAGGGGTAGTAGTAGGTTTGGTTATGCGTGTTGTAGTCGGATCCCGCGCCGCTGATGCCGTTCTGCTGGTCGTAACCGCTCAGGAACATCGCCCACCAGCTCCACTCCTCCGGACCCACGATCATCGCGTTCGGGTCGAGTGCGCGCACGGCGCCGGCGTAAGTGGCGTAGTCGTTGAGAATCTCGTTGTATGTCTCGGGGGCCGGATGAATGTCGCGGTGAGTCGAAGACCAGAGCGAGGGCTCGTTGTCCATGATGTAGTATTTCAGCCCGCCGCTGGCCGCCAGCCCCCAGGTGCTGATGAGGTGCTGAACCCAGGCTTGCTGAATGGAAACGGAATTCGGCGTGTTGGCGTCGAGCGGGTCGTTGCCGGTGATCGCTTTGTCCGTCGCAGCGCTGATTCCGTTGCCGGCGTCCGGTTGGTACGGATCCGAGCCTGTCTGCGCTCCATACTTGGCGATCGAGTAGGACCACAGCATGGCGCCGCCGGGGCCCAGCTTGGCGAGGTAGCCGATCATGGGGATCGTCAGCAGCGGCTGGGCGCCCACGCCGGAGCTTCGAGTCTGCATGATAAAGGTGTCGCCGTCGTAGCCGGGTATCTGCGGTGGATCGAGAATGCTCTCGAAATACCAGTCGCTGTCGTGATTGGCGGCGTTGATCTGCCAGTTGTAGGTGCTGGTTTCGTTGCCGCCGCTCCGGTTCAGCGTGAAATTCGTGGCGGCCAGATCGCTCGTCGCGCCAAAAGCGAAACCATAGATGTTGGGACTGATCGGGTGCCGGCCGGCGCTTGCATCCACGTTCACGGAAGCCGGTGCGTTCTGAGCCGGAATCCGCGCCGCGCACAGGCATAGCAGCAGGCCGGCTCGAAACCAGCAGATCCGGGTCGAGGACATGATTCGGGGATCGCGATGCCGTTTCACTTTCGCGGTTCGAAGCGCACCACAACCTCGGTCTTCACTTTGACGGGGTGGCCGCCCTGGACCGGGGGCTGATAACGAAACTGGGACCACGGCACACTCTCGCAGAGTTGCGCGGTGCTTTCCAACTCGGAGATTTTCCCGTCCGGGCCGATGACCACTTTGCAACGAACCGTTCCCCCCGCCGGCTCCCACAGGGGTGCGGTTTGAACGGGCGCACCCTCCATCAGAAAGGCGCGCTGTTTCTCCGCCGCAACCGAGACTTCGGGGATGTTCTTCTCCTCGGCCGCGGCTTCTTTCTTCGGTTCCGCGGGAGCGGCGCCCGTCTCCGTGGGTTTAACGGCCCGTATCCGCGTAACCAGGAATACGGGCCTGGCGGGATAACGTTTCACCGTGGCGCGCAAAACTGCGGCCTGCGCATCCACAGCATCAAAGGCCTGGCCGCTCCAGGCCATCCTGACAACACGCTCGCAGCTTGATTGGAGCGGATAGCCGTTCTTGCCCTGGTCGGGATCGCCAATCTCGTCGATGGCCTTTTGCGCGTAGACGCCCTCGGCAATGTACTCGTTCCCGTGGACTACCTCAACCGCCGTCCTCAAAAACAGGCGGTAGCGCTTCGCGCCTTCCCAAAGGTACACAGAAGGTCCGCCCGCGTTCAGAGCGGCATCGCTCGCCCCTCCGCCCACTTCCACCAGAACTTGGGCCTTCCCCTGGATTCTGTCGGGAGCGGTCTCGGCTTTCTTGGATTCATTGCCTGATGGCTGGCTGGAGCAACCTGCCAATGCGGCCAGCGTAAGTACGAGAAAACAGAAGATGCGTGCGCTGCGGTTCATCCGTCATGCCCTCGCTTTCGAAACGTTGTCGTCCGAATCTGAAGGTATCACGGGGCATGACCACTTACAACGGTACGCGGTCAGGCCCAGCCGCCATCGACGATATGGCTCTGGTTCGTGATGGCTGCACTGTCATCGGCTGCCAGGAAAAGGACCAGCCTGGCGACGTCCTCCGGCGTCAGGCTTCGCTTCAATGCCTGCGCCGCCAAAATCTCCGCCATGTACTCCGGGGTGAACCATAAGCGCCGCTGCCGCTCGGTCAGGATCGCTCCCGGCAGAACGCTGTTCACCCTGATGTTGGCGGGACCGAGTTCGTGCGCCAGGGTCCTCGTCAACCCGACGATTGCCGCCTTGGCGGCGATATAGGCCGGCAGGCCCGTCGCCGGAATCATCCAGGAAATCGAGCTCATATTGATGATGGAACCGCCGCCGGCCTCCGTCATTCGCGGCACGACCGCCTGGATCGCGAAGAAGTGGTGGCGCAGGTTTACCGCCATTCTCTCGTCCCAGTACTCCGGCGTCACATCGGCGAACTTGTGGCGATCGTCGTTGGCGGCATTATTCACCAGCACGCGGACAGCGCCCCACCGTGCTTCGATCTCCCCGATCGCCGAGCGCAATTCCGCGATGTCGGTCAGATCGCAGCGCAGGAACCACGGCGCGCAGGAGCAGCGCGTCGAGAGATGCTTCACTAATTCCTCGGAACACTCGACGGCGATATCGAGGAAAGCGACCTTCGCTCCCTGAAGCGCGAATTGTTCCACCATGGAGGCGCCGATGCCGGAGCCTCCCCCGGTAATCAACACCACTCGCTCACGCAAGCTGGGATACGAGGCAAAGCGATCTGTCTGGCTCATTTCTCATGAAGCTCCGTCTTCACTTCGCGGCCGCTACTCCACCGACCGTGGAAGATCCGGTTCCGCTGCACATGTCGCTGCCGTAGCGGATGAACTTCTGAATCCGCTTACCGGTATCGACTTCCGCGGTGTAGATGTTGCCTTTGCTGTCCACGCTCACCTGGTGCAGCCAATGGAATTCGCCGGCCATGCGGCCGCTTCGTCCCAGCCGGCCCAGTTCCTGCAAATTGCGCCGGTTCAGGATGTAGATGGTCATGTTGGAGTTGTCCCCAACATAGAGACAACTCTGCGCCTTGTCGCTGGAGAGGCTTATCGATACCGCCGTTCCCGGTATGGAGGTGTTGGTGTGTTCGCTGATGAATCGCTCCGCGACGAAGCCGCACTTACCAGGCTCGCCGCTCGGATTGCTGCATGCCTTCCCGAGCATCGGATCACTGCTGTCAAACACCTGTATGCGGTCATTGCCCCGGTCGCAGACATAGATCTTGCCGTCGTCGGCGAGCTTTACGCAATGCACGGGGGTGCGGAAGAATGCGGGCTTCCTGCTCCCTCTTTCATAGTCCCCTATCCACGGCCCAGCGGCTCTGGGGCCTGCGTCATCGACCGGATTGTTTCCGTACGCGCCGAAATGACCGAGATACTTGCCTGTCTCGGCATCGACGATCAGGACGCGGCGGTTTCCGTAGCCGTCGGAGATGTACAGACGGTTCGTCTTGGGATCGACCACCATGTCCGCCGCCTGATAGAGCAGAGGCGTGCCGTTGATCCCGCCATTCGTGTCATTGCTGTTTGGTCCCTTGGGAGTGCCGCCGACCCTCAGTTTGAAGTTGCCGTTCATGTCGAACTTCAGTACGAAGCCGTCGCCGCCCGCCTCATTGGTCGTCCAGGGCGTTCGGCCCCCTCTCGCCGCTCCCGAATTCCCCGATATCCAGACGTTGTCGTTCTGATCGACATAAATTCCGTGCTCGCTGTTCGGCCAGATGCAGCCCGCTTCCACCTTGCATTTGCCGCCGATGAAACCCGGATCGGCCGGACCGCCCCAGGAGCGCAGCAGCTTGCCATCGGAATCAAACTCCAGCACGGAAGGAGCGGCTTTGCAGCAATCCGCTATGGGGCCATGCGCGCGGACCTGGCCCAAGCCGTTGATCGGCTGGCCGTTCTCATCTTTCGCGCCGGGCACGGGCCCTTCCAACCCGGCCTCCTCGTTAGTCAGGGTACGCGGCCGGTTATAGATCCAGACATGGTCGTGCCGGTCGACATCGAGGCCGCCGATTTGGCCCAGAATCCAGTGATTGGGCAGCGGTTGGGGCCACGATGGATCGACGACGAAACTCGGCGTCTTCCCGGTCTCGGAGGCATTGTAGACACCCGTCTGCTTGAACAGCCGTTCGAGAGAGCCATTGTTCTTGAGGATGTCGCTGTTGGTATCAGCGCTCCTGCCGGTCCCGATCAGCAATACAGCCGGCAGCGCGGCCATCCATTCACGGCGGATCATCATGCGCTTTCTCCTTTGGACATAATAAGCGAAACGACTCCCAGCCTGCGCGATCTCAACTAAGCGGCTACAGTGATTAAAGGAGGACATGCATGCATCGACGTTCGTTTTTTGCCACGGCTGCGGGATGGGGAGCCATTCCGCTGTTTTCGCGGGAGGTACAGGCACAGGCCAAATCGGCTAATCTGAAAATCACCGCTGTTGAACTCTGGCAGGCCACCGGCGATTTAAAGCGGTACGACGCATACCTGGACCAGGAATACCCGAAGGGTGGAATGGTCAGGCCGTTTCCCCCACCGGGGCAGCGGCCGGCGGCGCCGGCTCCTCCCAGCCGTATCTATATGAAGATCCTCACCGACGGCGGCCTGGAGGGATTTTACGGCCCCCACGACCAGAATGTGGTCGATGAGGTCGTGAAGATCCGAAGTGTCGTCGGTATGGATCCGTTCGCCATTGACACCGTGTGGGAAAGCCTGGTCACGGGGGATAACAGGTACACCGGAACCTACATGTTCGGTGTCAGCGCGATCACCAACACCCTGTGGGACATGAAAGGGAAACTCTGCAATCTGCCGGTGTACAGACTGCTCGGCGGTTCGCGGAAGGTTGTGGACTGCTATGGGACGACCATCGGGATGCCGGTCAACACGATCGACGTGATCGCGGAAGGAGCCGCGCGGGTCAAGAAGGCGGGATTCAAAGCCCAGAAGTGGTTCCCCACGCTGGGACCGAGGGACGGGGCCGAGGGCTTCGAGTTCAACGTAACCATGATGAAAACCCTTCGCGAAGTCTGCGGGGAAAACTACGACATCATGATCGACGGCCTGACGCGATGGGATCTTCCCTACGGCATGAAATGGTGCAAAGCGGTGGAACAATACAGGCCCCGCTGGCTGGAGGAACCGTTCCAGACGTACAGCCAGATTGAAACGCTCGCCCGCCTGCGGCAGATGACGACCATCCCGATCGCCACCGGCGAGCATAACTACAATCGCTGGGAGTTCTATGAGCTCGTGAAAGCCGGCGCCGTCGACATCCTGGAACCAGATCCGGAGTGGTGCGGCGGCATCAGCGAAGTCACGAGGGTTTGCGCGCTGGCCTCCGCGGCTGGTCTCAAAGTCAGTCCCCATCACATGAAATTAAATGCGCTGACGCACCTCGTGGCAAGCCAGCCTCCGGCGGTGTGCCCGGTGGTTGAGTACCGGCACTCCATGTATGTAGGCACCAAATATTTCGAGAAGAATCCCATTGGGCATAATGGGAACAGCCAGATTGAGTTGTCGGATCGGCCTGGATTCGGCATCGAGCTGGACGATTCCAGGATTGTGAGCATGAAGAAGGTATTCCCATGAATTCCACCGAATCGACTAAGGGCGCAATCTCGCGGCGCGCCGCGGTTGCCGCCGGCCTGGCGCCGCTCGTGGTGGCACGCCACGTGTTGGGAGGCGCCGGCTACCAGGCTCCCAGCGACAAACTCAGGATCGCCTGCGTGGGCGTCGGCGGCGTGGGCGCGGACTATGTGGCCGGCTGCCGGAGCGAAGAGATCGTCGCGCTCTGCGACCTGGACCACGAGTTTGCCGCACCGGTATTCCAGCAATACCCCAAAGCCAAGGTCTACAGTGATTTCCGCCAGATGTTCGACAAGGAGCATAACAACTTCGACGCCCTGATCGTGGCCACGCCGGACCATTGGCACTCGCACCTGATGCTGGCGGGCCTGGCCATGAACAAGCACATTTACTGCGCCAAGCCGATGACGCGCACCATCGCCGAGGCGAGGAGAGTCAAGGCGGCGGTGCTGGCCTCCAAAGTCACCACCAAGGCGAGCCTTCAGGATTCGCGCACGGGAAATGCCCGGGCCACCACGGAGTTGCTGCTGAGCGGGGCCATCGGACCGATTCGTGAAGTGCACTTCTGGACCGGTACTCACTGCTCCAGCGGGTTGGAAAGACCAAAGGAGGTCCAGACGCCGCCCGCGGGGATGAACTGGGACCAGTGGTGCGGCCCCTCTCCGGCGCGGCCCTACCATAAGATCTACCATTACGGCAACTGGCGTCCCTGGTGGGATTTCGGCACCGGCAACTTGGGAGACGTGGCTTGCCACGCGCTGCACGTGTTCCATGAGGAACTCGAAATGGGCGCTCCCGACTGGGTCGCGGCCAACGCTTGCCAGGCCTGCACCATCGAAGGCAGGGTCTCGAACACCGAGTGCAACAGCATCGCCAACATCGTCCAGTGGCACTTTCCGGCACGCGGCAAACATCCGGAGATGATGGTGTACTTCTACGATGGCGGTTTGCAGCCGCTCCGGCCGCTCAGCATGCCCACCAACATGGGGCTGCCGCTTCGGGGCACGTTATTCGTGGGCGACAATGGTGTTCTGCTTTCCGGGTTCTATGGCGGGAATTCTTCGCTGCCGGATCATGTTGAACCCCGGCCGGGGCAGCAGCTTCGAGGGCTCCCCGGCGGCCAACTTCTGCCGGAAAGCCGTTTCAAGGACTTCAAGCAGCCCGCGCCATACCTGCCGCGGTGCGAGAGGCCGGATCACTACACCGAGTGGATACGGGCCTGCAAAGCCGGTAAGAAGTCGATTATGCCCATTGAAGCCGCCTGCGATTTCACGGAATTCGCCTTGCTCGGGACGGCCGCGTTGCGCCGCTACAGCACGCCCGGGCGCACCGACACGTCCGCGGCGCTCCCCGGAGGTCGGGGATATGGCCGATCGGACTCCGCGGTGGTGTGGCTTCCCGTGTTAAGTGACGGCCATGTGCATGACCTCGACGCGCGCCCCTTGTTTAACAACGGTACGCACGCCATCTACTGGCAAAGTTCCAAGGTCCTGCTCTGGGACGCGAAGGCCATGAAATTCAGCAACGACGAAGTGGCCAACCGCTACGTTGACATGCCCTATCGCAAGGAGTGGGATTACAAGGTGTAGGCTGCGCCCATCGCCCCCGCAAAGGGTTAGAATGGCATCGCAAATGCCAACTTATAACCGCCGACGACTATTCCAGGCGGCGCTCGCAGGCGCCGCGCTTCCCTCAGCCGCGCAGACCGCGCCACGGGGCAAGATGCGGCTGGGTGTCATCCTGAGCATTTCCCCGGACCCCGAAGCCGCCATCCGCCGCGTGCACGAACTGGGGTTTCCAACCTGCCAGGTGAGCGTGCGCGAGACGGACAACTCGACCGCCGCGAAGTTGCGCGGCGCGCTCGACCAGTACCGTGTCACGGCCACTTCGGCCGTATCGACCGGCCCGGGTCCGGAGGTCTACGACTTCTACCAGGGGCCGCTGACCATCGGTCTCGTGCCGCGGCAGTACCGCCAGGCGCGTATCGCTCATATGAAAGAAGTTTCGGATTTCGCCAGTAAGGCCGGGATCCCCGCCGTTCAGGGCCATTGTGGGTTCATCCCCGAAAACCCCAACGACCCGCTATACACGGAGGCGGTTGAGGCCATCCGCGCCGTGGCCGAGTTCTGCCGGAAGAACGGTCAGAACTTTCGCTGCGAGACCGGGCAGGAGACCCCCATCACGCTGGTCCGGGCCATCCGAGACGTCGGGCTCGCCAACATCGGCGTGAACTTCGACGCCGCCAACCTGATTCTGTACGGCAAGGCAAACCCGGTGGACGCGGTCGAAGTTCTCGGGCCGTACATCCAGGGAGTGCACGCCAAGGACGGCTTGTACCCCACCGACCCCAGGAAGCTCGGCCGTGAGGTTCCCATCGGCGAGGGTATGGTGAACTTCCCGGCGTTGATCGGGAAGCTGAAAAAGATTGGCTACCAGAATCCGCTCACCATCGAGCGCGAAATTGCCGGTGAGAAGCAGACGGCGGACATCCTCGCCGCCAAGGCGTATCTGGAAAAGTTGATCGCATGAGGAGCGAATCGATGAACCATGAAACCACGGGTCGGCGGACATTCCTCCAGGCGGCGGGAATCGCCGGCGCGTTTACCATCTTGAAGCCCCACGTGCTGCGCGGCAGCGCGGCCAATTCGGCGGTGCGCGTGGGCTTGCTCGGTTGCGGCCGGCGCGGCGGCACGGATGCCACGAATATCGCGCAGAATACGGATGCCCGCGTGGTCGCGCTGGGAGACATGTTCCAGGATCAGATCGACAAGGCCAGGCAGCGCTTCGCCGCGGTGTCGCAGACCTTTGTGGGACCCATGGCCTTCCAGCAGATCGTCGAGTCGAAGGAAGTGGACGCGGTGGTCATCGCCACCCCGGCATACTTCCACCCGGAACACCTGGCGGCGGCGGTGGCCGCGGGCAAGCACGTCTATCTCGAGAAACCCGTGGCCGTGGACGTGGCTGGGGCCACGCGCGTCCTCGAAACCGGCAGGAAAGCCGAGGGAAGGCTCAGCCTCGATGTTGGTTTTCAAATCCGCATGGCGCCGCCCTTCGTCGAGCTGGTGAAGCGCATCCACGACGGCGCGCTGGGCGAGATCGCGGCCGCCGAAGCGCACTATTACTGCCCGCAGCCGGAACAGCGCAACTGGCCGAACACCTCCGGCAATGCGCTGCGGTTGCGCAACTGGATCGAGGATCGCGTGCTCTCCGGCGACATCATTGTCGAGCAGAATATCCACGCTCTCGACGTCTGCAACTGGGTGCTGAAGG
>Ga0326728_10027035_pt1 | contig 10078 bp, 8 predicted proteins | sample MB3enrmetagenome_FD_207602 | JGI IMG/M metagenome (GOLD analysis project Ga0326728, IMG submission 207602) | Lab enriched peat soil microbial communities from McLean, Ithaca, NY, United States - MB31MN | ecosystem: Environmental > Terrestrial > Soil > Wetlands > Peat | place: USA: New York... | reverse complement strand
GCGGCCAAACGTTCTTGGCGCCGGCCTGCGCATTTGTGTCGGCAGTCGTCAAATGCGACCCTTCACGGGCGGGCAAAATAGCGTCAAAACCGGCGAAACTGCGGCTGTTTTAAACCGGCGCCGACACACGGCCACGATCGTCGCGTCAGGAGCGCCTGCTTCCACCATTTCGGTGATGGCTTGGTGACGAAGATCACGAAAAACTGCCCGTCGCCCTCCCGTCGATTCACCTACGCAGATCTCGGCTCCGCAACCCCGACCGAGCCCTGCAATTGGCACGAATCAAGTTTTGATGAACGACAAGGGTAGGAAGTCAGAGAACGCGCGGAGACGGCGTCTGCCCCGCGTAAAGGGACAGACGCCGTGTGTTGGACGGCGCTTGCCCCGCTGAATATCACCCGCATACGATGCGAAATCGCGCTGCGGTAACGTTTTGTACGTTCATGTCGCGCTCATCGGTTTTCAGCGCCGTGGCACACTGCGTTCGGACGTTGTCTTTGGTCGTCGACTTGGTCCGACTCGCTTCCCTCGCGGTGCATTCCCACAGTGCCCTGGCGGCCGAGAATCTCTTTCTTCCTAAGCAACTCCCGATGTTCCGGGAACGGAAGGCCCAGCCACGACGGTCCGACGATGCCACCCGATGGATCATGGCCGCCCTGAGCCGAGCGTTCCAGTGGGCGTAATTCGCTGGTGAATGTGGAAGCCGGATACGGTGGTACGATCGCAGCGAAAGGATTTCGGTTGTTCTGGCTTAATTGCTTGCACCACTCCGCGTCGGTCTTTCCTCCCTGCGATCCGGAGCGGTGTTGCCATTCTTTGCTAGTTTCAGGGGTTCAGGATATCCGGCCATTTCAGCATCGCCACTACCCTTATCGATGATCTCGCGGTGGCGACTGCTTCGCGATTCGTCGGCATCCGGTAAAAAAAGTTGGGTTCAGAATCGGGTTCAATAAGCGCCCGCGAGGCCCATTTTGCCGAAAGATTCGGCACCTCGCCAAATTTAGATTGTTTAGCTTAGGAGGGGAGGGGGAAATTACGAACCAGCCGGCGCCGGGAGCTCAGCGAATCGTTCCGGACAATAAACGTGCAGAACGGAAGCGCGTATTGCGAGACGATTCATTGGTTCATTTGAATGGCTGCGTGATGCACCGTCGGGAGTTCTCAAAACGGATTGCGGATCGTTAGCCCATCGATCGTTTGGCCATCTCGCATGTCTTCCGAGTAAAGCGTGCTGGCGCCAGCATGGAGCGCCGCCGCGATGACTAGCGAATCAAAGATCGAATACCCGTATCGCTCGGCAATCTGCACTGCTCGCTCATGGATCTCGATCGTAAGAGGTACGGGCTCTGGACAAAAGACGCGAAGGACGTCCAGAGCGCGGCGAATCTCCTCCCAGCTCTTCTTAAGCTTGCCTCGCGCCACAGCGACGAATTCGTTGAGGACCTGAACTGATAGTGCTCCTCCCGCACTGAGCAGCGATTCCGCTACTTGACTGCGGGTATCGTCTTGGCGGAAGGCGTAGAGGATGACATTAGTATCAAAGAACAGCTTACCGGGCATTGATGTCTTCGCGATTAAATCTAAAACCGGGAGGGAAGGACCACTTCATTTGACGGAGCTGCTCAAGCGCTTTTTCTTTCGATCGATCACGCACGACTCTGAAGTCGCGCTTACCTGCCACCGAGATTTCGATTTCGTCTCCCGCTTTGAGGTCGAGAGCCTCGACAACCGCAGCGGGAAGACGCACTGCCAAGCTGTTGCCCCATTTAGAAACCTGCATAAAGATATACTTAATACATTGTATATCCATCTATCCCTCGCGGCAATACAAAACAAGGTAGGACGGCGGTGGCGCGCGGTTTGGGCTGGAATCAGAGCCTGGCCCTTATTCCGTTCCATCCCGGTTTAGGCGGCCTTGATTGCCGAGTTTGGTCGTGAGAACAGTCCGATTCGCAGCGACGACCACGCGAAAGTACCTGTAGGGACTTTCTGTGGAGACCGCCAAAAAGTGCCAAAAAGCGATGGCAACTTCCGCGTTTTCGGTCATCAACCGAAGGGTCAAGACGGGTCCACCACTGTAGGGACTTTTGTAGGGACTTTCTGTGGGGACCGCCAAAAAGCGATGGCAACTTCCGCGTTTTCGGTCATCAACCTAAGGGTCAAGACGGGTCCAGCACTGTAGGGATTTTTGTAGGGACTTTTCTGTGGGGACCGCCAAAAAGCGATGGCAACTTCCGCGTTTTCGGTCATCAATCGAAGGGTTAAGACGGGTCCGGCACTGTAGGGACTTTTGTAGGGACACTCCCTCAAAATTGGTCACAATTCTGCACAATTCTGCCTTGTCGGGCGCTCCGGCACCCACCTGTAACTCCCTAGTTCCGAGCAACTTATCTCACTCGGTAGCATCGCTGGAATCCTCGCCGCCGGAGCTGTTAACCGAAGGGTTGTAGGTTCGAGTCCTACCTGAGGAGCCAATCCATTCATTATAATTAACTTATCTGCAGAATAGGGGCCTTCAGAGACTCAGGTTTTCAGCTCGTAACTTCTTGATTTTCCGTTCCAAAGAGCATTCGGTTCGAAGCCGAATCAGGCGGCAAAGTGGCGCGAAACTGTGGCAAAGATAGTCCGCATTTTCAATGAGATACGCCCGGTTAGTGACGGGTGCGTTTGCATGGCTTTAGCGAAAGTAGTTACAAACGTACGAGTCCAACCTGAGGAGCACAACAAGTCATTGGACCAAAAGCGCTTTCTGCTCGACCTGATTCGCGCCTTCGTCCTGCTCTGTACGGACTCTTGTCCGAACTTCTCCAATTCCGCCCGTTCCGCCTCGAGCCTCCACCGTTCCTCGGCTAGTGTGGGTATCGGAAACTCCAAACTGGCCGGCGCGAACGTTACACGCCAGTTCGCCGATAGAAATGGCGGCCCGAAGCCTCAGGATTGCCGACCAGCTTGGGCGGCAAAAAGCAGAGAGTCGCCGAAACCGGACGTACTACTCTCGGAAAGCGAATAGCCAATTGTTTTTCGAATGTCGCTTCAGGCCGCGCGCCGTGAGACCGCCGTTATCGGTACCTCATAAGAGATTGGATTGAGATTGCAACAATCCCTTTCGCAGTACAATACAAGAAGGATATGGCGCTTGCAGCAACCCCAATCACAGCAACGGAGCGTGCCCGACGCGTCCGAATTTACGAAGAGGCGCTCGCTTCCGTGCGACTTGAACGGTTGGATCTCGATGAGCAAGTGAAAGCGCTGTACCAGCGATACATCAGTGGAGAATTGACGCTAGCCGAAGTAGGCAGCGCAATCGATGAGCTCGATGCCCGAGAATTCGGACCCGTATCTCTATCCAGGCACAAACGTCCTCCAGAACCTGCGCGGTCTCACTGATCCGGAATTACTTGAGCGCTTCGAGGCACGCCGAACCCACCAACGCATCTCGGAGTTGATCGACAAACCGCTTCCTGGGCGATTCGACGTCGCGCACCTGAAGGCGATTCATCGGTACATCTTCCAGGACGTGTACGAGTGGGCCGGACAGTTTCGGACGGTGAATATCTCCAAGGGCGGTCATCTTTTCGGACTCGCTACGTTCCTGGAACCCTCACTCCAGCAGATCCTGACGAAGCTGGCAGCCGAGAACCATCTCGTCGAGCTCGATGCCGACATCTTTGCCGTGCGAGCCGCCTACTTTCTCGGCGAACTAAACGCAGCGCATCCGTTTCGCGAAGGAAACGGGAGGGCCCAGCGCGAATTCATTCGCGAACTCGGACTAAAGGCGGACCACTACATCGACTGGAGGGCGACGACCACGGAGGAGATGATCGAGGCGTCGCAGTTGAGCCATCTGAGGGGAGAATCGTCTTTATTCACCAATTTGATTCTCAAGTGCTTACGCAGCGGTTGAGTACAATCGCCCGGTGGCTTCTTCGCACAACGATCAGCTGGAACTGCCAAACTTGAAAGCCCCTGTCTGTAGCCAAAAGCTCCTGGGGTTATCGAATCAGTAGCTTGCCATCCGGGGTCGCCGCTGTGCCCTGGATGTGTGATGGGATGTTACAACGGTTGATTGCTCCATTTGATTCCGACAATCCTGGCAGCCATCCGCGTGTTCTTCCGCAGTCGGTTGGATACCTCGCTTGAAGTCCTCGCTCTGCGGCAGCAGGTCGCCGTGCTCAAACGAAAACGGCCGCGGCCGCCACTGAATCGCCTCGACCGCTTCTTCTGGACCGCGCTGCGGTGCATCTGGCCGCGATGGTGGGATCTTCTGGTCATCGTGAAACCGGAGACGGTGGTCGGCTGGCATCGGGTGGGCTTTCGACTGTACTGGCGCTGGCGATCGCGGTCACGCGGTGGCCGACCCAGGGTGAGCGAGGAGGTTCGGACTCTCATACGCCTGTGGGTATCGGAAACTCCAAATTGGCCGACGCGAACGTTACCGACGGCCGAAGGGACCGCTCAACAACTCCGCAATGCGTTTCCCTGGGACACGGCGCCATCTTACCTCCTACGGGATCGGGATGCGATTTTCGGCGATGATTTCGATCGAGCGCGTCATCGGCTGGATACGCCGCGAGTGCCTGGATCATATGATCGTCCTCAAATAGGCTTCGCTATACCGGCATGTAAAGGTGTTTGTCTCGTATTATCACCACGCCAGGACACATCTCTCGATGGCGAAAGACACGCCGGAAACGCGAGGCTGCGCAGCCGCCGGAGCTTGGCCGTGGTGGCCATTGCCGAAGTCGGTGGCCTCCACCGTCGATACGAACGCCGGGCTGCTTTTGTGGGCTCTCATCCGCGGAGCAATGTACCCGTCACTGGCCGCTGAGTTTCCGTATCCGTCCGCCGCCTTCCTTTATCATGCTGTCCCTCGCGTCACTTTCAAAAAGCTGACCGACTTTTAATCAGAGGCGATGAGAAAGGCGGCGGAAGGATGGAGGAACCGCTTGGCTAGGACATTGGAGCATATACGATGGTTACGGGTCCAGGCATCGCCGCTCTGCCGTCATCGGCCGGGAACGGGAGAGTATTCCGGGTGCGCCAGGAGGAACTTGGCCCAGCGCGCGGTTAGTTCGGGATCGCGGCGCAGGTTTCCCATACCGCTGCGCAACGAGCCGACGTAATTGATCGCGGCGCGCGTATTACCGGCTTCGGCGGCGGTGAGAAACCATTTTCCAGCCTCGTGGTAATCCTGCTGGACGCCTTTTCCGATGGCGTACATCATTCCCACCACCTCTTCGGCCGGCACGTAGCCGCGCTGGGCGGCTTGCAACGTGGACTGGAACGCCTGCGCGGGGTTATGGTTCACGAGGGCGCCCCCGGCACAAAACAGATCCACGGGTTCACCGACCGTGTGGCTGGTGTCGGCCGGACCGCAAACACTGTAATAAGTCAGGTTGCCGGCCTGTTGGGCTGTGATCTTCTCCAACCACTTTTCCCAGCCCTCCTCGGGAGGAAATTGCCCCTCATCGGCGCCCCCGACGATATACCGGCGAATCGGAGCAAGGGCGAGCAACGCCACGGCCTGCAGCGGCTCATTTTTTTCGCTGGTCAACGACACCAGCGCCCGGAACATGGGCGGGTCCTGCTGCACGCCGGTAGCCTGTAGCTTAACCGCCTGGGCGAGCCCGTCGGCGGCGTCGAGCCTGACGTCCAGGTCCAGGCTCTTGTCGGTCGCCCGCTCGATCAGGACCTGCTGGGCAGCTGCCGAACGCCAGTTGGCATAGGATGCCAAGGCTCGGAGAGCCGCATTTCGCACTTCCGGAGAAGGGTCGGCAACCAGTTTGCCCAGGGCCGCAGTGGTAGCCTCACCAAAAATCCCGTGGTTGCACGTCTCGGCCGCAGCCGCCCGGACGCCGACGTCGCTCGATACGAAGAGCTTTTGGAGCACCGCGCCCGCCGGAGCTCCGCCCACCAGCGCCAGGGATGTATAGTAGCCGGCAACGGGCACAGGCGGCGTAGCCTTATCGAAGGCCGCGAGTAGTTTCAATTCCTCGGGGGAGGGGGGGATGGTCTTGTTGCGCAGCCGCGTCGCCCAGCGGATGGCGTCGTCATTGCTCGTGGGGTGGTAACTTCTCTCGCCGAGCTCTTCAAACTCGCGGTAGATGACGTGGTAGCCCTTGGCTTTCACCCGCTCGTAGGTGTCGCGCACCGTCGTGATATGGTGCGTGAAATCCCGCATCCCCAGCACCATGTAGAACTCGGGAGCGCTGTTCACCGGATCGAGGGGCTTATCCAGCTCGGAGGGCATGGTCCACCAGCCCCAACTGTAGGAGATGGAAGCGGTGACGAGATCGGGGTGCAACATAGTGAACTCACCAGCCACATAGCCACCCGCGCCTTTGCCATACATGTAGATGCGACGGGGGTTGACGGGATAAGTCTTCTCCGCCCATTCGAGCAGCTTCTGGATTGGCGCGTGATCGGCCGGTCCCAGCCCTCCGCGGGCGCTTTGGGCACGAATAGCCAGAAGCACGTAGTCGTTGCTCAATCCCAACCGCTTGAGCGACTCGCGAACGGGGAAGATATCGGCGCCGGGCGGAGAGGTGTGTTCCTGGAAGCAGAAGATCACGCCCACCTGCCGCGCGGGATCGGTCGTGCCCGCGGGCGCGGTGTTGGCCGGGGCCTCTACTATATAGCTGACGATAGGCTTGCCGGTTTCGTCTTTAAGTTCGGTCTCCCCGGCGGCCGCGCGAAGCGCCGAGACACAACAGCCAGCCACGATCAGAGTGGCGGCCAGACAGCGAAACGATCGATCCATAGCGTTCATGATATTCCCACCGGTTCTACTTAGAGTGGTTCAGATAAGCCGCTCTCATTAACGGGAACTCTACCAGTGTCTCTGGGACTCGAACTTAAAGGATGCTGGTGCGGACAACGCGACTGCATCCTAAATCGTTAGCTTCGAGGGTACGGCGAAGGTCACCGCCCGAGGCCGGTGATGGCCTTCTGCGCGGCCTCGATGCGTTCCGCGGGCTCCGGATAGACGGACAGGTCCTCGCCCTGCGGCGCCGGCACCGTTCGCAGATACGTCAGCAGGGCGGCAGGGTCGAGTCCGGCATCCTGTAGCAGCTTGACGGCGTAGCCGTCGGCCGCCGTCTCGCAGGCGCGATCGAATGCAAAACGCTTCAACGCGACGGCGTGCACGCGCTGGGGAGCCTCGTCGGCCATGGCTCGGCTGGCAGCCTGCACCTCGATTTGCGCCAGCTCGCCCCGGGTCATACCCACGGTGGGATGGCGCAGCGCAATGTGTCCTATGGCATGGGCCAGGATGGCGGCCAATTGGGCATCGTCGCGCGACAGCAATGCACGCGGAATGAAAATCATGCCGCCCGCTACCGCAATAGCCTCGTCGAGTTGGAGCCGGCGCCAGTCTGCAGGAAACGCCGCCGCGGGCGCCGTGTCTTGGGATGGCTGGCCGCCGTCGAAAACGAAGAAGCGACAGCGGAACTGTGGGCTGTGCGCCGCCAGGCGATTGCCGATCTGGTCAAGGCGCGGTTCGGTAGCCGCGGTGACGTTGGTCTGCAACTGTGTGGCGAGCCGTTGACCCACCCGAGCGTCATCCTCGGGCGCATAGTAATTGTCCGGGGTGTTGGGCTGTTGCGCGAACGCCACGCCGGCAGCGGCCAACAGGAGAAAGCGCTTCATCGATATAGTGTACGCCAGGAAGAACCACTCACCAGGAGCGCTTCAAGCTTCGCAGCCGTCTGACGATCCCTTCACACCAGCAAGCCGGTGCCGAGAATGCTCCATCTGTGCATAAACGCGGGGCTCCTATCCTCCTATCCGAGTATGCTTGCGATTAGCTGGTTAATAGATTTATACTATCTCTGAAGCTGCCCCGCGAGTGAAGTGGCGATCTGCGCACTCAGCTCTGTTAGTGTGACTCGGACTTTGGGAAATAAAAAGAAGTCCTCGTTGGCGTATCCAGCTCGATGGCTGAACTGGTGGGGAGCATCCCACGCCGGAGGGAGCCGAGGAGTTGTGAAGCGCTCCATTTTGATTGTTCTCGCCTCCGCTACATGTGCCTGGCAGGCGCTCGGACAGACAACGTTCGTTAGCACGCTGTATCCGATTATGCAGAGGGCGGGCTGCCGGAATTGTCATAATGTTGACGGGGTGGCATCCGCCACACGGATGCATCTTCCCGATGAAGACGCGCCCTTGTCCCGCGTGGAGGTCTTTGGCCGGTCGCTGGTGGATCTGGTCAACCGTGAAAACCCCGAGCAGTCTCTCCTGTTTCTGAAGCCGACGGCGCGCATCGCGCATACTGGCGGACAGCGCATTAAGCCCGGCAGTCCGGAAGAAGCCGTCCTGAAACAGTGGGTCGACTATCTGGCGAAGATGTCGGGCCCGGAACTTGAAGAGGCGCGCCGTTATAAGGAGGAAGAAGCGGCGGGGGGCGGCAAGGTTCCGGTGGTCGTGTTACGGCGCCTGACCAATAGCCAGTACAACAATACGATCCGCGACCTGCTCAAGGACAACAGCAATCCCGCCAGCGATTTCCCGCCCGAGGATTTCGTCAACGGTTTCAAGGATCAGTATGAGGCGCTGAGTGTCACGCCGCTGCTGGCGGAGGCGTACGGCAATGCCGCCGAAAAACTGGCCGCCGAGGCGTTTCTCCGCGGCGATTTCCATGGCCTGATTCCGTGCAAACCGACCTCCGACAATGACGCCGCGTGCCAGACGAAGTTCATCAAGACCTTCGGCCGCCGCGCCTTCCGCCGCCCTCTGGAACCGGAAGAGGTGGTGCGATACACCAACGTCTTCCACTCCGAGAAGCCGTTCCTCAAGGGAGCACAGACGGTGATCGAAGCCATGCTGCAGTCTCCCGACTTCATTTTCTGGCTGGATGAAACGCCCAATCCGAGCTGGAAGCCTTATGCCACGGCGTCGTTCCTCTCGTATTCCCTCTGGAACACTATGCCGGACGACGCACTGCTGGACGCGGTCGCACGCGGCGAGTTGAACACGGCCGCCGGCATCGAGCAAGTGACGCGCAAGATGCTCGCCGATCCGCGCGCCAAAGACGGGCTCGATTCGTTTGTTTCCGAGTGGCTGCGTTTCGATCGCGTACTCGCCGCTGCACGGGAACGCCGCGTTTATCCGCTCTTCAACCCTGACCTGGCCGCCTCCATGACCGAGGAAGCGCGGCGTTTTGTCGGCGATCTGGTTTGGAACAACCGGAACTTCATGCAGGTCTACACGGCTAACTGGGGCTTTCCGAACTCGAGCCTGGCGGCGGTTTATAAGGTCCCGCCACCGACGCACGATTGGGACCGCGTGACCTTCCCGGCCGATTCCGAGCGCGCCGGGTTGCTTGGACAAGCTCTGTTCCTTACTCTCACCAGCAAGCCGGACGAGACCGCACCCACGGGACGCGGCCTTTTCGTGCGGGAACAGTTTCTATGCCAGGAGGTTCCCCCTCCGCCGCCCAACGTGGACACCAACCTGCCGCCCTTCGACGAATCGAAGCCGCTCACCAACCGACAGCGGATGTCGGCTCACGTCACCAACCCGGTATGTGCCAGCTGTCACAACCTGATGGACCCCATCGGTTTTGGCCTTGAAAAGTACGACGCCATCGGTGAGCGCCGCGAACAACAGAAGCTGCTGTTCTTTCCGGCAGGTCATGGTGTGGCGGCCCGCCGGGCGAAACCCAAGGAAGTACTGTTGGATGTCGATACCACCGCCCGAGTGGCCGGTATCGCCAATTCGGATTTCACCAGCGCCCGCCAATTGGGCGAACTGCTGGCCCGTACTCCCCAGTGCCAGGAGTGCATCGTCAAACAGGTCTTCCGGTACATGGCCGGCCGCAGCGTCGCCCCGGCCGACCGTCCGGCACTGAATCGCGCGCTGGAAGCGTTCCGGAAATCGGATTTTAATTTCAAGTCCATTCTGGTCTCATTAACCAAGGAGAGGGATAATCCTTCTGAGGGGGGATCTTTAAATGTCGCAAGTAATCACTAAGGGCCGTCGCAAAAACAACTTCACAGATTGGGTGAGATAGTGTAGTTCCACCTGGGCAGGATTTCGTGCGGCTTGATGCGAAGGGTTTGCAGTTGTTGGGGAGTCGGTT
>Ga0326728_10027033_pt1 | contig 10080 bp, 9 predicted proteins | sample MB3enrmetagenome_FD_207602 | JGI IMG/M metagenome (GOLD analysis project Ga0326728, IMG submission 207602) | Lab enriched peat soil microbial communities from McLean, Ithaca, NY, United States - MB31MN | ecosystem: Environmental > Terrestrial > Soil > Wetlands > Peat | place: USA: New York... | reverse complement strand
CCCGGCAGCCCGGCCTAGTTGTGCTTTGTTTCCGTATTGCCGTGATCCGCCCGGAACCGGAACATGGTGGGCTGCTGGTGCGCTGGATGGTGCAACTTCCCCGAATGAGACTTCGGGACCGCTGCCGGAGATTAAATTGGCGTTTCCCGTTACCCTGCCTGCCTAGTTGAACATTGAGCGTTCTTGGCTATCGGGAGGCTTGCACGGACTCCATGGAGGAAAGGAGTGTGGGGTGACAAGCGCATTGGCTCATCAAAAGATGATGTCCCGAATTCGGATCACGCGATCCTAGCCGAATTCGAAGCAGCTGCTCTCGTGTGATTTTAGGTCGTCGCCACATCTACTTACCCGATTAAGCTCTGCTCGAAGGCACCAGAACGTCGTAGGCCCGGCCGATCAATCCTTCCACAAGTCATCTCTTTACTTTCGCATAGCCCGCCACACTGGAACAATCCCAGGCCTTCATAGCGTTTCGGGGGACACTGGCGATCTTCCCCGTCCTGTCCGAGCGCAGCTCGAAGCTCCCTCTCTTTTCGGAGCGGTCTTCTCCCGCTTTGAGCGCCAATGGATTACGCGGTGTGTTCGAAACCTATCGACATCATTGTTCTCCTCGGCTCACGCACTCGTACCAGAGTTATTGCAAGCAATTGAATAGGCCCATGCACCAGAAACAGTCTCCGCACGGGACAGTTGATGACTGACAGTCATTGCTGAAATCGGGATCGTTGAGAAGATTACAAGGAACCACACTGCAGTCGGAGCATGCGGAGAAATCGTATTTCAGCACCTCACACCTGAAGGAGCGGAAAGCGGGGTCGTTCCAAATCTCCAAATTATTTCTCTGATCAACGCTTCCGAAAGATTTGGAAACATTGTTTCTGCTTGCGTCGCGCCCCTTGAAGTGGCAATAGCAGTCATGCCACAAGTAATAACAGGGGTGGATTCTCCCGTCCCATGAGACCATTACCGAGCCGCTCTCGATAAAGGGGCAGTTGCGATCGGCTTTTGGAGTAATCTCGGGAAGCGTAAGTCGCAGCCCTATTTCATTAGCTGTCGCCTTCGCCGCCTCAAAGGTCTGCGCAACTTCCTCACGCAGCGAGTCATCTCTTGACACGAGATTCTTCAGCGGAAAGAAAACTCCTTGGCGGAAAAAATCGAGCATTATCTCAAAGCCGAAATCTAGCAGTCGCTTTTCTTCTGCCGTCCGAAATAACGTATGCTTACATAGAAGGTCATAGTACCTATTGAGATCCATGCCTTCAGCTAGTGCCCTTCTTTCCCAACTCTCAAACAGGGCAAGTGCTTCGTCGGAGTTATATTCGTAAGCAATCAGCGGCAGATGGGCCGTGTCATAAGGTAGTAAATGACTGACGATCGCAAAACTTGCGCCGTGTGAAGCTGCCCATCGCAGCACCTCGGGAAGTTCACGAACGTTGTCTCGCCTTACAACGAACTCAATCCCGATCTCAACTTCCGACCTCCTTGCTGACAACTTTGCTGAACTGAGGAACGACAGAGCGTCCTCGACATTCGCTAGCTCTCCACCTTCCCTGATCTGCCTGAAAGTGTCAGAACATAGTGAATCTACCGAGAGAGATATGCGTCCCAGGCCGGCAGCGATCAGCGATTCAGCTCTCTTCTTCGTCAGGAGAGCACCGTTCGACTGAAAACCAACCCAACTTTCTTTAGGCATGAGAGTTTTTGCCGCAGTAATGAAGTCGTCAAGGTTGGGATGTAGCAGTGGCTCTCCGATGCCGCTCAACACCAGGCTTTCGAGAAACGGGAAGGCGGGAGCCAGCGCCATGAACGTCGCCATCGACATGTCTCCTTCCGAAATTCGATTCCCGCTTGCTTGCTTGACGCATGCCTGACACTTGAGATTGCATCGCGTTGTGGTCTCGACGAAGAGTTTCGTAGGATGCGCACGCAGCGCAGGGTGCCAGACGTCAGCATCAGAGAGGGGCGCTCGGGAACTTTTTCGGGAGCGAATTGTAGAAACGCTGCGTACTTCGTCTAACGCATATAGACAATCAACCAAAGTCTTCATGTTCTTCCTCCGTCCTTTCTGCCAAGAATGCGACAGAGCGGTTATTAATTACTTGCTCGCTAAAAGCCACTTTCGTACCGGTACCTACGAGTACCCCGCACCATGTCGTTAATCATCGGCGGGTAATTTGCCGGTCGCGTGCAGACGCCGGACCAACAGCATGAGCGGAACTGCGGCCAGCGTAATCCAACCGATCACACGTAAACAGTCCATAAAGGCCAGTAGACGCACCTGATGTTGGAATTGCTGGTAGAGGTATCCGGGTGCTGCGGCAGCGGCGTCGGCTGCCGAAAATCCCCTGTGCTCCAGATAGCTTGTCAACGCGCCGACGCGCTGCTGGAACTGCGGCGAAGAAATAGCAATCGAAGAGCTAAGGTTCGACTGATGGAATTCGTGTCGGCGTTCCGCGGCAGTAGTGATGAAGGCAATTCCGAAGCTGCCTCCCCAGTTGCGGCAGAAGTTTGTCAGGCTCGATGCCCGGTTGTTCTGGTCGGGCCGCAATTCGGAATACGCGATCATGTTGACGGGCACAAAGAAGAACGCGTACCCAAACCCCAGCAGGGCCCTGGCCAGCACATAGTGACGGTAATCCGTCCCCAGATTGAAGGTGCTGCAATACCACATGGACGCGGAAACTGTGGTGAGGCTGAACGCGACCATAACCCGCGCCGAGACGATCTTGCGTTGAACCAATTTTGCCGTGACCGGCGCCAGCATCGTAATGATCAGGGCTCCCGGACCGACCACCATCCCGGCATCAATCGCGCGATAGCCATAGAGCGACTGCAGCATTTGCGGAACCAGAGCCGTGCTTCCCCAGAGGCTAAAGCCAAAAACGATGAACAGGATATTGGCGATCGCGAAATTGCGATTAGCGAGCATGTGGAAGTCGATCACCGGCACATCGATGTGCAACTCCCAAAAGACCGCTGCTATCCACCCGAGCACAGCTAGGACGATCATCCAGGTAATGAAAGTGCTGCCGAACCAATCGTCGATTTGTCCGCGGTCCAGTGCGATTTCCAGAGATGCCGACGCCAACGCGATTAACCCGATTCCGATCCCATCGATATTCAGTTTGCCGCCGTTCCGCAGAGCATTCCGCTCCGTCGTAAATGCCGGTGGATCTTTGACCAGGCTGCTGCTCAGCCAGAACGCCAGGACGCCGATCGGAACGTTGATAAAGAATATCCAGCGCCAACTGTAGTTGTCGGTGATCCACCCTCCCAGGACAGGGCCGATTGCCGGAGCCGTCACAATGACTATGGTGTAAAGAGCAAAGGCAGAGGCTCGCTTGGCGGGAGGAAAGGTATCCACTAAAATTGCCTGCGCCACCGGTGCCAGACCGCCGCCGCCAATGCCCTGCAAAAGCCGAGCAGAGAGCATGATCCCCAAAGTGGGCGCGATGCCGCAGAAGAACGAGGTCAGGGTGAAAACCGCAACGCATGCGAGGTAGTAGTTCTTTCTTCCAAAAACACGGCTCAGCCAGGCAGACATGGGCAGAACGACCGCATTGGCGACCAGGTAGGTAGTGAGAACCCAGGTAACCTCGTCAAAGCTCCGTCCCAGGCCGCCAGCGATATGGGGTAGCGAGACATTTGCAATCGAGGTATCGAGCAACTCCATGAAGGTTGCAAGTGTGACAGTAACCGCAATCAACCATGGATTAACCGTCCGCTGGCTGGCCCGGACCGCCGCTGCTCCATCAGGTGAGGTCGAATGGGTAGACATCGAGTGCTCCTCGGCCTTAGCGAAGGCTAACCGTGGGTTCAACCGACATGCCCGGGCGCAATAAGTGTTGAGGGTCCTGACCGGGGTCGAGGCGAATCCGCACTGGGAAGCGCTGAACCACCTTCACGTAATTTCCTGTCGCATTTTCCGGAGGGAAGAGGCTGAATAGCGGACCGGCAGCTCCCGGCATGTTCTCAACTTTCCCTTTGAATGTGCGTTCGAAGGTGTCCACGTGAATACTTACTTGTTGCCCGGGATTCATGTGCTTGAGTTGGGTTTCCTTGAAGTTGGCGGTAACCCAGATATCGTCCAAGGGCACAATCACCAGCAAGCTCTGGCCGGGCTGAACGCGATGTCCAAGCTCGACTGTCTTTCTGCCGATTACGCCACTCACGGGAGCGTAGATTTTTGTGTAGCTCAGGTTCAATTGTGCGGTGTGCAGAGCTGCCGTGGCCTGCTCCGCTCGTCCTGCAGCGGACTGCCACCGGGCATGGGCATCGCTGACCTGTTGAGGGGCGGTCCGGGCAGACTCGATCTGCGCCTGGCGCTGCGTGACAAGGCTGCGAGCCGCAACCAGTTGTTGTTGGGTCGCGGCCACTTCGGCCCGGTCACGCTCCACGGCTTGAGCCGCCGCAGCGGCTTCCGTATCGCGCGTGTCGTACTGCGAGCGCGAAATCTCGTGCTTTTCCACCAGAGCCTGGTAGCGAACGCGGTCCCGCTCTGCGCGCTCATAGAGAAGCTCGTCCTGCTGCAATTTGTGCTGCGTGGCCGTCACATTTGCCACTGCAGAATTTACGTTCGCGACGGCTTGCTCCCTGGCCGCCTCGGCCGCATGGAGTTGGCTATAGGCGCTAGCGTTGGTAATCGGAACTGTAATCCGGGCAGAATCGGCTTCGGCACCGCGAGCATCGAGATTGGCTTGTGCATGCTCCAGATCGGCTTGGTAGTCTCGCGGGTCGAGCTCCAGTAATAAAGTCCCCGCTTGTACGAACTGATTGTTTTGCACCTGCGGATTGATGTAAGTGACCGTCCCAGTGATCCGCGGGCTGATCAGGTCGAGATGCCCTTCGATCTGGGCATCATCGGTCTCCTCATAACCCTGCGAGTGGAGCCACCACAAGATGGATCCGGCCACACTGAGCGCCAGCAGGATAAGAATTAGAGGCCGCGGTAATTTTCTGCCGGCCGGCACAGCTGGCGTCTGCTCTGGTTTTTCTTCGCCCGCAAATTCGTCCGCAACCATCGTGTCGGCGGACGCTTCGTGGGAATTGTCCAAGAGATCGGTGTTGATTTGCCGGGTCATCTCTATTTGTCTCCCAATAACTGCTGCACTGTTGCATCGGTGTTCCCCATGGCCCGCGCCAAAGCGATGGTGGCCACATTGAACGAAAATAGGCTTTGAATGTAGTTTTCGTTGGCAGCGGCGACCGTTTCCTGCGCCTGTACCACTTCGAGGTAATTGGTGACTCCATTCGAGTAGCGGTCCTGCGACTGCTTGAGTTCCCGCTGCGCCAGCGCCTGATTGCGCTCCGCAACTTTCACGCTCGACTCGGACGCGCTCACGTCCAGCCAGGCAACGCGGACGTCGTAGGCCACGCGGCCTTTTAAGTCTTCGTATTCCGCCTGTCGCCGGGCCAAGCCCGCTTGTGCCTGCTGGATGTCCGCGCGGATGCGGCCGCCGGTATAGATAGGCAGAGAGATGTCGGCATAAACTGCGTAGACCGTGTTGAAGTTGCCCACGTTCGTCCCGGCTCCGCCATAGTTTGCATTTACGCTGACGGAGGGAAGGCGCTGGGATTGTTTCGCGCGCAACGCATATTCAGCGGCGTTCACGCCTACCATGGCACTTGCCAGATCGGCCCGCAATTGCAGAGCTTCCGCCTTAGCGCTTTCGTAGCTGAGCGCTGTGAGTGGGCCATGGGCGAATACATCAGTTGTCACAAACTCCTGCTCCACCGACAGCCCGATGATCCTTGCCAGAGCCAGCTTGTCTTTTTCCAGCTGATTACCGGCGTTGGTGACCCGCTGCTCGGCCGATTGCCGCTCCACTTGCGCGCGCAAGGAGTCGATTTCAGGCGAGACTTCCGCCTTAACATCGTCGGCGACCTGTTGATCCAGTTCGCGTGCCGAAGTGAGTTGCGCCTGCGCCGTGGCCAATCTTGCTGAACTGGCCATCACCTGCATGTAGGCAACTCCGACAGCGAACACGACGACGTCGCGGGCATCCCTCGCATCGAGCACGGAGGCTTGTTCCGCATTGTTCTGTGCGCGGTATTGGTTGCGCAATGCGGCATCGTAAACAGATTGCGTCAACCGCAGGCGGGCGTCCTGATAACCATAGCCGCCGGTGGTTGGCGGCAGCTGGGGCACTCCAGGCGTCGACGGGAGCTTCAGGCCGATTTCGGCAAAGCTGATGTCCTCCCAAGCCTGCCGGCCATGTGCTGAGACTTGCGGCAATAACAGGGACAGGGAGCGCAGACGCTCGGCCCGAACGTCCGCGCTGGCCTGTGTGGACTCGATTAATCCGAGATTGAAACGCAGCCCGCGCGCGATGGCGTCCTGCAATGAAAGCGTGAGCCTCGTGCCGGTGGTCGGGGTGGGTACGCTGCCGAGGTATGGGTTTTGCCTTTGCGTGATCCGCGCGCTGGGCGTCGTCGTGCCCTCCGCCGGGCTGATGGGGCGCGGCGTCGCGATGGAATAGGCCGACGGGGGCTCTGGTCCTGTTTGTCCTGAGGCGGTTACGATTGCCGCCAGTAAGAAGAGCGAGCCCATAAGTAGTCGATTCAGCAACGGCATCGTGAACATGGTTCGCCTCTCTCGCTTGGTTGCTTTTTGATCTCTCAAGAGACCGAGTGGTCTTAAAGACCGTTCGGTCTCAAAATATATCGCACAATTCCTGAAATAGGGAAGCAGAATTTTCCCGGGCTGTCCGTCGAAAATGGGTGTACTATCTGAAAAAGGACCGTTCGGTCTCAGGAGGCAAGCTGATGACCAAGGGGAAACAGACCCGGCAAAAGATTGTGGCCGCGGCGGCTCCGATCTTCAATCAGCGCGGCTACGAGGGCAGTTCGATCGCCGACTTGATGGAGGCGACCGGATTGAAGAAGGGTGGCATTTACCGCCATTTTTCCAGCAAAGAAGAGCTCGCCGTGGAAGCGTTCGACTACACCTGGGAGGCGGCACGTGATGTCCGCTGGTCGCCCATCGATGAGAAGACAACCGGCATCGAGCGACTCAAGCAGTTGATTGCCAACTTTATCGACCACAAACCCTCGGTCGCCGGAGGCTGTCCCATCTTAAATACCGCTATCGACGCTGACGACGGCAATCCCATGCTACGCGAGCGCGTGCGCAAGGCGTTACGTTCCTGGAGTAATCGTTTACAGGACGTTGTCAAGCAGGCAGCCGAGCAGGGAGAAATCAGGCGTGATGTTGATCCGAAGACCGTGGCTACCCTGATCATTTCGGGGCTCGAGGGAGCACTGATGATGAGCCGGCTGGAACGAAGCGAGGATCCGCTCCGGCGCGTGCAGGCGCACTTGAATCATTATCTCGATACTCAAGTTCGGGCGACCCGATCGAAGGCTTCCCCGAAGGGGATCTCGGTTTAGTTGCTTCTGGGCTTCACCTTCTGCGGAGAACACTCCACTTCGGACTGGCAGCGATGTAGAGTGCTCTCCCGGGCAAATCAGTAATCCATGCCGTGGGAGGAAAGACATGAAAACAACGATACGTAACTTCGCCCTGTGTTTGGGGGTTGACGATGTGGGATTTGCATCTGTTGACGATTACCGGAGCCCCAATTCCCCACCGATCGAGAGCTTGTTTCCGGGCGTCAAGTCCATGGTTGTCCTTGCATTTCGAGAGCTCTCCAGTTGCGACAGTCCAAGTCCGCAGATGGCAATGAGCGGCCGGCTAGATCTCATCGAGTTCTCGCACTCGTCTTCTTACCGAGTGGCGAGGTTTATCGACACGAACTTCAACACTCCCACGATGACGGTGCCCGTCTCGTATCCGATGAACTTTGTCAGCGGCAAACCTGGCGTGGCAGAAGTGTCACTGCGTCATGCCGCAGTTGCGGCCGGTTTAGGGACGTTTGGTCAACACAACCTCGTCGTACATCCCCGTCTTGGAACACGTGTGCTTTTCACTGCCGTTCTTAGCAAACTGGAACTGGCGTCGGATCCGCAGATACAGGAAAAAGCCTGCACTGGCTGCGGCCTCTGTTTGCAGGAATGCCCTACGGGAGCTTTGGAGGAAGGTAAAACCGACTTGCTCAAATGCATGTCGCACAGTCAGCCGTTTGGAATCGGAGGAAGTATTGCCTTCTGGTCCCGGTTTGGTGAAGCCACTTCCGACCAGCAGAAAGCGATGCTCCGAAGCCCGGAATATCGGAGTATGTATCAAGCGGGCTTTATTGGCTTCCAGTACTACTGCTTTCGGTGCCTTGCAGTATGTCCAGCCGGCACCAGAGCTTGAGTATGAAATCAATCATTGACTGGTTTATTTCAGCGGCTCGCAGGTTTCTTAAGGAGGTTTGTGGCACCACTGTTGTGTGGCGACCCGACTAGGCAAGCAAAACGACTCAGATTGGACATGCAGAGATAAAGATGGAAGATCCCATGATTCGCCGGAGGAATCGTCTTCCTACCATCACGGTCCGGGGGGATACCGATGAATCCTTACAGCCGCCAGATGTATCGAATGCCATCTGGAAACAGCTGCAACCGATCATTTCCAGACTGCCACCGGGGTGGCTGTATGGATGTCGGCCTGAAGTATCTAAAGCCAGGGAGACTGTTGAAAAACTCGGCTTGGCAATCTGAGTTTTTCTGTTGGCGGTGAACCTCGTGTGTGCTAAGCAGAGATGCAGGAGGAACGCCACCGATGATGGGTCAACAGCCGCGCATGGAGTCGCTGTTTTACTACTTCCGATTGGAAGACCAGATCCCGGAAAATCATCTGCTACGTCTGATTGATCGTCATGTGGATTTGAGCTTCGTGCGGGAGCGTGTGAAGAACCTCTACAGTTCGACCGGTCGTCCTTCGATCGATCCGGAAGTGCTATTGCGCTTGCTGCTGGTGGGCTATCTCTATGGCATTACCAGCGAGCGGCGATTGTTGGAAGAAGTCCGTATGCATCTGGCCTATCGATGGTTCACGCGGCTCGATCTGAATCAGGAAGTTCCGGACCACTCCACGTTTTCCAAGAACCGGCATGGGCGCTTTCGCCAGTCGGGAGTGTTTCGCGAGGTATTCGAAGAAATCGTGCAACGGTGTTTGGATGCGGGTTTGGTGGAGGGGAAGAACCTGGCGGTAGATGGGACCTGGTGGCGGCTGACGCCAGCCGAACAAGCCGTATTCCACGCGAGCAGTTGCAGGAAGCGGCTCAAGTCTCCAGGACAGTAAAAGAGTATTTGAGCGATTTGGAAAAAGAGAACCCGGTATCCCGCGCGAAACTTGTGTCCGCCACTGACCCGGATGCGGTCCTGGCTACCAAGGGCGGGGCCGCGGCAATGGCTTACTACGACAACTATCTCATCGACACCGCGAGTCGAGTGATTTTGGAGGTGGAAGCCACGCCGGCGCTCTTTCATCAGGAGACAGTGGCGGCGCGCAGGATGGTGGAGCGAGTCCAGAAGCTCGGGGTTCGCGCGGAGAGTTTGGGAGCGGACAAGGCATACGGAAGCGGCGAGTTTCTGGCTTGGCTGTTGGAGCAGGGAGTGCAACCCCATATTCCTGTCATTGATCGCCGACATCAGACCGGTGGCCATTTCACGCACGACCACTTTCGATATGCTCCGATCGAGGATATCTACTATTGTCCCCAAGGCAAGGCCTTGCGTTATCGAGGTCTGCAACGTGCGAATCAAGCGTACTCGTACAGCGCAACCGAGGCGCAGTGCAAAGGATGCTCTCAAAAAAAATTATGCACACCAGGTCTGTACCGCAAGCTTTCCATAAACTGGCACGAATCAGCTCGACAGGCAGTACGCGAGCTGGCCGGAACGCCAGCCTATGAGCGTTCCCGGCGAGTGCGCTACAGGATCGAGGCTCTGTTTGCAGAACTCAAGCAACGCATGCGCCTGTCGCGGGTACGACTCCGCCGCCTATGGAATGTTGGTGAGCAGTTCTTGATGGCGGCTACCGCTCAGAACATAAAACGCTTGGTGCGATTCCTGGCACAAAGCCCACCGACGACCCAAGCCCAGGTGGGATGATCAGCGATGGGCACCGAAACGGAAGCAGTAGAACGGTAGCAGTAGATAACTGAAACAGAACCTCAGTAGACCAGACCTCAC